>Ga0187821_10000168_pt1 | contig 13952 bp, 12 predicted proteins | sample NC_wetland_sal_i_20_FD_132442 | JGI IMG/M metagenome (GOLD analysis project Ga0187821, IMG submission 132442) | Wetland sediment microbial communities from Neuse River Estuary, North Carolina, USA - SourceSoil_1 | ecosystem: Environmental > Aquatic > Freshwater > Wetlands > Sediment | place...
ATAAACGCCGCGGGGCATGGCGCCCAGGGAGTTGCTGATCAGGTAGGTGGTGCGCTCCAGGATGGGGAACTCGGGGCGGTAACGCAGCAGGTCGTCGGTCATGACCCCAACATTGTAATGTCCGCCCGGGATTTCTTCATGGCCAGGTAGAACAGGGTGAGGACAACCACATAGATGAGGCCGCTGATGACGATCAGATGGGAGTAGAACCAGGTTCCGACCAGGGATGCCAGCACGGTGACAATGCCAACCACTGAGAGCCACACCCGGCCTCGCGGGCGCATGGGAAGTGCCGCCAGTTGCGCCGGGGAAAGCTTGCGCCGGAAGGCGATGTGGGAGGAGGGGGTGACCAGCCACACCAGCATGACGCCAAAGAGAGCGGCGCCCAGCAGGGACACATAGGCCGAGTGCGGCGCCCAGCGTTCAGAAACGAGAGCCAGAATGATGCCGAAGCAGGAGGCGAGCAGAGCCAGAAGGGGCGCGCCGGCATGCGTCAGCCGGCCAAAGCGCGCGGGCGCGTAGCCACCACGGGCCAGGGAAAACAACATGCGCGAGTCCACGTATAGGCTGGCATTGGCGCCGGAGAGGGCGGCGGTGAGTACCACAAAATTCATCACGTTGGAGGCGGCGGGCAGGCCGGCGATGCGGAATACGGAAACGAACGGGCTCTCTGTAACACCGGCGCCATTCCATGGCATGACCCCGACGAGAATGACAATGGCGCCGAGGTAGACGAAGGTCAGAATCCCGAAGGTAGTCAGCACAGCGCGCGGCATGTCCGCGGCAGAGCGCGATTCGCCAGAGGAGACGGCCACCATTTCCACTCCCGCAAAAGTAAACAGCGCGAAGGACATGGCCGCTCCCGGGGCCCATATACCCTTGGGGAAGAAGCCGCCATGAGCGGTGTATTGCGGCGCCACGTGGCCGTTCAGCAGGAAGACGGCGCCCATCACGATGAAGGCGACAATGGTTACCAGCTTCACCATGGCAAACCAGTACTCGACTTCACCGAACCCGCCTACCGAGCGCAAATTTATACCCACCAGCAGGGCGGAGAACACGGCCACCCAAACCAGAGGCTGTACTTGCGGCAACCAAAACGACATGTAGGTGGCGGCGGCCACCATTTCACTGCCGATGGCGATGGCCAGGGCAAGCCACAATCCGTAGCGGGAGATGAAGCCGGCCCAGGAATTCAAATAGAGTTCGGCATAGACACCAAAGGAGCCCGCCGCCGGGTGCACGCTGGCCATCTCACCGAAGGCCACGGTAACGGTCCAACTGATAAGGGCGGCTACCAGGAAGCTGAAGATGACGGCCGGGCCGGCGATCTGAATGGCGGCGCCGGAACCCAGCAACAGGCCCGTTCCGATGGAGCCGCCGACGCCCACCATGGCCATCTGCCCGGCGCTCAACTGGCGGTGTAAGCCGGCTTCGCGGGTATCGGCTGGAGTCTGGGTGGCAGCGCCGGGGTGGGCAGGCATGCGGGCGACATTACCAGAACCGAGCGGCGGCCCCAAATCGTTGCCAGGGCGACCCAGAGGGTAAGGGAGATCCGCCCTTCCAGGCTCGAACTACACTTTAGTAACCTGCGTTGCACCTTCGCTGCATTGCCGGTTACGGCGGTTCTGCCTACAATTCAGACGTCCCCCAAGACGCACATTCATGCTTGACCTCGGCAGACGCTCCGACAAATCGGATATCGCGAAGCGGCGGGAGAAGGCCGAAAAGTACCTGCAGAAGGGCAAGATCACCGCTGCCCTGGACGAGTATGTCGCGATCCTGCATGAAGATCCCGAGAACGACACCATCCGGAAAACAGCCGCCGACCTGTACATCCAGGTAAACGATACCCAGCAGGCGGCCAAGCTGCTGGGGGAAATGTTTACCCGCCAGGTGGATGCGGGCGATAGCACCAATGCCGCGCTCACCTACAAGAAGCTGACACGCTTCGCCAAACCGACGCTTGAGCAGACCTTCCGCTACGCGCAGTTCATAGAGGCCAACAACAAGAAGGAAGCACTGGAGGCATATGAGGCGGCGCTGGCCGGCTTCACCTCGCAGCGCAACAACAAGCGGGCGCTGGCGGTGCTGGAACGAATCGTGTTTCTCGATCCCTCGGGACAGAATTTCTGGCGGGCGGGCGAACTGGCGCTGGAATTGGGGGAGGGCAAGAAAGCAGGCGTTTGCTTCCTGAGCGTGGGTGAACTGGAGCAGAAATCGGGCGGCAATGCGGCGCCGTGGTACGAGCGCGCTTATCGCGCCGACCAGAACAATCCCGAGGCGGCTCTGGCCTTTGGCCGGGTACTGGTGCAGCAGAACAACTTTGTGGAAGCGCAGCAAGTGTTGCAACCGCTGATGAAGAACCGGGACAAGGCGCCAGCGGAAGTCCGCGACCTGTACGGGCGAGCTCTGGTGGGCAGCGGCCGGTTAGCGGACGCCGAGCCGATTCTGTGGGAGTTGTTCGAGCAGAACCCGGAGCGGGCGCAGCAGATTGTGGACCTGGTGGCGGCGCAAATTGACGCCCAGCAGGATGCAGCGGCGGTCGCCCTGGCGCGCAAGCTGGAAAAGTTTCTGCGGGGCAAAGGTGGCCGGCGGGAGTTTGTCGGCATGTTGAGCCAACTATTGGAACAGCATCGGCCTTCCGTGGAGATGCTGGAGTACATGGCCGAGCTGTTCAACGGTTCCAACCGGGAAGCCGACTACTGTCAGACTCTGATCAAGCTCTTCGACCTTTATTATGCGGCGGGGAACTTCGCCAAAGCGGGCGACGCCCTGGACCGTGCGGCGGAGGTGGATGCCTACGAACCAGGTCATCACAGCCGGCTGGAAATGCTGCGGGGAAAAATCGCTGAGCAGCGGCTGAATGCCATCGCCGGGCGCTTCACCATCGTCAGCAAAACGACGGAGACGCAGCAGCAGGAGGAAGAAGCGGACGAGCACAGCATGCTGCAGGACCTGATGCTGCAGGCGGAAATCCTGGTGCAGTACGGCATGCGCAGCAAGGCGCAGGAACGGCTGCTGCGCATTCAGCAGCTGTTTCCGCACGAAGAAGACCGCAACGAGGAATTACGCCGCCTGTACATGAATGTGGGGCTGGCGCCGAAATATACAGGGGAGGAAGCGGCGCCGCTGGCGGCGGCCGCGGCAGCCGGAGCGGACACCGCGCCCAGCGTTGTGACTCCGCCCCCGGCAGCGGAAGTGGCCGCGGGAATAACGGATCGGCGCGCGCACACCGCGCCCAAAGAGCCGGACATCGAGGTCAACAGCCTGCAGTGGGTAACAGAAACCGCGCGCAAGCTCTATCAGCAGGCCAACGTCAAAGGCGTGCTGGGGGCGGCTCTGAATGAGATTGGAATGCGCTGGGGAGCGGTGCGCTGCATTGGCGGACTGCGCAGTCCGGGCAAGCCGCCGTCGCTGGTTCTGGAATACGCCGGAGCGGGGATTCAGGCTTCGGAGCTGCCGGTTCGGGTCAAGCTGCTCTCCGGCCTGCAGGATTTCGCCATCCAGCACGGGCCGGGGATTATTCCTCAGGCGGCCAGGGAATCGGAGCTGAGCAGCATCGCCGAGGAACTCAATTCGATGGGCGAGGGCGCTCTGATGCTGTTGCCCTTAAGCGATGGCGCCGATCAGGTGGGCGTGCTCATTCTGCAGAGTCCCCCGGGATCGGACTGGCGGCCCAGCGATCTGATGCTGCTGCGCACGCTTAGCGATCAGGTTGTGCTGGCTTTGCACAACGCGCGCCTGCGGCGCCTGGTGCGCAATTTGTCGGTGACCGACGAAAAATCGGGGCTGCTGAAGCGGGCCTCGTACACGGATGTGCTCATGTCGGAGGTGGCGCGTTCCTCCCAGCAGGGCACGCCCACCACGGTCATGCTGATGGAATTCGGGAAGGGCGCGGCCATGGTCAAAGAGTTCGGGCAGAACGCGGTGGAGGCGCTGATGCGGGAGGTGAGCCAGTCCATCTCCACCCACATCCGGCAGGCCGACGTGGCCGTGCTTTACGATCTGACCACAATAGCGCTCATTCTGGCCGATACGCCAGAGAGGGGAGCGCTGCTGGCATTGGAAAAATTACGCCGCATTCTGGCAGACGTGCGCCTGCCCGGGCGGGATACGCCGCCGCCCAACACCGTGGGCGTGGCCGAAGCGGTGACGCGGCCGGCGTACGATGCCGCGGATATTGTCACGGAAGTGATCAACCGGGTGGAGTCGGCGCTGGAGAAGGGCCGCTCGGCCAGCAACCGGGTATGCGCCCTGCAGTCGGAATTCGAGCCGGCTGCGGCGTAGAGTTGGTTTCGACACGAAAGCACAAGGCACATTGACGATTTGACACCTTCGTAAAACCGCACATTCTCGCAACAGCCTGGCGGGAAAAACCGTCAATCGAAAAACCGGCAATCGTCAATTTAAGACCTTTCATTACATTGGTAATCTGGGCTGCAGCCCGCGCTGGCCCTACCATGGAATTGCAGCTGGGCTCTGCGCCGTGTTTAGACTTGACTACATCTCCTGTCTGCTCACCATCCTCTCCACTGTTTTGATTGGCAAACGTTATTGGCATGGCTGGGTGTTGGCCGGCCTAAACAGCGTGATCATTTGCATGATCGCCAGGAACACCGCCCAGTTCGGCTTTATCCCCGCCAACGTTTTCTGCCTTGGCCTCTATGCCTATAACGTGCGCGCCTGGCGCCGGAATGAGCCGGTCTCGCCGCGCCCGCGCCACTGAGCCCCAAAAATCCACCACCGAGAGACAGCGGCACACAAAAAAATTGGCGATTGAAGATTTGCGATTGATGATTTTAAAACAGCAGTCAGCACTCAGCGATCGGCATTCAGCCAGGCTGGGCTGATAAAAAACACCACCTTGCGGCTCAGTGACAATCGTCAATCGCAAGTTTCCTCTCGTTGCCTCAGTGTCTTCGTGGCGCGTGTGCCGGCCACTCGCCAAGCCCGCCCCGCAGTTGCTAGACTGATAGGTTTGGCTGCGGCCGAACAAATTCTCCGTCCAGGTTTCCCCGATGTTGAGAGTGAATGAGATTGCCATTGTGAGCGGCGCGCGCACTCCGATGGCCGACTACCAGGCCGGCAAGCTGCGCTACTTCACGGCGCAGGAACTGGGCGCGATCGCGGGCAAGTGCGCCATCCAGCGCGCCGGGCTCGATCCCCAGGAGTTCGACCATTGCGTGATGGGCAACGCGCAGCAGACTTCCGGCGACGCGCTCTACGGCGCGCGCCACGTGGCGCTCAAGGCAGGGCTGCCCATTGAGATGCCGGCGCTGACGGTGAACCGCCTGTGCGGCTCGGGCATGCAGGCGATTGTGAGCGCGGCGCAGATGATGCAGTTGGGCGAGGCCAGGATGGTGCTGGCCGGGGGCATGGAATCCATGTCGCAGGCGCCGCATGTGATTCGCGGCGCTCGCTACGGCTTTGGGCTGGGCGAAGGCAAGCTGGAAGACTCGCTCATGGTGGCTTTGCTGGATACGCAATGCGGGCTGTACATGGCCAACACCGCCGAGCTCTATGCCGAGCAGCAGGGCATCACGCGGGAAACGCAGGACGAGTTCGCGCTGCGTTCGCAGCAACTGGCCGATGCGGCCTACAAGGGCGGGCGCTTGCAGGAAGAAATCGTCCCGGTGCAACTGAAGAACAAGCGCGGCGACCTGACGGGTGAGATGTTCAGCGAAGACGACCACCGGCGCGCCAACAGCACCATGGAGGGTTTGGCCAAGCTGCGGCCCGCGTTCGGCAAGAACGGCACGGTCACCGCCGGCAATGCCAGCGGCATTGTGGACGGCGGTGCGGCGGTGGTGATGTTGCCGCTGGCGGAAGCGCTGAAGCGCGGGCTTAAGCCGCTGGGGCGGCTGGTGAGCTGGGGCATAGCCGGGGTGGAGCCGAAGCTGATGGGGCGCGGACCGGTGCCGGCTTCGCGGCTGGCGCTCGAGAAAGCCGGGCTCAAGCTCGAGGACATTGACCTGGTGGAAGTGAATGAGGCTTTTGCCGCGCAGTACCTGGGCGTGGAAAAGGAACTGGGTTTGGACCGCAACAAGGTGAACGTGAATGGCGGAGCCATTGCGCTGGGCCATCCCTTGGGAGCGACCGGCACGCGGCTGGTGATCACCCTGCTTTACGAGTTGCGACGCAGGAAAAAGAAATACGGGCTGGCCACCGCGTGTATCGGCGGCGGGCAGGGCATCGCGGTGATCGTGGAAAGTTTGGGATAGCGCCGCCGCTTCAGCGGTCCTTTGCGCGGGCGGGACGGCCGCGAGACAGCCGGCAAGATTGCCGGCGCTACATTTCTAGAGGAACTGATATGCAGATCAGAAAAGTTGGCGTTCTGGGTTGCGGGCTGATGGGTTCGGGCATCGCGCAGGTGAGCGCGACCGCGGGATTCGACGTCGCTGTGCTCGAAGTGGAGCAGAGATTTCTGGATAAGGGGTTCGCCGGAATAGAGAAATCACTGGCCAAGCTGGCGGAAAAGGGCGCGCTCAAGGATACGCCTCAAGCCGTTCGTGCCCGGTTGAAGGGCACAACCCGGCGGGAAGACCTGGGCGATTGCGATCTGATTATTGAAGCCGTGATCGAGAATGCAGAAGAGAAGCGCAAAATGTATGCCACGCTCGATTCCGTCGTCAAGAAAGACGCCATTTTCGCCAGCAACACTTCTTCTATCCCCATCACTGAGCTGATGACGGCCACCAAGCGCCCGGAGCGCTTCGTCGGCCTGCACTTTTTCAATCCCGTTCCCCTCATGAAGCTGGTGGAGGTGATACGTACTATCGCCACCGCCGACGAGGTCTACGAAACTGCCTACGATTTTGGCAAGCGCGTGGGCAAGGTGCCGGTGCGTACCAGCGACAAGTGCGGCTTCATCGTAAACCGGCTGCTGGTGCCCTACCTGCTGGACGCGGTGCGCGCCTATGAAGAAGGCGTGGGCTCGATTGAAGATATCGATCAGGCCATGAAGCTGGGATGCGGCTACCCCATGGGCCCGCTTACGCTGCTGGATTTTGTGGGGCTCGACACCACCTACTACATCACCCATGTGATGTTCGAGGAATTCAAGGAGCGGCGTTTTGCTTCGCCCCCTCTGCTCAAGCGCATGGTGCTGGCGGGCTGGTACGGGCGCAAGTCGGGCAAGGGGTTCTACGACTACAAGGATCCTCAGAAGCCGGTAGCGCAGGACGCCGCCCTGCGGGGCTTTGCCGCGGAAGAAGCGCAGGCCAAGATCGCGTAATTCATTGGCCGCGGAAGAACGCGGATACACGCGGATCAAAATCGAAGAGGAAAATCAAATGTCCTCAGCTCCCGTTACAGCGAACTTTGAAAACATCCTGTTTGATAAGAAGAACGCCATTGCCTACGTGACCGTGAACCGGCCCAAGGTGCTGAACGCTCTCAACATGGCCACCATGGAGGAGCTGCGGCGAGCATTTCATGCCATTAAACAGGATGCGGAAATCCGGGTGGTGATTCTGACCGGGGCGGGCGAAAAAGCCTTCATAGCCGGCGCCGACATAGGCGAACTGGCGCGCAACAACCCGGTGGAGGCCAAAGCTTATACCCACCAGGGGCAATCCGTGCTCAACCTGATCGAAAACTGCGGCAAGCCGGTAATTGCGTGCCTCAACGGTTTCGCCCTGGGAGGCGGCTGCGAAATTGCAATGGCCTGCACCATGCGCCTGGCCAGCGACAACGCCAAACTGGGCCAGCCGGAAGTGAAGCTGGGCATCATTCCCGGCTACGGCGGCACGCAGCGCCTCCCGCGCCTGGTGGGCAAGGGCCTCGCCATGCAGCTAGTGCTGGCGGGCGAGATGATCAGCGCCCAGGAGGCGCACCGCATCGGCCTGGTGAATGAGGTGGTGGCTGCGGCCGAGTTGATTCCGCGCGCCGAAGCCATCGCGCAGAAGATCATCGCCAATGCGCCGCTGGCGGTGCAGTGGGCCATGGAGGCGGTCAACAAAGGCATGGAGATGCCGCTGGCCGAAGGCCTCTTCCTGGAGGCCACCTTGTTTGGCCTGTGCTGCGCCACGGAAGACAAGAAAGAAGGCACGACGGCGTTTCTGGAGAAGCGCGCGGCAAAATTTAAGGGCAAGTAGTGAGGAGTGTGGTCGGAAACTGTCATTGAAATGAGACGCAAGGTCCTTCGACTCCGCTGGTCGCGATTCGCTGGCGAATCGCGCAGCGTCGCTCAGGATGACAATTCATCTGGGAACTGGGAACTGAGAACTGCATGGTAAATGCGATCCACATCGGCCGCTCCGTGAACACCTCGGCGGAATTCAAGGCGCTGGTGGAGTTGTTAAAGACGTTAGGCCTGGAGAGCGAGTCGGCACCGCCCGTTGGCAAGAACCGTACGCTGACGTTCGTTGCGCCGGCCGGCAAGCTGAGCCTCGGTTCCAAGGGAGGGGGCAACCTGCGCGGCCGAGCCGAAGGCACCGACCTGCTGCTGGAGGTAACGGATCCGGACTCGACTTATGCGCTGCTGGAGAAGCGCGGCCTGAAGCTCATAGCCGATCACCACGAGGGTACCTCGCGGCTGTTCGTGGTGGAGTTGCCGGGCGGCATCAAGGCAGCGTTCTTCGGCGCTTCAGGCCCGATTGCACCGGGGATAGCGGGAAACCTGGACGCTCGCGGGCTGCGGTTTGGGGTTGTGGTCAGCCGATTCAATGCGTTTATCACCGAACGCCTGCTGGCCGGAGCGCTGGATGGGTTGCGCCGCACCGGCGCCCGCGAAAAAGAGATAGAGGTCGTGCGCGTGCCCGGCAGCTTTGAGATACCTGCGGCAGCGCGCACTCTGGCCGAAGCCGGCGGCGTGGATGCGGTTATCTGCCTGGGCTGCTTATTGCGGGGCGAGACTCTGCATTATGAGGTGATAGCCAACGAAGTGGCGCGGGGCATCGGGCAGTCGGCCCAGGAGACCGGGGTGCCGCATGCGCTGGGCGTGCTGACCTGCGACACGCTGGAACAGGCGATTGATCGCGCCGGGCTGAAGAGCGGCAACAAGGGCTTTGAGGCGGCGTTGTCGGCGGTGGAAATGGCCCGGGTGAAGCGCGCTGTGGGCGGCTCAGCTTCGGCGAAGAAAGCCGTCGCCCGCCGGTCACAGGCCTCCAGCAAGGGCACGCCTCAGCGGAGGACGCAGTTTCGGCGGAGGGCCGACAGCCGATAGCTGAACGCCGAGAGCCGCGGGCGCAGCCTGAAGTGTTGTTCGCGCCGATGCTTTAAACTGACCAATGACCACTGGCAACTGATGATCGGTTCATGGGTACACGGCGCAAATCGCGGGAATTGGCCTTGCAAATGCTTTTCCAGGCCGATATGGGGGCACAAAGCATGGACCAGGTGCGGCAGACGTTCTGGGGTGAGCGCGGCCCCGTCTCCCAGGAGGTGCGCAACTTCGCGGAAGACCTGTTCCGCACCGCCATGGAGCGGGCCGGCGAAATTGATGAACTGATCGAGCGTCACGCCCAGCACTGGCGGATGGAGCGCATGGCGGCGGTGGACCGCAACGTTCTGCGCGGCGGGGTGGCGGAATTCCTGGGCTTCCCGCACACTCCCAAGCCGGTGGTGATCAACGAAGCTTTAGAAATCGCGCGCAAATTTTCCAGCCCCGAGTCGGTGCAGTTCATCAATGGCGTGCTGGACAGCGTGGCCCGGGAACTGGACAGCACGGTTACACCATCTCGAGAGTAGAGCAAGGGAACGAGCATGAAGTGGTCCGACGAAGCCAACGAAATTGTGCAGGAATTGCTGCGCGAACTACCCGCCCCCTCCCGCGCGGTGGTGCAGGAAGCCACGGAATTACGCGCCGAAACTCTGACCGACGAGGCGGGAGAGGATGAAGTTGCAATGGAGACGGCGGTCCAGGCCTTCGTCGAATCCACGCCCGCGGACCTGCGGCAGCGCCTGAAACACACTCTCACTTATCACGGCATTGATCCGGAAGATTACGCGACGGCATTCTCATCCGAGTAGCGCACCGACAATCCAAATAATTCTCCGGTAGCCGCATACCCCTGCGGGCAGGCCTACGGCCGCAGAGCCATCAGATTCGGCGGACAACTGGCGGTGGTGTTGCTGCACAGGGAGATAGGGATCCGGCCCAAATCGCTGAAGCTGTTGCTAACGTCCAAATGGTGAATGGTGCCGTCGCTGGCGCCCACGTATAAATCCTGTCCGGAAAGAGTCAGGGCGGCACTCAAGGGTGTGGCGCTGGGATTGAGTGCGACGGCGCGCACGCCATTAGTGGCTATGTCATAGATAATCACGGAGCTCAGATCGCTAATCACGTAGATATGAGCGCCATCTGAGGAGACCAGAATCTGCTTGGGCGTGAAATTGCCTTGGCCCAAGGGGTGTGATGTGGGAGTAGCCGTCACGGGTGGAGGACAGCCGGCAGCGCTGGTATTGACCGCGATGGTGGTGATCTCGTCGGAGGCGGCCGCCACTATCGTGTTGCCATCGGGCAGAGCCGCAAGCAACAGGGGGTCGGAACTAGTGGTCACGCTTGGCACATTTGGGGATTGGGGAGCGGCATTGTCGCAGCCATCGAACAAGCTGACGGTGGCGGGCGTGCTCCCGACAAATCCGAAAGTGCCGGTGACCAGAAAGGCGGCGTCGGTGGAAGGGCCAGGCAGATTTATGGTCTGCAGGGCCCGGATGGTTGAGTACACGGAGAGCGTGCTTCCCGAAAGCAGGTAAGCGGTGCTGCCGTCTGGCGAGAACGCGGCGGCGGTCACTCCCGAGAGCAGAAGGGGAGTAGAGGTGCTGCTCTTGGAGTTAACGATATAAACGACGTTCGGGTTGGAGGTTGTGTCGGAAACGATTGCCTGGGTGCCATCGGGAGAAATAGCCAGCACTTTGCCGGGACCGGTACCGAAGATTGTGAAAGTATTGCCGGGGAATGACAAGACCTGCAAGCCTCCGGCACTGCCAAAGTATGCCTTGGCGCCGGTGGAATCGATGGTCATGGAATTGGGCGGACTGGGCAGCGCGATGGCGGTTCCCGCGGTATTCGTCTGGGTGTTAATTGGGATCAGCGAAGCCTTGCACCCGGAGACCCCCAAACATCCTGTGCTGGCCACATAAACATTGCCAAAAACCGCGGCGCCGGTCACCGTCGTTTTCACCACATTGCTGGAATAAACCTCGTACAAGTTGACATTGCAGCCGGGGGGAGCGCAAACCGGGAATATCGCCGCTCCTCCGGGGCTGACGGCGGTGACGCTGCCGCTTTTTGTGGTGGCCACACCCGGTTGAGAACTGATCCAGGTCAGGCCGGTTACGGAGATGACATTCCCCTGAGTATCGGTGACCGTAGGCGCCAGCGTCGAGCTGCTGCCCTTTTGTAATGACAGTGAGTTCGTTCCTGTGCTGGGAGCGAGAACTGAGATGGACTGTACGGGGCAAGTTTCAAATGGAACGCTCTGGCCGTTGAGCCCGCTGACGTTGGCGAAAACATGGGTCAGGCCCGGCTGGGCCGCAGTGATCTGCACCTGGTTGGCGTGCAGGCCGGTGGTGCTGGTTTTGCCAACCGCCGGTTCCATTACAGACCAAGTCAAAGGGCCCACGAAAGGGGTTATGTCGGTGCCACCGCTGAGAACGGTGGCTTGAAAAATCTCAGTCTGGTTCTGCGGCACACAGGGAGAGTTCGCGGGGCTAATCGCGATGCTGGTGACCTGGGGATGAACATAAACCGTGGTTTGCGGGCTGGGGGTGCCGTAGCCCGATGCGCGCACCACCACCACCCCTGGCGCTCCCGGGCTGCAGACGATGAAATTCGCATCCCAACTTCCGGCACAAGCCAAACCGCTGGGGGTAAAGGACAGGATTCTGTTATTGCTGGTCAGAAAGGTAATAGGAGTACTTATTACGGTCTTGTTGTTGGTGACGGTGGCACTGAACTGCAGAGTGGAGCCCAGGTTCATCGAGGCGGTCGGACTAGGGGTTAACGTGACACTTATGGAGGGGCCCCCAGACGAGCTGCTGCCTTTACCGCAACCTAAAAAACTTAAACTTAAGGTACATATCAATGCCAGAGCGCCCGCGCAGGGACCCAGTTTGCTAATACGACTCATCGAACCTCCCCGTCCAATTCGGCGATTGGACGGAAACCCAGACATGTTGTTCCTGAAACCCTCAGTCTAGATGCTGGGCTTTTTTTCGGTCAAGTTGAGGCGTTCAGCGGGGGTGAAGTAGCCGCCGCAAGCGACGACCGGGAGCCGGCTGGCGAAATTCCGAGCGTGACCCTATCGGACCGCCGCCTGTCAGCCGCTGCCGGATGCCTCGAGGTTGACGCTTAGGGAAGAGAGTTGTTATATTTTAAGAGTTCCGCGAGTCAGGATTGGCTTGCCTGTGTGTGTTCGCTTTCGCCGCCAGGAGTGCGCGGCGGAGGCGACCCGTTGTCTGTGGCAGCTTTTGCTTTAACCGCCTCTGGGTGAAAACCCGCGGGCGCCCTCGCTGAAACGGTACCTGCGCTGCCTTTCGCCCCGTCAACTCCGGCCCTGTGCCGGGAAGAATGCGAAAGGGTATGCAGGTCGAGGCAGGCGAAACGGAGCACCTCCTGCCCGGACCGTAAGCCGGTTCGGGAGTGGCTGGGTGCCACCGTCGCCCGGCCCAAGGAATCCCTAAATCTCCTCCCAAGCGCGGAGGAAGTATGGTTGGGCAGCGATGCCAGCCAGCCCCTGCCAGGGGTCAAGCGGGAGCGCGCTGGCTGTGTGTCGAAGAGCCAGGCAGCGCACCGGCAGAAATGCCAAGGAGTGTAAGGTGCCTACATTCAATCAATTGGTTCGCCGGGGCCGGACCAGGCCGCGTTACAAGACGGCCAGTCCCGCCTTGCAGGCTTGCCCGCAGAAGCGTGGCGTCTGCACCCGCGTTTATACGCAGACTCCCAAGAAGCCGAATTCGGCGCTGCGCAAGGTGGCGCGCGTGCGGCTGACCAACGGCATTGAAGTGACCACCTATATCCCCGGGGTCGGCCATAACCTGCAGGAGCACTCCATTGTGCTGATCCGCGGCGGCCGTGTGAAAGATCTCCCGGGCGTCCGTTATCACGTGGTTCGCGGCACCCTGGACGCGGTGGGCGTGGCCAACCGCAAGCAGAGCCGGTCGAAATACGGAGCGAAGAGACCGAAGTAGTTGTCAGTGGCCAGTCAAACCTGAGCGCGGTGAAACCCGGCTACGCCAGGCAGGTTCAAGCTAGAAGCTTAGGAGCAAGCAGCTACATGCCAAGAAAAGGACATATCGTCAAGAAGGAAGTAGAGGCCGATCCGGTGTTCGACTCGACCCTGGTCACCAAGTTCATTAATTCGATGATGTGGGCGGGGAAGAAGAGCACGGCGGAGGGCATTTTCTACGACGCCATGGGCCGGCTGCAGGAGAAAGGCGGCGATGAGTCGCTGAAGCTGTTCAAGAAGGCAGTGGAGAACGTCAAGCCGCTGCTGGAAGTGAAGACGCGGCGCGTGGGCGGGGCGAACTACCAGGTTCCGGTAGAGGTCAACCAGGACCGGCGCACCTCGCTGGCCATCCGCTGGCTGATTACGTACAGCCGCGGACGCGGCGAAAAGGGCATGGTGGACAAGCTTTCCAACGAGTTGCTGGACGCGGCCAATAACCGCGGCGCCGCCATCAAGAAGAAAGAAGACGTGCACCGCATGGCGGAAGCCAATAAGGCGTTTGCGCATTACCGCTGGTAGCCGGCGAGGTTCTGCTGGTCAGCCAGGGAGCTAATCGGCGGGACAGTTTTGTAAAGGAAACGGACGAGTAAAGTGGCGAGAGAAGTTCCATTAGAGCGTTGCAGGAATATCGGCATCATGGCGCACATTGATGCCGGTAAGACCACGACGACGGAGCGCATCCTGTTCTACACGGGACGGACGCACCGCATCGGCGAGGTGCATGAAGGCACTGCAACCATGGATTGGATGGAGCAGGAGCAGGAGCGCGGCATCACG
>Ga0187821_10000169_pt1 | contig 13948 bp, 12 predicted proteins | sample NC_wetland_sal_i_20_FD_132442 | JGI IMG/M metagenome (GOLD analysis project Ga0187821, IMG submission 132442) | Wetland sediment microbial communities from Neuse River Estuary, North Carolina, USA - SourceSoil_1 | ecosystem: Environmental > Aquatic > Freshwater > Wetlands > Sediment | place...
AGCGAGGCCAGGGTCGACCTCCGGTCGCCCAGCACCTACTGGTTCTGGACGCCGCGCGCCATCGGGGGACGAGCAATGGTCCGGCTCGAATACCTGGCGACCCAGAAGGAGCGATACGATGCGATGCGCGCAAGCATGAGCGAGCGGAGATGGAAGGACATGGCGGCATTTCTCAAGCAAGAAGCCTCCGTCGACACCATGTCTCGGCCCATGCCCGTCACGACGAAGCTGACGATCTTCCCGGGGGGTGAGCGCTTCAAACCAAAGCCGAAGAGGCGACCTTCGAAGGGCCCCGATCGGAGGGGCGATTGATCCCTTCGCAACCTCAGGGGCAACCCTTCGGCCTGTAGACGTCGCAGGACCGAGAGCCTAGAGTTACGGTCATGATCGGCAAGACGCTCTCCCACTACCAGGTCCTCGAGCCGCTCGGCGCCGGCGGCATGGGCGAGGTGTACCGTGCCCGCGATCAGCACCTCGATCGGGATGTCGCGGTCAAGCTGCTCCTGCGCGGCTCGCTGGCGGACCCCACCGCGCGAGAACGCTTCCGCCGCGAGGCGCACGTGTTGTCCCGCCTCTCGCACCCCGGTGTGGCGACCATCTTCGACTTCGACACACAGGACGGGGTGGACTTTCTCGTCATGGAATACGTCCCGGGCGGAACCCTCCAAGCGCGATTGCGGGAGGGCCCGCTCGGTCTGGACGAGCTGACGCGGCTCGGGGCCGAGATCGGAGACGCCCTCGAGGCGGCGCACCACTTGGGGTTCCTGCATCGCGATCTGAAGCCGGGGAACGTGGTGCTGACGGCGTCGGGGACGCCGAAGATTCTGGACTTCGGCCTGGCCGGCCTGCTCCACACGTCCCATACCGCGACCGAGCTGACCCAGGCGGGCGCGGTGTTCGGCTCGCTTCCGTACATGGCGCCGGAGCAGCTGCGCGGGGAGGAGGGCGATTCACGCACCGACGTCTATGCGTTCGGCGCGATGCTCTACCAGATGGCCACCGGCCGGCTTCCCTTCGAAAAGGAACGCCCCGAGGCGTTGATGTTCGAGATCCTGCACGAAGCCCCGCGTCCCGTGCGCTCCCTTCGCCCCGAGGTGCCGCCGGAGCTCGACCGCCTCATCGATTCCTGCCTGAGCAAGAATCCGGAATCGCGCCCCGCGTCCGCCGGCGCCGTGAGCCAGGCGTTGCGGCGTATCAGCGAGCCCGCGAGGCGCGATGCGGCGCCGGCGCCGGACGTCATCCGCTCGCTGGCCGTGCTTCCGCTCCAGAATGTCTCGCGCGATCCCGCGCAGGAGTACTTCGCCGACGGCATGACCGAGGCGCTCATCACCGAGCTCGCGCGCCTCAAGGCGCTCCGGGTGATCTCGCGCACGTCGGCCATGAAGTACAAAGGGGTTCAGAAGGCGCTTCCGGAGATCGCCCGCGAATTGAACGTGGATGCCATCCTCGAGGGATCGGCGCTCCTGGTCGGCAAGCGTGTGCGCGTCACGGTGCAGCTCGTCTCCGCCAGGGTGGAGGAGATGCTCTGGGGCGACCGCTACGACGGCGAGATCGAGGACGTGCTCGACATGCAGAGCCGGGTGGCGGAGTCCGTGGCGAAGGAGATCGCGGTCCACGTCACGGCGCGCGAGGCGAAAGAGCTCGCGAGGCGGCGCCCGGTGAATCCCGAGGCGCACGTGGAATACCTGAAAGGCCGCCATACCGCCGCCGCCGGCTCCCCGCAGGCGATCGAGCTGGCCCTGAAGTACTACCAGCGCGCGCTCGAGATCGATCCGACGTACGCCCCCGCGTGGGCGGGGATCGCGCACTGCGACAACATTCGGGCCGGCCGGGGCATGGCTCCGCCTGCCGAGGCGAACGCGCAGGCCCGCGCGGCCGCGATGAAGGCGCTGGAGCTGGACGACTCCAATGCCGAGGCCCATGCCGCGCTGGGCGCCATTGCAGTCGACGAGATGGACTTCTCCGGCGCGATCCGGTCCCTGCAGCGCGCCGTCGAGCTGAACCCCGGATTGACGAGCGCGTACACGGGCCTCGGAAGCATGTACTACTGCTCCGAACGCCACCGGGAAGCGCAGGAGGCCATGCTGAAAGCGCTCAGCCTCGACCCGCTGTCGATGATGATCCACACGTGCGTCGGCGATGCCTATTTCTATGCCCGCGACTATGAACGCTCGATCGTCTACTACCGGAAGGCGGTGGATCTGGATCCCCGCTTCGACGGCGCGCACACGGATCTGGCCCGTTCTCTCGAAATGCTCGGCCGCTTCGACGAGTCCCGCGCGCAGTACGAGGAAGGCCGGCGGATGAGCGGGGGCGTCGCCGGGCCGTCCTTCGGCCTCGGACATCTCGAGGCCAGCAGCGGAAACGAAGCCGCCGCGAGGAAGATCCTCCACGATCTGACCGAGGCGCGCTCGCACCGCGTGGTCTCCGCGTGGGGCCTGGCCGCGCTCCACGCGAACCTCGGCGACGTGGACGAGGCGTTCCGCTGGCTCGACGTCGCGGTCGAGGAGCACGCCACCGGGCTCATGTTCCTGCGCGTGCATCCCCGCCTCGACAAGATCCGCCACGATCCCCGCTACAAGGCCCTCGTGCACAAGGTCGGGCTCGACGCCGTCTGAGGCGTCCGGACTATACTGCGCGGCATGCCCCAACGCGCCCCCAGCCACTGGCTCCCTCTCCTCCCGGTCCTCGTCGTCGTCGCGCTCAACCTTCCCTGCCTCGGTCTCGGGTACCTCTGGGACGATTTCTACTTCCTCTCGCTCCGCGGCCCCGGAGGCGTGTGGGCCCATCTTCTTCCGGATCCGCACGGCACCTTCTACCGGCCCATTCCGCTCGGGGTCTACTTCAGAATTCTCAGGCTCCTGGATCCGGTGAGCGGGGTGCTGGGCCACGTCCTGAATCTCGCCGCCCTGGCGGGCACGGTCGTTCTCCTCGTGACCCTGGTCTCGCGCCTGTGCGGCCCGCGCGCCGGACTCTTCTCCGGGCTGATCTTCGCGAGCTACGGCCACGTGCCCGGGCTGGTCGCATGGGTCAGCGGCAGCCAGGATCTCTTCGCGATCCTCTTCGTGACGTCGGCCTTCCTGCTCCGGCACCGGGGCAAGAACCTCGCGGCGCTCGCTTGCGCGACGGCCGGCCTGCTCTGCAAGGAGCCGGCGATCGCCGCGTTCCCGGTGCTGGTGTTCTGGGACCGGATCGTCGGCCGCGATCCCCAGCGTCCCAGGTTTCAGCTGCTCGGCTACGGCGCAGTCGCGGTGCTTTGGGCCTGCATCCATCCGGGGATTCACCTGCTGGCGGGGCGCGGATTCAGGAGCGGGTCGACCATGTACGTGGGCATCGAGCACCCCGAGCGCTGGGGCCTCTACTTCTTCCGCTACATCCTGACGCTGATGAATCTGCCCCCGCCGAAGTTCGACGCGCCGTGGTGGGAGGAGCGCGCCCTCTACGGTTTCGCCGCCCTCGCGATTCTGGTCGTGGGTCTCCTGTACGTGGACCGGCCGAAGAGGTCCGCGGGAGCCCCGGGGTCGCTCTCGCTCGCCCGCGTGGCGTGGATCGGCGCGCTCTTTGCGGTTCCAAGCCTTCTGATGCCCGCCATCCTGGTTCGCCACTGGGCCCCGTATTTTGCCTGCCTCCCCGGCCTGGGAGCCGCGATCCTCCTGGGCCCGGTCCTGGCCCGGCGGGGAAGGCTCACGGCGCTCGCGGCGCTCGCGACGTTCCTGCTGTTCGGCATCTGGTGCCGCGGAATCCGCGGCGAGGGAGAGTGGGTCCTGAGCGAGCCCGCCATGGTCGACGCATCGAGCGCCGTTCGGGCGGTGCGGGCGAACTTCGAAAAGGAGTTCCCGACATTCCCGAGAGGGAGCCAGGTCGTCGCCTCGTTCGGCACGACGGGCATCCGGGGCATCCAGAGCGCGCTCATCGACGGTCAGGCGCTCAGCCTGTGGTATCGGGATCCCGCGCTGCGCACCGTCCGGACGCGCGATCGCCGACCGGGTGCCGCCCCGGAGTATTTCGTGCGGGTCGCCGACGATCTCGATGTCATCGTGATCGACCCCGACGCGATGCGCATCCGCTCCGCCACGCGGGCCTCACCCGGCCTGGCCGAGATCCACCGGCCGGTGATCAACTATGCGAGGGAGGTCGCCGCGGGCGGCGACACGGATCGCGCGATCCGGATCATCCAGGGACTGAATCGCATCGAGCCCGCCGAGCTGGACCAGTTCAACAATCGCATGATCGCGAGCATGCTCCTGGCGGCCGGGCGCCGGGAGAGCGCCGACTCGATCATGGCGGCGACCCCTCCCTTTCCCAGGGATGTCGCCATCAAGCTGGTGCAGGGACTCCTGGCCGAGGCGAGCACGAGCGAGAAGCTGGACGATGCCGCCTTCCAGGCCTTCGGCCTCTCGGGGAACGACCCCCAGACCATCCGCGCGATCATGCAGGGATTGCAGAGCACCGGATCCCTGGCGCAGGCGGCGTGGTTCGCTCAGAGGCTGGGAAGGATCGCGCCGGGCGACGGTGAGGGCGCGGAGGTCTTGAGAACGGCGGCGCAGCTGGGGATCACGCCCCAGCGGGAGCCTTCGCTCCGGCTCGCGACGCCTCAGGCGGACGGCTCGTAGCTCACACCACCTGCTTCAGCAGCTCCTCGTTCGTCGGAAACTGCTCCAGCGCCTTTCTCAGCTCGACGATGGCCTGCTTGGGCGGCAGGCCCAGCGCATGCCTGCGAAGCTTGTTGATCGCGTCGATCTCTTCCTTGGAGTAGAGAAGCTCGTCCCGCCGCGTTCCGCTCTTGGCGATGTTGATGGCGGGGAAGATCCGCTGGTCGGCCAGGGAGCGGTCGAGAACGATCTCGCTGTTTCCCGTCCCCTTGAACTCCTCGAAGATCATGTCGTCCATGCGCGAGCCGGTCTCGATCAGCGCGGTCGCGAGGACCGTGATGGATCCGCCGTTCTCCACGTTCCGCGCCATCCCGAAGAACTTGCGCGGGATCTCGAGGGCGCGGGAATCCAGTCCGCCGCTCATGGTCCGGCCCGAGTCGGAGCCGTAGGAGTTGAAGGCGCGCCCCATCCGGGTGAGGCTGTCCACCAGGACCACCACGTGGCGCCCGCACGTCAGCTCGCAGCGCACCTTGGCCATGCACATGGTCGCCAGCTGGACGTGGTCCTCCAGCGACTGATCGCTGCTGCTGGCGAGCACCTCGGCCGAGACCTTGCGCCGGAAATGGGTCACCTCCTCGGGCCGCTCGTCCACGAGCAGGACGATCACGCTGGTGTCCGGGGCGTCCGCGAGGATCGCGATGGCGAAATCCTCGAGGAGCTGGGTCTTTCCGGCCTTGGGGGGCGAGACGATGAGCCCGCGCGTGCCGCGCCCGACCGGCGCGAAGAGGTCGATGATGCGCATCGACACGTTCCCGCCCGCGCCCAGGTGGAAGCGCCGGTCGGGGTTCGTGGCGGTCAGCTGGGCGAACGAAACCCGCTCGCGGAATGCCTCGGGCGTCAGGCCGCACACCAATTCGACATTGTCGAGGCGCAAGCCCTGCTTCTCCGCCTTGGCGGATCCGGAGACGAGCGCGCCGGAGGTCAGCTGGAAGCGGCCGATGAGCGCCGCGGGCACGAAGACATCCTGCCGGCTGGGCGCGAAGGAGCGGGCGGGGTCGCGGAGAAAACCGCCGCCCCGCTCGAGGACTTCAAGAACGCCGGAGACGATCATCGATCGGTACCATTCATGGGTATGGGGTGGTTCAGAGGGCGAGAAGTTCCGTATCCACAGCTCAGCGGACCTAGAATAGCCGATTCGGGGGCTCCGCGCGATCACTTACGCGAAGCCCGGATCCCTCCGCATGACCGGGAGCTATACTCCGCGCATGAACGTGGTGACCGGGGCCTTCGGCTTCATCGGGAGATACATCGCGCGAAACCTGCTCGAATCCGGCGAGGCCGTGAGGACCGTCACCACGCATCCCGACAAGCCCAATCCGTTCGGGGCCGCGGTGCAGGCATTTCCGTACAACTTCGACCGCCCGGCGCGCCCGCGTGCGCCGTCGCCCTGGGCCGCCTCGTGGGGCTGGCCGTGGGCGACGTGATTCTCACGAGAGCGGAGGCTCAGGGCCTCATGGACGGCATGCTCACCTCCGAGCAGGCGCCCAACGCGCCGACCCGTTTCACCCAGTGGATCGAGGAGCACAGGGCCGAAATCGGCATGACGTACGCCTCGGAGCTGGGAAGGCACTTCCGCTGGCGAAAAGCGGTGAAGGGTTTCTCCTAGTCTTTCAGGATGAACGTGATCTTCATGTTCACCCGGTACTCGACGATCTTCCCCTTCTCGATCTTGAGCTTCTGTTCCTGGATCCACGCGCCCTTCACGTTCTCCAGCGTCTTGTTCGCCCGCTGGATGCCGATACGGGTCGCATCCTCGAAACTCTTGGCCGACGAGGCCGTGATCTCCGTGACCCTTGCGACTGCCATGTGAGGCTCCTTTCCTCGCGTGACCGCTGATCTACTTTCCGCCATTCCCCCCCTTGCCCTGATCGGGGTTCGTGCCCTGTCCCTTGTCTTGTGGCGTGCCTTGATCCTGACCTTGGCCCTTGCCTTGATCCTGGCCTTGCCCCTGGCCCTGTCCTTGTGGGTTCCCTTTGCCTTGTGATTGGTCCTGGCCCTGGCCTTGTGCCGGCGCGTTCCCCTTGCCTTGGCTCTGGCCCTTGGCCTGACCCTGCTTGCTCTGTCGATCCTGGACGATCTTGCGCCGTTGATCGAGAGCGCGTCGCTCCTTGGCCACGCGATCCTGCTGCGCCTTCAGCTCGGCCTGCTGCTGCTGTTGAACCTGGCTCGAAGGCGCGGCGCCACCCTTGCCCTGCTGCTTGAGCTCGTTCTGGTGCACGCGGTCCAGCGCCGTCTGCTCATGCTGCATGCGCCGATCGAACTGGGCCTGATTCGCGTCCAGTCGCTTCCCCACGGCGGGCGAGGGCGGCGGTTGTGCGTCCGGCGAGGGCCTGGGGGGGCGGGCCCCCGGCGCGGGAGCCGGCGGGCGATAAACCTGGATCGTCCGACCCCGGACCACGCTCCCCCGCGGGCTGGCGGGCGCGTTCACGTCCTGGACCTGATAGCTCTGGTACTTGCGGCCCGTATCGCGTTCGAGGACCTCGAGGCTGAGACCGTGGTCCGCGGGCCGCGAGTTGACCACATCGTAGTGGGTCACGTTCTGCGTCTGCAGAATGAGCGTCACGTTGAGGCCCGGAGGCAGCACGCTCGCTCCGATCCTCGTCGAGCCGAAGTCCCTTGTCGAAGCGAAGCACCAGCTGTCGCCACCGATCCGCTGATCGAGATCCCCCACGCTCATCGTGAGCCCGATCCCGGTCTGCCACCCCGCGTCCGGCGGGAGGGGCGCCCATCCGACATAGCCGCCCCCGTAGCGCCAGGCGACCCACGCGGGCGCCCAGACCTCATCGTCATCGGGTACCCAGACCCAGCCGTAGGAGTCGTCATCGGCCCAACGCCCGTAGTGATAGGGGGTATCGCCCCATGGGTCCTGGCTGACCCACATCCATCCATAGTCGGTGTTCTCCCAGTAGCCCTGGGTGTACGGACGCCAACCCACGGGCACGTCGAGAGGAACCCAGCAATCGCCGTAGCTCCCCACATTCTCCCAGGTGCCGTACGGCGTCAGCGCATCGTAGAGACTGAAGCTCGCCGATATCTCCGTGGCCGCAGGAGCGCGGGACGGGTAGCCGGCGCACGCGCCGAGCGACACCAGCAGCGCGGCGACCAGCAAGGACGATCGTCTGCGACGGTTCATGACTCTCCCTCCATTTCGTTGTCCTCCTGCTTCGCTACTTCATCCTGAGTTGAGAAATCGGCCCGAGGACCCCGAAGGCCTGTAACAGCCAGATGACCAGCACGATCATGACCACGATGTTCAGGAGGCTCTTGATCTTCGCGTCCATGGGGATGAATCTATTGATGAGCCAGAGCAACACACCCACGACGATCAGCACGAGGACCACATGAATCAGGGGCATCGAGACTCCTTTCGGGAGGCATCCTCTGTTAGCAATGCTTGCTTACAATGCGTACGCGCGCAAGGCCAATCGGGGCGGATCCCGGAGAACCCGTAGTTCTACCGTGCGCCTCGCGGCAGCCCTGGGACTCGTGGGTCTTGCCGTGTTGGCCCTGGGTTGGCTCGGGGGTATCGACCGCTACAAGCACCGGCTGGAGACGGCCGCGTCCGACGCCCTGGGGATGGAGGTCCGCATACGCGGCCATGTACGCCTGGGCCTCTTCCCGGACCTCCACGTCACCGTCGAGGATGGCGAAATCCTCGACGAGCAGGGAGTGGCCGTCTTCTCGGCGAAGCGCGGCCTCCTGGGGATCGAACCGCTTCCCTTGCTCCGCAGGCAGCTTCGAGTGACGAGAATCCAGCTCACGCAGCCCAGGCTCTCCATCGAGCGGGACCGGAATGGAACGCTCAATGTCGACAGACTCGAGAGGAATGCCGCGGAGCTGCTCGCCGCCCTGAACGAGGCGAGTGTGTCCCTGAGGGACGGCGCCATGGGATACACGGACAGGAGGGCCGGGACGGGTTTCGAGGCCGCCGGCCTCAACGTTGCGGTGAGTCGCATCCGGGTCGCGGGAGGGAACGGCCCCCAACCCTGGAAGAGGCTCTCCCTCCAGGCGAAACTCTCCTGCGCGGAGATCCGGACCAAGGAGCTCTCTCTCACCGGGCTGAAGATCGTGGTCGACGGGAAGGACGGGGTCTATGAGATCGACCCGGTCGCGATGCGTCTTTTCGGAGGTGAGATGGTGGGGAGCGTCCGGGCGGACCTCTCGGCCTCCGTTCCCGTTTGTCAGATCCGCTGCGCGCTGCCGGGTTTTCGAATCGAGGAGTTCTTCAAGACTCTATCCCCGACGAAGGCGGTGGAAGGAGCCATGGATTTCTCCGCGACCCTTTCCATGCGGGGAGGGACCATGAGCGAGATGATGCGGGCCGCGTCCGGGGACGTGTCCCTTCACGGGGAGAACCTCACGCTCATCGGGAATGACCTCGACAAGAAGCTCTCGCGATTCGAGTCCAGCCAGAACTTCAACCTCGTGGACGTGGGCGCCGTCTTCTTCGCGGGTCCCTTCGGGCTGGGCGTCACGAGGGGCTATGGCTTCGGGAGTCTCTTCCGAGCCTCGGGAGGGAGTAGCCGGATTCGCACGGTCGTCTCCACGTGGACGGTCGCGCACGGCGTGGCGCAGGCGAAGGACGTGGCCATGGCGACATCGGAGAACCGGATCGCCCTTCGAGGCGGGCTCGATTTCGTGAGCGGGCGCTTCGCGGACGTGACCGTGGCGGTGATCGACGCGAAGGGATGCGCGACAGTGCAGCAGGCGATACGGGGCCCCTTTGGAGAGCCGGAGGTGGAGAAACCCCACGTGCTCCGGTCTCTGGCGGGGCCGGTCGTCAGGCTGTTCCAGAAGGCGCGAGGTCTTTTCCCCGCAGGGCCATGCGAGGTCTTCTACTCGGGCTCGGTGGCTCCGCCACGGTGAGCACTCTTCCTGCGACACAAAGAGCCCCGAACTCCGTACTTCCAGACACAGCCGGATCACCGGCACCGGAAAGCTACAGAGCCCTGGCCAAGGAGAGACCTCTATGAGAATCGGGATCACACGTTATGCCGTAGCCGCCACGGTGGTGGCTCTGGGTGTGCTGGTGAGCGGCGGCATCAAGACCATGGCCAATCCGGCGCCGCCGTCGGCCCAGGCGGGGAAGACCTCGTCCAGCGATCCCCGGCAGGCCCAGATCAAGGAGATCGACGAGAAGATCAAGGCGCTCCGCGAGCAGTACCAGTCGCAGGCGGGGCCGCTGGAGGCGCAGGTCAAGACCCTCCGCGAGAAGTTCGATACGGACTTGAGCGCGCTCCAGGCCCAGCGCAAGGAGCTCGTGGAGGAAGGCGAATCCCCCGCGCTCAAGGCTCTCATGGACGAAGAGGCGGCCAAGCTGGCTTCGCTCGCGGATCGGGAAAAGGATGAGATCGAGAAGGTCCGTCAACGCTACGCCGACGAGCGAAAGGACATTCAGCAGAGCTTCCAGCAGCGCCGCCACGAGCTGGAGGGCGGGAAGCTGGAGGGCGGGAAGAAGTAGGTTACGGCCGGGGCCTGCTCCCTTCGAGTCTGGTGAGCAGGCCCTGGATCAGTTTCGAGGCGCCGGGAGTGGGGCTCTGCCTCAGGGCGGCGCGATACTCGACGATCGCCTCATCGCTGCGGGACAGAGCCTCCAGGGCCATCGCGCAATCCAGATGCAGGAGCGGTGATTCCGGAAACTCGCTCGACCCCTCGCGCGCGGCCGTCACCGCCTCCGACGGTCTTACCAGCCGCACCTGCGCGAGCGCGAGCGTCTCGAAGAGGTCCCTCCGGAAGGCGCGGTCCCGGACGGTGAGCCCGCGCGCGGCCCACTCCGCCGCTCGGGAGTACTGATCCTGCTTCAAGAAGATCGTCGCCATGTCGCGGCACCAGTGCGCGAGACGCAGATCATACATCGGCTGCCGGCGGGCCTCATCCCACAAACGGACGCGTTGCTCCGGATCGCTGATCCGGTCCGGCAGAGCCCATACCTCGATCCTCGGTCCCGAGGCGGTCACGGAGTCCGTCGACCACGCGAGACGGCCGCGCGACCGGATCCAGCGATGGAACGCGGCCTCGGCGGGGTAGCGATCCGCGGCGGCCTCGAAGCGGCGGCCGACCTCCTCTGAAGTGACGTAGTAGCGAAGACCGTCGAGCCACTCCGCGTGGTAGGCCGCCCGCACGTATTCCGCCTGAGTCGCCAGAAACGGCCATACGAGCGAGAGCCTTCCCTCCTCCTCGGCGTTGAACTCGGGGCCGTAGAGATCCATCGCGATCGGCTCGGTGCGGGGAATCGAGGTCTCGATCCATCGATGCGCCAGATGCCTCGTGTCCGGCAGGCGGAGTGCCTCGCGCGTGCGCAGGTATTCCGGCGCGGCCCAGGCGAACGTGACGGCGATCGGGACGACGAGGGCGGCCGCGGCCACCGCGCGGGACGGGGCATGGAAACGCTGCGTCGACCATGCCGCGGCTCGGACGATCGCAAACGCCGCCGCGACGATGAGGGACCCCAGGGCGGGGGCCATGAAGCGCTCCTGGGCCACCGCGAGGAGGCCGGTCGGGAGAAGGAGCACCAGGGGCGTCAGCGCAACGATCCAGCCGCGCCGGCGGCGGTCCACCAGGAGCAGGGCCGAGCCCGCGATCGAGAGCAGATAGACGGGCCACCCGAGCATGTGCGGGAGGGTGCGGACCAGATACGTGGGAAGCGAGACGCTGGATTCCGACAAGCCGACCCACTCGCCCAGGAGCCGTCCCCGCTGCAATTGCATGTCTCGAGCTTTGGCGCTCCAGTCGAGAAGCGTGTAGGGGGAGGCGAGCGCGAAGGCGAGCAGGGACGCGAGGAGCCCCGCCGCGAGAGGACGCCAGCGGACGCGAAGGGCGGCTCCCCGGGCGCGGTCGATGCACGCGATCGCCAGGAGGAAATTCAACGCCAGCGGGACGTACTTGCACGCGCCCGCGAGGCCGATCATCGCGCCCGCGATCCCCGAGGTCCGCGCGCGATGCTCCTCGCCCCCGCCCACGAGCAGGATGCTCGCCAGGAGGACGAACGCGAGCGCGAGCAGGTTGGGATCCGAGACACGCTGGGAGATCAGGATGTGAAAGGGGGTGAACGCCAGGAGGAGCGCCGCGACCAGGCCCACCTGCCTTCCGCCGAGCCGCGACCCCAGGAGGTAGGTCAGGAATACGGTCAGAACCCCGAGAAGGGCGTTGAGAAACCGCGCGAAGAGGAACATACCGGCCGGGTCCCTCGCGACATGCCGCGCGAACTCCTGCGCCGTCGCGGCTCCGTGCGCGAGGGAGTCGTACGCGCGGTACAGGACCTGAGCGCCGAGGGTCGCGTAGAAGGGGAGACCGGGCCAGTCCCCGGTGCGCGGGTTCAGGTCGAGCGGCCGCGTTCCCCCCTGCCACATCTCCCACGCGTAGAGCATCGCGCGCCGGTCTCCCTCATCGACGGAGGTGTCGCCGATGATGGGGTTCAGGCCGAGGGTGGGATCCGGTAGGCGGTCCGCGATTCCCCAGATCCGGACCGCCAGGGCCGCGGTCATGAGGCCGATGAGGAGCCAATCGGGACGGGACCGGGTCATCGGCGCCTTCTTGCGGGAGGGCTAGCGGGGCGTTGCCGGGCCCGGATTCGACGTCATGAACGACGCGACCTTCTCGATCACGCGAGGATCCACGTGGCCCGGCACGTCGTACTCGGCCGGGCCCGGTTTGCCGCTTCCCAGGATGAAGAGGTGGTTCAGCCCCTGAAACGTGGCGATTTCCACCTGGGGAATTCCCGTCAGCCCCTTCTTCCAGCTCTGCACGTCTTCCACGGCCACCTGGTAGTCACGATCGCCGCGGAGGATGAGAATCGGCCGCTTGAGCTTCTTGGCCATCGCGATTCCGTCGCGTCCGGCCCAATCCTGCCAGTAGGACTGGGGAGCGTTCATGAACCGCTCGTCTCCCAGCTTGCCCTGCTTCAGGAGCGCCACCTTCCGCTCCGCCTCCGCGACCTCCGCCTCGGGACTCCCGAGGTAGCGCATCTGAGCCAGCACGATGTCCCACGGGGGCCGGCCCGGGGGCGCGAGGAGCACCACGCCCGCGATCCCATCGGACCGGACCGCAATCTCGGGGGCGAGGAGCGCCCCGAGGCTGTGGCCCAGGACGAAGACCCGGTCGTGGTCGGCCTCGGGGCGCGCTCGAAGCAACCGAGCCGCCGCGATGGCGTCGGTCATGACCTCGTCCTCGATCGTCTCGTGGCCCGCCATCTGCGCGGCGTACAGCCGCGTGCGCTTCTCGTATCGAAGCACCTCGATGCCGCGTGACGACAGCCCCTCGGCGAGGTCCTTGAAGACCTTGTTGGCGCCGATCGTCTCATCGCGGTCCTGCGGCCCCGACCCGTGCACCAGGACGACAGCCGGGAAGGGACCTCGTCCGCTCGGGACCGTGAGCGTCCCGCCCAGCACGAACGGATTCGACCCGACCGTCACCTGGATCGATTGGAACCGGGTCGTGTCCACGTAGTCGGCGGCGGGAGCGCCGGGAACCCCGGCGGGCTTGAGGTAGAAGCCGGTCACCATCCCCGAGGACGGATCGGAGTAGACGGCGGCCCGGAGCTCGCCGCCCTCGAACTTGAGCGACGCGAGCGTGAGGTCGAAGCCCTGAACGGGGGTGCCCGGGTGACCCTCCCACGAAAGCAAATTCCCCAGCATCGTGAGCTGCTGGTTCCAGATCGCCTTCAGCTTCTCCAGGGGCACCGCCACCTTCATCTTTTCGTCGAACATGGCGAAGGTGGTCGCGTAGTCCTGCCTCTGGAGCGCGGTGAAGAGAGCGTCCGCGATCCGGCCGGCCGCCGCGGAAGTGGTCGACGAGTCGGGCGGCGCCGGCGCGGGGCCCTCGGCCGACGCGATGCGGGCCAGGGTCAGCGCGAGGAGGAGGGGAGCGAGTCGTAGACTCCCTCGTGCAAGCGTGCCAAGAGTCACGTGCATCAGTTTGCCACACCTGCGCCACAAATCTGCAACAGAACTGGGGCATCAACGAGGAGTCGCGGGCCGCGCGTGACTTCTCGCGCGGCGATTCCGCTGGGGCGGGCTCTTTCGGCTGCCCCTTGGACAGGGCTCGAGGAGGCTCAAGATGAATCGTCAAGTCGTGTTCTGCTCTTTTCTGATGGTGGCGGTCCTGAGCGCGGGAAGGCCGGCGCGCGCCGGTGAGCCCGCCGGTCCGCCGGACCTGACCGGGGACTGGCGCCTGGATCCCAAGCACAGCGACCAGCCGCAGCGCTCCGGCGGCCGATTCGGCGGAGGCGGCGGAGGCGGCGGAGGGGGCGGTCGAATGGGGCGTCACGGCGGCGGTGGCTGGGGCGGAGGCGGGGGTGG
>Ga0187821_10000170_pt1 | contig 13943 bp, 12 predicted proteins | sample NC_wetland_sal_i_20_FD_132442 | JGI IMG/M metagenome (GOLD analysis project Ga0187821, IMG submission 132442) | Wetland sediment microbial communities from Neuse River Estuary, North Carolina, USA - SourceSoil_1 | ecosystem: Environmental > Aquatic > Freshwater > Wetlands > Sediment | place...
CTTCTCCGATTGAAGACGTGGTTGCCGCGCTTGCCGGCTTTGCTCCCGTCGTGATTCTCGGGCAGCGCCAGGCGCCAGCCAGCCTTGCGGCGCTCATCGCCGCCGGAGCGGCCGATTTTGTCGCCGGCGGCGAACCGTTTCCTGCCGCTACAGCCTGCGTCGAAAAACGCCTGCAGAGCGCTCGCAAACAGATTGTAGAGCCGCTTTTTCCCTCCTCTGCCCTCTCGGAAGGGACGGCTCCTGTGTTGGAAAATTTTGGCGAACTGCTGCGCCACGAACTGAACAATCCGCTCACTGGCATTCTCGGCAACGCCGAGCTTCTTCTCGCCGAGGCCCGCAAGCGTCAGGGCGGCCCGTTCTCCGAGGCAGGATTGAAGCGCCTCGAAACGATTGCCACTCTAGCTGTCCGCATGCGCGAAACCGTGCGCCTTCTCAGCCAGGCTTGTGAAGCCCGCTCGGACCAGGGACGCTCGGCCTGAGCCTCGCGCTATCGAAAAATGTAGTTACGCGCCGGCGAAACTCTTGCGGCGCGGTTCCCATCGCTCCGGTGTGCAGGGCTCCCGGAACGCGCCACAACTCTTTCGGCCCCTTTGCCGCGCGCAGAATTTTTTCCGAATGGCGGCAGGGCAGCACCACGTCCGCCCCGTCGCAGATCAGCAGCAGGGGAAACGCGCGCTGCTCGACCGCTTTGATCGAAGAGACGTCGGCTGCCGGAAATCCGGCCAGCTTTTCTCCGTGATACACCACGGTCCAAGCTCCCGGCGCGAACCATGTTTTACCGAGCAGCGGCCAGCGCTGCAATCCGGCGTAGTCATAAGCGGCTTCCTGCAAATCGGCGAAGGGCGCCTCCGCGACCACCGCCTCGATGCGGGCGTCCGAACCCGCTGCCTGCAGCGCGATACCCGCGCCCATCGAATTGCCCAGCGCGAAAATATGTGCCGGATGCTCTTCCGCCTCCAGGGCGTCAATTTCGGCCGAAACATCTTTGCGCTCCAGCCAGCCGTAGCTGGCTATCGCTCCGTCGCTTGCGCCGTGCGCGCGGGCGTCCATCATCACCACGTCATAGCCTGCCTGCAGCAGCAAGCGCGCGTGTTCAGTCATGCCGTAGCGGTTGTCGGCCACGCAATGCAGCACCAGCACCCAGCTGCCATTTGGCTTTGCCGCGCGCACTTTCCATCCGCGCAGCGTTACGCCATCCGGCGCCGTTACGTTGAAGTCCTCGCGGTGCGCCCCGATTCGCGCGAAAGTCACGTCCGCATCGCGCACCATATCCGCCGTGAACGCGCGCTTTTGCGGGTGCAGAAAACCCCACGCTCCCGTCCATCCCGCCGCCGCGGAAAGCAGCGCAGGCAGCAGCAGGATGATGAGCAGGATTCTGATCAGCCGGGCGCGCATGCCATAGATACGCAATTGATAATGGCAATGTTTCTTTGCGGGGAGATAGTCTTACGACCGGAACAGTACTGATTCTCGCTGGAACATTTTCACCGCCAGGAACAGCGCGCCCGCCGCATACACGCACGTCGAAACGAAGATCAGGACGATGTAATTCCAGTGATACTCGCCCGTCACCAGCTCCTTGCACAGCAGGCTGACATTCAACAGCGGCACAATCGCCAGCTTCGGCGTTAGATCCACCCCCGGGATCATCGCCGAAATCGCCGGAATGATCACGATGAACATCAGCGGCGCGATGTAACTCTGCGCTTCCTTGTGGCTTTTGGCGAACAGCGCGATCGTCATCAGCCCGGAAGCGAAAAGCACTGAGAGCGGCACCACCATGATCACCACCGAGGCGATGGTCTTCACTCCCAGGCTGAAATGCGGCGCCGGCTGGCCGTCGTCGGTCATTTGGTCCAGCAGACTCGAATGCTGCAGCGCGTTCGAGGAAACACTGACCGACACCAGCAGCAGCAGCGCCGTGACCAGCGCCGCCGTCAGCACCAGCAGAAACTTGCCCAGCACCAGATGAGTCCGTGAAATCGGGCTGCTCAGGATGGTTTCCATGGTGCCGCGCTCTTTCTCTCCCGCCGTCAAATCGATCGCCGGATTCATAGCGCCCTGCAGGCACATCAGAATCAGCATGTAGGAGATGATGCCGCCCAGGATCGCTCCGGCTTCTTTTTCGGGCGGCGCGATGCTTTGCCGTTTCACCAGGAAAGATCGCAGCATTTCCGGGGGCAGGTGGTTCGCTTCCAGGCGCTTGCTGGCCGTCTCATCGCGATACTCCTTCAGGTACGCTTCGAGATTGCTCGCCGCCAGCTCCGATTTGATTTCGCCGCCGTAAATGTTGATCTTCACCGTTCCGGCCTGGCCCTTTTCCACGTTGGCGTCGAACCCGTCGGGAATTTCCACGGCCGCGCGAATCTCTTTGTTTATGATTTCGTCCCGCCAATCGGCGGTGGTCGGCACGATGCGGATCTTGGAATATTTTTGCAGCGCGCTCAGCAGCGCCGGGGAATCCTGTCCGCCGATGATCATCACCTTCGGTTTTTCTTTCTTGGCGCTGCCCAACGCCGCCGACATCACCGCCACAAATCCCGACCCCAGCACCGGGATCATCAGCAGCGGCACCAGGAAAGTAGTGATCAGCGTCCGCCGGTCGCGCAGCGCTTCCAGCAGTTCCTTGCGGTACACCACTCCGATATTGCGCAGGCTCATCAGGCGGCCTCGTTGAAGTGCGGCGTCACGATGCGCACAAAAATCTCTTCCATGTCGTTCACTCCGTGCCGTTGCCGCAACTGCTCCAGCGTGCCTTCGGCCAGCAGTTTGCCGTTCTGGATGATTCCCACGATGTCGCAGAGCTTTTCCACTTCACGCATCACGTGCGTCGAGAAAATTACCGTCTTCCCGCGCTCGCGGCACTCCCGAATGAATTCGATAATCGTCCGCGCGGTCATGATGTCCAGTCCCAGCGTCGGCTCGTCAAAGATCATCACCGGCGGATCGTGCACCAGTGTCCGCGCAATGGAGGTCTTCTGCTTCATGCCGGTGGAAAGCTTGTCGCAGCGCCGGTCGCGGAAACCGTTCATATCCAGCCGGTCAAAAATGCTGTCTACGCGTTGTTTCAGCGTGGCCTCATCCAGACCGTTTAACCGCCCGAAGTATTCCACCAGTTCCTGCGCCGTCAGCCGCGGATACAGCGCCGTGGCCGTCGAAAGAAATCCGCAATTCGCCCGAACGCGTTCCGGGTGCTCCACAATATCGTGTCCGCAAAGCCGCGCCGTGCCCGATGTGGGCTCCAGAATCGTGGCCAGCAAGCGCAGCGTGGTGGTCTTGCCCGCGCCGTTCGCGCCTAGCAACCCATAGACTTCTCCCGGCCGGCAGACAAAACTCACATCGTCCACGGCTTTCACTTCACCCCGTTTTTTGTCTTGAAACGTTTTGCGCAGGTTCACCGCTTCAATCACAGTTCCGTCCTTACTAAGGCAAGCTAGCTACGGGTAATCAGTGGGCTGTGGTCCGAATAACGGAGGGCTTCATGCAAAAGTGAGACGCCCGCGCGGCGTCGGTATCGGCCGGCCTAGTTCTTTTGCCGTCTCAATCCACTCATGGATAACGATCTCAACGTTGGCTAGAGCTTCTTTGTAAGTTCTCCCGTCCGCCGCGCACCCAGGCAGTTCAGGAACTTCCGCGATGAACGCTTCGTCCGCCTGGCTCCAATAAATGATGATCTCGTATTTACTCATTTGCTTCTCCAGCCAGCTGATTCGCAATGATAACATTCCTCGCCTGTTTCACCTGGTACGGTTTGCATTTGTTACCATGCGCCTGCAAATTCAGGATTTCCTCGATTCCTTTCCTGTAAAAAATGTGGTGCCTCCCTTTAATCCTTTCTTCAAAGCCCAAGCGTCGCAATAAGGTCAGCATCCCCGAGAAAGGGATATTTGCGTCTGCGTCTCCTCGCAGAATCCGTTCCAGCAGTTTCTGTGCTCGTGCCATATCCGATAACGAGGCCGGAAGCGTAACTCAGGAGCTTTCCAGCCGCAAGACGTCTCGCAGCCAAAACCTGAGGACTCGTCGCGCCCGATAGTCTAGCGGTGGTGCAGGCCGCACTCCTCTTGTTACCATGTTTCTTCGCGCCTGCCGGCGCGAGCCTGACCGACCAGGGACATTCGTCAATCGAAATTCCGGCGCGCCAATTTTGGCCGTTGTTTCGGTGTGCAGCGAGGAGCAGCCGCAATAAACATGGACCGCAGACTGCGCAACCGCCTTCTCATTTTTCTGGCAGCAGCCGGCCTCCTCGCCTATGCGCTGGTCGCGCTCAGCGGACGCCAGCCGGTGGCCAAAATCTCCGCGGTGTACCCCGCGCGCGAAAATATCGTCTCCTCCATCTCCAGTAACGGCAAAGTCGAACCCATCGCTCCCTACGTGGTGCGGGCGCAGCTGGAAACCTTTGTCGAAAAAGTGTTGGTGACCGAGGGCCAGCAAGTCAAAAAAGGCCAGCTTCTTCTCGAGCTCAATGTGAAAGACGCCAGCGCCTTGCTGGCCCAGGCCCGCGCTCGCCTGCTCAAAGCTCAGGATGATTTCCGCGCCGCCAATTCCGGCGGCCGCGCCGACGAAGCCGCTCGCGTCACCGGCGACCTCGCTAAAGCCCTCGCCGACCGCGATCGGCTGCAGCGCAATCACGACGCGCTGCAGCGCCTTCTTGCCCGGCAAGCCGCCACCAAGGACGAGCTCTCCGCCAACGAACTCGAGCTGGCCAAAGCGCAGGCCGAAATTACTCGCCTCACCGCGGCCAAACAGGAATTCGAACGCAACGTCCATCTCAGTTCCGGGGTCAGCAGCCTGCAGGTCCAGCAGGCGCAAAGCGAAGTGGCCGCGCTCGAAGAAAAAGTCCGCGACGGCCATATCGCTGCGCCCATTGATGGCACGCTCTACTCTTTCCCCGTTCACCAGGGCGACTTCGTCAAGGTGGGCGACCTGCTCGCCGAAATGGCGGACCTGCACCAGGTTCGCGTCCGTGCTTTCGTGGACGAGCCGGAAATTGGCGCTCTCGCTCCCAACCAGCCTGTCCGCATTACCTGGGACGCCATGCCCGACCACAGCTGGCAGGGCGTCACCGAAGTTATCCCTAAGCAGGTCGTTCCGCGCGGCACGCGCAGCGTTGGCGAACTGCTCTGTTCCGTCAACAACGACAAACTCCAACTGCTACCCAACGTAAATGTCAGCGTGCGCATCAATTCTCAAGAGCGCCACAACGTGCTGGTCGTTCCCCGCGGCACCGTCGCCACCGAGGATGGCCAGCGTTACGTATTTGTCGTAAAAAGTGGTCTCGGCACTCGAGTCCTGGAAAAGCGCCAGATTCAGGTCGGCATCGCTGATTCCACGCATTACGAAGTGGTCAGCGGCCTGGACAGCAAAGACCTGGTTGCTTTGCCGAGCGATGTGGAACTTCAGGATGGCATGCGCGTCAAGATCGTCAACACCGAATCCGCGTTTCTGCAGGGGCACCAGGATGACCGGTAGTCGCGCGGGTTTCTTTGCCTGCGTGGCCCTCCTTGGTGCCTTTAGCTGTCTCACGCTGCGACTCTTCGCTGGCGATGCGCCTGAAGAAGCCAAGCACGCCTTCACTGTCGGCGACTATCCTCGCGCCATCGAGATTCTCAATCGCGCCGCAGGTTCTTCCCCGAATGATGCAGCGGTTTACCACCTCCTCGCCCGCTCCTATTTCGAGGACGGCCAGTTCGACCGCGCCATCTCCGCGGCGGAAAGATCCGTCGCTCTTGCGCCGGACAACTCCGCCTACCATGAATTACTGGGTCACGTTTACGGCGAAAAGGCGGATCGCTCCGGTTGGTTCAGCGCGTTATCCCTCGCCAAAAAAGCGCGCAGGGAATTCGAAGTCGCCGTGAACCTCGACCCTCGCAATTTTTCCGCCATGCAGGCCTTGGTGGAATTTGATTGCAGCGCTCCCGGCATGGCCGGTGGCGGCGAGGACAAAGCCCGCCCCGAAATCCAGACGCTCAGCTCTCTCGATGCCGCGGAAGGAAGCTACGCCGCCGGAAATTGCCGCCGCCAAAAAAAAGACTTCGAAACCGCTGACGCCGAATTCCAGAAAGCGCTTGCCCTGCATCCCAAGTCCGTCGATCTGATCTACGACATCGGCGACCATTATATGAAGCGCGGCCAGGCCGATCGCCTGTGGCTCGTTGTCAAGGAAGGCCAGCGCGCCGATGCCAGGGATCCGCGTGGCGATTTTTATCGAGCCGTCGCTCTGGTCATTCAAAAAGAGAAGCCGGCTGAATCCGCCGCGCTGATCCGCGATTACATCGCCCACGCTCCCAAGCGCGACAACTATCCCTCCAAAGCCATGGCGCATTACTGGCTGGGCCGCATTCAGGAAAACCTGAACGACTCCATCTCGGCGAAAAGCGAGTATCGCCAGGCCGTGGAACTCGAACCCAAAAACCGTTTCGCCAACGACGCCCTCAGGCGCTTGCAGCGAGACTGACGCCACCTATGAACCGACACCCACTGCCATGATGGACTTCCACGAAACTTTCTCCGTCGCCCTCGACGCTCTTCGCTCCAATAAACTCCGCGCCATCCTCACTTCTCTCGGCGTCATCATCGGCAGCGCCTCCATCGTTCTGGTCGTCACCGTCGCCCTTACCGGCAAAAGGTTCGTTCTGCAACAGATTGAAAGCATTGGCTCCAACCTGGTTTGGGTCGAAATGATCAAGACTCCCGACAAGGCCCAGCCCTTGAGCCACGAGCTTACCCTTGACGACATGGAAGCTATCCGCTCCGCCGTTCCCCAGGTGGTTCAGGTTGCCGGCACTCGCGAAATCCCCATGTCGGTCATCGCTCAAGGCGTTGAGCGCTCAGTCAATCTGATCGGTGTCACTCAGGGCTATCAGGAAATTCGCCGTCTGCTCATTCTCCGCGGCCGGTATTTTGACGCCAACGACATGGACCGCCGCGACAAAGTCTGTCTCATCACCAAGCAGCTCGCCGCTCGCCTCTTCGGCCAGGAAAACCCCATCGGCCGCACCGTGCGCATGGGTGAGCTTACGTTCAGCGTTATCGGCGTCTTTGTGGAACGCGCCGAGACTTTCGGCCTCTCCGACATTCAGGGCGAATCCGTCATTATTCCGTTTGGCCTCATGAAGTATTACACCGGCGTGGATGTCGTTCGGGTGCTTGACGCGCAAGCCGACACTGCCGAAGACGTTCCTGCGGTAAAGCGTCAGGTGACGCAAATTCTAAAAAGCCGTCATCCCGCCGATGCCGAGTACGACGTGCAGACTCTAACGGTCATTCTTGATGCGGCTCGAAAAATTTCCCTGGCCCTCACCATCGTTCTCATCGTCATCGCCTTCATCGCCCTGCTCATCAGTGGCATCGGGATTATGAACATCATGCTGGTCACCGTGAAGGAGCGAACCCGCGAAATCGGCGTGCGCAAAGCCATTGGCGCCGCGCGGCGCGAAATTCTCTACCAGTTTCTGATCGAGGCATTTCTCATCAGCGGCGGTGGCGCTGTGATCGGCATCCTGCTCGGTCTGGCCGTTCCAGTGGCCGCGCAGATATTCTTGCCCAGCAATCTGCGCGTGCCGATCTCCGGCACCAGCGTCATCCTGGCCTTTGTAGTCTCCTGTTCCACTGGCCTCTTCTTCGGATACCTGCCCGCCAATCAGGCGGCTCGACTCCAACCCATAGAATCTCTCCGCTACGAATAGCTTGGCTTTGTAGCGGCGGCTTTACGTCTCTGCCTGTGGGCTTTAACCTATCCCTTCAGCGAATAGGAGCAATCTCCATGCTTAGAAACTTGCGATTCCTGCCCGCGTCAATTTTCGCGGTCTTGCTGTGTTTTTCCGCGTTCGGTCAGGAAGCTCCTCCTCCCGTGGCTCTCACCCTCAAGCGGGCCGTCGAACTGGCCCTGCAAAACAGCAAGGACATTCAGGTCGCCAAAATACAGGCCAGCGTTGCCGATCGCGCCGCCATGATCAACAAAGCGCAGTTCCTGCCCAATATCTACGCGGGTTCCGGCGCCGGCTACACCTATGGCATCCCGGAAACTCCTGGCGGCCGCGCTCCTTCGGTTTTCAGCGTGACCTACACCGAACAGGTGTTTAACGAACCGTTGCGGGGTCAGGGCAAAGAGCAACAGGAGCAGGCCAAAGCGCAAAAAATTATTCTGGAAGACGCCCGCAATTCCGTGATTGTTCGTACCGCCTCCGCATATCTCGAGCTGGTCAAAGTCCACCATTCCACCGAATTGCTCGCCAAAGAACAGGACAGCGCCGAAAAAATCCTCGGCGTCGTCCAGGAACGAGCCGGAGAAGGTTTCGAGCTGCCCATGGAAGTCACGCGCGCCCGGCTCACCAAGGCGCAGGTCGCGCAGCGCCTGCTGCAGTTGCAGGGCCGCGAAGATGAACTGGAAGTCTTTTTGCGCAACCAGTGCGGACTGGCCCCGGAGCAGCAGATGGAAGTCACTCCGGAAGACTTGCCGGGCGCCGCCGAGCAGGAAGGGGCCAATCTGATCGCCTCGGCCATGCAGGAGAATACCGACCTGCGTCTGGCGCAATCCGATGTGCAGGCCAAGCAGTTTCGTCTTACCGGCGAAAAGCGCGGATACTGGCCGACGCTGGAACTGGTCGGCGTGTACAGCCTCCTGGCCCGCTTCAACAACTACGATCAGTTCTTCCGCACCTTCCAGGCCAACAACTTCAACGCCGGCGTGCAGGTGCAAGTTCCGATTTTCAGCCCGAGCACCAAAGCCAATGTCGCGCTCGCGCAAACCAACCTGCTGGCGTCTAAAGCCATCTTGTCCGGCAAGCAGAATCAGGTCAGCGCCGATGTGCGCAGAAAGACCCGCCGGGTTCGCGAAACCGATGCCGGAAAGGAAGTGGCTCGCCTCGAGTTGCAGCTCGCTCAACAGGATTTACAGCAGTTGCAGGCCCGCTTCGAGGAAGGCAAAATCGGCCTGCGCGAGGTGGAGAAAGCGCGGCTCGACGAAAACGAAAAATGGATGGCTCTGCTCGACGCCACCTTCGCCCGCCAGCAAGCGGAGTTGGACTTGTTGAAGACCGCTGGGCGATTGGACAAGGTATTGCAGTAGTGCAAGAGAAAGCAGATTCCTCGCTTCGCTCGGAATGACAATAGAATGGCCACAAAGTTAAACGCGGAACTAAAGATGAGAGCGGAAATAAGGGTGAGAGCGTCGAATTCCAGAAATGCTGCGTGACAACGACTCGCTGAAAATTCTTGCTGCCGCAATCGAAAGGCTTGACGCGGGCTTTGCGCACCTTCCGCCGTTTCAGCCCGTGGCTTCCGATCCCCAGCGCCTGCACGAAGTGCTGCTGGCGCTGGCTGAAAAGCTGACCGACAACTATCCCTACTTTCATCCGCTCTACGCCGGACAGATGCTCAAGCCGCCGCACCCCATCGCGCGCCTCGCGTACTCGCTGGCCATGTATATCAATCCTAACAATCACGCGCTTGATGGCGGGCGCGCCACTTCGGCGCTGGAAAAAGAAGCGGTTGCCGAAATCGCGGGAATGTTTGGCTGGGAACACTTCCTTGGCCACCTTTGCGGCGGCGGAACCCTGGCTAATCTGGAGGCGCTGTGGGTTGCGGGGCAAACTCATGCAGGCAAAACGATTCTGGCCAGCGAACAGGCGCACTACACCCACTCGCGCATTTCCAGCGTGCTGCAACTGCCTTTCGAGAAAGTCCCGTGCGACAGATTTGGCCGAATGGAGATTGATGCGCTGGCCAAACGGGTGGCCAAAGGAGATGTGGGAACGGTAGTCGCGACCATGGGAACGACCGCTACAGGCTCGGTCGATCCGCTGTGTGAGATTCTGCGGTTGCGGGAGAAACATGGATTTCGGGTACACGCGGATGCCGCTTACGGCGGGTATTTTGTCCTGGCTGCGAACCTTGCGGAATACGTGCAAGGAAGTTTTGCCCGCATCGGCGAAGCGGATTCCATCGTGATTGATCCGCACAAGCACGGCTTGCAGCCATACGGATGCGGCTGCGTGATGTTCCGCGATCCAGCGGTAGGAAAACTGTACAAGCACGATTCGCCTTACACGTATTTCAGTTCCGCGGAATTGCATTTGGGAGAAATCAGCCTGGAATGCTCGCGGCCGGGAGCGGCGGCCGCCGCGTTGTGGGCGACCCAGAAACTGCTGCCGCTGCAACAAGGAGGAGAATTCGCGCGCGGTCTGGAACGCGGAAGGGAAGCAGCCCTGCAGTTGCACCGAGCGATCAAAAGCGGGGACGATTTGGCAGTCGCGTTTGAGCCGGAACTCGACATTCTTGTCTTTGTTCCGCAGGGCGATTCGCTCGCAGAAATTTCGGCGAAATCGCGAAACATCTTTGCGGCTGCCGCGAGCGAAAATCTGCATCTGGCCGTCGCGGAATTGACTGTGAAATTCTGGAAGCATTTGCGCGCCGAACATGGCCGGGAAACCGTTACTTGTTTGCGTTCCGTGCTGATGAAACCAGAGCACCTGGATTGGATTCCCCGGATTGTCGAGATTTTGCATAGCGTACAAGACGCCTGAGAAAGCAGCGCAGACTAAGCGCGCTTCAGCAGCGCCAATCCCGATTCCCAAACGCGCCGCTGCTTCTCCTGCCAGGCGGGAAACGCCTGCCCGATAAAATTGAATACGCGCATCAACCTCGGCGCGCGCTTCAAGTGCATCGCCGTATCGGCCAGGTTCTCAAAGTTGTCGGCTTCCCAGCCGCGCTCCCGGAAAAACTTACGCCAATCCGCGGGGGCAAAGGACATCACCGAATTTGCCGCCTCAAAATAGGGTTTCCATTTCCGGTTGATGAACTTCAGTACTCTGGGAGAGGTAATCTCGGCCAACCAGTAATGGAAATTCGGTTGTGTGAGCAAGTCCGCAGCTAAAGCACTCACTTTTTCGTCGTCGAGGTAAACCAACAACCCTTCCGTGATGACCAGAATATTTCGCCCGCGGCTATTCAGTTCGGCGAATAGCGATTTCCTTCGCCCGGGGTCTGCCAGGTTTTCCGCGATCGCTTCCAGCTTGCATAGCGGTTTTTCGTTGGCGAGGATCTGCCGCTTCTCTTCGAGAATCTGGGGCAGGTCCACCTCAATCCATTGCAGCGTGGGAGGCAAATCCATCCGATAGGGACGCGAATCGAGTCCCGCGGCGAGATTGACCACCACATCGATGGGTTGGCGCGCCAGCAAGGTCGTGATGGCATTGTCAAAAAGGTAGGTACGTACCGCGATGGCCCAGTCATTAGCGTGCAGCACGCGGGCAATTTGCGCGCCGCGTTCGCCGGCCAGCTTGCGGGCAAAAGGGTCCTTAAAGATGGCATCCGGCCGGTCGGACTCAGTGGCGCGATGATGCGCGACCCATCGAGCGGTGTCGGAGATGGAGCGAATAAGGGGCTCAGCCACGACGGTGCCCGAAGCAGGGGACAGAGATGATCGAAGCGAAGCTATATTTTTTTTTGAGAAATGTGTGGCAAATAAAGGAGTTAGCGGCGGGAATCTCGTAAGTGTGGCAAATAAAGGAGTTAGCGGTTGCTAAAGAAGCGTCCATCGAGCCCACGCCAGACCTAAGCCCTTTGTTTGCAGTCAGAGATGTGGAAGAAAACTGCCGAAGGCGCGGATGTGTGGCAAACAAAGGACTTGCAGTGCGAGGCGCAAAGAAAGCGAGTTGCCAACGGCGATTCACGGTCAATGATACCATATTCTGTCTATTTGTCAAGTGGTAACTGATAAGCCTCGCAAAATGAGCAGGTTGGAAAGTGCCAACTGGAAATGGCAGGACAAAAAGCGGACTAAAGTCTGTGCTACCGGGTGATGAATTCGTGAACTCGAGGCGGTTGCCCCAGGGGTTGTGCCAGTAGAGGCGGCGGAAGCCGGGGGCGGGATCCGAGGAACAGGGAATACCGCGCTGCTGAAGAGTGGAATAGAGGGCGTCCAGGTTGGAGGTGGAAAAGGCGGGGAGGGATTTAGCAGCGGGGCAGAAGAGATATTCGACGCCGATGACGAACGTGATAGGTTGGACTCCGAGAGAAGGAGGCAGGCGGTGCGGGAACTGCAGCCGGTGCTGACGGGGCCATTGTTTGCGGAGGTGAGGCGGGAGCTAGTGTCGCTGCTTAGCGGGTTGACGGAGGAGGAATGGCAGCTGCCTACGGCGGCGCCGCAATGGAATGTGAAGGATGTGGCGCTGCACATTCTAGGCGGGGATGTTGGGAATCTGTCGCGACGGAGGGATGGACATTCGCTGACGGCGGATTTGTCGAGTTACGAGAAGCTGGTGGCGTTCATTAATGAGATCAACGCGTCCTGGGTGCTGGCGGGGCAGCGGATGAGCACGGCGGTGATGATTGACCTGACAGAGCATGTCGGGCGGCAAGTGGATGCCTATTTTGCCGGGCTGGACCCGTTCGCAACGGGTGGGGCGGTGAGCTGGGCGGGGGACGGTCCGGCACCGGTGTGGTTTGACGTTTCGCGGGAATATACGGAGCGGTGGCATCACCAGCAGCAGATCCGGGATGCGACGGGGCGTCCGGGATTGTATGAGCGGCGGTTGTTTGAGCCGGTGCTGGATACGTTTGTGCGCGGGTTGCCGCACGCATTTCGGGACGTAAAGGCGAACGAGGGGACGGCCGTGAAGCTGCGGGTGACGGGAAGGGTCGAGAAGGAATGGATCTTGCTTTGCGGGTCGAGGAAGTGGGACCTGTTTGAGTGCGACGGAACTGAGGATAGACAGGATGCGGCCACAGCGGGCGCAGCAGTGCTGCGCCCCTATGAAGAGAAAGCGAGGGTAGTGATCGAAGCGGAGAAGGCGTGGAAGATTTTCACCCGTGGGATTCGAGGGGCGGAGGCGGCGCGGTGCGCGGAGATTAGCGGGCAGCGGGAGCTGGGGGAGAAGGTTGTAGGGATGGTTTCGGTGATAGCGTAGGGGAGCGAAGCAAGAAGAGATGCATCGGATGCAAGGGCCCAGGCATCGGATAAGTTATAAAGAAAACAGGAGTTGCAGCGAACCACGGGATGGAAAACCCGGGAGATTTTGTTTGTTGGGAGGGATGGGAAGGTCGGGTACAATTAAGGTAGTGGGTCGGGGTAGTTATAGAACCGCCGAACCAGGGGTTTCGCGGACGGGAAGAAGCCGGCGGCCCAAATCGGGGCAAGACCAAATTTCAGACGGTAAGCATTGAGGGTTGAGAATGCCTGATGTAATGAAGACTGTGCTATTGAATCCGCCGAGCTTTGAGAATTTTGACGGCGGGGCGAGTTCGCGGTGGCCGGCGACGCGCGAGATTGAATCGTACTGGTATCCGGTGTGGCTATCGTATCCGGCGGGGTTAATCCCGGGAAGCCGGCTGGTGGATGCGTCACCGCACAAGATTGACTGGAAGCAGACGATTGCGATCTGCAAGGATTACGAATTTCTGGTGCTGTACACCTCAACGGTCGGCTTTTACAGCGACATCAAGCTGATACGCAAGATCAAGGAAGAAAACCCGGGATTGAAGATTGCGTTTGTGGGCCCGCACGGGCACATCAAGCCGGAAGAGACGCTGAACGCCAGCGAGGACATTGATTTTGTGGTGCGCGGGGAGTTTGACCACTCGGTTGCGGAATTCGCGCACGGGAAGCCGCTGGAGCAGATCGCGGGAGCGTGCTTCCGCAAAGACGGCAAGATTGTGATGAACGCGACGCGGCCGAACCTGCACACGGCGGAACTGGACGCACTGCCGTTCGCAACGGATATCTACAAGCGAGATTTGCAGATTGAGCGGTACAACGTGCCGTTCCTGCTGCACCCGTTCGTGTCATTTTATACGACGCGGGGATGCCCGGCGATGTGCACCTTCTGCATGTGGCCGCAGACAATCTCTGGCCACGCCTGGCGGACACGATCTGTGGACAACGTCGTCAGGGAAGTAAAGCAGACGCTCGAATATTTCCCGCAGATGAAGGAAATCTTCTTCGA
>Ga0187821_10000172_pt1 | contig 13900 bp, 11 predicted proteins | sample NC_wetland_sal_i_20_FD_132442 | JGI IMG/M metagenome (GOLD analysis project Ga0187821, IMG submission 132442) | Wetland sediment microbial communities from Neuse River Estuary, North Carolina, USA - SourceSoil_1 | ecosystem: Environmental > Aquatic > Freshwater > Wetlands > Sediment | place...
ATCTGCCGGTGCTGATCAATCAATGGAACAGCGTGGTGCGCTGGGAACTGCGCACAAAACTGTTTCTGCGCACCTTGGAATTTTTCTGGCAGGAAGGCCACACCGCGCATGCCACCCTGGAGGAAGCCGAGGCCGAAACGCGGCAGATGCTCGATATTTATACCGACTTTGCCATGAACGAGGCCGCCGTGCCGGTGATTCCCGGCAGAAAGTCCAATTCCGAGCGCTTCGCCGGAGCCGACGCCACCTACTCGATCGAAGCCATGATGGGCGACGGCAAGGCGCTGCAAGCCGGCACTTCGCACAACCTCGGCCAGAATTTCGCGCAAGCCTTCGAAGTTAAATACCTCGACCATACCGGCGTCCAACAGCATTGCTGGACCACCTCCTGGGGACTCTCCACCCGGGTCATCGGCGCCATCATCATGGTTCACGGCGACGATCAGGGGCTGATCCTCCCGCCCAAAATTGCGCCGTATCAGTGCGTCATCGTCCCCATCTTCAAAAACGAGGAGGAGAGATCCGCCGTCTTAACCGTCGCCAAGGAATTGAAAGCGCAACTCGTCAAGGCCAATATCCGCGTCATCCTTGACGAACGCGAAGGCCAAAGCCCGGGTTGGAAATTCAATGATTGGGAAATGCGCGGTGTGCCGGTCCGCGTGGAACTGGGGCCCAAGGATGTCGCCAAGCAATCCGCGGTGGTGGCCCGCCGAGATCGTCCCGGTCGCGAAGGCAAAATTTCCGCCTCACTCGCCGACCTGCCGCAAACCATCGCCGGGCTGCTGGTCGAAGTCCAGCAGGCGCTTCACGACAAAGCACTGGCCTTCCGCCGCGCCAACACTCACGCCACCGCGACCTACGACGACTTCAAGAAAGCCGTGGAAAACGGTTTCGCGTTCGCCGGATGGTGCGGCAGCGCCGACTGCGAAGCCAAAATCAAGGAAGAAACCCGCGCCACGATGCGCTGCATCCCGTTGGATCAGGACGCCGTTCTCGGTCCCGGCACGGCTTCCGCCTCGGGCAAGTGCGTTTATTGCGACCAGCCGTCCAAAGAACGCGCCATCTTCGCCCGCGCCTACTAACCTAACGCCCTTCTTTCAGGCAAGCTTCGTCGGGCGCAGCACTGCCGCGCCCTGCTCGGCTCTGCTTCGTGCGTCCGTCACTCCGAGCGCAGTGAGAAATCTCTCTTTCTGTCCTCTTTCTCCCAAGCCCTCTCCATATTCCCCGCCATCCGCGCCATGCCTCGCGGCACGCTCTGCTCCATAAACCTCGCCTGCTCCACAAGTGCCTCCGCCTCCGGCCCATACAGCTCCAGTCGCTGCCTCATTCTCGTTCGCTGTGCCGCCACTTCCTCAAATCTCCAGTGGAACGCTAGCGCGGCTCCGTGGACTTCCGTCTCAATCCGCGCTGCTTGACCGTCCTTAACTTCGCGAATCACCGACCACAGAGTTTGGTCGGGCAAAATCGCCCTGATGCGCGTCCCGACCGCAAACGGTCCGTCAAACTCAAACCGCGCCGGTGGATCCTCCCAGTTCGCCGCATCCGTCCAATACCTCCAAGCAAACTGCCGCGGCACCCCGGATTCCACACTGTGCTCAAACTCCCACACTATCCTGCTCACCGCGTTCTCCTGATGAGACCGCGCAGCCGACTGGCTTTAGCCCAACGGCTTTTCCAAATAGCCTGGCACCACCTTGGCAAAATCCGCGATGGCCACCTCCGGCTCGGCAATGTCCGGATGCCACAGCTTCTCCCACTCGAAGCAGAAGTATCCTTTATATCCCGTTGCGGCCAGCGCCTGCATCTGGCGCTTCACCGGCACGCTGCCGGTTCCGGTTAACACGTAATGGGCTTCGCCGTTCACCATCACCGAGTCCTTCAGGTGGGTATGCCGGATCCACTTGCCCAACTCGCGTACCGTCACCTCCGGCTCCTCATGCCCGCTTACATAAGTGTGGTGCGCATCCCACAGCAATGCCGCGTTGGGATGGTCTGCCTCCATAAGCACCTGTTTCAGCGTCGGCGAATCCACAAAGTCTCCGTGCGATTCGATGATCACCGAAACGCCGTGCGGCGCCGCGTAAACGCCCAGTTCGTGCATACCCGCCGCCACTCGATGGAGGCACTCATCGCGGGGTCCCTCAATCTTGTTGCCATAGATGCGCACATACGGCGCCTCCAGCTTCTCCGCCAGGTCAATAAACCGCTTGGCGTCGGAAATACTCTTGGCGCGCTTGTCCGGGTCCGTATGATGCATCTCCGAAGAACTGCCCAGATCGGAGATCTTCAGCCCGTGCGCCACAATGTCTTTCTTGGTGGCGGCAATCTTGTCCGGCGCAAACTCTGGCCGGTCCGGCAGGTTGAGGTCGCCCAGAATGCAGCGAATCTCGATCGCCGAAAAGCCATTGGCGGCCGCAAAATCCAGGATCTGGGGCCACGGCCATTTCGGGCATCCCAGAGTCGAAAACGCCAACCGCGGCTTCCCGCCCTCTGGCCTGGGCAGTGACGGAGCCAAGGCAGCCATTGCGGAAGTAGCAATAAACGCGCGCCGTGTCGTTTTCATGTCGGGAGCCCCCTGTGAAACGCGCAAATTCTAGCACCGTTAGGCAGACCCGGCGTTCCATGGCGCTCGAAAAGGGGTTGGCTGGGTGGAAACACCTGTACCTACGGGTTATCGACACCGCGAAATCCTGGGTGCTACTTTCGAAGGGTCAGCGGGCCACATGCACCGGAGACGGAACCGGTGGGCGCGCAGGAGAAGACCAGTGGTGCGTGCAGCACAAAATTACAGCGGATTCAGATCGCAGCGCGGCGAAGGTAAGCTCAAGGCGATCATTATCACCGCAATCCTGATTATGGGCGTAATGGCCGGGGTGAAAGTCATTCCGCCGTACGTTGCCGAATACCAGCTCAACGACAAAATTCAGGAAATTGCCCGGTTCGGCATCGTCAACCACGACAGCGAAGAGCAGATCAAGGAAAAGGTCTTCAAGACCATGGAGGATCTGGAGATTCCGGCCACCAAAGACAATATCAAAGTCACCGCCGGCAGCTCCCGTGTCACCATTGCGGTGGACTACACCGTACCCGTGGACATTCTCTTCTACCACGTGGAACTCCATTTCACGCCCAACAGTGAGAACCGCTCGCTCACTTAGCGGGCGGCGCTGCGATTCTCCGTGGCAGCGCACCGCGGCAACCTCCGCATCTAACAGCTTTGACCTTCCTGTTGCGAAACTGCTTTGGACAACCGGCAGGAACTGTGGCTTTGCTCGTAGCCAACAGTAAGAGACACTATCCTTTCAGCCCGTTGGAGAGACCTTGCGTATCCGCATACAAAAGGGATTCTGGACGTCTGCGTACGGCCTGACCCTGCTGGGTGTGGTTTTTGGCTGCATCGTCATCGCGGCCAGCATCTTCGGCTACTATTACGTGAAATACGGGCGGATGGTCGACGCCCGCCTGTCCGGCAACATTCTCCAGAACACCACGCAGATCTTCTCCGCGCCCGCTGAGATTTCTCCCGGGCAGGCCTGGGGACCAGACGAACTGACTACGTACCTGCAGCGCGTCGGCTACCGCCCGGAGGCGGACGACTCGGCGCTCGGCCAGTACACCGCCGACGGCAACATCGTGGATATTCGCCCGTCCAAGCTGTCCTACTTCGGCGGGACCAATGCCCTCGCGGTACAGTTCAGCGGAAGGGCCATCCGCTCCATCCGGCCGCTCGGCGGCGGAGCCGAAATGAGCATCGCCGAAATCGAGCCGGAGCTGATCACCAATCTATTTGACAGCGCCCGCGAAAAGCGCCGCTTTATCCGCTACGACGACCTGCCTCCGACCCTGATCAACGCCATCTTGTCGGCGGAGGACAAGCGCTTCTTTGAGCATCCCGGTTTTGACTTCATTCGCATCTTTGGGGCGGCCTGGAACGACCTGCGCCACGGCACGCACCTGCAGGGCGCCAGCACCATCACCATGCAGGTGGCGCGCACATTCTTTCTGAATACCGACCGCAACTGGCGGCGCAAGCTGGCCGAAGCCATGTTGAGCTTTGAGCTGGAGCAGCGCTTCTCCAAGCAGCGCATTTTTGAGATGTACGCCAACGAGGTGTACCTGGGGAACCGGGGCAGCTTTGGTATTCGCGGCTTCGCGCAGGCCAGTGTCGCCTACTTCGGCAAGGACTTGCGTCAACTGAGCATCGCGGAATGCGCTTACCTGGCGGGAATCATCCGCGCCCCGAACTACTACTCGAGCGCGGACCGCCATCCGGAACGCGGAGCGCAAGCCCGGGACCGCGTGCTAACGCAGATGGTCGAGAACAAGTACATCACCGCCTCCGATGCGCAGGATGCCAAGAACGAGACGCTCAAGCTGGTGCACACGGCAGGAACTTCCAGCGAGGCGCCATACTTCGTAGACATGGTGAAGGACCACCTGCTGGACAAATATTCGGAAAACGACCTGCTGAGCCAGAACTTCCGGGTGTACACCACGCTCGACCCGGCCCTCCAGCGCGCCGCGGCAGCGGCGGTCGAATCCGGAATGAAGAACGTGGACGACCTGCTGGCCAAAAAGTACGCCAAGCGCAAAACCTCCAAGGGCAAACCGGTGGGAAGTACGGAAATCTTGCCGCAAGTACAGGTGGCGCTGGTTTCGCTGGATCCGAAAACGGGCGACATCAAGGCGCTGGTGGGCGGCCGTGACTATGGACAGAGCCAGCTGAACCATGCCATCGCGCACCGGCAGCCCGGATCGGTGTTCAAGCCGTTCGTCTATGCCGCGGCGTTTGATAATGCCGTAGACGGTGTGCAGCCGGTGGTGACGCCGGCCACGACCATTGACGACGAGCCGACCACCTTTGCGTTTGACGGTCAGGAGTACACGCCAAACAACTACGGCGAACGGTTTATGGGGCGGGTAACCGTCCGCGACGCGCTGACCAATTCGCTCAACGTGGCCACGGTGAAAGTGGCGGAAATGATCGGCTATGGCCGGGTGGTGCAGATTGCGCGGCAGATGGGTCTGGGCAATAACATCAAAGCCACACCGGCGGTGGCGCTGGGCGCCTATGAAATGACGCCGGTGGACGTTGCGGCGGCCTACACGGCGTTCGGGCAGGGCGGTGTGCGCGCCGAACCGCAATACCTGCACAGCATCGTCAGCGCCAATGGCACCGTGCTGGAAAAGACGGCGCCGGAGACGCACGCCGTGCTGGACCCGCGGGTGGCGTTCCTGGTGACCAGCCTGTTGAAAGACGTGCTGAACAAAGGCACCGGCGCGACGGTGCGGGCGCGGGGATTCAGCCTGCCGGCGGCGGGGAAGACCGGCACTTCGCGCGACGGCTGGTTTGCCGGCTACACCTCAAACCTGGTGACGGTGGTCTGGGTCGGCTTTGACGACAACCGGGACCTTGGATTCACGGGCGGGGTGGCTGTGGCGCCAATCTGGGCCGATTACATGAAGAGAGCCACGGTGTTGCCCGGCTACCGCAACGTGAAAGACTTCGACATGCCGGAAGGCGTGCAGTCGGTAATGATTGATCCGGAATCGCTGGAACTGGCGACTTCCAACTGCCCGACGACCCGGGAAGAGGTGTACGTTGGCGGTTCGGCGCCGACCGAATACTGCGAACTGCACGGCGGCGGGCACGGAATCGTCTCCTCGACCGGTTCGTTCCTCTCGCACATTTTTGGCGGAGGACAGCCCAAGGAGCCGGTGGATCCGAACAAGCCGGGCGCGCAACCCGGGCAAAATCAGCCGAATACAGCGATTGGCCCGGACGGCAAACCGCTAAACGCTACTGACGCCGATGATAAGAGTAAAGAAAAGAAAAAGAACCCCTTGAAGAAGATTTTTGGTATCTTTGGAGGCAAGAAGAAGGACTCCGACAAGCCGCAAGCTCCGCCGGAGAAGGGAGAGTCGCCATGACGCACTACGGATTGGCGGTTCCAGCAGCAGTACTCCTCGTAAGTCTCAGCATTCCCTCCGCAGGACAAGTCAGCGACGACAGCGCAATATCCGCGCCAGCGACGAATTTTATGGCGCCGGTACAGACGCCTGCCCAGGGAGCCGCCACGCCGGGGCAACAGCTGTCGCCCGAGGACCTGGCTGACATTTATATGGCGCGGAAGGACTTTCACGACGCCGCGGTAGCCTATAAAAGGCTGGCCGAGGAAAATCCGAAAAACGCGGTTTACTGGAACAAGCTGGGCATCGCGCTGCACCAGCAGGAAGACCTTTCCACGGCGCTAAAGTGTTACCAAAGGGCGGCCAAGACGGATCCGAAGTACGCGGACGCGCAGAACAACATTGGCACCATCTGGTACCAGCGCAAGAAATTCGGCAAAGCAATCCGTTCCTACGAGCGGGCGATCAAGATTCGCCAGGACATGGCGGTTTTGTACAGCAACCTGGGCTACGCGTACTTTGGCGACAAGAAGTATCAGGATTCCATCGGAGCGTTTCGCCAGGCGCTGGCGATTGATCCGCAGGTGCTGGAGCATGCGTCTTCGCGGGGCGGCTCGCTGCTGCAGGACCGCTCGGTGTCGGATCGCGGGAGATTTTACTTTCTGCTGGCGAAATCGTTCGCCGAAGCCGGCAACTATGACCGCAGCCTGATCTATCTGCGCAAGGCCAAGGAAGAAGGCTACGCGTCCATGAACGACGTGAAGACCGACCCGGCGTTTTCAGCGATGCTGAAGCTGCCGGAGACGCAGGAGATTCTGCTGCCCAAAGAGGCCAATTCGCCGCTGCCATAAGTCAGTTTTAGAGTATAAGTTTTAAGTTCTGAGTCAGGAGTCCACTTAGAACTGATGCGCGACACCGAATACTTGCGCTCACGCGGCTCGGGTAGCGCCAGAGTTGAGGTTGCGGCCAGGAAATTGTGAGCCAGCCTTGTAGCGCTGCCGATGATGGCGCTCTGATACAATCCCAGCATGAAATGGAAATGCGCGCCGGCTTTTGCAGTGGCTGCATTTTTCGTAATGGCAAGTTTGGCGCAAGGCCAGACGGCGCCCGCGCGGAACCGCGGAGTCCCCACCTCGCAAGGCATCTTTCTGGTCTTTCCCTTTGAGAATGATGGAGCGAATGCACGGCTGGACTGGCTGGGAGAAGGGCTGGAAGAGCTGACCATCCAGCGATTGACTGCGGCGGGGCAGCAGGTGTTCACGCACGCGGGCCGCGCCTCGGAACTGGACCGCAACGGGTTGCCGGCGAACGCAAGGTTCAGCCACGCGACCATGCTGCGGATTGGCGCGGACCTGGACGCGGACTTTGTGGTGTTCGGGAAATTTTCGTCGGATGGGAAGTCGCTCACGATTGAAGCCAATTTGTTGAGGGTAAGCCCAACCAAGCTAGCCGAGCCGGTGCAGGAGATGGGAACACTGGATGGGCTGATGGAGCTGCACAGCAAGGTAGTGTGGAAAATGCTGGCGGCGAACGACAAGGGATTTCCGCTGAACCTGGCGGAATTCGGGAAATTGCAGCGGCCGCTGCGGCTGGATGCGTTTGAACACTACATTCGGGGATTGCTGGCTAACGATGATGAAGCGAGGGCGAGGGAGTTGCGGCAATCGGCGCAACTTGATCCGGAGTGGCCGGACCCGGCGTTTGCACTGGGGCAAACTTATTTTTCGCGACGCGATTGCGATTCAGCACTGCCGTGGCTGGCGAAAGTGCCCGGCGGAAATTCGCTGGCTGCGGAGGCCATGTTCACCACGGGAGTTTGCCGGCTGCTGCTGAACCAGCCGGACAAAGCGGAAGAGACGTTTGAGGCGCTGCGGAGCAACCTGAAAAGCGACCTGGTGGCCGGAGCGGAATTGCCTGAGGTGCTGAATAACCTGGCGCTGGCGCAGGCGCGGCGCGGGAAGACGACGGAGGCGGCTTCAGCACTGTTGCGGGCGCTGGACCTCGATCCGGACGAGGACGACTATCCGTTCAATCTGGGAATGCTGTACCTGCGCGGGAACGACGCAACGACGGCGGCAAAATATTTTCGCGAGGCTTCGGATCGTGAGCCGGAAAATCCCGAGGACCGGGCGATGCTGGTTTATGCGCTGGAGAAAACGGGGAACAAGACGGAAGCTACCGAGGAGCGAAATTCGGCGGCGGAGACTCTGGGGCCGAATGCGCTGCCGCCGGTAAAGCCGGACAGTTTTTCGAAGCTGGATCGGGTGATCACGGAATTGGACACGACGACGCTGCAATTGCAGATCGCGTCACGGGATGCAAATGGGAGTACGAACGGGAGTGCGAGCGCGGCGGCGGCAACTCCGGCAACGGCGTCGCCGACAGCACTCATGCGCAAGGGAAGGCAGGAGTTAGCGGCCGGCAGGCTGGACACGGCGGAAGCGGACTTCAAGGCGGCGCTGGCGGCGGCGCCGAATGATCCGGCGGGGCACCGCGGGATGGCAGAAGTGCTGCGGCGGCGCTCCAAGCGAGGCGAAGCGATTCAGGAGTTGCAAACGGCGCTGGCGGAACGGGATTCGGCGGTGGACCGGACAACGCTGGCACGTATTTACCTGGAGCAGAGAAAGCCGGACCTGGCTAAAGCAGAACTGGAAAAAGCGCTGAAACTGGCGCCTAATTACTCCGAGGCGCGGGACCTGCTGGAGCATCTGCAGAGCGGGAATAAAGCGGCGACACCATGAAGCAAAATTTATGGATGGGGTTCGCGGGACGCCAGGTGCTGTGGGCGGCCGCAGGCGCACTATTCTTTTTATTGATCCTTCCTCAGGCAAGCATTTCCGACGAACCTTCGCCGAAGCCACCGACGACGCAGCCGCTGGTGGTGGACCTCAGCCTGGATGGGGAAGTGGAGCCGGTGCTGGCGACCTATATTGATGAAGGGCTGGCGGACGCGTCTCAGAAAAACGCGGCCCTGGCGCTGATTACGATGGACACGCCGGGTGGGCTGAGCGATTCGATGAAGGACATTATCCAGCACGTGCTGGGGTCGCCGGTGCCGGTGGCGGTGTACGTGGGGCCAACCGGAGCGCGAGGAGCCTCGGCGGGATTTTTTATTCTGATGAGCGCCGATGTGGCGGCGATGGCGCCAGGGACAAGAACGGGCGCGGCTTCGCCGATCATCGCGATCGGCGGATTTACGATTGGCGTGGACGAGGTATTGCGCAAGAAAATCATGAACGACGCGATGGCATTTCTGCGCAGCTACACGGAGAAGCGCGGGCGGAACGCGAAGCTGGCGGAGACGGCGGTGACGGATGCTGCGGCGTTCACGGAAAAGGAAGCGCTGGACGGGAAGCTGATTGACCTGGTGGTGAGTTCGCGGGAAGAGCTGCTGCAAAAGCTGAACGGGCGAACGATCACGCGATTTGACGGGAGTAAGACGACACTGAACCTGACGAATTACCGGCGAGAGGCGTTTGAATTGTCGGGGCGGCAGAGATTCCTGGCGCGGATTGTCGAGCCGGACATGTTTTTCCTGCTGCTGATCCTGGGAACTTTGGGCTTGTACGCGGAGTTTACGCATCCGGGGGCGGTCATACCGGGAGTGGTAGGGGCGATTTGTTCGGTTCTGGCGCTGTATGCAATGCACCTGCTGCCGGTGAACCTGGCGGGAGTGCTGCTGATTGTGACGGCGGTGACGCTGTTTGTGCTGGAGGCAAAGTTCACCAGCCATGGAGTTTTGCTGCTGGGCGGAGTCGTGGCGATGGTGTTCGGGGCGATTTTCCTGATCAAATCGCCGCTGACGACGGGCGGGGTGAGCCTGGGGATGGCGGTGGCGGTGACACTGCCGTTTGCGGCGATCAGCGTGTTTCTGATGAGACTGGTGCTGCGTTCGCGGAAGTGGAAACCGGCGACAGGCGCCGAGGAATTGCTGGGAGAAAAGGGAATTGCGACCACCGGGCTGAAGTCGGGCGTGGAGGGGATGGTCCGGATTCACGGGGAAACCTGGCGAGCGATTTCGGCGCAGGACGTGAGCGAAGGCGAGCCGGTAAAGGTGGAACGAATGGAGGGACTGAAATTGCATGTGCGGCCCGCCAGTGAGGCACAGGCGCGGAATTCGTGAGGGGATGAAGGAAACGGAAGGCAGGGGGAGAGCATGGTGAATATCGGATTGACGGGGATCGCAGTCGTCGTATTTCTCATTTTGATCTGGATTCGCAATTCGCTGTATGTGATCAAGGAATGGGAGCGCGGGGTAGTGCTGAGGCTGGGACGGCTGGTGCCCGAAGCGAAGACGGGCGGAGTGAATTTTGTGTTCTGGCCGATCGAGACGCTGTATCGAATCAGTTTGCGGCTGGAGACGCTGGACGTACCGCCCCAGGACATCATTACGCACGACAACGTATCGGTCAAAGTCAACGCGGTCTGTTACTTCCGTGTAGTGGATGCGAATCTGGCGCTGTCGCAAGTGGCGAACTTCCAGTATGCGACGTCGCAACTGGCGCAAACGACGCTGCGCAGCGTAGTAGGACAGTTTGACCTGGACGAAATACTCTCGCAGCGCGACAAAGTGAACGGGAAGTTGCAAATCATTTTGGACGCGGACACGGAAGCCTGGGGCATCAAGGTGACCAAGGTGGAAGTGAAGCAGGTGGATATTCCGGAGCAGATGCAGCGAGCGATTGCGCGGCAGGCGGAAGCGGAACGCGAGCGGCGGGCGAAGGTGATTCACGCGGACGGAGAGTTCGAGGCATCGCAGAAGCTGGCGGACGCGGCGAAAGTGCTGGAAACGCAGAAGTCGGCGATCCAGTTGAGGTATCTGCAGACGTTAACGGAAATAGGTGTCGAGAAGAACACAACGATTGTTTTCCCGCTGCCCATAGATATTATTAATAGCTGGGTGGAAAGTCTGGGGGGGCAAAAAAAATAGATGGGAGCCGGCAAGCGATCCAGCGCGGGGGAACGCGTACTGGAAGGGCGGCATGTGATTGGTCTGTTTTTTCTCATGCTGCTGTTTTCGGGAGTATTTTTTACGCTTGGTTACGTCATGGGACGGAACCAATATGATGGGCAGGTACGCGCGGCGAGCGCGCACATGGCGGATCCGGTGCTGACGCCGAAACCGGAAACGCCGAAGCAGGGCAAGAGTCCTGTAACTACACCGGACAATTCGATTGCTGGCGAAGAACCGAACGCTCCGGCGCCGAGTTCGGACTGGGAGTTTTATCATGCCGGCGAGAAGAAGGCGACGAACGATAAGTTGAAATCGTCGCCCGCAGCAGTGCCAGCAGCGGGCGCGACGTCCAGCGCTTCCTCAAATGCACCTAAGACAATTGCGACCAGCGCGAAGAGTACGGTTCCGGCGGCGAAGAGCGCGGCGTTGCCGGGTATTCCGAAGGGTTCGTATCTGTTGCAAGTAGCGGCGGTGCGGTCAGAAGGCGACGCGCTGTCGCTGGCCGGCGACCTGAGGAAGAAGAAATTTCCGGCGTTCGTGCAGACACCACAGGGCGATCAATATTACCGCGTGCAAGTCGGTCCTTACGGCGACCAGAAAGCCATGCAGGCCGCGAAGAAGGGCTTGGAAACCGCAGGCTTCCGGGCGATCATCAAACACTGATGCCGGAAAACGCCTGGCCGGACTGGTTGCGATCTCCTGCGACAATCGGGTATCCCACCACATTTCGATTGCTGGTGTCAGCGATAGCGGGCGCCGGGCTGGCGCTGTCGTTTACGTGGCTGTATTTCCCGGTGTACGCGTGGGTGAGCGTGGGCGTGCTGCTGATGATGGCGCTCAGCGCGTCAGGGCGGGTAGCGTATTTTTGCGGGCAGGTGCACGCGGCGGCGTTTGTAGCGGCGTCGGTGCCGTGGATCGCGGAAGTGCTGTCGGTGCACGGAGGAATGTCGCGGCTCGCGGGGTGGGGAGTACTCCTACTGATTGCGCTGGCGTGGGGAGTGTTGACCGGCGGTTTTTCGTGGGGAGTGAACCGGATTGCGCGGCGGAGCGTGACGCTGGGGTGCGTGGCGGCGCCGTTTTTGTGGGTGACTTTTGAGTTTGCGCGGGCGCACCTGCCGGAGATCAGCTTTCCGTGGAACCTGCTGGGTTATTCGGCCGGGCAGAATTTAGGGCTGCTGCAAAGCACAACAGTGACAGGGATTTACGGGCTGTCGTTTGTGATGGCGGCGTTCAACTCACTGCTGGCGTGGGCGGATGTGGCGAAAATGGTGGCAGTGAGGAGACGGCTGGGCGTGGTCAGCGGTGCCGTGGCGTTGATTTTACTGGCCATGTTCGTGGGAGAGCGGCTGGTGCCCACGGCGCAGGCGAAACATTTTGCACGGGCGGTGCAGCCGAACTTTCCAGAAGTGGAGACGTCCGAAGCGAACTGGTTTGGGGCGCACGCTGGGGATTTGGAAGAGCTGGAGGAGTTGAGCCTGGCTCAGTCGGATCATCCGGTGGATTTGATTGTCTGGCCGGAGGCGCCCGCGCCGTTTTCGTGGCAGGACAACGCGTTTGCCAAATTGGGGTCCAGCCTCGCTACCCGGGCAGGGCATCCGTTTTTGGCGGGCGTGATTGAATGGAAGAGCGAGACGCTGGCGAACGGGCACACGAGGCAAGAACCGTATAACAGCGCGGTACTGGTGGACGCGCAGGGACAGCGGGTGTTTGTGTACGACAAGCGGCATTTGGTGCCGTTCGGGGAGTACGAGCCGTTTCCGCTCATTCACAGGGTGGTGCAGAGCGTTTCGGATGAGGTGGGCGGGTTTCGCAAGGGAACGACGGCGGCGGTGGGCGAATTGCCGAGCGGGTATAAGTTCAGCGTGTACATCTGTTATGAGGCGATTTATCCAGGCGAGGTGCGCGAGTTTGTGGCGAAGGGCGCGAACCTGCTGATCAATATTTCGAATGACGGATGGTTTGGGAAGTCAGCGGCGGCGGAACAGCACTTGCGTATGGCGCGGGCACGGGCCGTCGAGAACCGGCGGTGGGTGCTGCGGGTGACGAACAGCGGGCTGACGGCGGTGATCGATCCTTATGGCCGGATCTTCCAGACGATTCCGCGAGATGTGCGGGGAGCGGTGGATTTGCCCTACGATTTCCGGACCGACCGGACGATTTACGCGCGGCTGGGAGACTGGTTCGCCTGGATGTGCGTGCTGGTTTCAGTTATTCTGCTTGGCGATTCATTGCGCGACCGCAAAGCGGTCGACACTTTTCGGAAGAAAACATGATTCTTGAAGACCTGCAATACCGCTATGAAGGATTGAAGCAGCGCATTGCACTTGTGCGGAGCTATCTTTGACGCGCCGCATTACCGCGAACAGCTGAAAACCCTGGAAGAAAAGATTGCGCAGCCGGACTTCTGGAACGACCAGGAGAAGGCCCAAGGTGTGCTTCGGGAGCGTAAGCGTGCAGAAGATCAGGTTTCGGCTGAGACAAAGCTGGATTCGCTGAGCGGGGACATTGAGACATACATCAATTTGGCACAGGAAGAGACGAACGCGGCGCAGCGTGAGGATTTGGTCAAGGAATTGGACCGCGAGTTGAATGTGGCGGATGCCTACGTGGGAGAGTTGGAAACGCGGACGCTGCTTTCGGGAGAGACGGATCACCTGAACGCGATCATGACCATTAAGCCGGGCGCGGGCGGGACGGAATCGCAGGACTGGGCTTCGATTTTGTTGCGGATGTACTTGCGGTGGGCGGAGCGCAAAGGCTTGGACGCAGCGGTGCTGGACGAAACGCCGGGTGAAGAGGCTGGCATCAAGAACGCGACTATCCAGTTTTCCGGCGAAAACGCGTATGGATTACTGGCGGGCGAGACGGGCGTGCACCGGTTGGAGCGCATTTCGCCGTTCGACCAAGCGGCGCGGCGCCACACGTCATTCGCTTCCGTTTTTGTGATTCCCGAAATCGATGACCGGATCGAGATCAACATCAAGCCGGACGAACTGAAGGTGGACACCTATCGGGCGGGCGGCAAAGGCGGACAGA
>Ga0187821_10000173_pt1 | contig 13889 bp, 16 predicted proteins | sample NC_wetland_sal_i_20_FD_132442 | JGI IMG/M metagenome (GOLD analysis project Ga0187821, IMG submission 132442) | Wetland sediment microbial communities from Neuse River Estuary, North Carolina, USA - SourceSoil_1 | ecosystem: Environmental > Aquatic > Freshwater > Wetlands > Sediment | place...
CAGAGACTGCCCGCCTGGCGCAGTTCTCCTTTTTCCGTTTTTTCTTTACTTCACTACTTTTTTCCCTCGCCCAGCTTCTGTCTTTTTCGCGCTCGCCACTCTTCCGCTGTAATCTCCCACAATTCCGATGGCAGCCGCCCGCCAACGTAATCCTTCTCGCCGCGCCAGATCACCCGCATCCCTTGTCTCTGCGAAATGCGCCGCGACGCCTCGTTTACAACCGCTTTCGGCGAGCGCAGCACTGGCTGCCGCAAAACCTCGAACCAATAATCCGTCGCCGCGTCGCAAGCTTCGGTCATTAGCCCTTGGCTCTGCCATGCCGGATCAATCCAGAAGCCGCGATTGCCGTCCGGCTTGAGGGTAAGCGAAATCACGCCGATGATCTGTTCCGGTGCGCTCTTTGGCCGCAGCGTCCAAAACCACGATTCGCCGCGCGCCGCCTCCGGCAAGGCAATCTCGTGAATAAAATGCTCGGCGCCGTTCTTCGGGTACGGCCAGGGGATCGACGCGTTCAGGTACTGCACAATTTCCCAGCGTGGAAAAAGTTTCTGGATTTGCTCCGCATCTTGCATCGCGAACGGCTTCAAGAGCAGTCGCGCGGTTTCCAGTTGGTCCGCCATGGCACAACTCCACCGTCTCAAACGCCCTTCAGCAGGTGCCCCATCTTCGTCTTTTTGGTTTGCAAGTACCCGCGCGAAATTTTCGAAATCCGCGGCTGGCACGGCACTCGCTCCACCACTTCGACCCCCGCGGCCTCCAGTTGCCGCACTTTTTCCGGATTGTTCGATAGCAACCGGATCTGCGTCGCGCCCAGCTTCTTCAAAATCTGCGCCGGAAAGTCATAATCCCGCGCATCCGCCGCGAATCCCAGCGACTCATTCGCCTCCACCGTGTCCATGCCCTGGTCCTGCAACTCATACGCTCGCAGCTTGTTCATCAGCCCGATGCCGCGCCCCTCCTGCGGCAGATACAGCAGGATCCCCGCCGCAGCCCTGCCAATCTCTTTCATCGAAAGCTCCAATTGAGCCCGGCAATCGCAGCGCAGCGATGTCAGCACATCGCCGGTCAGGCATTGCGAATGCACGCGCACCAGCGGCACCGCCTTCTTGGCTTTGAACGGCCCGCGAATCTTTCCGCGCACCAGCGCGATCGCCTCGTCGTTCGGCCCTGCCCCCTCAAAACCATGAATCGTAAACCGCGCGTAGCGTGTGGGCAGTTCCGCCTGTGCCACCAGCTGCGGCAATCCGTTCTTCGATACGCTTTTCACTGAAGTCGCTTTCACATCCATCTTTTTCTTGGCCATGGGAATCTTCGATTATAGCAGGGCCGCCGTCAGCCCGGTTTCGCTCGCCCAGACTTCAGTCCATACAGTGTGGCGTCATCCGCCGCCAGGAAACCTCGCCCTCCCCGCACTTTACAGAAAGCCAGCGATTGGCTAGCGTTACCCAAGAGACTCGCCGCCACCATGGATCAGCCCTTTTCACCGCGCGACTTCCTGTTCACCCTGCTCCTCAAAGTCGGCGTGGCCGCCTCCATCGCCGCCCTGCTTGCGCGCTGGAACACCCTCCGCCGCGTCCTCTTCACCGAAGAGCGGGACGTGGATCAGAAGATCAAGCTCATGCTTTTCCTTACCCCGCCGCTGATCCTCGGCGTAGCGCTGCGTCTCGTCGGCGCACCCTACCGCTTCGCCGACCTCTCTCTCGAAGGCGCCTTCCTCATGGGCCTGCTCGGCGGACGCGTCGTCGGCCCCATAGGCGGCGGCATCATCACTATTCCCGCTCTGATCGCGCACGAATGGCTGGCTATGCCTGCCGCCGCCGCGGCCGGACTCCTCGGCGGCCTGATGCGCCAGGCCATTCCCAACAAAGAAGAGCTCTGGAATTTCGGCCCCTTCACCTTCCTCAACATTCCCAAAGCCACGTTGCGCTTTTTTCGCAAGGCCGAGATTTCCTGGGAAATGCTGCCCCTCGCCGCCTGCGTCGGCATCGAATTGGGCCGCGTCGGACTGGTGCTGGCCACCAAGCCCAAGTGGCTCTTCGCCATCGATCCTCATTGGAACTGGTGGCTCGGCCTGGCCGTCATCGCCACCCTCATGTCCGTCGCCGCTCCTCTCAAAATCTGGAACAACACCCGCATCGAAATGAATCTCGAACGCCACCAGCAGCTCCTGCTCAAAGCGCGCATGGACGCGCTCTCCAGCCAGATCAATCCCCACTTCCTCTTCAACACGCTCAACACCGTTTCCGCGCTCATTCGTTTCGATCCCGACACCGCCCGCGGCGTAGTCCTCAAGCTCAGCAACATCCTTCGACGCATTCTGAAAAAGCACGAAACCTTCGTGCCGCTCAAGGAAGAGCTGCAATTCATCGACGACTACCTCGACATCGAAGTGGCCCGCTTCGGCAAAGACAACCTGGAAATCATCAAGGAAATTGACGACGAAACTCTGGAAGCCTTCATCCCCAGCATGTTGCTGCAGCCCATGGTCGAGAACTGCCTCAAGCACGGCCTGGCGCCAAAAATCGAAGGCGGCCGCATCCGCCTGCACGCCGATCAGCACGAGGGCCGCCTCAAAATCGAAATCGAAGACAATGGCGTGGGCATCTCCGAGGAGCGCATGCCCCACGTCTATGTCGAAGGCATCGGCCTCAGCAACGTCCGTGAGCGTCTCCGCGTCCTCTACGGCACCGACTTCCGCCTGGAGATCGAAAGCCGCCCGGGACAGGGCACCCTGATCCGCATCGAAGTCCCCGAACTCGCCTCCACTGCTTCGCCCCTCGAAGAGACCGTCCGCACACTGTAGAGGTGTCTATCCGTCGTCGAAGTCAGGCGCAGGTCTGCAACGCGAGTGCCCGCGCTCGATTTTCGGCATGTCCCACCGAGGATATCGAGCCAACAAGAGCGTCGTCAGGGAAGGGAGAAAAATGCATAGCGAACTCGGTAAACCATCCAGATAGCCTGGGCGCCAAATACCTTTGTCGCAAGCAGAGTTCGCGAAATCGCTCGGGTGTTGTTTCGTCTCTCGAGGCAAAAACCTCACGACAAACATAGGCCTTGACATGAGGGCTGTAGGAACAGTATATTCTGTATAAACAGAAACAACAGGTGGTACCGCACACAGGGAACCCATGAGCGAAACAACAAAATCCGGCCTTACCCCCGTCGAAGAAAAATTCATCCTGCACTGGGGCGAAATGGGCACCAAGTGGGGCATTAACCGCACTGTAGCCCAGGTCCACGCCCTGCTCTATCTCGCCGCCAAGCCACTCCCCGCCGACGAAATCTCCACCACTCTTTCCGTAGCCCGTTCCAATGTCAGCACCAGCCTCCGCGAGCTGCAAGGCTGGGGCATCGTACGCGTGGTGCACGTTCTCGGCGACCGCCGCGACCATTTCGAAACCCTGAAAGACGTCTGGGAACTTTTCCGCATCGTCGCCGAGGAGCGCAAAAAGCGCGAAATTGATCCGACCCTCCGCGTGCTTGCCGAATGCGTGAAGGAAGTAAAAACCGAGCCACACGGCAACACGCAAACCGCCGAACGACTCGAAGCCATGCTGGAATTCCTCACTGCCATGACTGGCCTGTTCGAAGAAATTCTGCGTATGCCCACCGGCACGTTGCGCGGCGTAGCCAGGCTCCGGGGTAAGGTGGTCACCATCCTCGGCGGCAGCAAGAAAGCTGGATGAAGTATGCGCTTCAAATCATGCATCAGCACCGACTTCAGCCCGTGTTCTTTCGAAGGGGCCCTGTGCGATGCAACATCTAACCGTCTGCGTGAACTCTGTGCGATCTCTGTGTCCTCTGTGTTAATTCCGATTCTTTCTTTCTCACCACGCGCCACTGAGGCCCAACCATGATTACCCTAGCCGACGAATTCACCGACAGAAAAGAGCGCAGCGCTCGCGGCTGGCTCTTCTTCGACGCCGAGTGCGTCTTCTGCACCCGCATCGCCCGCTGGCTAGCCCCCATTCTCCGCCGTCGAGGCTTGGGCGTAGCCTCGCTGCAGGATCCCCGCGTAGGCGTTCTCCTCGGCATGTCCCGCCGCGAACTCTTGAAGGAGTTGCGATTCCTCACGAGCGATGGCACCCACACCGGTGGCGCCAGAGCCGTCCTGGCCGTAGCTCGCGAAATCTGGTGGGCGAGCCCATTGGTATGGTTAGCAGCGCTGCCAGGTATGGTGCGCGCCCTAGATTCCGCCTACAAATTGGTCGCGGCGCGGCGAGGATGCACCGGCGATGCATGTGAAATGACGTAGCTGGTAAAGGCGAGCTAAGTCCGAGCTGGTTGCAGCGAGGAGTGAAGGACCATGAAGATAGCGGACCTGGGGCGATGGCGAGGGAAACTTAATCGCTCAACCTATTTCCTGACGGGACTCATTCTCGTCGCGATTAAGCACAATGTTGATCGGCTGATCGCCTCAATATTCGGACAGAAGTGGACCCTTTGGAGTTACTGGTTTCCGGTTGAAAAGTTTTCGACGCTTCGACTACTGTCCGGGCGAGACAAAGAGTTCTTGATCACGCTCTTCTTGACCGCCACCCCGTTCATCTGGGTTGGTTTAGTGCTGACAGTGAAGCGCCTTCGGGATGCCGAGCTAGCGCCCTGGCTGGCGACATTGTTCTTTGCGCCTTTTGTGAATGTGATTTTTTTTGCCGTGATGTGTGTGATACCAAGCCAGGCCGCCGGGTTGCTGCCCTCCAGCGAAGCGAAGCCGGTCGGCCGTTATTGGCCAACGACCAAATGGGGCAGTGCCGCGCTTGGTGTTGTGGTGGCGGTTTTGCTTGGCGTGATTTGCACGTGGGTAGGCGTGCGGTGGCTCGGTAACTACGGGTTCAGCCTTTTCCTCGCCTTGCCATTTGCGATGGGATACATCGCTGTGTGGGTTCATGCAAAGCGAAACCACACGACGGGCCTCGACGTCGTGATTTTGGTTTCACTCACCGTGCTGCTATGCGGCTTGGGCATCGCGACGATCGCTATCGACGGACTGATCTGTCTGGCTATGGCCGCGCCTATCGCATGGGTAGCTGCCTTGTTCGGCGGTATGCTCGCGGCGGCAATTCACCGTCAGGCGTGGGGCGGCCGAACCATGCCAATCGCGGGCGTGGTGCTGGCCAGCGTTCCTTTGCTGATGGGCGCGGAGCATTTAAGTCCGCCGCCGGTGCCGCGCTTTGAGGTGCTCACAAGCATCGAAATCGCGGCGCCGCCTCAGATTGTCTGGTCACGCTTGATTCAGTTTCCGGCGTTGCCCCCGCCAACCGAGTGGCCTTTTCGCTATGCGCGAGTCGCCTATCCGATCGAGGCACGGTTAACCGGGGAAGGCCTGACTGCGGATCGCGAATGCCGCTTCTCGACGGGCAGCTTCAAAGAGCCGATACTCGCCTGGGAGCCTGACAAGCGTTTTGCGTTCGGCGTGTCCGATGAACCGTTGCTGATGACAGAGACTTCTCCTTACGGACAGATTCATGTGCGCCATCTCGATGACCACGATTTTCAGCCGGAGCGCGCCGATTTTGTTTTGACCTCATTGCCAAATGGTGGAACGCGCCTGGAAGGTACAACCACTTACACCAATAAAATGTGGCCGGCAGTTTACTGGCATTTGTGGACCGACGCGGTCGTCCACAGCATCCATCGCCGCGTGTTTGAACATGTGAAACGATTGGCTGAAGCCGACGCTCAGGCTGAAGCGGCACGCGTTTCCGACAACACTCGCTGATAGTAGCGTTCGTAGGAAGGAATCACGTCGTTCGCGCAGAATTTTTTCTTGGCGCTCAGCCGTGCGAGTTGGCCCATCTCGCGCCCGCGGTCGGCCCGGCTTAGCAAATCAATCGCACATTTTGCCGCGCTGGCTACGTCGCCCGGTTCAACCAGATAACCGTCCACATTGTGTTCGACTACTTCAGGAACGCCGCCAACATTAGTGGCGATGACCGGAACTTCGCAAGCCATCGCTTCCAGCGCCGCCAATCCGAACGATTCCAGCTGCGAGGGCAACAAAAACAGATCAGCATCGGACAGCAGGCGATACACCTGATCCTGCTTGCCCAGAAAATGCACGTCCTTCTGGAGCTTCTTCTTGCGCACCAGATATTCCGCCGCACCGCGGTCCGGACCGTCGCCGATCATTACCAGTTTGGCCGGCATCTTGGCCCGCACCTGTGCAAATATCTCCACGCAATCCGTCACGCGTTTCACCGGACGGAAATTCGACAAATGCATCAAGACCGGTTCGCCGCCGGGAGCCCACTTGGCCCGCTGCTCCGCATTCGGCTGCCGCGTGTACAAATCGCAGTTCACAAAATTGGGAATTACTTCGATAGGCCGCTTGATATCAAATTCTTTGAGCGTCTGCTTTAGCAAGTAGCTGGAGATGGCTGTGACTCCGTCGCTCTGTTCAATGGAAAACCGCGTAATCGGCAGATAGGACCGGTTGCTCCCCACCAGCGTTATGTCTGTTCCGTGCAACGTGGTGATGAACGGCAACCGCCGCGGCGCAGCCATCGACCGCGCCAGCAGTGCGCTGACCGAATGCGGGATCGCATAGTGCACGTGCAGCAGGTCCAGCGACTCTGACTCAAAAACTTCCAACATCTTTGTGGCCAACGCCAGTGCGTAAGGCGGGTGGTCAAAGAGCGGGTAGCTTGCAACCTCGACTTCATGAAAAAAGATGTGCGGATCGTTCAGGTTCATGCGGATCGGCGGGGCGTAACTGATGAAATGGACATCGTGCCCGCGCGCCGCTAGTTCCTGGCCAAGCTCGGTGGCTACAACGCCGGAGCCGCCGTAAGTGGGGTAACAGGTTATGCCAATGCGCATGAGCTAGGACCAAAACCAACCGACCGAAGGCCACTTCAGGCTAACACAGGTGTTTGACGGCCCTGATAGACTAGCGGCGGTCAAAGCGCCTGCACACTGTCCATTAGACGCAAGAGCCGTAAAACCGTGACATCGCGGCATTTGCTCGTTTTGCTGCTGTAACCGAGGAGTTAGCGATGAAGAAAGAGTTTCCACCCGAGTTCCTCGAGTACGCACAAAGCCGCGTCAAGCTCAGCCGGTTCAGCGCCGTTATGGGATTTGAAGTGGAAAAGCTGTACGAAGGAGGCGCGGTGCTCGGCGTCACCACCGAGGAGCACCACCGCCAGATCCATAACGTCATGCACGGCGGCGTCATCGCTGCTCTGGCCGATACCGCCGCCGCTATCGCCGCCTACACTGTGGTTCCGCGCGGCACCGAAGTGGTCACCATCGAATTGAAAATTAACTATCTGTTGCCCGTCGGCGGCGGCAAGGTCACCGCGGAAGGGAAAGTCCTACGCGCCGGGCGAAATTTCATTGTGGTGGAATGCGACGTGCGGAATCACGAAGGGGCGCTGGTGGCCAAAGCCCTGTTGACCTTCGGAGCGGCACCCGGCCACCAACTACGGGCCGAGGACAACCTATCGAAAGGCCAGAAAACGCGGGCACGCACCCGGAAGACCGGCAAGTAGTGGCTGGCAAAGAAAAAGGACACGGCGTTTGCCGTGCCCTTAGCGGAAAAATGCCGAAATCCGAGTGTCCACGAAATAAACGAACCAAGCGGCGAACGGCCAGACCTAACCTTACTCCTCGCTGCTGCCGCCTTCTTCGCCTTCCTTGAATACATACTTGATGGTTCGCTTGAATACCATGAGGTTCGGAGCGCCCTGTCGGGTCAGCTTGATGCAATCGCGGTCGTACCACTCGATGATGCCGTGCAGCGACTCGCCATTCTCGAGCACCACCACCATCGGCGTGCGCGATTGCATCTGCTTGATCCAATAGAAATTTTCAGCATGGGTCATTTCCGGCGGTGTGGGCTTCTTGCTGGGGGCGGGTCCGCCGTTGTGATTTGGGTGGGAGTTGGAACGGGCTTGCACGGGTTCCTTGGCTTCCGCGAAACCAGGACGAAACATTCTACGATTCACCATTTTTAGGGACTCCTCAATGCCCAAGGGAGTGGAGTTGAGCAGCAATATGATTGAGATGCGTTACGCGAGAATCGGGTTACAGTAGCAAAAGAAATTACAGCGTGCTGACAAATAAGACAGATGTAGGTATTGGGAACTTTATTTACGTGTGCCCGGAAGATCCGGCAGGGGCCGGACCGGAAGCGCCAGGAGAAAGTCCTGCAGCAAAGGCTTCCAGGCCAAGCTGTTTGTTAAGGTTGCGGCGCGCCCCAGCGGCGAGCTGATCCAGCCCACGAATGGCCTGCATGACCCAGTTAGCGTTAACGCGACGCGCGACAGCATCCAGCTCCTTTCGCAAAGGGGTGTTACGAATCTGCACATCCTGTATACCCGACGAGAGTTCCAGCAGGTCGGAAAGCAGGCTGTAGAACACGCCGAGCTGGTCCTCGAAAGAGACGTCGCGATCTTTCGCTATCGCTGCAGTCTGCGCAAAAAGCTGGCCGAACTCTTCGCCGCGCGAGGCCCGCTCCAGGATTTTCAGGGCATCGCGGCGCCGCTCGCTTTCTTTCTTCACATCCATTTTCAGCGCGTAGCCGGGGCTGCCTTCGGCCAGTTGCGCGGCCATACGCGCGTCAGATGGGGTCAAGTCGGATTTCTCCTTGAGGATGGACTCCACATCGGCGGCAGGCAGCGGCGCGAAATGAAACTGCAGGCAGCGGGAAACGATGGTGGGGAGAAGCGAGTAGGGCGACGGCGCGGTCAGGATGAGCGTTGCTGAACCGGGCGGCTCCTCCAGAATCTTCAGGAAAACATTGGCCACATCCCAGCGCATGGTGTCCGCTCCGTCCATGATGAAGATGCGGCGGCGGCCCATCGGCTGAAAATAGGCGGCGCGCTGCACCGCGCGGAGCTGCCCGATGCGCAGCATGGGCCGGGCAACGGGAGTCTTCAGACGAACCGGATCGGGGACGACCGCCCAGACGTCGGGATGGGTCTGCAGGATTAGTGGCATGCGTTCGACGGCGGCGGCGTCGGCGCTTTCCCCGCGCTCGGCCAGGCCCTGCTCAATCAGACGCTGGGGATCGGCCAGCAGTGCGATGCGCTGGCAGGAGTAACATTCGCTGCAAGCATCGTCGGTAAGCCGTTCACAATTAGCGGCTTGCGCGAAAAGCCGCGCCAAGGTGAACTTGCCGACGCCGCGCGGCCCGGTGAACAGCAACGCGTGGGGCACCCGGCCAGAACGAAGTGCTCCGCAGAGCGCGGTGACGACCTGCTGATTGCCGCGAAACTCGGAGAAGGCCATGGTCAGCGCTTCTCCTGGAGAGACGGCAGGACAAGTTGCACCGCGGCCAAGATGTCGCGCGAGATCTGCTCCGGAGTACGCATGGCGTGCGCCGCGGAGTCAAAGCAATCTATGACTTTCCAGTTCGCGCCTTGCGAGAGACGGTCGTACATGTCGGTGGCGTCCTGCAAATGGATCAGATCGGCTTCCAGAATGTCGTGGGCGGACTCAGTGTAGGCGCGGGCAGACTTTTTGGCTACCAGGGACTGAGCTTCGACCGGCGGCACACGGAGATAGAGGACTAGGTCCTCCTTTGGCAGGCAGTAGATACCGTATTCCAGGTGCTCGATCCAGGCCCGGAAGGCGGCGCGTTCATCGGGAGCGACGCGAGCGGTCTGATGCGCTAGGTTGGAGGCGATATAGCGGTCGGCGATGACCACTTGACCTTGCTCGAGTGCGGCGACGATGGGACCTTTGCTCTCAAAGCGGTCGCCGGCATAGAGTATGGCCGTGAGGTGCGGATCGACGGAGTGGAGCGGGCCGAAGTCGCCGTTGAGGAACTGGCCGACCATCTTGCCGAAGGTAGAAGAGTATTGGGGGAATCCGGTGCTGAAGACGCGGTGGCCCTGAGAGACCAGCGCCGCGGCGAGGAGCCGTACCTGGGTGTGTTTGCCGCTGCCGTCAATGCCTTCGACGGCGATGAGTTTTCCGGAAGGAGTGGTCATGAAGTGTGCTTGGGGTAGTGTACCCGACGGGAGGGAACGGAAGGAAGAAGAGCACCATTTGGCGGAGGAAAAGCCGGAGCGAAAGCTTTTCGGAAGGAAAAGTCGGCAATGTGTGTAGGCGGAAGCGGCTCTTGATGCATCGAGTGACGAAGATGAGAAGAGGCGCGTGATACGATTTGGGTCGATATGAATGCTGAGGCGATTCGGGACAACCTGGCGATGATCCGGGAACGGATTGAGAGAGCGGCAGTTCGGACGGGCCGGCGGGCGGAGGAGATTACGCTGATTGGGGTGTCGAAGACGCATCCGGCGGAGGCGATCCGGGAGGCGTTTGCCGCGGGGGTCCGGAAATTTGGGGAGAACCGGGTGCAGGAATGGGAAGGGAAGCGCGCCGGGATGGGCGACTTGGCGGCCCAATGGCACCTGATCGGGCATTTGCAGAGCAATAAGGCGGCGCGGGCGGCGAAGGTGTTTCATTCCGTGGATTCAGTGGATGATTTTGGGCTGGCGCAGCGGTTGGACCGGGCCCGGGGCGAGATGGCGGGTGCCGGGAAGCTGAGGGTGCTGATTGAAGTGCGGATGGCGCCGGAGGAGAGCAAGAGCGGCGTGGAGAAGGCCGAAGTGGCGGAGTTGGCGGTAAAGATTGTGGGGTTGGCGAACCTGGAGCTCGCGGGGCTTATGTGCATCCCGCCGTTCCTGGAGGACGCGGAACGCGTGCGGCCATATTTTGCGGGGCTGAGGGAGTTGCAGGGGCAGGTGGAGACGGCGGTGGGCAGGAAGCTGCTGGTGCTGTCCATGGGGATGTCGCACGATTTTGAGGTAGCGATTGAGGAGGGAGCCACTGAAGTGCGGGTCGGGACGGCGCTGTTTGGATCCCGGGCGACGCCAGCGACGCAGGGTTGAAACTTCGGGGCAAAGAACCGCAAGCAGCTAAGTTTGCGTGGACGAAGGACAGAAATGTTGGAAATAAGGCGCCAACAGAACGGGGCTGTAAGTTTTGCGGTGCGGGTGCAGCCGAAGGCCAGCAAGAATGAAGTGGCGGGAGTGGTGGAGGGGGCGCTGAAGATACGGTTGCAGGCACCGGCAGTGGAGGATCGGGCGAATGAGGCGCTGCGGGAGTTTCTGGGGCAGCTTTTGAAAAGGCCGAAGTCGGCTGTTAGACTTTTGGCCGGTGAACGTAGCCGGATGAAGCGAGTGGAGATTTTGGGAGTAACGGCGGCGGAGGTGGAAGCACTGGTGCGGGTGGAGGCGTAGCAGACAGTTTTTAGTCGCCAGTTTTCAGTTGTCCGTCGGAGAAGAGGTTGGTTGGGTGCAGTAAGGCTTCAGCAAAGTGGTTTGGGAAGAAGCGGTGGCTGGGCTACCGCACTCCACACGCGGTGCAAGAGAGATGAGGCGATGAGTTTTGAACTGAATGGGATGCAAGGGGATTTGCGGGCGGCCAAGCTGGATGGGTGGCTGTTTTATGATTTTCGGGGGCGGGACCCGATTGCGCAGCGCATTTTGAGATTGCCGAGCGCGATGAGGACGCGGCGGTGGTTCTATTTTGTACCGGCTAAGGGGACGCCGAAAAAACTGGTGCATAAGATTGAGACGCATTCGCTGGCGGCGGTGCCGGGGGAGACGCTCTATTATTCAGGGCAAGATGAGCTGCTGAAGGGCTTGAAGAAAATACTGGGCCGGGCAAAGCGGGTGGCCATGCAGTATTCGGCGATGAACGCGATTCCTTACGTGGCGATGGTGGATGCGGGGACGGTGGAGCTAGTGAGAAGTTGCGGCGTGAAGGTGGAGACGTCGGCGGACCTGGTGCAGAAATACGATGCCTGCTGGACGCCGCTGCAGCTGGAGACGCACCTGACGGCGGGCAAGTCCATTGACCGGATTGTGCAGGAAGCGTTTGCGCTGGCGGCGAAGCGGGTGCGCGAGAACAATCCGATCGCGGAGCATGAATTACAGCAGTGGATTCTGGCAGAGTTTGAGAAAGCCGACGTGATGACGGAGGAGGGGCCGGATGTGGCGGTGAACGCACATGCGAGCGATCCGCATTACGCGCCTTCGGTGGAGAAGCCAACTGCGATTAAGGAAGGCGATTTGCTGCTGCTGGATGTGTGGGGAAAGATGAAAACGGCGGGCAGTGTGTACTACGACATTTCGTGGGTGGGGTATCTGGGCGCGAAGGTGCCGGAAAAGTGCGCGAAGGTGTTTGCGGTGCTGGTGGGGGCGCGGGACAAAGCGGTGGAGTTGATTCGTTCGTCGGTGGCGGCGGGGAAGCCGCTGCAGGGCTGGCAAGTGGACCAGGCGGCGCGCGGCGTTGTGGAAAAGGCAGGCTACGGAAAATATTTTATTCACCGCACGGGACACAATATCGGGACAGCAGTACACGGAAACGGGGTAAACATGGACGGGCTGGAGACGCACGACAGCCGGCACCTGATCCCAGGAACCTGCAACTCGATTGAACCGGGGATTTATTTGCCGGAGTTTGGCATGCGCAGCGAAGTGAATGTGTACGTGGGGGAAAGGGAAGCACGGGTCACGGGCGCGGTGCAGAAGGAAATTCTGGCGCTGCTGGCTTAGGCCGGCAGCGACGCAGCTACCAAGCAAAGTGTCAGACGAAACCACAAACAATCCAGTGCCGGAAGAAGAGGCCGGTCCCGAACCTGTTGCGGTGCCGGAGGGGGAGGCCGCCGCGGTGACTTCAGCGGGCGCAGTTGCGCAAGCAACGGCTCACGAAGCATCGCCGACCGGGCACAAAGCAGGCGAGCCGTCGTCAGCATCACCTCGTCGCTCGCCGTCGGCAGTACGGGCGGTGGCCGTGGCTCTGGCGGGATGGATTGTGCCGGGACTGGGGCACGCGCTGCTGAAAATGTGGGGACGCGCACTGGCGATATTTTTGACGGTGGGATTCCTGGTGTACCTGGGCGCGGGAATGCGCGGAAATATTTTTGCGGCGGGTGGAGACGATGCGTTTGCGCGGCTGGGATACCTGGCGGATCTGGGCGCGGGAAGTTTTTATTATGCGGCGCGAGCGGAGGAAGTGACGGGTGCGGATGTTTCGCACGCGGACGGGGATTACGGGACGCGGTTCCTGGCGACGGCGGGTGTGCTGAATCTGCTGGCGGCGCTGCACGCGTATGAAGCGGCGCGCGGGCGGAAGGCCTGATGGTGCCGCTGCACTTTACCCATTTCCAGGCATTGTTCCTGTTTGCCCTGGTGATTTCGCTGGCGTTCGGGACGCTGGGACGGCGTAAACCGGTTGAACGCGTGAAGTATGCGGCGTGGTCGCTGGCGATGTTTCTGCTGGTGGCGATAGCGCTGGGGTGGCTGATGTATCCGTTTTCGCGGTGAAGAGGCAGTGGTGAGTGACGAGTGGCGAGCAAATCCGGCAGTTGGTCGCGTTTTTGGGCGTTGTGCTGGGGACAACCGGAGAGCGCGGACGAATTGCGGGACACGCGTTGCGGATGGTATCTTACATAAAAGCGCCGAGGTAGCGCAGTGGTAGAGCAGCCGATTCGTAATCGGCAGGTCGCGAGTTCAACTCTCGCCCTCGGCTCCAGTATTTCCGACACAACTCCTACTTCATTTGTTTTTCGGCCGTCGCTTGCGTGTCGTTTTTGGCAGACTCCCCTACTCCTGCAGCTCTCGCGGCAGCGGTAATTTTAAGCAACACCCTTGTACAACGCTCCGAAGAATTCTTCGCTCAGACTATCAGCAACCCGATTTTAATAATTGCGGTCGCGCTCAATCAGGTAGATCATGTTTCGCCTCACCTCTGGATTCTGGTGAAGCCGTTCCCGTTCCTTCTCCGTTTCCAGTCTTGTGTCAAACCGCTTGGAGACGTGAACGTACTCGACGACGCGCTTCTCGTAAACGACCCAATCTCCGGTTGTTTTGGTAATGAGGTTTTATAGCACGTAAGCGGGACAGTCGGAGTAAGAGTCTCGGTATCGGCGTTCA
>Ga0187821_10000175_pt1 | contig 13816 bp, 15 predicted proteins | sample NC_wetland_sal_i_20_FD_132442 | JGI IMG/M metagenome (GOLD analysis project Ga0187821, IMG submission 132442) | Wetland sediment microbial communities from Neuse River Estuary, North Carolina, USA - SourceSoil_1 | ecosystem: Environmental > Aquatic > Freshwater > Wetlands > Sediment | place...
AGTCGCCGATCACGTCGATGCCGGTGAAGATCAGTCCACGCTTCTTCAGTTCCGGGCCGAGCGCGGCACAGATGTCGTGCTCGCGCTTGTTCAATTTCGTCGCTTCGGGCTTGCCGCCGACATGCATGTTCGAGCGAGCTTCGCCTGCCGCAGGAACGCGGTTGATCGCACCAGCGAATTCGCCATCGACCAAAATAATGCGCTTGTCGCCCTTGCGCACCTCGGAGAGGTAGCGCTGCACGATCACCGGTTCGCGGTAGAACTGCGTGAACATCTCAAGTAAGGCACCGAGATTCTCATCGTCGGATTTGACGCGGAAGACGCCGGCTCCGCCATTGCCGTACAGCGGCTTCAAGATGATGTCCTTGTGCTCGGCACGAAACTCGTTGATCTCGCGCCGGTCGGACGTGATCAGCGTCGGAGGCATGAGATCGCGAAACTGCGTGACGAAGATTTTTTCCGGAGCGTTGCGCACGTGCGCCGGATCGTTGACGACCAATGTTTTCGGATGGATATGCTCGAGAATATGCGTCGCCGTGATGTAGGCCATGTCGAACGGCGGATCCTGGCGCATCAAAACGACATCGGCGCGCGATAAGTCGAAGACATGCGCTTCGCCGAGCGTGAAATGGTCGCCCTTGACCGAGCGCACCGACAGCGAGCGCACCCGAGCGGTGACCCTGCCTTCGCGAAACGTCAGATCGCGCGGGCCATAGTAGACGAGCGCATGACCGCGGCTCTGGGCCTCGAGCGCCATTGCGAACGTCGAGTCGCCGGCGATGTCAATTCTGTCGATCGGGTCCATCTGGATTGCGACGGTAAGCATGGCAGTCCTCTAGTTCAGTCGCCGTTTGAGCTGCGAAAGAGCAATCGCAGCCTCGTTGTGCAATGCCTGGCCCGAAGGCGCGCGCTCCAGACACATCTCATACGCGTTGCGTGCGGCGCCGAGAATGCCGACCGCCTCGTTCAATCGCGCCAGATCGAACCACACGTCCGGCCTGGATGGTGCCACCAGTACCATTCGGCGGGTCAATTCCAGAGCACGCTCGCCGTCTCCCGCACTGAGCGCGCGCATCTTGAGATTGTTCTGCAAGCGCAACAAGACATCGGTATCGCTGACAGGTTGGGCAAGTCCCGCATCGTCGGGCCTCAGTTCGACCGGCATATGCTCGCGATCGACGACTTGGCCGCCATGGAAGGGGTCGATGGTCAGGTCGTCGCCGCGATGAGACAGCCGCAACACGAAGTGGCTCTGCGTGTTGAGGCCACTGGCCTGCATCCTGCCCGCACGTGCAGCATGCAGATAAAGAATGCCGAGCGCCACCGGCAAACCGCGGCGCCGGTCGATCACCGCCATCATGTCGGCATTGCGCGGATCGTCGTATTCCATCCGATCGCCATCATAGCTGAGGCGGCCAACCAAGAGTTCGACGAGCGCCCGTGCGCCATCGTCCACGCGCAGAAACATTTCCGCTTGGGCGCGCATAGCTTCCTCGATCTCGGTGAGATGGGCGAGATAAGGCGCAAGCGAGCGCCCGGGATGATCGAGCGCGGCCAGCATCAAAGCCGCACGCGCGACATCGTGCGGACCTTCGCCGCTTTGGCCCAATCTTTTCAGATATTCGAGCGGCTCGTTCGTCATGGCCGCCAAGCGTCGCGAAAGTGGCGTGGGTATGGCGCAACGGTAACGATGTCGAAGCGCATTCCCTTGGGTGCGAGATCTGTCTTTCCCGAGATGAACACCCGTGCGGCGCGCACAATGCGCTCACGCTGGCGTGGCGTCATCGACTCGAGCGCCGCGCGATCGTCGCTGCGCGCCTTGACCTCGATGAAACAGAGTACGCCCGACGGCGAGCGTGCCACGAGATCGATCTCGCCGGCGTGCGTGCGAACGCGACGTCCGAGAATGCGATAAAATTTGAAGCGCAGCAGCATAGCGGCGAGTGTCTCGCTTTTTCGTCCGCGCGACTCGGCAGCACGGCGCGATTGCGTGATGCGCTCAAGCGTCATCGTTCTTCTTTTCCAGGGCGCGTCGATAGACGTCTTTACGCGGCAGGTGAAGCGCCTCGGCGATCAATTCGGAGGCAGCGCGCACAGGCATGAAGGGCAACGCCTTGTCGAGCAGGAGGTCGAGACGCCTTGTATCGGCTACCGGCGAACTCGGCGGTCCCACCAGGATCGTCACCTCGCCCTTCGGTGCGGGTTCGTCGGCATATTGGGCGGCAAGCCGAGCGAGCGTGCTGCGCCGAACCTCTTCATGCAGTTTAGTAAGCTCGCGCGTGACAGCAGCAGGACGATCGCCGAAAATTTCCGCCATCTGGGTCAAACTAGCCGCGAGCCGCTGGGCCGATTCGAAAAAGACGAGCGTGGCGGGGACAAACGCGAGCTCGACCAGCGCGCTTTCCCTCTCGCCAGGCTTGGAGGGGAGAAATCCAGCGAAGAAAAACCGGTCCGTCGGCAAGCCGCCGAGCGCCAACGCGGTCAATGTCGCCGAGGCGCCCGGGACGGCGTGGACCGGAATTCTCTCCGCCAAGGCTTCGCGCACGAGCTTGAAACCAGGATCGGAAATCAGGGGTGTTCCGGCATCGCTGATGAGCGCGATCCGCGCGCCGTGCTTGAGGCGTGCGAGCAGTTTAGGTCGTTCGCGCGCCCCATTGTGATCGTTGTAGGGCGTCAACGGCCGCGACAACCCGTGGATTGCAAGGAGCTTGGCGCTGACGCGCGTATCCTCCGCCGCAATGAGGTCACAGCCGGCCAGTACATCCAGCGCCCTGAGCGTGATGTCGCGCGCATTTCCGATCGGCGTCGCCGTCACATAAAGCCCAGGCGGAAGCGCTGCCGCCGGCTCGGATTTACGGAACGCGCCCAAAGCCTTAGGGTCGCTGCCCGGAGGAGCTTTTGATGCCCGTTCCATCTCGTTTTGCCAGATTGGTCTTAGCCGCGCGCCTTTTTGCCATTGCCGGAGCCGCAGCGATAGCGGTCGCGGCGTGTCAGCCGAAATTGCCGATTCCGCCGCCACTACCGCCCGAAGCCGGCAACGGCACGGTGCCAATGCATCCCCTGAAGGAAAACCGACCGGGCTTTCTCAAATTGCCCAACATCGCAGGCGAGCATACGCCGGTACGTGTGGGGATCCTGCTGCCCTTCGCGAGCACCACACCGAGTCTAAAGGCGCTCGCGACTGCGATGATGAAATCGGCCGAACTGTCGCTCTACGACTCCGGCAACCGGGACATCATCCTGATGACGGCAGACGAAGGCACCAGCGCCGAAAGCTCGCAAGCCGCCGTCACCCGGCTCCTGGACCAGGGCGCCGAGATCATCGTCGGCCCGCTATTTTCGCAAGCGGTGAAGGCGATCTCGCACGAGGCGCGCGACCGCGGCGTTCCGGTTCTGGCCTTCTCAACCGACAGGAGCGTGGCCGGTGACGGCATATTCCTGCTCGGCTTCCTGCCCGAAAACGACGTCAAGCGCGTCATTTCCTATGCTACTTCGCAGGGCTATCGCAAATTCGCGGCACTCTCTGCGAACACCGCCTATGGCGACGTCACACTCGATGCGTTCACCGACGCTGTTGCCGAAGAACGGGGCCGGGTAATCGAGGTCGAACGCTTTTCCAACAGCGTCGATGCCGCCTTGAAGCCGGCGGAGGACATTGCAAAGAGCGACGCCGATGCGGTGTTCATTCCGCTCGGCGGACAAGTTTTGCGTGCGATCTCGCCGACACTGGGTGCCAGCGGTCTCGATCCCAAGAAAGTTAAGCTCCTCGGCACGAGCTTATGGGATGAACCGTCTAACCTTTCGGAACCGACGCTCACGGGCGGTTGGTTCGCCGCGCCTTCCGCTGCCGACGACGCAGCATTCATCGCGAAATATAGAGCCGCCTATGGCGCGAGCCCGCCCCAGCTTGCAGCACTATCCTACGATGCGATCGCTCTCATCGCTCTGCTAGCCAAGGGCCCGCCCTATAAGCGCTTTACGCGCGCTGCGTTGCTGGATCCCAATGGGTTCGAAGGTGTCGACGGCATCTTTCGCTTCAATCCCGACGGGACTGCGGAGCGCGGCCTTGCCATCATGGCGGTCACACCGCAAGGGTTTCGCGAAGTTGATCCTGCGCCCAGAACTTTCGTGAAATCCGGCTCCTAGTGTCCCGATTCCGAAGTTCGCTCGCTCTTGATATCGGCATTTTGCGAATTTCGGAGTCGAGGGGACACTAGCAACTCATTGATTCCTAGTGTCGTTTCGGTTTCGAAGTTCGCAAGTGCGGCGATCACGCTGTTGAGCAAAAGCCGTCCGCGCGACGTGGCGCTCAACCTTTCGCCATCCAGGCGGAGCAATCCCTGCTCGATCAGGGCCGTCATGCGTTCCACGTCCGGACACTGTCCCCAGCGGGCGCGATAGAGGGCGAGATCGATTCCCTCGTTCAAGCGCAGATTCATCAGAAGGTGTTCGCGCGCTGCGTCTTTGGCCGCGATCGGCGTCTGGTCGATCACACCGTGACCATGGCGAACAACCATTTCTCGCCAACGCTCGGGGAGCTTTTCGGTCTGAGTCGCGATTCGATTGCCGTTGAGGTCAAGCCTGCCGTGCGCGCCAGGTCCGACGCCGGCATAACTACCGTAGCGCCAATAGAGAAGGTTATGCCGCGCTTCGCTACCCGGCCGCGCATGATTGGATATCTCGTAGCCAGGCCGGCCGGCCGCTGCCGTCAGTTCTTGCGTCAACTCAAAGAGATCGGCTGCCAGTTCCTCGCCGGGGATCTTCAAGCTCCCTGTTCTGTGCAACTGGTAGAACGGCGTCGCCGGCTCGATGGTGAGTTGATAGAGCGAAAGATGCTCGGTGCCGAAGGAAAGTGCTTCCCGCAGTTCTTCGTGCCATTGCGCCAGGGTCTGATCGGGCCGGGCGTAGATAAGATCGAGCGACACCCGGTCGAAATTCGCCATGGCCAGCTTGAGAGCCGCGCGCGCCTCGATAGCGTCGTGCAGCCTGCCCAGCGCCTTTAAGTCCCGGTCGTTTAGCGCCTGCATGCCGAGCGACAGACGATTGACGCCGGCCGTGCGATAGTCGTGAAAGCGTGCCGCATCTGCACTCGCGGGATTCGATTCGAGCGTGACTTCGACATCATTCGCGGTGCGCCACAATCTCGCGATCGTATCCAGCGTGCGTTGAACACTCGAGCCGTGCATCAGCGACGGCGTTCCACCGCCGAAAAAAACCGTCTCGACGACGGGACGTTCGCCGCCCTGCCGGTCGGCAACCCATTCCAGCTCGTGCACGATGGCATCGATCCAGCCGGCCTCGTCGATCCGACTTCGGACATGGGAATTGAAATCGCAATAAGGACACTTTGCCGTGCAGAACGGCCAATGGACATAAATCCCGAAGCCGCTCATGGCGCGAAGACCGCGCTCCTGACTAGCTTTTCGAACGCCCGCGCGCGATGGCTCATGGCGTGCTTGAGCGAAGGTTCGAGTTCACCGAAGGTTTGCGACATGCCATCTGCCACGAAAATCGGATCATAGCCGAAGCCGTGAGCCCCTCGTGGCGGGAACACGAGCCTGCCTGGGACTTCGCCTTCGAAAATCTCGATCTTTTCATGCGGCGCAGCCAGCGCCAGTGCACAGACGAATTTGGCCGATCGGTCCCAAGTACCCGCCGCATCCAGCTCTGCTTCGACGCGTTTCATCGCCAGCGCGAAATCCTTGTCCGACCCCGCCCAGCGCGCGGAATAGATGCCGGGCGCACCGCCGAGCGCGTTCACCATGAGTCCGGAGTCGTCGGCCAATGCCGGGTGTCCCGTCGCATGCGCCGCTGCGCGCGCCTTCAACGCGGCGTTACCGGCGAAAGTTATTTCGCTTTCTTCGGGTTCCTCGAGCTCGAGCTCGTTGGCACCCACGACGTGAAGATGAAACGGTGCCAGAAGTTCGCGGATTTCGCCGACCTTGCCCGCATTGTGGCTTGCCACCACAAGTGTCTCGCCGGCGCGGAGTTTCATGGAGCGACAACGCTCTTCTGCAGCGCGACGAGTTCGGCGACGCCCTTGCGCGCCAACTTGAGCATCTGGGCGAATTGCTCGTCACTGAACGGGGCACCTTCGGCGGTACCTTGAAGCTCGACCAGACCGCCGCTGCCGGTCAGCACGAAATTCGCGTCCGTCTCGGCTGTGGAATCCTCGTCATAATCGAGATCGAGCACGGCCGCGCCCTTCCATACGCCGCAGGAAATCGCCGCTACGTGATCTTTGATCGCGGGCTTTGTCACCATACCGGTCTTCTTCATGAATCCGAGGCACTGATGTAGGGCCACGAAGCCGCCGGTGATCGACGCGGTTCGCGTTCCGCCATCGGCCTGAATGACGTCGCAGTCGATCACGATCTGACGTTCGCCGAGAGAGCTCAAATCCACCACCGAACGCAGGCTGCGCCCGATGAGGCGCTGAATCTCCAGCGTACGGCCCGACTGTTTGCCCTGCGCGGCTTCGCGCCGCATGCGCTCATGGGTCGAGCGCGGCAGCATGCCGTATTCGGCCGTTACCCAGCCCTTGCCCGTACCGCGCAGGAAAGCGGGCGAAGTTTCCTCAAGGCTGGCGGTGCACAACACATGCGTATTACCGAATTTGACTAGGCACGAGCCCTCGGCGTGCTTGGCAACGCCCGGTTCAAGGGTCACGCTGCGCATCTGGTCGTTAGCGCGGGCCGATGGGCGCATCTTGTTTGCCTTGAAGTTTGCACGTTGCGCCGTTACCTAGCGGCTTTGCCGATGCCGGTGCAAACCTTTCGGCGGCCAAGGAAATAAGTATCAGCGGTACAGGACCTTAAGGCGTTGGAATCAGTCAGTTCACAGGCTTTGAACAAGACGCTCGGCGAACGGCCGCGGGAGGTGTTCCGCCATCTCGTCGAGGCGTTTCTGACCTCGGGCGAGCCCGTGGGCTCGCGCACGCTGTCGCAGCGCTTGCCGCTCGCGCTTTCGCCGGCGTCCATCCGAAACGTCATGGCGGACCTGGAATCGATGGGGCTGCTCTATGCGCCGCACACCAGTGCGGGACGCGCGCCGACCGAGAAGGGATTGCGACTGTTCGTCGACGGCCTTCTCGAGATCGGCGAGCTCGCACCGGACGAACGCGTCGCCATCGAAGCACGCATGAGCGGCAGCGGTCGCGCGGTCGAAGACGTCCTCACGCAGGCGACGAGTCTATTGTCGGGACTTTCGAATTGTGCCGGACTTGTCGTGTCGTCGAAACAGGAGTCCGCTCTCAAGCATATTGAATTCGTCGCTGTCGCGCCGGGCAAGGCGCTCGTCGTCATGGTCAGCGAGGATGGCCAGGTCGAAAACCGGTTGATCGCGACGCCGGTCGGACTTCCGCCATCGGTACTCTCGGAAGCCTCGAACTATTTGAATGCCAGATTGCGCGGACGCACCCTGGACGCGGCGCGTGGCGAAGTGATGCTGGAGCTGGAAGGCGAGCGGGCCGAGCTCGACAAGCTGACGGCGAAGATCGTCTCCGAGGGGCTTGCGACACTGTCGACGTCGGGCGCCAACTTACGCCACAGCGAGGAGAAGGTTCTGATCGTGCGTGGCGCTTCGCACCTGCTCGATACGGTCGAGGCGCAGGCGGACATCGAGCGCGTGCGCAATCTGTTCGAGGATATCGAGCGCAAGAACGATCTGATCAGGCTTCTCGAACTCGCCAGGGAGGGCGACGGCGTGCGCATCTTCATCGGCTCGGAAAACCGCCTGTTCAGCCTTTCGGGTTCGTCGATCGTCGCGGCTCCTTATGCCGATGCGCAAGGTAAGGTGATCGGCGTCATCGGCGTTCTGGGGCCGACCAGACTGAACTATGGCCGGATCATCCCGATCGTGGACCATACTGCAAAAGTCGTTGGCCGATTGCTGGGTTGATGCGTTAAAGAGACACGATGAGCGACGAAGACGAATTCGAAAATGTCGAGCCCGGCGAACCGCATCCAGCCGATGTGATCGCCGCGCTCAATGCCGAGAATGTCGAACTCAAAGACAAGCTCTTGCGCGCGTTGGCCGAGACCGAAAACACGCGTCGCCGCGCCGAACGCGAGAAGGCCGACGCCAGCACCTATGCCGTGACGCGATTTGCGCGCGAGATGCTGACCATCGCCGACAATTTCGCCCGCGCCCTCGCCCACCTGCCGCCTGCGGTGCGCGAAGCCGCGGACCCGCAGGTTCAGGCCGTGATCGAAGGGGTCGAAGCGACGGAACGGCAATTGCTGGCGGCGCTGGAGAATTACGGAATAAAGCAAATCGACACCAGCGACGGAAGGTTCGATCCCAATCTCCATCAGGCGATTGCCGAAGTTGCCGGCGAAGGCAAGCCCGGCGGCTCGATCGTGAACGTCGTGCAGACGGGGTACACGATCGGTGAGCGGTTGCTGCGGCCCGCCATGGTGACCGTGGCGCGCAAAGAGCCGGGCAGCGGCGACGGCAAGGCCTGAGTTTCACCCACTCGACAAGGCTTTGGCCCCGCGCCAAGTTTGCGCATGAGCCAGACCGCCAACGCGCTTGCCAACGCCCCTGCGAACGGCCCAATTCCGTTCGAGCAGCAGCTTTTCCTGCGCTCGCGCTTCGGCACGCTGCCAACCAGCGCCATCGTCTTTGTGCTGTTGTTCGGCAGCTTCGTCATAGTGGCGTTGCTGCAGCAGGTATCCGTCTTCGACCCCGTTCATTTTGAGTTGGGTATCACGCCCGTTGCCTGGTCGGCACTGGCGCTTTCCCTGCTCTGCACCACGGCGTTGGCGATGCAACGTTTGTCGCGCGTATGGGAGGCGGCCGACCAAGCCGGCTATGCCAGGATTCTCAAGGGCGGTATGACGAGCGCGCTGAAGGTGACCAGTGCTTCGGCGCCTGGCGCCCGACTCGGCCGCGCCACCATCATCGGCATCTTCGCCGGGATCATTATCAGCGCGACCATACGTTATGCCGAGCTTCGCGAAGGCCACGTGCTGCACTGGGGAGCGATGCTGTGGTTTGCGCTCGCCTCGACGTTCCTCTCAATTCTGTTTTCGCGTGGCGTCGAGCAGAGCCGTGCTGGCAACGTCGCGCATGCCGAAATCATGAGGACCGAGCTGCAAATCGACCTTTTGCGCATTGATACTTTGGCCGTGCTGGGTCGCTCGGCCGCCCGGGTGGCGCTCATTTGGTTTGTCGTCAGCGCCGTCGCCTGCTTGTTCTTTGTCAGTCGCGATCTCAACTGGTTGACCATCGCCCTCATCGTGATGTGCGCCGCAATGGGCGTCGGCGTGTTCGCCACCATGATGCTGCGCATCCACCATCAGATCGTGACCGCCAAGAATGCCGAGCTCGAACGCATCCGCAGCCATATCGATGCGCAACGCGCTGCCGTGCCCGACGACTATCAGGCCGCAACGCGCCTGCAGGGACTCCTTGCCTATGAAAAACGCATTGCCGACGCACATGAATGGCCGTTCGATCAGACCACGCTCGTGCGCCTCGCCGCATCGAGTTTCATCCTCGTCGTGCCGTGGCTTGGCCGCGCCGGCGCCGGATATCTGGTCGACCATTTCGGCCGTATCGCCGGCTGAACTTCGCGACTAAGCTTTCCTCATGAGCGATATTCGAGTCGTCGTTGCCGGCGCCGCCGGCCGCATGGGCAAGACCGTGACCCGCATGATCGCGGATGCCACCGGTTGCGTTCTAAGCGGAGCACTGGAAGTTCCAGGTAAGCCGAGTCTTGGGACCGATGCCGGAACGCTCGCGGGATCGCAGCCGCTCGGCGTAGCCCTGACTGACGATCCTCTGCCGCTCATTGCCAGCGCGGAGGCCGTGATCGACTTCACCAACCCGAAGACCTCGGTCGAGCTAGCCGCACTTTGCGCGCAGGCCCGCATCGTTCACGTCATCGGCACGACCGGTTGTTCGGCCGACGACGACGCCAAGATTCGCGCCGCCGCACGGCACGCCGTCATCGTCAAGTCGGGCAATATGAGCCTTGGCGTCACGTTGCTTGCGGCATTGGTGGAACGGGCGGCGAAAGCCTTACCCGACTACGACATCGAAATCGTCGAAATGCACCATCGCCTGAAAGTCGATGCGCCGAGTGGCACCGCGCTTCTGCTCGGGGAGGCGGCTGCACGCGGGCGCGATGTCGCGCTCTCCGACAAATCGGTCCGCGCACGCGACGGCATCACCGGCGTGCGCAACGATGGCGCGATCGGCTTTGCAAGTCTGCGTGGCGGGACCGTTGTCGGCGAGCATGAAGTCATTTTGGCCGGACCGCAGGAGCGCATCGTGCTGTCGCATGTCGCGGAGGACCGCGCGATCTTCGCGCGCGGTGCGATCGCCGCCGCCAAGTGGGGTCAGGGTAAAAAGCCGGGCCTCTACGCTATCGCCGACGTTCTCGGCCTTTCGGACTGAGACGCGGCTTCGAGCGCCAGCATCGCGCGCTTGCGCTCCAGCCCCCAGTGATAGCCGTGCAAGGAACCGTCGCTGGCGAGCACGCGATGACACGGAATGAGCCAAGAGATGGGGTTGCGGCCCACCGCCATGCCGACCGCACGCGCGGCATTCTTGTTTCCGACCTGTCCGGCAACCACGCGATAGGTTGAGAACCGGCCCGGCGGAATTTCCAGCAAGGCCTGCCAGACCTTCACCTGCCAGGGTGTGCCCATGACATGCAGTGACACTTCGCCTGCCGACCGCGCGAAGATTATCGGCGCGATCTTTGCCGTGCGCTCGCGTGCCTCTCGGTAGCTTGCCTTCGGCCATCGGGCGCGCATGTCCGCGAAAATCCGCTTCTCTTCGCCTTCGTCGCCGAAAGCAAGTCCGCACAGGCCTTTCGACGTCGCCAAAATCAGCGCGATGCCGAACGGCGAGGGATGAAAGCCGTAGTCGATTGCGACGCCGGCGCCGCCCTTGGCGTAATCACCCGGCGTCATCGCTTCGATCTTGAGACAGAGATCGTGCAGGCGCGACGGTCCCGACAATCCCGCATCGAGCGAGGTCTCGAGCATATTCTTGCCCTGCGCCAGATCCGACTTGGCATGATCGAGCGTCAGATGGCCGACGAAGTTTTTTGGGCTGACGCCGACATAGCGAGTGAACAGCCGTTGGAAATGGAACGGCGAAAGGTTGACCGCTGACGCCGCGTCTTCTAGCGACGGCTGATCCAGATAATGTGCGCTCAAATAGCGGATGGCGCGGCCCATGCGTCGCCAATTGGCGTCGTTTTCGTCGAACGAGAGAATGTTGCTCATAGGCCGAAGATGGGCCCGCCGCCGCCCTTTTGCGACCCGTTTCTTGCGCACTTCAGACGGCGTTTTCACGGGCGAGCCGTAACGCTGATTTCAAGGTTTGGGCAAATTGGGCCCGCATCTCGGGCGCCAGGAATGTCCCGATCCGGACGGATTTGCCATGGCTTCGAAGCGTCACCTGACTCCAATGGTCCCAAGGCTCGTCCATATGCACTCGAACCCAGTAGGGATTGAGGCGGATTTCATCGCCCCGGCCCCTTGCCGGCCGTCGGGCAATGCGCAAGAGCGAATTGGTCAGGGTGACGTGTTCCTCGCGCCTCGACGCGATGACGCTGGAACGAAAGGCCCAGGCCAAAAACGCCACATCGGCGCCGAGAAAGGGAGCAATTGGCCAGGCACCTCGCATAACAAAGTAAAGCGCGATCGCGATGTTTGCGGCTGCGACGAGAGCCAGGATTACGCAAAGAACTCTGGGGCCGAGCGGAGGGCTCGGCCTGAGCACCTGATCGAGAAGAACGCCGTCTTCGCGCGCCATCTTCCAAGATTACTTGCGCCCGGCGTATTGCCGCAACAGTGTGGCGCGACCGATTTGGGGATGGATATGGCACGCGCCTTCAGCAAGGACGAGATCGAGGAATTCTTCGCGCGGCTGAAAAAGCAGATGCCTGAGCCCAAGACGGAACTTCAATCGCTCAATCCTTATACGCTGCTCGTGGCTGTCGTTCTGTCCGCCCAGGCGACCGACAAAAGTGTCAACAAGGCAACGGAGCCGCTGTTCCAAGTCGCCGATGCGCCGGAAAAGATGCTCGCGCTCGGCGAAGAAAAGCTGATCGGTTACATCAAGACCATCGGTCTCTACCGGACCAAGGCGAAAAACGTCATTGCGCTTTCAAAACAATTGCTCGACCGACATGGCGGCAAGGTCCCCCGCACGCGCGAAGAACTCGAGGCCCTGCCCGGCGCCGGTCGCAAGACCGCCAATGTCGTGCTCAACGTCGCCTTCGGCCAAAAGACGATTGCAGTCGACACGCACATATTTCGCGTCTGCAACCGCACCAATCTTGCGCCAGGAAAAAATCCACTTGCGGTCGAGCTCGCGTTGGAAAAAAAGGTTCCCGAAAAATTCAAACTCTATGCGCATCACTGGCTGATCCTGCATGGTCGCTACACTTGCATGGCGCGAAAGCCCTTCTGCCCCACTTGCGTGGTCAGCGATCTATGCCGCTTCAAGGACAAAACGAGGGAGGGCGCACCTATCAGGAAACCGGCCGTTGTGCGGCACGCGCGCGCAAGGCGTTGAGACAATTTTCGTCGGCTGCGATATTTACACCCCTGGGCGCGGTTTCGACGTGCCAGACCGCAGTCGAGCCATCGCGCGAATAGAGAAAGAAGAAGGCCTTGCAGCTTGGCGCGTCGAAGCGCCAGATCTGGGCGTTTCCGTCGTGGCGCACGAGTGCGGGCAGACCGAACATGGCACGCAGATCCGCTTCGTGCAGTCCGGTGGTGCCCGCGGGCTCGCCTGAGGGTGGCGCCGGCGGCAGCGCCACGCGTGGGGGCGCCGCCGGTCTGGTTGCACAACCCGCCAGCGCACAACACAACAGCAAGAGCGCCGCCAGCTTTTTCATCGCGTTCGTTCCTCGTGACTCAACCGCTTGAAGAGATGTGCCATCAAAGCGGAGCCAAAAAAAGGCGCGACCAGATCGACAATCGGGATGGCAGTCAGAATGGCGATCAGCAGTCCTGCAGCATAGATTCTCATCGAATATTTCGCGCCCATCGCGTCGCTCTCGCGGCGGCTCAAATGGCGCAGCGCCGCAAGTTCAAAATATTCCCGACCCAGCAACCAGCCATTCGCCAGCACGGTGGCGAATTCGGCCAGGCCGGGGACGCCGATGTCGATCGGCAACAGCACGATATTGACCAATAAGGAGAGGGCGATCAGCCGCAGCGTTTCGCGCAAGCCTGTGGCCAAAGGCGTTCCTGGCGCCTTCGGATCGTTGGGAAAGAAGTGCGCGTCGACTTTTGCCGCGATGCGATCGAGATAGAGCGAACCAAAGATGGCAGCGACGGGCGCGCCCAGAAAAAATACCGCCAAAATCAGGATGATCGGCGTCGTCACTTCGAGAAAGCGATTGACCCAGATGGAGCCGAGCGGCGGGAGGTGCGTGAGCGCGTACTCGATGCCGGCGAACAACAGAAGGAACAGCAGAGCCGTTAGCAAGAGCGAGCGTAGAACGAGGCCGACAAAATCGCGATCGAAGAGCATGGCCGCTGCCTTGCCGGCGCTTGCGAACATTCCGACGCTCCTCTAACTGAGTCGCGTTTATAGGCGAAAAGCCGGGGACCTTTAATGGCATACCGCTACGATGTTGCAGGCTTGGGAAGCGCCATTGTCGACGTGTTGGCGCCGGTCGACGACAAATTCCTTCTCGACCACAACATTGCAAAGGGCGTGATGACGCTTGTCGACGATCATCGTGCCCTGCAACTTCACCGCGCGCTCGGTGCACCGCTCGAAATTGCCGGCGGCTCGGCCGCCAACACGATGGCCGGACTTGCGTCTCTCGGTGGTCGCG
>Ga0187821_10000176_pt1 | contig 13760 bp, 10 predicted proteins | sample NC_wetland_sal_i_20_FD_132442 | JGI IMG/M metagenome (GOLD analysis project Ga0187821, IMG submission 132442) | Wetland sediment microbial communities from Neuse River Estuary, North Carolina, USA - SourceSoil_1 | ecosystem: Environmental > Aquatic > Freshwater > Wetlands > Sediment | place...
ACGCGAGTCCTGCCTCTCATTTTTTTTACCCGCGGCGTGATGCTTCTAGTGAAGACCTGGGCCCGAATTGCGTATGCGGGGTCGCTGCGCTGGCGATGCAGCGGGTATTCGGCAAGGGCCGAATCTAGCAGGCCGCGCTCACTGTCTACCAGCGAAACGCGCACGCTCAAGGCGCCGAAAATCCATACCCGCCACAACCGCGATCAGCAGCCTCCGTCGGGCCGGTTGTGCCAGTACATCTGCCAGCCCAGGTAACGCGTGGCCGCCTCCTGAACGGAAGAAGCAACCGTGGAGAGGCTGGCCGCTACATGGTGCTCGAAGCCATTAGCGCAGATGTAGTGCAGCAGTTGCTGCATGCGCGGAATCTGGACCACGCCCGCTCCGCCAAAGGTATTCAACGGATCGTCGGTGAAGCGGCCTTCGCCGGCATAGCCGCGAATGACGCCCGCGGTATCGTCGGTGGAGAAGCGGGCAAAGGTCATGGGACTGGGCCGCACCCGGCCCACGCAGGTGCCGAAGGTGTTCTCCTTGCCCACCGTACCGGCGATGATTTCCTGGAAATCCATTCTTACATCTGCGAAAAAGTGCTTGGGCAGGTTGGAGCAGTGGAAGCAAACCGCTTTATCGGGATCGCCGCCGTAGTTGTTGTTCCAGTCGAGCAGGGCGGAAGGACTGGCGGAAGCCAGCTGCAGCGCGTGCATGGCGAGCACGCCGCAAATGTCCACTTCGCAGGCGCTGGACATCAGTTCGTTGCTCATCATGCTCATCACGGTGCAGGGCACCACGCCCAGGTTTTCCTCAATCGAAGTCCAGCACTGCACGGCGCTGATCTGCAAGTCGGCGGCTTGCATCCAGTGGTCAATCACCGCCGCCAGCTTCGCCATCTTGAGCAGGGCCGGGGCGGGCACACCGGATGTGGTTACATACTTCTGAATGGCGGCCAGCTTGGCTTGCACGCCATCGTCATTGTCCTTCATGCGCTGGATTCGGCCCAGCACTTCGGAAAGGTCGAGCGTCTCAACGGAAACGCCATTTGCCTCCAGCACCTTCTCGCTGTAGCGAACGGTGTTGAAGGCCGCCGGTCGCGCCCCAATACTGCCGATGCGCAGGTTCTTCAGCCCGTTGACCACGCGGCAGACGGCGGCAAACCACTCCAGGTCTTTGCGGAAGTCGTCGGTGTCGGGGCTGACGGTGTGCAGCGCGGTCAGGGAATAGGGGATGCGGTACTGGCGCAGGTTATTGCACACCGACATCTTGCCGCAGAAGCTGTCCCGCCGGAAGGCGATGGTCATTTTCGCCGGTGTGTCGGGCGTGGCCTGGATAAGCACCGGAACCTGCAGGCGGGAGAGGCGCAGGGTATCGGCTACGGCGCGCTCGTCGCCGAAGTTGGGCAGGGCGACGATAATGCCGTCCAGGCGGTCGCCGTGAGCGCGAAAGAGGGCGGCGCAGCGCTTCGCCTCCTCGTGAGTTTCGACCGCTCCATGTTTGCTTTGTTGGGGATCGAGGACAACCGCGTCCATGCCCGCGCGCTGCAGCGCGTTGATCATCTCTTCCCGCCCCGACTTGGCCAGGTGGTCGGGGAAAAAACCCCGGTTCCCGACAATCACACCCATGGTTAATTTCTTAGGATTGTTTGGCATGTATTTCCTCCCCCGGCGCAGTTCGGCCGCCTCCATTTTTTCCCCGGCCCGGAAAGAAACGATAGCAATAGAACACGCCGAAGAGAAACAGCAGCCCGCCCCACCAGATGCTGGCGTGAAGATTGAAAAGCACTACCGGATATTGCGGCGGATGCGCCAGTTCGTAAAGCCCGGCCGCAAAAATCAACCCCCCATTCACCACCAGGCAAAGGCCGATGAAGAACCAGATCGAGATGGAGCGGCCGGAGAGCATCGCGTTTACCACACCATGATGTTAAAGGCCACGAACACTACTCCCACCACCACCGCCAGGAACGCAGGGCGCTTGTAGAACGCCACCTGCGCCTCCGAGGGCAGGGGAGTGAACCCGTAAACCAGGCCGGTCAGCTCCGCCGGCGAGCGCGGCTTGGTGACATAACTTACGATCACCGTCACCGCCACGCAAACCACCCACGACCACAGCGCCCTGTACATGTCCTCAGCCATAACCCGGGCATGCGGCGAAAGCGCCACGTAGCGCAGCGCATCGGGGTCCATTTTCACCCAGGCCCACATGCCCATGGACGAGAGCGTGCCGATCAGCAGCCCCCAGAAGCCGCCCTCTGAGGTGGTGCGCTTCCACAGCATACCCAGAAGAACGGTGCCGAAAAGCGGGGCAATGAAGGTGGCGAACAACGCCTGCACATAATCCATGATGCTGGCAAACTGCATCACCAGGTAGGCGGTTCCCACGCTGATCAACACGCCCAGCACTGTGGTCCAGCGCCCCATGTTGACGTAGTGTCGGTCGCTGGCATTTTTGTGAATCAGCGCCCGGTAGATGTCGTAGGTCCAGACCGTGGTGAAAGCGCTGACATTGCCGGCCATGCCCGACATGAAGCCGGCGATGAGCGCGGTGATGCCCAAGCCCAGCAATCCCGGCCCGCAATAGCGCGCCAGCATAAGGGGCAACACCTCATTGTAACTGTGGCCGCCGTTGGCTACGGCGGCAGTTTCGCCGGTCAGCTTCACCGGCAGCACCGCCAGCGCCAGCAGGCCGGGCAGGATAACGATGAAGGGCACCATCATCTTGAAGGCGGCGCCGATGATGGGGGCCATCTTGGCCGCCCGCAAATCCTTGGCCGCCAGTACCCGCTGCACCACCAGGAAATCGGTGGTCCAGTAGCCAAAAGAGATGACAAATCCAAGGCCGAACACAATCCCCGTCCAGTGAATGCCCATGGGATTGTTGTTGAAAGAGCCAAGCGTGGACCAGAGGTGGGTGTATTCGGCGGAGGCGTTGTGGGCGATGCGCGCCTGCAGCGCGCCCCAGCCGCCGGCGTCAATCAGGCCCAGAATAGGGATGAGCAGGGAACCCGCCCAGATGAGCACAAACTGCAGCACTTCATTGAAGATGGCCGAGCGCAGGCCGCCCAGCGCCACGTACACGGCCACGGTGAGCGATGAGATCCAGATGCTGAAGTTGATGTTCCAGCCCAGCACCACCTTCATGACCAGGGCCATGGAGTACATGTTGATGCCGCTCATCAGCACGGTCATAAAGGCGAAGGAAATGGCGGCCAGGGCCCGGCTGGATTCGCCATAGCGCAGCTTTAAATAACCGGGCACGGAGTGGGTTTTGGAGATGTAGTAGAACGGCATCATCACCAGGCCGAGGAAGAGCATGGCCGGGATGGCGCCAATCCAGTACCAATGGGCGGCCAGAATGCCGTACTGGTAGGCGGCCGCGGCCCACCCCATCAGTTCCAGCGAGCCCAGGTTGGCGGAGAGGAAACTGAGGCCGGCCACCCAGGCGGTCATCTCCCGGCCGGCCATGAAGAAGTCTTCCCCCGTCTGCGAGCGGCCCTTGAGGTACAGCCCGATGGCCAGCACCAGGATGAAATAGAACACAATGATGACGAGGTCTACCGGCGACAGATGCACCAGGGTGCCGGCGGCATAGAGCGGCACAATAGAGATCATGCGGCTTTCCCCGGCTGGGCAGAGCAGGTTACAGCGACATGGGCCTTAGCCACGGACGTATGGCTTGGTGATGCCGGCAGAGCGGAGAGACGCCAGAAACCTGGTGGTGGCGATAAAGGTTGCAGGCGGGGGAGCAGCATAAAACATTCCGGGCTGCGTGAGGCGCCAAAGAATCGTTCACCGGACCCATCAAACTAGAGGACCGGGCCACCTTTGTCAAACCATGCGGCACTGCCGCCGCACCGGCACCCCTGCGGAGCACTGAGACGTATAAGAGCTAAGCGGATTCGGCGGAGCGGAGTTCGTCGGAACCGTGGCGAGCAACTGTTTCCACGCTCGCGGGCGCGCCCGCTTGAGCGGGAAATTTTTCCGCGGCCGCCAGCAGAACGCATAAAGCCACGCCTTCAGCCGCCTGGGCCACTTCCGGCAAGTCGGGAAAGGTTGGCGCAATGCGAATAGTGCGGTCCTCGGGGTCGTTTCCGTGCGGATGTGTGGCGCCGGCGGGCGTCAATTCAATTCCTGCCTGCTTGGCCAGGGCGACCACTCGGCGAGCGCAGCCCCTGGGCACGTCCAGGCTGATGAAGTACCCGCCCTTGGGCCGCGTCCAGTTTACGTCCGGAACATGTGCCAGCTTGTTGGCAAAGCTGTCGAGCACGGTCTGGAATTTAGGCGCCAGCAGGGCCCTGTGCCTGTCCATCAGCCGCAGAATTCCTTCCTCATCTTTCAGAAACAGAACGTGCCGCAACTGATTTATCTTGTCCGGACCGATGGTCCGCGGTATGAAACGCGCCAGCAGCCACTTGACGTTCTCTTTCGAACCGGCGAAAAACGCCAGTCCCGCGCCCGCCAGTGTGATCTTGGAGGTGGAGGCGAAGACCAGGGGCCGGTTGGGATGCCCGTGACGCACGCTCAGTTCCAGGATGTTGGCAATGGCGATGCGCTGCTCCGTGAGATGGTGTACCGCATAGGCGTTGTCCCAGTAGAGCCGAAAATCGGGCGCCGCGGTCTTCATGGCCGCCAGCCGCTCAGTCACCGCGTCCGAATAAACAGTGCCGGTGGGATTGCTGTATTTGGGGACGCACCACATTCCCTTGATAGAGGAATCCTGCGCCACCAGACTCTCGACCTCGTCCATATCCGGCCCGTTTTCGCGCAGTGCCACCGGGATCATGCGGATGCCGTAGTCGGCGCAGATCTTAAAATGCCGGTCGTAGCCGGGAACGGGGCAGAGGAAGGCAATCTCCCCCTGCCGCGACCAGGGAAGGGCGCCGTCGCAGGTGCCCTTGAGTAGCGAATACACCACCGTGTCGTGCATCAGGGCCAGGCTGGAATTATTGGCCACCACCACCTGGTCCGCGGGCGCGCCCATGATGCCGGAAAACAATCGGCGCGCTGCAGCCAGCCCCTGCAGTCCGCCATAATTTCGGCAATCGCCGATGTCTTCCGCGTAGCCGCCGGTTGCACCAGGGAGCGAGAGCAGTTCAGCGCTCAAGTCCAGTTGAGCGGGGGAAGGTTTGCCCCGCGTCAGGTTAAGCTTCAATCCCCTGGCTTGGAAAGCGCGATAAGCGTCCTGCAGAGTGGAATGGGTGTTGGGAGAGCCAGTGGAAATCGCGTGTGTCACTTTATTTTTTCCCTGTGGTGGAGTTCGCTGGGTGGAGCAGGTGGCTACACCGATAATGCACGACCGCGGTCGGTTAGGCAAGGTTCATGCTGCCGGCCGGTGCTCTGTTCCAGCTCCAACCTTTGAACCTCACTTGGCGCTGACGACTGCAATTCTGGCCTGACCGCAAAGCCCGTCCGGAAAAATCAACCTCGCAGGACACGCGCGGGATCGGTCCGGCTTGCCCGCCATCCAGGCAATAGACAAGCAAAGATGGCAGTGGTGGTCATCACCACGAAGGCGAGTCCGAACACTACCGGATCGTGCGCGCTCACGTTGTAGAGAAGTTGCCCGAGCAGTCTTGTAAAAGCCAGAGCTGCCACCGTGCCGAAGAGGACACCTGCGGCGGTTAACCGCAGGCCGCGTGATATGACGAGCCGGAGCAGATCGGCCGGGTCGGCGCCAAGGGCCATGCGAAGGCCCAGTTCTCGCGAGCTTTGCGCGACCGCGTAAGACATAACTCCGTAGAGGCCCACAGCGGCAAGCAGAAGCGCCAATCCGCCCAAAGTCGAGACCAGGGTCACCGCTACGAGTTGCGGCGAGGTCGAGCGGTTGACTTGTTCCCGGAGTGTAATCATCTCGTAAAGCGGAAGGTTTGCGTCCAAAGCGTGCACTTCGCGGAGGACCGCCGCCAGAATGCTGTGCAGAGGTTGCGTGGTGCGGATGTACAAATCCGGTTCTCGAGCGAAATCCTGCCGCAGCGGCACATAGAAGAATGGTTTGGGAGTCTCGCCTATGCTCTCGTACTTCGAATCGGCGACTACGCCGACCACTCGCGCCCAACGGCCCTTCACCTGAAGCCGGCGTCCGATCGGATCCTGACCGCGCCAGTACCGCTCCACCATGGTTCGATTCACGATGGCGACCGGCGGCGCATTCTCATCGTCGCTGCGTGTGAATTCACGACCGGAGGAAAGAGGAATCCCCATGGTTGTGAAATAACTTGGACCGATCTGGTTGTACTCCACCTCAGGCCGCTCGTTCGCAGAAGGCTGGTAGCCGTCCACGACGATCGGCGTGGAAGAGTACATGGCGTAGCCCAACGGCGTGACTCTGGCGAAAGCGGCGGACTCCACGCCCGGAAGCGCGCGGAGCCGACCGATTAGTTCGTCCTGAAAAGTCTTGGCTCGCGGGACATCGTATCCCGCTGCCACCAACGAGACCCCCGTCGTCACCACGCTGGTCGTATTGAAGCCCGGGCTCGTGCTTCGAACTCTTTCCAGACTCTCGAGCAACAAGGCTGCCCCCACCAGCAGAATGAAGCTGAGACCAACCTGGAAGACGACGAGGCCGGAACGCATCCAGCCTCTTCCCCTGGTCCCGACCACGCCATGGGAGTCGGCCTTCAAAGGCCCGTTCAGATCGAGGCGACGTATTTGAAAGACGGGAATCATCCCCACAATCAGCGTCACCAGCAAGCAGACGCCGGCGCCCATGGCCATCACACGTGCGTCGATTGCTCCCGGCAAGTACATCGCTTCTCCCTCCCGCACTGGCAGCAGCATCACCAGCAGGTGCCGGCAGCAATAAGCCGTCAAAAATCCTCCGGCGGTTCCCAGCGCCGAGAGGAGGAGGCCTTCGGTGAGGAGCTGCTTCAACAGACGGACGCGGCTGGCTCCAATTGCCAGACGCACGCTCATTTCATGGCGTCGAACAAACGCCCGGACCAGCAGCAGATTGCCGACGTTGGCGCAGGCGATGAGCAGGACAAAGGCGACTACGGCAACCATGACTTCGAGGGTGGGCAGCAGTTCGCCGGCATGGTTGAAGGGGGTTTGCCACAGCGCCCACAGCCTGATGCTGCGCCCGCGGTTGGTGGCCGGATAGTCGTTCTGCAATCGTGCCGCGATAGCGGAAATTTGCTGTTGTGCTTGTGCCTGACTGACGCCGGGTTTCAGCCGCACATAGGATTCGATCCAGCGCGCACCCCGGTCCTCGAGCTTGTAACCTCCGCTGCTGAAAGTTTCCTGCATGGATACCGGAACCCAGAACTGCATCGCCCGGCCTACGAAGGTTCCATAGAACCCGTCCGGCGCCACTCCGATGATCGTGTGCGGAACATTGTTTAAGCGCTGTGTCTTCCCGATGATCTCCCGGTCGCCCTGGAAGCGAGTGCGCCACATCTGATAGCTGATAACTGCAACCGGATGAGAATCCTTGCCTGCGTCCTCGCCCGCCTCGAAGCCACGCCCGAGAATGGGATGAACGCCGATGGCGTCGAAATAATTGGCTGAGACAATGCTCCCGGTGATGACTTCGGCGTGGTCTCCAATATTCAGCGTGCTGCCCGTAATCTTACTGACGAAAGAGTCCTCGCACAGCGTGCAGCTCCGGCGCAGGTCGAGGAAGTCCGGCCAGGAAAGCAAGTCCGGGCTGCTCTCTCCCGGTACCGTTGCGGCAACTGCGAACAGCCGCTCCTGATGTGCGACCAGCGGATAAGGCCGGAACAAAATTCCCTCCAACCAGCTGAACACTGCAGTGTTCGCGCCGATTCCCAAGGTGAGGCACAGAACTGCCAGCGCAGAAAAGCCTGGGCTGCGGCACAGTTGCCGAAAGCCGTAACGCAAGTCCCGCCCAAAATCTTGTACTACGTTTCCCCCTCGAGCCTCGCGGCACCGCTCTTCGATCTGCGCCAGCCCGCCCATAGCCTGCATCGCCGCATAGCGCGCTTCGTCCGCGGGCATCCCTTTCGCGGTGTTTTCCATGATTTGCCGCTCAAGATGCTGGCGAAGCTCTTCTTTCATCTCTTGATCCACCTGATGGGGATGGAAGAAGGAACGCAAACGCAGAGGCAGCGAGTAGAACCATTGTTCGATATTCATGTTCAGGCCTCTTTCAGCCGCACGATGCCGGAGATGGCAGCTGACACGCGGTTCCAGTTGGCGGTTTCCTTTTCCAGTTGTTTCCGTCCCAACCGCGTCAGCGAGTAGAACTTGGCGCGGCGATTGTTTTCACTCGATTTCCACTGGGCTCGGATCCAACCGAGATGTTCAAGCTTGTGCAGGGCCGGATAGAGGGAACCATCGCTGACGCCCAGCACATCACTGGAAATCTGTTTCAGGCGCTGGCTGATGGCCCACCCATTCAAGGGCTGCAAGGCCAGTATTTTGAGGATCAGCATGTCCAGAGTCCCCTGGACCAGGTCGGAAGGCTTGCTCACAAAACAATCTCCCCTCGGTTACCGAGTTAGACTGGCGCGGCTCCCCTCGGTTAGCGAGAAGTCAGATTTAATTAGGGATGGTCGGAAACGAAGGCGTTAAATCACGGCCCGTCAGCTCTGCGGTTTCCCGTCACCTCGCCTTGAGCTGGAAACTGCCCTACGGCGCTCCCTCGTTCAGCCCGGACAGCGACCAGTGATTCACCGGCATGGGGTCAAGAACAGGCTTGCCCAGGTTGGGGCAGCTCAAGGCGTAAATGCCGGTATCAGCGGCGGCATAAATGATGTTGCGGTCCCACTCAACGAGGACGTTATCCACCGTCCGGTTCCAGCTGCCCCATTTGTGCAGGTCTCCACCCTGAGGAGGAATGAAGTAGGCCACCTCAGTGGGGCGCAGCAGGTCGCTCACGTCATAGCAGCGCAGACCGGCATCGAAATAGGAGTAGGCGATGAAGTTGGGCGAGATGGTGCCGGGCGCTTTGAGATGGGGCGGGTTGTGCGCCCCAAATCTGCCGCGCTTGAAGCAGAAATCGCGGTAGGGCGCTTCCGGCGGCGGCACCGGGCGGGGGAACTGCGCCACCGGCGTGGGCCGTTCCTCGTCGCGGATGTCAATCACCCAGATAGGCAGAAAGATCTGGTTGCAGTCGGGATTGGTGGTTTCGCCGTTGGCAAAGACGAAGCCCTTGTCCAAGCCGCCGCACCAGATGGTATGAAAGGCGATGCCGCCCGCGCCATACTGCGGCGGCGGCTCGAAGCGGCCGATCTCCTTCTGATGCTTCGGATCTGAAAGGTCCAGGATGATCAGCCCGAAGCAGCCCCAGGAGCCATATCCGCGGTTGCCCCCATCCTCCAGGCGCTTGGGCACATATACCGGCCCGTGCAGGCCCGCAAAGGGCGTCTGGTCCTTCTCCGGATACTTGAGCTTGCTCCACTGCCACTTTTCGTATTCCGCTTCCTCGCCCTTGCGCGAACCCGGAACCCACCACATGGAGACTTCCTTGGGGCTGGTGGGGTCGGACATGTCCACAATCATGTTGCCGTTCACCAACGGGCGGAAATAGGAAATTTGGTGACTGAAGGTGTCATCGGGGGCGGTATCGAGAAAAGCGTAGCGCCCACCATCGTAGTAGTTGCGGTGCGTGCCGGAGCCGGTCGCGCCGGTGCTGAATTCTGAGAGCAGGGAAGTCTTGGCGGGATTGCTTACATCGTAAACACGAATGCCGCGCAGCCCTTTGTAGTTCCTCCACTTGTCCAGCAGCTTGGGATCGTCATACTTGCCGTTGGGCGCTGTCGGCGTGGAACTGGTTATGGGCGCGGCCGCACTGGTCACCAGAATCCATTTCTTCAGTTTCTGGTTCCACGCCACCTGCACCTGATAGCCATTCCACCCATGGTGGTTGTACATGGCCGGCTTGCGCAGGTCGGATACGTCAATGAAATCGCCCTGCTGCACCAGGTAGCGGCGGTCCCCCACCGACATCATCTGCATCTTGCCGCCCCGGTCCTCGCCCGGCAGGATGTGGGCGATCACCTCCATGTTGCGGATGTACATCCGCCGGTCCAGATAAGTAAGGCTCTGCGGCGAAGGGTGAGGGTGGTTATTGGCGCGGGATGCGATGGCGGAGCCGGCGACGGCTGCGGCGGCGCCCGCCGCGGTCTTCAAGAATTGCCGCCGGGTTGGGGAAGGGCTCCGTCTTTGGGAGGGTGTTGCCATCAACTTCTCGTCATGGTGTCGCATTGTGCTCCGTGGCGATTTGCGCTGGAGTCCGCAAATGGTTGGACAGCTCTACCACTTCGGCGGCTTCGCTGTCAAACCTAATCTCCGGCTCGGCCCCCAAGGAAATTTTGCGGCGAGATGTTTGGGGAGAAATGGATTTATGGTATGGTGGTCGTACCAAAGGCCGCTCGCTTCGAACCCTGCGGGCGTGATGGCCTCGACTGCTACTACCCCACGGAGGCACCTACTATGGCGATTGCCACTATCAATCCCGCAACCGGGCAATGCCTGAAGAAGTTTGAGCCCCTCTCCGAGCGGCAAATTGATGAAAAAATTGCGGCAGCAACGGCTACCTTTGCCGAGTACCGCAAGGTCTCTTTTGCCGAGCGCGCCCGCATGATGGTGCGCGCGGGCGACATCCTGGAACGTGAAAAGCAGGACTTTGCCCGTTTGATGACCCTGGAAATGGGTAAGACCATCGGCTCGGCCGTGCAGGAGGCCGCCAAGTGCGCCTGGGTCTGCCGCTACTACGCGGAAAATGCTGAGCGCTTCCTGGCTGATGAGGCGGTAGAGACCGCGGCCGCCCGCAGCTACATTCGCTACCAGCCGCTGGGACCGGTGCTGGCGGTGATGCCGTGGAATTTTCCCTTCTGGCAGGTAATGCGTTTTGCCGCACCCGCCCTGATGGCCGGCAACGTGGGACTGCTCAAGCATGCTTCCAATGTCCCCCAGTGCGCGCTTGCCATCGAAGACATCTTCCGCCGGGCCGGCTTCCCCGAGGGTGCATTTCAAACTCTGTTGGTGACCTCCAGCCAAGTAGACCGGATTCTAGATGATCCCCGCGTTATGGCCGCTACTCTCACCGGCAGCGAGGGGGCGGGCATTCAAGTGGGAATGGCGGCCGCCAAGAGAATCAAAAAGGTAGTGCTGGAACTGGGCGGCAGCGATCCCTTTATCGTGATGCCCAGCGCCGACCTGGAGACGGCGGTTGGCATGGCAGTGAAGGCCCGGGTGCAGAACAACGGGCAGTCATGCATTGCCGCCAAGCGTTTCATCGTGGCCGAGGAAATTGCGACCGAGTTCGAACGCAAGTTCGTGGCCAAGATGGAGGCGCTGGTCATCGGCGACCCCATGCAGGAGAACGTGGAACTGGGCCCCCTGGCCACGGCGGACGCGGTGGTGGATCTGCAGCGCGACGTCACCAAATCCGTGGAAGCCGGCGCGCGCCTGCTTACCGGAGGCAAGCCCCTGGCCGACCGGGCAGGAAATTTCTACGCGCCCACGGTGCTGACTGACATTCCCAAGAATTCGCCCGCCTATCGCGAGGAGTTGTTTGGTCCGGTGGCCTGCCTGTTCCGCGCCCAAGATGTGGAGCAGGCCATCGCCATTGCCAATGACAGCCGCTTCGGCCTGGGCGCCAGCGCCTGGACCAATGATGAGTTCGAGCGCAAACGCTTCATCAACGAACTGGAAGCCGGCATGGTCTTCATCAACAAAATGGTGGCCTCCGATCCGCGCATTCCCTTTGGCGGCGTGAAACAGTCCGGGCACGGGCGCGAGTTGGGCGTGCACGGCATCCGCGAGTTCACCAACATCAAGACGGTTTGGATCGAAGACGAAGTCCAGCAGGCGCGCATTTCACGGGCCGTGTAGTTCGGCCGGTCAGCGGCGGCTAAAACGCAGAGCGCTGGGTGAATTTATGTACAAAATAGTGCGCACATCACGCCTGTACGAGCAGATCGTGCAGCAGATTGAGGACACGATCCTGAAGGGCAACCTCAAGCCGGGTGACCAGTTGCCGGCGGAGCGCGACTTGGCCGAGCAGTTTGGCGTGAGCCGGACGGCGGTCCGCGAGGCGGTCAAAGCGCTGCGGGAAAAGGGCCTGGTGGAGGCCTATACCGGGCGCGGCACTTTCGTGACCAATGGCACTTTGCATGCCATCCGGCAATCGCTCGACCTGATGGTTAAGATCGGCCAGGCCGACGGCGCCACTCAACTGGTGGAAGTGCGCGAGATATTGGAGCCGGAGATCGCGGCCCTGGCGGCGGAGCGGGCGGAGGAGCAGCACCTGGCGGCCCTGCGCGAGGCGGTCGCGATCATGGACGCATCCCTGGAGGATGCCGAGGCGTTCATCGAGGCCGATCTCGATTTTCACCTGGCCCTGGCGGAAGCGGCCGGCAATCCCATCATCCTCTCGCTCATTGACTCGATTGTGGGACTGCTGCGCGAGCAGCGGCTGGGGACTTTCGAAACGCCGGGCGGCCCGCAGCGCGGCCAGTACTATCATCGCCGCATTCTGGCGGCAATTGAGACGCGGAACGCGGAACAGGCGCGCTCCGAAATGCGGGCCCACCTGCAGCAAGTGCGCGATGACTCGCGCTTACCTTCCGGAGCCGAGGAAAGAGTGGTTTCCCGGCCCGCTTCCTGATTCGGAGATACGGCTAGATGGCGAACCTGGGATTTGTCGGTCTGGGAGTGATGGGCAGCAACATGGTGGAACGGCTGCTCAGCAAGGGTCACACCGTGACCGGCTACAACCGCACCCGCAGCAAAGCGGAAAGGCTGATCAAGCTGGGCATGCGCTGGGCGGATTCGCCACGGGCCGTGGCCGAGGCCGCTGAACTTACCCTTTCCATGGTGACCAACTCGGCGGCCCTGCAGGCAGTGGCCGAGGGCCCGGAGGGAATTCTGGCGGGCATCAGCCGGGGCAAGGTGCTGGTGGAAATGAGCACCGTGAGCCCGGAGGTCAGCCGCTCGCTGGCCTGCAAGGTGCGGGAAAAGGGCGCCGATATGGTGGACTCGCCGGTATCGGGCAGCGTGATCACTTTGCAGCAAGGCAAACTCTCGGTGATGGTGGGCGGGCGGCGGGAAACCTTCGAGCGCATCAAGCCGGTGCTGCAGGATTTGGGACCGAAAGTTACCTACGTCGGCGACAACGGCCTGGCGCTATGCATGAAAATCGCCACCAATCTCAGCCTGGCAGTGCAGATGATGTGTTTTTCCGAGGGCGTGCTGCTGGCGGAGAAGAGCGGCATCGCGCGGGAAACAGCGGTGGATGTGCTGCTGCACAGCGCTGTGGCTTCGCCCATGGTGCAGTACCGCGGTCCCTTTGTCCTGAACATGCCCGACGAAGCCTGGTTCGACGTCAACATGATGCAGAAAGATATGGTGCTGGCTCTGGATATGGGACGGAAGCTGGATGTGCCCTTGCCCACCACGGCAGTGGCTAACGAATTTCTCAGCGCGGCGCGAGCCATGGGATTGGCCAAGCAGGATTTTGCCTGCGTCTTTAAGGTGCTGGCCAAAATGTCAGGAGTCGGACAGTGACTACCTCCGCCCAGCAACCGCAAGCGGCTTCCAGCGTGGGCGCGGAGCCCTGGATTCGAATGTACCGCCAGATGGTGAGCATCCGCTTGTTTGAAGAACAGGTGAACGACCTCTACACCCGGGCCTTGATGCCCGGACTGGCGCACCTGTATGTGGGCGAAGAAGCGGTAGCGGTGGGAGTTTGCCAGGCGCTGCACCCGGACGACTACATCACCAGCACCCATCGCGGCCACGGGCATTGTTTGGCCAAGGGCGCTACCCCAGACCGCATGTTTGCCGAACTGCTGGGCAAGGAAG
>Ga0187821_10000177_pt1 | contig 13756 bp, 12 predicted proteins | sample NC_wetland_sal_i_20_FD_132442 | JGI IMG/M metagenome (GOLD analysis project Ga0187821, IMG submission 132442) | Wetland sediment microbial communities from Neuse River Estuary, North Carolina, USA - SourceSoil_1 | ecosystem: Environmental > Aquatic > Freshwater > Wetlands > Sediment | place...
ACCTATGCGAAGAAGTTGGGAGTGCAAGCCGACGATCTGCTGGTGTCCCAACCGGATACAGGGGAACAGGCCCTGGAAATTGCGGAAACACTGGTGCGTAGCGGCGCGATCGACTTGATCGTCATCGACTCTGTCGCGGCGCTGACGCCTCGGGCTGAAATCGAAGGCGAGATGGGCGATGCCCACATGGGCCTTCAAGCGCGGCTCATGTCGCAGGCGTTGCGGAAACTCACGGCGGCGATTGCGAAGTCGCTCACGACGGTGATCTTTATCAATCAAATCAGAATGAAACTGGGTGTGATGTTCGGCAATCCGGAAACGACGACCGGCGGCAACGCGCTCAAATTTTACTCCTCGGTCCGTCTCGACATTCGCCGCATCGAATCGATCAAAGAAGGCCAGGATGTCATGGGCAGCCGCGTCCGCGTGAAAGTGGTCAAGAACAAGATGGCACCGCCCTTCAAGCAGGCGGAATTCGACATCATGTTTGCAGAGGGCATTTCGAAGACAGGCGAGCTGATCGACGTGGGAGTGGAAAAGCGCCTGATCGAGAAGTCCGGAGCCTGGTACTCCTATAAAGGTGAGCGGATCGGTCAGGGCCGTGAGGCGGCGCGCGACTATCTCAAGCACAATCCGGGGGCGGCCCGGGAGATCGAAGCGAAGCTCCGCGAACTGGCCGGCGTACCGGCACGTGGCGAGAGGAAAGCCGACGCGAAAGACGAGAAGCCGGTCGCCAAGGGTGATGAAAAGCGAGGGCACCGGTAGAGAGATCGGCCCGTCACGGCCGAACCAGTGGCTGCACCTTGCGGTGCGGTATCTCGCCCGCTGGGACCGCACGGCAGGTCAGGTCGAGCATTTTCTCAAGGACAAGGGCGCCACGCCTGCTCAGGTCAGACAGACCATCAACCGGTTATCCGAGCTTCGGTATCTCAATGATCGCGCCTATGCTCAACGGTTCATAGAGAGCCGCTTGGCCAGGAAGCCGATGGGACGGGAGCGGCTCAAGGGGGAGTTACTGGCAAGAGGTGTTGGTGAATCTCTAGCCGATCGGGTCATTCGCGAGGCCTTGCGAGGAATTGATGAAGAGGCCTTGGCGCGTCGGGCCCTCAAGGTCCAGCAAGGACAAGGTGGCCGGCTCGCTCCCGTGCGAGCGGCTCGCCTCCTACGTCAGCGGGGTTTCGAAGAAGAGATGATCGACCGTATTATAGGGGTGTGCGGTGAGATCATGGAAATTGATGCATGAAGAATAGTGCGCAACAACTCCGACAAGCGTTCGTCGGGTATTTCGAACAGCAGGGACATCAGGCCGTGCCGAGCTCGGCGTTGATTCCCCAGGCCGATCCCACTCTGCTGTTCACGAATGCCGGGATGAATCAGTTCAAGCGGGTGTTTCTTGGCGAAGAAACTCGTCCCTACAAGCGGGCCGTGACGGTTCAGAAATGTTTGCGGGCGGGCGGGAAGCATAACGATCTTGAAAACGTCGGCTACACGCGACGTCACCATACGTTCTTCGAGATGCTCGGAAACTTTTCCTTCGGTGACTATTTCAAAGAAGACGCGATCAAGTTCGGCTGGGAGTTTCTGACGCAAACAGCGGGGTTGGCCAAGGACCGGATGTGGGTGACGATCTTCCGGGAGGACGACGACGCGGACCGGTTGTGGAAAAAAATCGGGGTGCCGGCCTCGCGCATCGTGCGTTGCGAGGAAAAGGATAACTTCTGGCAAATGGCCGATACAGGTCCCTGCGGCCCTTGCTCGGAGATCCATTTTGATCAAGGTCCGTCCGTCCCAGGCGACGATCGTCCGAACGGCCAGGGCGATCGCGTCATTGAGATCTGGAACCTTGTTTTCATGCAATTCAATCGGGATGTATCGGGGAAGTTGCATCCGCTGCCGAAGCCGAGCATCGATACCGGCATGGGGTTGGAACGGTTGGCGGCCGTGGCGCAGGGTGTCTTCAGCAACTACGACAGCGATCTGTTCATGCCCCTGCTGACCGTTATTGCGAAACGGGCCGGCACTCAGTACGGCAAAACAGACACGGTCGATCGCTCCATGCGTGTCATTGCAGATCACCTGCGCGCGATCACCTTCTTGATGGCCGACGGGGTGCTGCCTTCGAACGAGGGCCGTGGCTACGTGCTCCGCAGAATTCTTCGTCGTGCGGCACGGCACGGACGGCTGCTCGGCATCGTCGAACCTTTCTTGCACGAACTGACCGCAACGGTGGTCGATCAGATGTCCGGTGCCTATTCAGAGGTCCGGAGTGCCGCCGGTACCATTGCGGAGGCGACGCAGGGTGAGGAGGAACGGTTTATCGCCACACTCGATCAGGGTCTGCCCATTCTAAACGACATGATCGCCAAGACCAGATCAGCCGGTCAGAAAGTTTTATCCGGTACCGATGTCTTCAAGCTCTACGATACCTATGGATTTCCTTTGGACCTGATCGGCGAAGCGTGCCGTGAGCAGAATATGATTGTCGATGAGAAAGGATTCGATCAAGCAATCGAGGAGCAACGGAACCGTGCGCGCAAGACCGGCGGCTTTGAGCAAGAAACTGCCAGGCCGGCTGTCACCGAGTTGGCGGGACGGGTCGGAGCGACCAAATTCATCGGCTATGACCGTCTCGAAACCGACAGTCTGTTACATGCCATCCTCAAGAGCGAGCGGATGGTGAAAGAAGCTGTTGAAGGGGATGAAGTCGAAGTCGTGCTGGACGTGACTCCATTCTATGCAGAGGGAGGTGGACAGGTCGGCGATCAGGGGGTGCTTGTTGGGCCGGAAGGGCGCGTCGAGATCAAGGAGACGACGAGACCGGTGCCGACGCTGATCCTCCACAAGGGAACGGTGAGTAAGGGGCGCATTCGCGAGGGCGAGCAACTGCACCTGACAGTCAATGCGACGACAAGGCGGGATGCAGCCAGAAACCATACGGCGACCCATCTGGTCCATGCGGCCTTGCGCGAGATGCTCGGTCCGCATGTGAAACAATATGGGTCTCTGGTCGGGCCGAACCGGCTGCGCTTCGACTTCGCGCATTTCAGACCGCTCTCTTCTCGGGACATCGACGATATTGAGATGATGGTCAACGATGAAGTCCGAAAGAATGAGAAGGTACAGACCGAAGTGATGAGCATTCAAGATGCAGTGGCCAAGGGTGCGCTGGCGTTCTTTGGAGACAAGTACGGTGAGCAGGTTCGGGTCGTGACCGTCGAGTCCTTCAGCAAGGAACTGTGCGGAGGGACCCACTGTCGTCATACCGGCGAGATCGGCCTATTCCGCATCGTGTCAGAAACCGGCGTCGCAGCCGGTGTGCGGCGCATCGAAGCCCAGACCGGGAATGGAGCCTTTGCGCTCATGAAGAAACTCGAAGCAGATGTTCGCGAATTGTCCGAACTATTAAAAGTCAACCAGTCCGAGCTGGTTGCCAAAACCCGCAAGGTCATGTCGCAGCTGAAGGACAAAGAGCGTGAGCTTGAAGAGCTGAAACTCAAGATGGCCAGTGGGTCGGCCGTGGCCTCGACCGCGAAGACGATCGCCGGTGTGCAAGTTCACGTGCAACGCGCGGACGGATTAGACGTGACTGGCATGCGAACGCTGGCGGATCAATTGCGAGATAAGCTCAAGAGCGGGGTGGTTGCTCTCGGCGCAGCGACCGACGATGGGAAGGTGTCGCTGCTCGTGGTCGTGACCAAGGACCTTATCGGTAAACTTAAGGCCGGGGACCTTATCAAAGTGATGGCGGCCGAAGTGGGCGGCACCGGCGGCGGACGGCCTGAAATGGCCCAAGCAGGGGGCAAGGACCCTTCCCGATTGGATACGGCGTTGGAAAAAGTCTTTGGCCTGGTCGAAAACTCCCTCCAGCGGTAAACTCATGGTGAGCCGCATCCTTGCATTGGACTACGGAACGAAGCGGATCGGTGTCGCCCTGAGCGATGAACTCGGGTGGACGGCGCAGCCGCTCGAGACATTCGAGCGGCGCACGCTGGATCGGGATATCGCCCACATCGCCTCCCTGGTTAAGTTCCACGAGGTAGGAAAGGTGGTGTTGGGGCTGCCGTTGCAATTGGACGGGCGCGAAGGTCCTGCGATTGAGGCCATGCGTGAGTTCGCAGCGAAACTGGAGGCGGGTATTTCCGTTCCCATTGTCCGCTGGGACGAGCGGATGACGACGAAGGCGGCGGAAGATCTTCTGATTGCTGCGGACGTCAGCCGGAAAAAGCGGAAGGGGGCAGTTGATCGTGTGGCGGCCGCGATTCTGCTCCAAAGCTATTTGACAAGCCTCGAATCACCCGCAACGACGGAGCCTTGGACAGAGACTGATGGGGACTCGGCGCCCGTAGAGACATCCGATGAAACTCAAGGTCATTCTGGGTCTTCTGCTGGTCGCGGTCATCGTTCTCGGCATGGCCGCATATCAGGCGATTCGGTGGGCTGAAGGGCCTGCCGTTCCCCCACAAGAACATCCTCCCTCAAAGATCGTCGTCATTCCAGACGGCGCGACGTTCCAGCAGGTTGCGGCATTGCTTGAGCGAGAGCGACTGATCAAGAGTCGGTCGGCGTTCGTCCTGTTCGGTAAGTCACATTCCGCCGATCGGAAGATTCATGCGGGCGAATATGAATTGAACGCCAGTATGGTTCCGGCGGAAATCTTATCCAAGCTGCTGCTCGGCCAGGTGGTGCTCCATCCGTTCACGGTTCCGGAAGGATTGACGGTCTCCCAAATCGCTGATGTCATGGCGCAGCGCGGTATCTCGAATCGTGAAGAGTTCATGCGGGTCGTGAGCGACAAGGCGCTCATTGCATCTCTCGGGATCAAAGCGGACACGCTGGAGGGATATCTCTATCCTGATACGTACAAGTTTCCGCGTGAGGTGAAACCGAAAGAAGTTGTGGTCGCCATGGTTGACCATCTTCGGCAGGTGTTCGGTGCCGATCTCCAGGTGCGGGCACAGGAACTGAAGATGACGCTGCATGAGGTGCTGACGCTGGCGTCCCTGATCGAGAAAGAGACCGGTTCCGGGGGGGAGCGCCCTGAGATCTCAGCGGTCTTTCACAATCGCCTGAAGAAGCGTATTCCGCTTCAAAGCGACCCGACGGTGATTTACGGCCTGCCGAATTTCGACGGGAATCTTCGGAAGAAGGATCTCTCGAATCCGAGCCCGTACAACACGTATCGCTGGGTCGGCTTGCCGCCGGGACCGATTGCGAATCCCGGAGTTCAGGCGATTCGTGCGGCGCTCTATCCCTCGAATTCGCGCGCCCTCTATTTTGTGTCGCGCAACGACGGCACGCATCAATTCTCCGTGACATTGGCCGAGCACAATGAGGCGGTGGAGAAGTATCAAAAGCGACCGTTCCGACGCACGACGCACCCACGTACGTAACCAGGCAGTGGCTTCTCGCGTGATTCTACTTCATCTCTCCGAACAGTCCTGCTATAAGAGATTTCCATGATGACCCGTGATTGGAACCTGCCTGCGCTGATCGACCACACTATACTCCGTCCGGACGCGACGAAACAGGATGTGCTGCGTGTGTGCCATGAGGCCAAGCAAGCCGGATTTCTCGTAGTGTTTGTTCCGCCCTGTTATGTGGATATAGCGGTAACGGCCATCGCGGAATCGGAGATTCATGTGGGGAGTCCGATCGGATTCCCATTGGGCTGGCATACGACGAGGAATAAGGTTGCTGAAGCGCTCGAAGCCGTCGCGCGCGGCGCCCGGATCTTGGATATGGTCATCAACGTGAGTCGACTGAAGTCGGGTGACCATGACTATGTGCGGCAAGACATGGCTGAAGTTGTGCGCGCCACACCTACCGTGGAACACAAGGTGATATTGGAAACGTGTTATCTCACCAGTCAGGAGAAACGAACGGCCTGCCAGCTTGCCATTGAAGCTGGCGTCGAGTATGTCAAGACATCGACCGGATTTGCCGCTGGCGGCGCAACGGTCGAAGACGTGCGACTCATGAAACAGGCTGTAGCTGGTAAGGCGAAAGTGAAAGCGTCCGGCGGTATCAGAGATTGGAAGACGACACTCGCCATGCTTGAGGCGGGGGCGGATCGCATTGGCACGAGCACGAGCCTGGCGATTCTCGAGGAATGGTTGGCTACGAAGCGAAAGGGATAGGATATTTTTGCGATACGGAAAGATATCCGATTTGATCTCCAATGTCCCGTGGCCTGTGTCTTGGAGGAGCAGGCGGTGCAGGGGACGACGTTCAATCTGTCCCGTGGAGGCTGTGCCATTGAGTGCGGGATCATGGTCACGGAGGGGGAAACCGTGAGTCTCGAGATCACGGTACCGGGGCAGCCGACACCCATTTCTGTCGAGCTGGGAAGAATCTGTTGGGCGACCAGACGTGAGTTCGGCGTCGAGTTCAAGGTCGTGCCAGGAGATTCGAAACAACGGCTTGATGCGTTTCTCCTTGAAGTGGCGAAGCGCAGTGCCTCGTAATACAGAACAGCCAGCTGACGTCACAGCCTGCTCTGACCCGCTGTGTGGTTTCAACGTTGATCTAATCACCAGTGTGATGGGTGTTTGTGCATGATGAATCGCGTCATTCTTATCGTGATCGACGGGTTCGGAATCGGGGCGTTGCCGGATGCAGCCGCATACGGTGATGAGGGCGCCAACACGCTCGTGCACCTCGCCGAGGCAGCAGGCGGACTGCATCTTCCAACGATGGAAGCGCTGGGGCTCGGCCATATTACCGCGATTCCAACTGTGCAGGTGATGGCCCAGCCGGAAGGTTGTTTCGGCCGGCTCGGTTTTCTTTCCAGCGATGTCGATTCGTTGGGAGGGTATTGGGAGATGAACGGGTATATACAGGCTGTTGCCGCTCATACATACGCGAACGGATTTCCCCAACCACTTATTGCGGTCCTGGAACAGATTAGCGGCCGGAAAATGTTAGGAAATCGTGTGGCCTCGCCCAGCGCGGTGCTTCAGGACTATGGTAACGATCATCTCGCGTCGGGCTCACCCATCGTCTGGACAGACGGTCGACGGACCTGTCACCTTGCCGCTCATGCAACGGTTATGCGTCCCGATGCACTGCATCAACTCTGCCGCGAGGCGAGGAAATTACTCAGAGAGCCATGGGGCATCATGCGTGTGGTCGCCCATCCACTCACTGGAGAAAAGGGAGCGGTTCGGTTCAGCCAGCAGCGACGGGATTTTGTGATCGAGCCGTCCGGTACGACGATGCTTGATGTGCTGAATCGGGCCGGACAAATCCTGACCGGCGTCGGCAAAGCCGGCGATCTCTTCAACGGTCGCGGGCTGACGCGTGTGATTCCGCAGGCTCATTGGGCGTCGCTGTTCGAGGACGTCAAGGGGATGCTGAAGAATGTTCCTCGCGGGTTGATTTATGTCGGACTGGATGTGTTCGAATCCGATGATGCTGCGTCGGCCGGGGCCCTGCACGATTTTGACCGACGACTGCCATCGCTTCTCGAACAGCTTCGTCCCGGGGACTTGTTCGTGGTGACCGGCGATCACGGGCGCGATCCCAGGAAAGCCCATCAGGGTTCAACGCGGGAATATGTGCCACTGCTGATGAGTGGTCCGAAGCTTGCTCAAGGGGTGAATCTCGACACTCGATCGACGGCCGCGGATCTCGGTCAAACCATCGTGGAGGCGCTTCGTGGCGAACCGTTGGCGGTGGGGGACAGTTTTCTCGATGCCTTGCGACCGGGGTAAGGTTTGGAGCGATGATGTCGTATGAAGCCAAATTGAAGACACTCGGTCTGCAGTTGCCTTCTCCACCGCAGCCGGTTGCGACGTATGTTCCCGCCGTCCGAGCGGGTGATCTCCTGTTCTTGTCCGGAGTTTTGCCGATGCGGGATGGGCAACTCGAGTTTTCAGGCAAACTGGGACGGGATCTGACGGTGGAAGAAGGGATGGAGGCGGCCAAACTCTGCGTGTTGAACGCCCTCGCTATTGCCAAGCAGGAACTGGGAAGCCTTGATCGGATCAACCGTATCGTCAAGGTCGTCGGACACGTCGCATCTGCCGAAGGGTTTGTCCAGCAACCACAGGTGGTGAACGGGGCGTCGGATCTCTTAGTGGCGGTCTTCGGTGAGTCCGGACGTCATGCTCGAGTGGCCGTTGGGGCGGCGGAGTTGCCTCGACGCGCTCCCGTCGAAATCGAAGTGATTCTCTCCATTACTTGATCCAAGCATTCACTCGGCTGCGAATGCTCGGCCGGTGCGGCGTTGTCGGCTTGACACCCGAAAAAACCGCTTGTTATAGTTCGACCGTCCCTCGCTTCACGTTATACCCCCGTTTTGCCCTTCCTAAATCCGGTGCGTGGGGTTCTCGTGCCACGCCAGGGCCGTTATTCTCGATGATATCCAGGAGCACACACATGAAGGCTCTCCTCACCCTGATGAGTGGTGCCGTCCTTTGGGGGAGCATGACTTACGCAGCGTTGGCCGCCACGTCGACGACCATGCAGTTGACTCCATCGGAGGCAACGCCAGGTGCCACGGTGTCGATCGGCGGAAAGGGGTTTGGGTCGTTTCGCTCTGTGCAATTCAATCGTGTGACCTTTTCCGGTGTGCCGGCACTGATTCAACGGTGGGAACCTGATTTGATCGAAGTCAAGGTCCCCTTTCAGGCTCAGTCCGGTCCGGTAGAAGTCCGTATTGGCAAGAAAACATTGGTTGCTGGAACCTTTTCCCTCGTTCGACCCAAGATCACGGCCGTTACACCTTCCGCAATCGAGCCGGGCCATCCGATCGAGATCACCGGTGAACATTTTGGGATGACGGCCGGGGCCCGTGATCCCAACACAATGTTCGGAGTTAATGACGTCGTCATTGGCGGAGTCGTCGTCAGGCCTCGCCGATGGAAAGATGAAAAAATAGAAGTCGAGGTGCCAGCCAATGCCAAATCCGGCGACGTCCTGGTGCGGTTAGCCTCGTCGGACCCGCTTCCGGACGGATCGTGTTGTGCGCCGGTTCGGTATGCGCTCAGTAATACCGTGCCACTCACCATTATTCCCACGGTACGGATGGATCCGCTGCAGGGTCCGACCGGCACGAAGGTGGTACTGTTCGGCGAGGGATTTGGCGCGTCCAGAGACCCCAGCGATAGTGTCCGCTTCGGCGGTCATCCGGCTGCGGTGGCTCAGTGGTCCGACAACACGATCGTCGTCCATGTGCCGTCCAATGCGGAAACCGGACCGGTGGTCCTCAAGACTCGCGGACAGGATCGGACCGTGGGAACCTTTACGGTGCAGATTCCCAAGGCAACGGGAATCTCGCCGGCCAGTGCCCCCATCGGGACATTACTCAGAATTAGCGGTGAGCATTTTGGATCGTATTCTGAAAGCGGCTCCACGCCGTTCAACTTCATGGACTTCGATACCGGGGACAATCGTGTTGAGATCGGCGGCGTCCCCGCGGTGATCTATCGATGGCACGACGACCGGATTGATGTGTGGGTTCCTTTCAGTGCGAAGAGCGGGCCTGTGGTGGTGACCAGAGGAAGCGCCAACCCCAAACCGGACGGGAGTTGTTGCGAAGAGAAACAGCTTGTGTCGACAGAAGCCGGAACCTTTACCATCGTGACACCGAAAATCGACTCGTACAGTCCTCATTCAGCGGGCCTCGATGAGGTGGTGACGATCCACGGGAGTGGATTTGGAAATTTCCTCAAAACCACTGAGGCTAGCAAGATGGGTATGACCAAGGACATCTACAAACGGAATAGTCCGACCCTTGAAGAGAATGTATCGCGGACAGAAGTCCTGTTCAGTAATGTGGCGGCAGTCGTTATTTCATGGACCGATACCGAGATCAAAGTTCGCGTTCCCCGTCGTCATCTCTTCGGGATCGGAAAGCCGGGTGAGTTCAATCCCGATCTTTCGACCGGACCTCTCGTCGTGCGCCGCGGTTCGTGGGATATTCTGCCAGATGGAACGTGCTGTACGCCGAAGAAATGGCTGACAATGGAAGCCGGCACCTTCACCATTGAAGCAAAGGGTTTTCCCGACCAAAGTTTTTTCCAGGTCAGGCCCGAAGGCAGCACCAACGATTAGCATGAATGGTTGGGGCCGACAGTTCTCCGTGGTTGCGCGTCGCGCGTGCGTTTTTACTTTCGCCTCTCTGATGATTTCCATCCTCCCTGGGCCTCCCATGGTAGTAGCCGGGGAATCTCCCCTCTCCTTTACCGCACAAAAATCCGGGACGGAAGTGACGCTGATGAATGTGTATTTTCGTAATCCTAGCCTGGGCTGGGCCGTTGGATCAGGAGGAACCGTTCTTAAAACCCTCGATGGCGGGCAGAAATGGAAGAAGGTCTCGAGCGGGACCACGACACTGTTGACCGGAGTTCTGTTTATTGACGAGAAACAGGGGTGGCTGGTCGGCGCGAACGGCACGATCCGTCACAGCGTCAATGGCGGAGAAACGTGGGCGCCGCAGCCGATCGATACCCAGGTGCCATTGTACGGCATCTCATTCGTGTCTCCGACAGAGGGCTGGGTGGTCGGCGGCAACGGGACGATCCTGCATACGATGGATGGGGGAGGTCATTGGGTCGACCAAGCCAGTACGACGACTGCGGCCTTGTACGCGGTCCAGTTCGTCACGGACAAGCGTGGAACGGCGGTAGGTGCTGTCGGCACAGTCCTCGCGACCGATGACGGGGGTGCGACATGGGTTGCACAAGAAACGCAGGGTGCGGTGACCCTCTTCGATGTCTATTTCTCAGATCCTTCGACTGGGTGGGTTGTCGGCAACGCAGGCGCGATGTTTCACACGACCGACGGAGGTGGTCGGTGGGTGGATCGAACGCTCCCTTGCGTGAGGAACTGCACGAAGCTGACGGACTTGCTGCGTGTCCGCTTCACCGATCCTCGGACCGGGTGGATTGTGGGAGAACGGGGCATGGTGTACCACACGGCGGATAGCGGCTTTACCTGGGTGGAACGGGGAAGCGTCGCCAAGGTTTCGCTCTTTGGGCTCTCGTTTCCCGACGCGCTGCATGGTTGGGCAACCGGCGAAAAGGGTACCATCGTTCGTCTTTCGACCGGTCGGTAGGTTCGTTCCTATCCCAATTCACCCAGTCTTGATTGGAGAATGCTGAGTGCGGCGAGTGTCGCCGTCTCTGCTCGAAGAATCCGCCCGCCCAGCGTTAACGCGACGAATCCACGGTCTCGAGCCAATTGCTGTTCCTCGGGGGTCCACCCGCCTTCCGGTCCAATCAGAAGAACGATCACGTGACGGGGCTCGCGCGGAAGCGCGAGTGAAGTGAGGGAAGAACCCTTGCTTCGTTCCGATAGGATCCCTTTGATCGTGGCCCCTGACTGCTGATCGACAAATCGGGCAAGCGTTGTCGGTTCCAACACCTGCGGGATCGTCCATCGTTCCGATTGCTGCGCAGCTTCCAACACGATGCGACCCCATCTGCTCCGCTGATGTTCAATCCGTTCTGGGTTTGGTTTCACCACGCTGTGATGAGATTCGAGCGGAACGATTGTGTCAATGCCGAGCTCGGTCGCTTTTTGCAGCACCCAATCCATTTTCTCACCCTTCAACAGAGCCTGGCCGAGCACAATCTGCGGGGTCGAGCGAGGCGGAGCCGTTTCCTGGTTGATGACGCGAGTCTGGATCGCCCGCGACGTGATGTCCGTGACCTCCACGTGATATCTGATGCCCTGATGGTCTGTCAGTGTCAACGATTCACCCCGATGGAGCCGGAGACTCCATCGCAAGTGGTGCAGCAACGGACCGGCAATCTGGATGGTCGGTAAAGTGATGGCCTCAGGAGCGATGAAAAACGTCGGCATGGACTGCGGTGGTGGCCTGTGTGAGACGACGAAGGAAGACGGCTATTCGAAGAACGTTTTCATCTTGTCGAAGAACCCGTCCCCCTCGGCATCCATCGACATGCCGCTTTCCTTGGCAAACTCCGTGAGCAATTCCTTTTGGCGTGCGGTCATTTTTGTAGGGATCTGCACCTTGATGACGAACTGCTGATCCCCGGTGCTATGCCCTTTGAGACTAGGGATGCCGAGCCCTTTGAGGCGTAGGACCTTGTCGTGCTGTGTGCCTGGGGGAATCTTGATCACCGTATTGCCCTTTAGCGTGGGAACTTCGACCTTGCCGCCCATCACGGCGGTCACAAAGTGGACGGGGACCTCGCAGACGATGTCGTGTCCTTTTCGTTGGAAGACGGGATGTGGCTTGACGGTGATCGCGACGTAGAGGTCACCCGAAGGACCATTGTTGACCCCGGACTCGCCTTCGTTGGCGAGCCGCAGCCGCATGCCTGATTCGATTCCGGCCGGAATATGGACTGCAATGGTGCGCTCGCGGTAGGTCCTTTGCCGTCCTTGGCAGGCAGGACAAGGCTCCGTCACAATCCGGCCGGACCCCTCGCATTGTCCGCACGGGCGGCTGATGCTGAAGAAACCCTGTTGGAGACGGATCTGCCCCGCGCCTTTACAACTCGGGCAGGTCTTGATGGCGGCGGAGGATTTGGCGCCGGTTCCTTGACACTCGCCGCAGGTTTCCCACCGAGGGATTTTGAGCTTGGCCTCTTTGCCGTAAACGGATTCTTCGAAGGTGAGCTCGAGGTTGTATTGGAGGTCGTTGCCGCGTTCCGCCCGACTGCTGCCGCGCTGCCCGCCGAAAAAATCGTCGAAGATATCGTTGAAAACGTCGCCGAACCCGCCTCCACCGAACCCGCTGAAACCTTCAAAACCGGCTCCTTGCTGGGCACCGGCGTGCCCGAACATATCGTAGCGTCGGCGTTTCTCTTGGTCGCTGAGCGTTTCGTAGGCTTCGTTGATCTCTTTGAACTTTTCTTCCGCGCGTTTCTTCTGTTGGTCGCCAGTGTGCACATCGGGATGATGTTCGCGGGCCAGCTTGCGGTAAGCTTTCTTCAACTCGTCGTCGGACGCGGTCCGATCGACGCCGAGGGTTTCGTAGTAATCGCGTTTGCTCACTGTTCTCACGGTGCTCGTTGAGAAGTGCAGAAAGACCGAGTCCCGTTCATCGACGGAACTCGGTCTCGCTGCGGGTATTGTAGCTTACTTCTTGTCTTTGTCTACTTCTTCGAATTCTGCGTCGACGACCTTTTCGTCGGTTTTCGTTTCGCCGGCTCCGTTGCCGCCGGCAGTGGAGGCTCCCGCACCGGATGTGGCGGAGGCCTTCTTGTACATCTCCTCGGCCAGCTTGTGGGACGCCGCCATCAGAGTCTGTGTCGCGGATTCGACGGCGGCGGTATCAGTGCCTTCCATCGCTTTCTTGAGAGCCGCGACCGCCTCTTCAATCTTTGTTTTCTCCTCGGCGGGAACCTTGTCGCCATGTTCGGCAAGGTTCTTCTCCGTCTGGTAGATCAGATTGTCGGCCTGATTCTTAGCTTCCGCCGCCTTGCGGCGCTTCTTGTCGTCTTCGGTGTGCGACTGGGCGTCCCTGACGAGCTTCTCGACTTCCTCTTTACTCAGACCGCTGGACGCGGTGATCTTGATGGATTGTTCCTTCTGCGTTGCCATGTCCTTCGCCGAGACGTGCACGATGCCGTTCGCATCGATGTCGAAGGTGACTTCGACCTGCGGCATACCGCGAGGAGCCGGCGGAATACCGACGAGATCAAACTGACCGAGCAATTTGTTGTCGTTCGCCATTTCTCGTTCGCCTTGGAAAACGCGGATGGTGACGGCAGTTTGATTGTCGGCAGCCGTTGAAAAAACCTGGCTCTTTTTGGTCGGCACAGTCGTATTCCGCTCGATC
>Ga0187821_10000178_pt1 | contig 13707 bp, 15 predicted proteins | sample NC_wetland_sal_i_20_FD_132442 | JGI IMG/M metagenome (GOLD analysis project Ga0187821, IMG submission 132442) | Wetland sediment microbial communities from Neuse River Estuary, North Carolina, USA - SourceSoil_1 | ecosystem: Environmental > Aquatic > Freshwater > Wetlands > Sediment | place...
CTGTTTGCGCCGTTGTTCGAAGAGATTTATTTTCGCGGCTTTCTGTACCCGGCGCTGGCGCGCCGGCTGGGAATACCCATCTCGATCGTGCTGACCGCCGTATTCTTCGCTGCCATTCACGCGCCACAGCTCAGCGATGCCTGGGGACCGGTTCTGGTGATTTTCCTGGTGGGGCTCACCTTAACGACCGTTCGCGCGTTCCGGAAATCCCTCGCGGCGACCATCCTGATGCATATGGCCTACAACGGCACGATCTTCATCGCCGCCTATATTGGCACGGATGGTTTCCGTCACCTGGAAAAAATGAATCAGTAAGGCTAGGCGCTTAGGTCCATGCGGGTCGCGGCGCTTTCGACGGGGATGCTGGCTACGACTGCGGTGCCTCGTTCACTGGAAGCGACCTCCAACTTGCCGCCGAGTTGTCGCATGCGCTCATTCATTCCGCGAAGTCCCACTCCCAGCGATCCCATCCAGTCCGCTCCCGACTGCTCCAGCAGCGTAGGCGGAATTCCCTTGCCCTGGTCGCGAATCTCCATCAGCGCCAGACCGTTTTCGCTGTACAGACGGATGTCAGCGGTCGGACTGCCGGAATGCCGGTGAATGTTGGTGAGGCTCTCCTGCAGAATGCGGAATAAGGCGAGTTCCGCTTCCGCAGGGAGCCGGCCGAAATCGGGTTCGGCTTCGAGCCTGGCCTGAATGTTGCTGCGCTTGGAGAAGCCGTCGAGGTACCACGCGATAGCCGATTTCAAGCCCATCTCCTCCAGCATCGGCGGGTAGAGGAGATAAGAAATCGTACGCACTTCGCGCAAGATGTCATCGGCCAGGGTCAGACACTGCTTCAGCATGATCGAGGCCGCGCCGTCCGTTTTCTGCGCGGCCATTTCCATATCGAGCGTGTCGAGATTCATTTTCAGGACAGCCAGGGACTGTCCGAGGCTGTCGTGCAATTCGCGCCCGATCCGCTTGCGCTCTTCGTCCTGGCTGCGCAGTAAATGGCGGGAAAGATTGCGCAGGGAGCGCTCCGAAAACGCAAGCCTGCTCTCCGCCGATTTCCGTTCGGCGATCTCTTTGGAGAGCTCGGCATTCGTATTCTGAAGGTCGCGCTGTGCTTTTTGCTCTTTTTGCCGAAGGTCGACTTCGAGAATATAGGCCTGGTTCGCTTTCTGTTCGGAAGCCTGGCGCAGAAGCAATTCTTTGTTCAGCAAACGGTAGTAGTACAAGAGCTGAATCAGCGCGAGCGCAAAGCTGATGGCAATCGCTGCGGAAGTGAACACAAAGCGACGATGGGCGATCTTGGTGCGCTGCTGGAGCTGTCGGACCTCTTCAGTCCGGATTTCGTCGAGGATGGCCGCGCTCTTAATCCCCCAGTCCAGGTTTTGAGGCAGCACGCGCGCCACATCCACGGCTTCGCCTCTATGTCTGGCGTCAATCGCTTCTTGCCAGTTTTGCAGGCGGCTCTGAGTGATGCTCTGCAAATCCGCAACATTTTCCTGTTGCGTCGGATTATCCCGGGTCAGTTCTCTCAGTAACCCGATCTGCTTGTTCACCAGTGCAACCGCGTTCTGATACGCGGCCAGGTAGCTGTCATCGCCGTTCAGCAGATAAGTCATCCGGGCGCGAGCAGCCGTGTCAAGAGCAGCGCCCAGATCGCCGACCGCGGCGCGGACTTCCTGCGTGTGAGAGACCCAGCGTTCCCCGGCGCGAAAGTAAAAAAACGACAGGTAGGAGGCAGCCGCGCAGAACAAGAGCAGGAGGATCGCAGAGGCAAACACCGGCTTTGCTTTCGACGGCTGAACCATGATCGTCTTAGACAGGGGGGCGCGCCACGGCAGAAAACGCAAGTCGGCAACGGCTGAGCACAAGTCTAGCATTGCTTCCGGGTTGCCTCGCACTCCAAAGTTCCGCCAAGTCAGGGGCGAGGGCGAGGAAAATCCGACTTCGTGCGTGTTATCTTGGATGTTGAGAATGCCTTCGGCCCGGTCAGAACTGCTGCGCCTGCTCGCCCACAAGTCCTTCAAACTGGGCGAGTTCCGTCTTTCCTCGGGAGCAGCGAGCGACTATTACGTGGATTGCCGCACCACCACGCTCGACGCGCGTGGCGCACAACTTACGGGGCAGGTGTTTTGGGACGAGATCCGGCAGCGCGGCTGGAAGGCGCAGGCGGTTGGCGGCCTGACGATGGGGGCTGACCCGATCGTATCGGCCATTGCGGTCACAAGCGGAGAACTCAGCGGTTTCCTGGTACGGAAGTCTGAGAAACAACACGGCACCGGCCAACGCATTGAGGGGTTTCAGCAGAAATTCGCCAAAGTGGTGATCGTGGATGATGTCTGTACGACGGGTGCGTCCACGATCCAGGCCATCGAAGCGGCCCGCGAGTTTGGTTTCGAGATCGTTGGAGTGATGTGCCTGGTCGAACGCGAGGAAGCGGGTGGACGCACGAGGGTCGAGACCTCCGCGTCACCGGCGCCGTTCGTCGCGATTTTCGGCGCCAAGGACGTGCGCAAGGAGCACGTGCTGCAAACTGACGAAACCAACGAATACACCGCGGTCAGCACGACCTGCGAACTTTGTGGACGCCCGGCGGTGAGCTACCATCCCCGCAGCCGGTGTGAAGCGCACAAAGTCTAGGTTCCAAAGTTTCAAAGTTTCAAGGTTTCAGAAGCGGCCAGGGTTATGGGGCCTGAATTCTCAGTCTCCGAGTTGAAAGTTCTCAGATCCAGGTTTTTACAAGTGACGTATCCACTGAGTCTCAGTGGAAGCATTGGCAGACTTGGAAAATTTCAAACTTTGAAACCTTGAAACTTTTGAAACTTGGATTGATTTCTATGATTCACACTCTCGAATGGACCGAGCAGGGCGTGCGCTTTCTCGATCAGACGAAGCTGCCCACCGAGGAAATTTATGTCACGTGCGAGACCTACCAACAGGTCGCTGACGTGATCCGAAATATGGTGGTGCGCGGGGCGCCAGCCATTGGAGTGGCCGCCGCCATGGGAATCGCGCTTGGGGTGAAGAATTCTTCTGCGGAAACAGTGGGCGGACTGAAGAAGGACTTTGACCAGATCTGCAAGGTGATTGGCGAAACCCGCCCGACGGCGGTGAACCTGTTCTGGGCCATCCGGCGTATGCAGGATAAGTTCGAATCCCTGCGGATCCGCCCGATCGGACAGATCCGGGAAGCAATCATCGAAGAAGCGCAGAGCATGCACGCAGAAGACATCGCCGCGAATCAGGCGATGGGCCGACATGGGGCGGCTCTTATGCCCAATAGCGGTGGCGTACTCACGCATTGCAATGCCGGCGCCCTGGCCACCGCCGGGTACGGGACCGCGCTGGGCGTGATTCGAGCGGCGGTCGAACAAGGCAAGAAAATTCACGTGTATGCGGACGAGACACGTCCGTTCCTGCAAGGCTCGCGCCTGACCGCGTGGGAGCTGATGAAAGATGGCATCCCCACGACGGTTATTTCCGACAACATGGCTGGGGCGGTGATGAGGCAGGGCAAGATCGAAGCGATTGTCGTCGGCGCCGACCGCATCGCCGCGAACGGGGACGTCGCCAATAAGATTGGGACCTACACGGTCGCCGTACTGGCGAAGGAGCACGGCATCCCCTTCTATGTCGCAGCGCCGATCTCCACTGTGGACCTGAACACGCCGGATGGCAGCATGATTCCGATTGAGGAGCGCAACGCGAAAGAGGTCACACACATTGCCGGCCGCCAGATGGTTCCTGATGGAGTTTCTGTGGAGAATCCAGCCTTCGACGTAACCCCGGCGCGCTATGTGGCCGCCATCATCACAGAGAACGGCATCGCTCGGGCGCCCTATGAGCAATCCTTGCGGAAGCTCGCTGTGAATCCCGCCGAGGTGAAAGTCTAGCTTCGGTTACCCACTTCAGGTCATGACCCATGTTGCCCGTCTCCCAATCCCGTGCTTCCTTTGTCTCCGGAGGGAAGACTGTTTCTTACGATGCGTTCGTTCCGACGTTGGAGAATCAACGCTTCCCTGCCGTGATCAGTTTGCACGGTTCTGGCGGAGGGCACGCAACCATGTCAGAACCGGCAAGCCTGCTCGCCAGTCATGGCTTCGCCGTTTTTGTGCTGCATTATTTCGAGCGCACAGGAACGACTGGGGTCGCTGACCGGCAAACCGCAATTCGGAATTTTCCTCTCTGGGGCAAAACCATTTGGGACGCAATTTCCCATGCGGAAAAGCAGCCCGAAGTCGACAGCCAGCGCATCGGCCTGCTCGGATTTTCTCTGGGAGCCTATCTGGCGCTGTCGGTCGCGGCCGTGGATGCGCGCGTCAAGGCGGTGGTGGAGTATTTCGGGGGCATGCCGAAAGAGATGTCCCTCTTCATACGGCGACTGTGCCCGACGTTGATCCTGCACGGGGACGACGACCCGACGGTGCCGGTGTCAGAGGCTTATCACCTTCAACAACTGCTCGAGAAGAAATCGATCCCTTATGAAATGCAGATCTATCCCGGCGCGGGGCATCAGTTTACGGGCGAGGTCTGGGACGATGCCGGCCGCCGAACGCTCTCGTTTCTGCAACGCTACCTTGCAACCCAAGCGGCGTGACCGGGGAACTTTCCCCGGGCGATTCACGTAGATTAAGCTAGACACAACGGAGGTGTCCCGTGTTCGCATTTCTGGCCTGGTGCCTTCTGTTTGTCCTGTGCTGGCCGGTAGCCTTACTGGCCTTAATCCTGTATCCTTTTGTCTGGCTGCTGCTGTTGCCATTTCGGATCGTCGGAATTGCAGTACACGGTGTGCTTGCGTTGATCGCAGCGGTTATTCTGTTTCCCGCCCGGCTGTTGGGCGCACCGTTCCGGCTCTGATATTTTTTTCCCGTACGTTAGGAACCCCGCAGTCCATCAGTATCGTGTCCTGGTTCTCCGCGCGACACGGGTTTTGGGTTAAACCGACTCAGGTAAAAGCTGCGCAACGTTTCTGGCCGAACGCGCGGGACTTCTCGTGCGTTGGTTTCAAAATGTTTGCAGTTCAGGCCGACGAAGTTCGAAGGGACCTTCGTCTGGAACGGTACTTGCTGTTCTTTGTGGAAGAAGTTTTGCACAACTACGCCGATTCATGAAGCCCGCGCGTCCAACCTGCGATCGTCACACGAACCTGCAAATGGTGCCTTGCTGGGTCAAGCGCCGTGGCGCGGTCGTCGCGGCATACGCATGCCCGGTACCCGGGTGTGCCCGCTATCAAACCCATGAGGGATACCTGAACGCAGCGGATCTGGAAGTAGTACTGGAAGCCTCGGCTAGCGCGCGCAAGAAGGATGCAGGCTCGGAGCGCCGAACCAAAGACTCCTACAACTCCGGCGCTTCGAACCAGAAACAGCCGTTAAACCGGCACGCAGCGGCTCGTGCGGCCATCCTTGCGGCAATTGAATCCAAGCGCGAGTCCTGACACCCGAGACTGCCCATCTCTGCAGCAAGTTCCTGCTCACAATCGCTGTCGTTTGTTAGTGCGTCATCCGGGGGCATGCTCTCCAGTTCCCACAAACCTCAATTGCGAATAAGATGTCCGCGCCAAATATTTAAGACTCAGACGGAGGTCTCATCCCATGTCGAAAACTCTTTGGACGCTGGCCATCATCCTGGCGGCGGCATTCGCCGCAACTGCCCAGGAGGCGGCCAAGAAAGATGCTGCCCCCAAGCCTGCATTGAGCCCATCCAATGCGGTTCTCGAAACTTGGAACGATGTTGCTCGCAAACTTACCGCCATGGCCGAGGATTTTCCGGAAGACAAGTACGACTTCAAGCCCACGCCGGCGCAGCGCAGCTTTGCCGAACAGCTTTTGCATGCCTCGGGCGCCAACTACTACTTCACCAATCTCGCGAACGGGGAAAAACCTCCTGCAGAAGAGGCACCGCCGCGCGCGAATTTCAAGAGCAAGGCCGACATTGTGGCTTACGTAAAGAAGTCCATGGCGGACGGCGCGGCTGCCATCAAGAAGAAGGGTGATTCGGGAATGAATGATCTCATGGTCGATCCATTCTCGAATCAGCAGGCACGCGTCATCGATTTCGCCTACGGATTCATTGAGCACATGGGAGAGCACTATGGCCAGCTCGCGGTCTACTACCGCGTGGCGGGAATGGTCCCACCGGAGTCGCGCCCGAAGAAATAGTGCGTTTCGATTGCCGGTTCGCCGCCTCGTCGCGTTTATTTCACGTAGCGAGGCGGTTCTCTTTTTGTCACAGGTCATAGGTGACAACAAAGCGGGCCCCATCCCATAAAATCAAAGCGTGACCCAGGCAATTTGTGTTTTCTGTGGAGCAAATTACGGCAAGCGCCCCAGCTACCGGGAATCCGCTCGCCGTGTGGGCGAGATACTCGCTCGGCGGGGGATCACGCTGGTGTATGGCGGGGGGAATGTCGGGCTGATGGGCGCGCTGGCGGACGCATGCCTGGAAAAGGGCGGCCGCGTGGTGGGGGTGATTCCGCGCGCCTTGAAAGAAAAGGAAATCGCGCACAAGGACCTCAGCGAAATGCACGTGGTCGGTTCGATGCACGAGCGCAAGGCCATGATGGCCGACCTGGCGGACGCGTTCCTGACGCTGCCCGGCGGATTTGGAACCTGGGACGAATTTTGCGAAGCGCTCACCTGGTCCCAGCTGGGACTGCAGAAAAAAGCGTGCGCCTTCCTGAACGTCGAGGGATATTACGATGCGCTGCTGGCCATGGCGCAGCGCGCCGCCGAGGACGGGTTCATTCGTCCGGAGCACTATGAGCTCTTGCTGGTCGATACCGATCCTGAGCGCATCGTCGAGCGTTTGCAGGGCTACGAGGTTCCGTACGTGCCCAAGTGGGTCGATCGGAAGGAGCGGTAAATTGCTGTTCCTTTGCAGGTCATTGGCGCATGCAGAAAGCGGATAACCACAGAGGACACAGGGTCTCACAGGGGAGCCGGGCTTCAGTGCCCCGATTTTCCTGGTGGTTCGAAATCTAGGCTTCGCGCTCCGCTGACACGGATGCTCTGCTCCGTTATCATCGCTTCGTGCCTGGCTCGCATCGCGGCAAGTTCATCACCTTCGAAGGGCTCGACGGCTCCGGCAAGAGCACGCAGATCGAGAAGCTCGCAAAGGCGCTGAAGGCGCGAGGCCTGGATGTACTGGTTACGCGCGAACCGGGCGGGACTGCGACCGGGGAGAAGATCCGCCACGTGATTCTGGACTCGCGGACGACCAGCCTCTCGCCGATGGCGGAGATGGCATTGATGTTTGCCTCGCGCGCCCAGCATATCCAGGAAGTCATCACGCCGGGCGTGGCGGAAGGGAAAATTGTGCTCTGCGACCGCTTCACCGATTCCACTGAAGCCTACCAGGGCAGCGGGCGGAAGCTGGGGAGCAAGGCGGTGCTCGAGTTGCATCGCATTCTCTGTGACGACCTGCAGCCGGATCTCACCTTGCTGATGGATTCCGAAGTCGCCAGCAGCGTGGAGCGTGCGCGTCGGCGCAACCAGAAATCGAAGAACGGGCATGCGCAGAAAGATGAGAACCGCTTCGAGCAGGAGAGTCGTGCGTTCTTCACCCGCGTCCGGCAGGGATACCTGGCGATCGCCCGTCGCGAACCGGATCGGGTTGTGGTCATCGACGCCCGCGGAACTCCGACGCAGACGCACGCGAAGATTTTGGAAGCGGTGCTGCATCGTTTCAAGTTAGCTGCGAAAGCACACTGAGCGCACTGATAGGATGTAAATATGCTGAATTCCCTTTCGCGCTGTGTGAGGTTGTGCCTTCTGTCCCTCCTTGCCGGTCTCGCCTGGGCACAATCTCCGGCGACACATCCGCAAGTCCAGACGCTCAAAGTCACGATTCTCTCGACGATGCTGGCGGACCAGGGCATTGGCGAGTGGGGATTCGCAGCACTGGTAGAAAGCGACGGGCATCGCATTCTTGTGGATACGGGCGCGCGTCCGGAAACCGTGCTCTCGAACGCCCGCGAGCTGCACGTGGACCTCGGCGACGTCAGCGAGGTCATCCTCACGCACAACCACGACGACCACGTGGGGGGATTGCTCACCCTGCGGCGTGAATTCATGAAGCAGAACCCGAAGGCCTTGTCGATTGCGCATGTGGGCAAGGGGATCTTTTACAGCCGGCCGCAGGAGGGCGGAAAGGAAGGGAATCCCATGATCGCGCTGCGCGGAGAGTATGAAGCCGTCGGGGGGAAATTCATCGAACACGACCAACCGGTGGAGCTTTTTCCCGGGGCTTGGCTGAGCGGCCCAGTACCGCGCACGTATCCCGAACACAACTGGTCGGTGAAAGGTAAAGTCAAAACGCCTGATGGATTGGTGGAAGACACGATTCCCGAGGACCAGTCGCTGATTCTGAACACGCCCAAGGGCCTGGTGATGGTCACCGGATGCGGTCATGCCGGCGTGATCAACATACTCACCTTCGCCGAAAAACAGTTCCCTGGCACTCCGGTCTACGCCGTGATCGGGGGGTTGCACCTGTTCCCCGCGACGGACCAGCAGATCGATTGGACCGCGGACAAACTGAAAGGCTTCGGACTGTCCTACCTGGTGGGCGCGCACTGCACCGGAATCAACAGCGTCTATCAAATCCGGCAACGTCTTGGATTGGCGCGTCAGTCGGCGGTTGTGGGCGCGGTCGGCGCAACGTTTGTGCTGGGAGAAGGAATTCACCCGGGACTTCTCGCACAATGACGCGCTATTTATTGTGCGTGGGGATGCCCGCTCTCCGGAGATCTTCGATTTCCTGCAAAATCCGCTTTACGTTGCCCTCTACAATAATCCGACCTTCCTCGGGGTCAGCGAGCGTTGGATCTCCCCACGCACCCGTTGGTGAATAGGTACCTTTTCCTTTCGGGTCGCGGGTCAGTCCGCCCGGCTGATTCGGGTTAAGGTCGCGCTTTGCTTTCTGCATGTGCACGACCTTGGGGGCAATATAGAGCATCATTGCGGTCTCAATCTCGTCGGCGTGAGTTCCTCCGGATCTCCGAAGCTTCTTTTCAGTGGGGTCGTCCTGGGTGAAATCCAGATAACGCAGCAGAATTCCTTCCGCAGCCAGATTGGTTGCAGCTTGGGCCAAAGGCGCCAGAGTCGAAATCCCGGTGTTGATGATGTAGAAGCGGCGCGGCCCGAAGTGTGCCAAAGACCGCACGATATCTTCGGTCATGTCTCGGGCGATGTCGGATTTAAGGGATGTGGATCCCGGATAGTCGAGGAAAGCCGGATAATAGCTGTAGTTGATTGTGGGAGCAACAACAACATCCTCCTCTGCCAGCACCTGGTTCTTGAAATACTCCGCCATGAGCCAGTCGTTGTTGAGAGGAAGGTGGAGTCCATGTTCCTTCGATTCGGCGCCGAGAGGGATGACGACAACCTGGTCAGGCGTCAAAACCCGTTCAGCCTCGTCCCAGCTTAACTCTTCCAGCAGGATGCCCGGCCTTCTGAACGGCGCGCCGACCACATTTTGCTTGTACTGGCCGAGGCATCTCATGCTGAGCAGGAGAAAGAATGCGATCATGACGAACAAGACAGGTTTGTGGGCGCGCAAGGGTGTCCTCCCGTTCCAAGCCAGTGGCGGCGTGCATTCGCAATTGGGCAGCATACTCCTGTTCCGAGGTCTGAAGCGTGTGCGATCGGACGTGATAGATTCTGAGTCGTGCCTTTTTCCGACTTTCACGGCAACCCGGAGCTGGTGCGACGTCTGCGCGAAATGCTGGCGCGCGAGCACTTCCCGCATGCAGTGATCCTGGCGGGCCAGGCCGGCGCGGGCAAGTACACCCTCGCTCTGATGCTTGCCAAGGCGATGAACTGCCTGGAGTCGCCGATCACCGAGGGTCTGCCGGATTTTTGCGGTGAGTGCAGGAACTGCACTCGGATCGCGTTAGCTCAAGATCTGGACGCGCGCTTCGAGGAAGCGGTAGAAGCCCGGGAGAATCTGCGCGAGACGGACAAGAAAGAAACCCGAATCTTGATTCAGACTCATCCCGATGTGCTGATCATTCCGCCCGACCCGCCGCAATTGATGATCAAAGTGGACCAGGTGCGGCGGGTGATTGAGACGGTGCATTACCGTCCCGCCGAGGCGCGCGAGCGCGTGTACATCTTTACTGATTCGAGTTTCATGAAAGAAGCGGCGAACTCCCTTCTCAAAGTCCTGGAGGAGCCGCCAGAGTTCGCGACCATCTTCCTGTTAACTGAAAACGTGGGAGAGTTGCTGCCGACCATCCGATCGCGCGCAATGACGTTCACGCTGGGTGCTCTTCCGAGCGATGAAATCGAACGCGACCTGGCGAAGTTGCGACCCGAATGGACAGCGAAACAGCGCGCACTTGCGGCCCGACTCTGCGAGGGGGCAGTGGGTCGCGCCCGGTCATTCGATCTGGCGCGCTACACGGCTGCCCGGGCGCACGCACTTACAATCCTCAGTACTGCGCTGCATAGTGGGAACCACACTGAACTTTTTAAGGTGACTGAAACCTACCGTCCCGGAGCCGAGGGTCGCGCCAAGATCGATGAACTGCTTCGAACACTCTACTCGCTGCTACAGGACCTGCTCTTTCTGAGTTCCGGGGCACCCGAACTGGTCCACAACACGGATATTCTGGGAGAACTGCAGAAGCTGAGCTCAACGATTGACTTCGATTGGATCCGTTCCGCGTCGGACGGCCTCGCGGAGGTGGAGCGCGGAATGCGGCGGAACCTGCTGCGATCCCTATCTCTGGACGCGTGGGAGGCGGCACTGGAGAAGGTCTAGTTGCGAGCTACGAGCTTCGAGCTATGAGCTTCGAGCAAGCTGATTCAGTTCGAGTTGACGATCGTTTGCGGTTCTGAACCATAGCGATTGAACGGTCCTCTCCCAGTTCCTCGCTCAAGGCTCGTAGCTTATTGCCTCTCCACTACTTAAGCATTGTCATCCTTATCTCTCCTGTGCTACGGTACTTTCTAAGTTCACCCCCTATTCCCCACACGAACAGCAGCGAGGGTTTGTGACTGGCTCGACGCTGTGAACAGGTGGTGCCATGAAGGATGCCATCGATTCCATGCCAACCGAACGTCCGCTCGAGCAGGAAGGATTCGCGAACCGAAAGCTGATCCGGCCTTCCCTGAACCGCAACGATCACAACAACAATCATGCGCAGGGATCCATGGAACGACGCGAACGTCCAATGGCTGCCGGCGGCAAGAAGGCCGCTCCGCCAGAAACCACCAACGCCGAGAATTTCTATTACCAGAAGCAGATGCAAGGCAAAACGCCGATGGTCATCGTGCTGCGGGATGGGGAACAGATCCACGGCGTGATCGAGTGGTATGACAAGTACTGCCTCAAGGTGAACCGCACCTCCCAGCCCAACCTGGTGATTTACAAGCCGGCCATCAAATACATGTACAAAGAGGGCGAGAACAGCCGTTGAGAATGGGCAGCGACTGATGGACATCTGGGTCCATCAGCATGGTTTTGGATGTCCTAAAGTCTTGCTACTTTCGATACCCTTTCGTGTTTTCCGGGGCTCCGGATTTCTGGGCTAAGCGCTTTTCGGGTGCTATACTCCAGCCTGTTTAACCCTCTCAACTAAGCCACATTCGTTGCGTCTGGCCAAGATGCTGTGCCAATGTCCGCCCGTTCGGGAGGGGATAGGATATGACCAACATCGCCGTCCAAGATCCGCGAAATGGTCTGCAGGCACCGCCGTCAGTGGGGTACCGGGTGGCGCGGCGCCGACAGTTGGCCGTTCCTCTCAATGTCACCGTGCTGCGGTCGGGTGTTCCGGACGCCGTGCCGGGGCGATCGGTCGACGTCTGCGAGGGCGGGGTGGGAGCGATCCTGGCTGCCGAGGTTCATCCCGGGGAGTTAGTCGGAGTTGAGTTCCGGCTTCCGGACTCGGCTTCGGTCCTGGCCAAGGCACGCGTCTGTTATCAGGACAGGCTTCGCTGCGGACTGCAATTCTTAGCCATCTCTGCCGAACAGAAAGCTGCGATCGAAGCTTGGGCTTCCGGCCGCCCGAGCACTCCGGTTGCTCAGCCCTCAGCGCAGTTGCGGGAACCGCTCCGAGTTGATCCTCCAATTTCGAAGTTGGCGGATGTGAGCAAGCCGCGCCCGACTCGCAAAGTGTCGCGGAGCACCGGGTTCGTAAGACGGAAAATCGTGACGGTGCTGGCCGCTAGCGTCATCGTGGCCGCCGCGGTGGGTTGGTGGCAATGGCAGCAGGCTTGGCAGGAAATCGAGTCCCATCTTCCCGGACGCCGGGTGGAGGCAGTTCAGTCTCCCATGCAAGTTTCGTGGGAGGTCATGCAGGGATTCGTGCAGCATCAGTCGGCGATTCCTCCGGTTCCAGCACGCATGAAGGGCATGGCGGTACTTACGGCGGTGATCGGTCGCGACGGATCGGTCGTCCGATTGCGCCCGGTCAGCGGACCCGATGTGCTTACGCGGACCGCGATGGAATCGGTGCAGTGGTGGAAGTTTGAGCCCTATCGGGTCAATGGCACGCCGGTGGAAGTGGAAACTTCCCTGGCGGTGGATTTTCACTAGAGAGCTGCCGCGGCTAAAGACGCCACTTCCCTGGCCTTGGATTTTCCTTAGAGAGCTGCCGTGGCAAAAGACGCCACGGCCGGACAGGCGAGTGCGCCTGTCCCTACGTGAATTTCCTGCCCTACGTGGATCGCCGGCTTCGGCGGATCCCATCCAGCACGATCACACCGCTGACTCCGAAGCAACCGACCGCGCCCAGTGCGCTCACCTGATACATGCCTGAGCTGAGTTTCAGATAATCGGCGAACAGCGCAACCATCGCGAAGACAATTCCGATCAGGTTGAGCCATTGGGGGGCTCGCACCTTCTGGGCAGCGTCGGGGCGGAGATAGAGTTGCATGAGCACGGCAACCAATCCCACCGCTGCCAGGACGACGGCCGCGGTTGGACTGTGGAAAGCCGCATTGCCGGTAAACATCACGATCAGACCGATCGCCAGGATCAGCAGTCCAGCAACAATCACACTCCAGCGGCGAGGCGACTTGGAAGGTTTATCCAATTTCTCGGAAAATGCTGCCCTATTGTAGACAGAGTTGCTCCCGGTTGCGAGAAGAAGATAGCGGAGATGGCGTCGGCGCAGGTCCATCTCTTTCCGTGCAGGCGTAAGAAAGCGGGCCGTTCAGGATCAAACGGCCCGCGGTTCTTACAGCGCCATCAACTTTGTCGAGGCGATGTGGAGGCTGATCGCTATTCGTTCCCACCCCCGAACAAGTCGGTCATCACCTTCGTGTTTTCGTCGCAGGCGTGGTTCAGGCAAGGCAAGCCCAAGCCCCCCTCAAGCGTCTTCAGCAGCGAGAAGTGAGTGTAGTATTTCCCGCTCTGCTTGCCGTGTGGACCGTAGTTGGTATCCACGATCGTCAAGACCCGATTCAGGTTGGGCACAAAGCTGTAGTCATTTTCGTCCCACACCACGACGATTGCGTTCCGGCCATGGGTCCATGCGGGAGACCGGTGGATGGCCGCTACCAAGGTCCTCAGAGTGAGGTCGCCGACGTAGATCAGCGCGGGGTTTAGGCCGCCGACTGAGCCATCGTCGACAGGATCAAATGCACACTGGGAACCACCGTTGCCGCGACCGTGCTGGTCGTTGCACTGGTTGGGAGCAATAAAGGCGAGATCCGGGACGTGGCCGGTGGCGAGGTCGTCATAGAGTCCGCGACTACCTTCGAAGCC
>Ga0187821_10000179_pt1 | contig 13705 bp, 13 predicted proteins | sample NC_wetland_sal_i_20_FD_132442 | JGI IMG/M metagenome (GOLD analysis project Ga0187821, IMG submission 132442) | Wetland sediment microbial communities from Neuse River Estuary, North Carolina, USA - SourceSoil_1 | ecosystem: Environmental > Aquatic > Freshwater > Wetlands > Sediment | place...
ACGGTCAGGCTCTCGATGTTGTAGCCGCGACCGGAGAACAATCCGACGACGCGCGCCAGCACGCCCGCCTCATTGTCGACGAGGACGGCGATGGTGTGGCGTTCGATGGCGGGCGATTTCTGCTGCATGGACGACCCCCTCCTAACCTCCCCCTTGCAGGAGGAGGAACTGGGCGGCGCAATTCATTCCTCCCCCTGAAAGGGGGAGGACGCGAGAACGCCTGGCGTTCGAGCAGGTGGGGGTCAGCGCGATCACACCAGCATCTTTCCTTCCTCGGTCGGCGAGCCGTCGTCGGCGTCGGAGAGGATCATCTCGTTGTGCGCCGCGCCGGACGGAATCATCGGATAGCAATTCTCCTTGGGATCGACGCGGCAGTCGAACAGGACCGGACGCCTGACCTCGATCATCTCGACGATCTTGGCGTCAAGCTCGTCCGGCGTGTCGGCGCGCAAGCCGACGCAGCCGAAGGCATCGGCGAGCTTGACGAAATCCGGCAACGCCTCGGAATAGGAATGCGAATAGCGCCCGCCATGCAGCAGCTGCTGCCACTGCCTGACCATGCCCATGTAGAGGTTGTTGAGGATGAAGATCTTGATCGGCAGCTCATATTGCACCGCCGTCGACATCTCCTGCATCGTCATCTGCACGCTCGCCTCGCCCGCAATGTCGATAACGAGACTGTCGGGGTGCGCCATCTGCACGCCGACCGCGGCAGGAAGACCGTAACCCATCGTGCCGAGCCCGCCCGACGTCATCCAACGGTTCGGCTCCTCGAATTTGAAGCGTTGCGCCGCCCACATCTGATGCTGGCCGACTTCGGTCGTGATGTAGACATCCTGGCCTTGCGTCAATGCATAGAGGCGGTCGATGGCATGCTGCGGCTTGATGATAGTCTTGGAATTCTTGAACGACAGCGAGTTCTTCAAGCGCCAGCGATCGATCTCCTGCCACCACTCCTTGAGCGCAGGCGCATCGACCTTGCGCCGCTGCGTCTTCCAGAAGTGCAGCATCTCTTTGAGCGCATGCGCCGCGTCGGCGACGATCGGCAGATCGACTCGCACATTCTTGTTGATCTGCGAAGCATCAATGTCGAGATGAATCTTCTGCGAGTGCGGCGAGAATTTGTCGATGGCGCCGGTCACGCGGTCGTCGAACCTGGCGCCGAGACAGATCAGAACGTCGCAATCGTGCATCGCGTGGTTGGCTTCGTAGCTGCCGTGCATGCCGAGCATGCCGAGCCATTCCGGCTCGGATGCGGGATAGGCGCCGAGCCCCATCAAGGTCGAGGTGATCGGAAAGCCGGTGAGCTTGACGAGTTCGCGTAGGAGTTTGCTCGCTTGCGGCCCGGAATTGATAATGCCGCCGCCGGTGTAGAACAGGGGTTTCTTCGCGTTCGCCATCAGGTCGATGGCTTTGACGATGGCGCGCAGGTCCGGATCGATCTTGGGTTTGTAGGTGCGATGGCGTACCGCATCGGACGTCACGTAAGCGCCCTTCTTGAACTGCACGTCCTTTGGGATGTCGACGACCACAGGGCCGGGACGGCCGGTGGTCGCGATTTGGAATGCTTCGTGGATGACGCGCGAGAGATCGTTCACATCCTTCACCAGCCAATTGTGCTTGGTGCAGGGACGCGTGATACCGACCGTGTCACATTCTTGAAAGGCATCGTTGCCGATCAGATGCGTCGCCACCTGACCGGTGAGCACGACGATCGGAATCGAGTCCATCAACGCATCGGTCAGGCCGGTCACCGCGTTGGTGGCGCCTGGTCCCGAGGTCACCAGCACGACACCTGGTTTTCCGGTCGAGCGCGCATAGCCCTCGGCGGCGTGGGTCGCGCCTTGTTCGTGACGGCAGAGCACATGCGTGATGCCTTCGACGGCAAAGAGCGCGTCATAGATCGGAAGGACGGCGCCACCGGGATAGCCGAAAATGTGCTTTACGCCCTGATCCTTAAGCGCGCGGATCACCATCTCGGCTCCCGAGAGCTCGATGGCGCTGTCTCTGGTCGGAGCGCCGGTCAGTGAATTTCCATCCTTGTCCATGGCGGACATCCTTCGTCGTTCGAACGGCACAAAAGCGAAAGGGGCGTTGCCGCCCCTTTGGTTCACAGCCGCTGCGTCGGAAGCCGGGGCCTATCCCCGTCCGATCAGCGGCCGTCCAATAAGTACGAGTGCGAAAATCACAGTTTTCCCCGTTGGTGCGGCGCAAAATAAGGAAAGACCGATTCGCCGTCAAGCAATTTAATCATACGAATGGTAGCATTTTGGTAACAATGTTGCGACGGTCCGTCGCATCGATCCTCGGCCAGTCTGCCAATTGATTGCGGAACCAAGTGTCCTGGCGCTTGGCATATCGCCTAGTTGCCGCAATGGCGCGCGTGACCGCTTCCTCCTTGCTCAGCAACCCTTGATGGCAGGCGAGCAATTCGGGCCGCCCGATGATCTTGGCGGCAGGCAGCGGGGGATCGAAGTCGACCAACGCCAGCGCCTCGTCTATGGCGCCTTTCTCGATCATGTCGCCAAAGCGCGCCGCGATCCGTTCATGCAATAGCGCGCGCGGAAGTTCGAGTACGAACGTCGCGAGGCGCAGTCCCGCCAGCACCGGCTCGCCGGCATGCTTCTGCCAGTAGGAGAGCGGCTTGCCCGATGCCTCGAACACTTCGAAAGCCCTAAGAAGGCGCTGCCGGTCGTTTGTTCTCAGTTGCAGTGCGAGCTCGGGATCGCGCGACGCGAGTTCTTCATGGAAGCGCTCATTGCCGATCTCGTCGAGAGTGGCGCGCGCGGCGGCGCGCACTGCGGCCGGCACAACCGGCATGGCGGAGAGCCCGCGCGTCAGGGCGTTGAAATAAAGACCGGTGCCGCCGACGAAAATGGGTACGCGTTGCATCTGGCGCGCTTCGGCAAAAGCTGCTGCAGCATCGCTCTGGTAGCGCCCCGTCGAATAGGCCTCTCGTGCCGACACATGGCCATAGAGACGATGCGTCACACTCGACATTTCTGCGTCGGACGGCCGTGCGGTCAGGATCCGCGCTTCGCGGTAAACCTGCATGGAATCCGCGTTGATGATGACGCCGTCGACGAGTTTCGCGAGTTCCAGCGCGGCATGCGACTTGCCGCTTGCGGTGGTGCCTGCGATAAGAATGGCGTCGAACTTCAAGTGGCTACTCGTTTGAGCGACACGGCAGAAATCGCACGGTTCGAGGCGCTGGCGGAAGAGGCCTTGAGCGCGATCTATGACGTACGCGGGGCGAATGTGCGGGCCGCATTGGAAGATGCCCGCTACAATATCGAGCGCGCGCTCGATATCGCGCGCATGCGGGGGATGAAGGGTGAGATCGAGCGGCTCTCCAAGCGTCGCGACCGCATCCAGGCCATGTATGACGCGCGTTTCAAGAAGCGTCGTGCCCAGCCCTAGCACATCCGCGTGTCTCGAATGACAGCGACGTACATCCTCAGTGTGGTCGGTGCTCGCATTGGCGACGTCCACATGCCGCTGCCCGATATCGGACGCGAGCACTGGCTCTCTCCCGGCCGCGCACTCGACATCCCTTTCGATCACGACCCGGAGCAGGTGTTGGAACGCGCGCGGCATCACTTCCGGGACCAGGCTGTCGACGTCAACGTTGTGCCCGCGGCCGACCGACGCAAGAAACTGCTGATCGCCGACATGGACTCGACGATCATCGGTTGCGAATGCCTCGACGAACTCGCGGATATGGCCGGCCTCAAGGCGAAGGTCTCGGCGATCACCGAAAAGGCGATGCGCGGCGAACTTGATTTCGCAGCCGCCTTGCGCGAGCGCGTCGCCATGCTGAAGGGCCTCCCGCTCGAAGCACTCGAACGCGTCTATCGCGAGCGCATCCGGCTCAATGCGGGCGCGCGCACGCTCGTCGCCACCATGCGCAAGTATGGCGCTCATACGCTTTTGGTATCCGGCGGGTTTTCCTATTTCACCTCGCGCGTTGCCAAGGATGCGGGGTTCGAGGCGGATCAGGCCAACATCCTGCTCGACGACGGTGCCGCACTCACGGGCGAAGCACGCGAACCCATTCTCGGCCGCGAGGCCAAGCTTGCTGCGCTGGAAAAGGCGACGCGTCTCCTCAATCTGAAAGCCGCCGAAACGCTCGCCGTCGGCGATGGCGCCAATGATCTCGACATGATCGAGAGAGCCGGACTCGGCGTCGCCTATCGCGCGAGACCGATCGTCGCGGCAGCGGCCGGCGCGCGCGTGACGCATGGCGACTTGAGCGCGCTTCTCTACCTCCAGGGCTATTCGGACGACGAGATCGTGAATTTGGACTAGTTCAGCTTCACCGCCACATAGGTCACTTCCCCGCCCCGATTGACGAGAAGAAGCTCGATCTTCTTGCCCGCCTTGCGGTCCGCCGCGATGCGACTCGTCACATCGTTGGGGGTTTTGACCGGGACGCCCTGCACCTGGACGATGACGTCGCCGGCGCGAATGTTCTTGTCGGCAGCCGGACTGTCGGCGGCGACGTCGACGACGAGAACACCCTGCACATTGTTCGAAATCCTGAATTCGCTCCTGCCATTGGCATCGAGTTCGCTCAGCGACAGCCCGAGCATCGAGACCTTGGGAGGTGGCGTGGCCGACGCCATGCGCGGCGGCGGTGCCGTGGATTTTTCGTTGAGCTTGAGAACGGTCAGCTTGACCGACATCTTCTTGCTTTTGCGGATGAGGTCGACGGCAACGGTCTTGTTGATCGGCGCATCGGCGACGATGCGCGACAGCGCGCGCGAATCCCCAATACGCTTGCCGTCGAAGGTGGTGATGAAGTCACCGTTGCGCACGCCGGCCTTCGCCGCCGGGCCGTTCGGTGAAACGTCGGCGATCAAGGCGCCTGCGGTATTGGGCAGACCCAGTCCCTCCACGAGATCGTCGGTCACTTGTTGCACGCGCACGCCGATCCAGCCGCGTCGGGCCTGGCCGAACTGACGCAGTTGCGCGATCACGTCGCGCACGATGTTGGCGGGAATCGAAAACGCGATTCCGACCGAGCCGCCGCTCGGCGAATAGATCGCCGAGTTCACGCCGACGACATTGCCGTCCATGTCGAACAGCGGGCCGCCCGAATTGCCGCGATTGATCGGCGCGTCTGTCTGGATGAAATCGTCGTAGGGCCCGGCTTCGATGTCGCGATTCCGCGCCGAGACGATGCCCGCCGTCACCGTCGAGCCGAGGCCGAAGGGATTGCCGATGGCGATCACCCAGTCGCCGATGTGAGCTGTATCGGAATCGGCGAATTTCGCGAACGGCAAGGCGCGCTTGGTGGTGACCTTGAGCAGCGCCAGATCGGTCTTGTCGTCGCGGCCGATGAGTTTGGCCGGCAGATTCGTTCCGTCGTTCAGCGTCACCGAAATCTGATCGGAATTTTCGATGACATGGTTGTTGGTTACGACGTAGCCGGATGGGTCGATGATGAAACCCGAACCGAGCGAGGTGACGCGGCGCGGCAAATTGCGTCCGGGTCCGAGGAAATCCTTGAACAGGTCTGCGAGCGGCGAACCCGGAGGCACATTGGGCAGGCCCTGCGCATTGGCGAGCGGCTTCAGCGTCTGCGTCGTCGCGATGTTCACCACCATCGGCAGCAATCTGGCCGACAGTTCCGCGAAGGAGGCCGGCGCGCCGCGCACAGGCACCGTCGGTGCCGGTGCGGCGTGGGTGGGTGGGGTCGGGTGGCGCACGGGCGCGGCGCTAGCGCCCTGAACGGCAAGCAGCATCACCAGGGCTGCGACAAGCCAACCATAACGCATCGGAAAGGCGACTCCGGCTTCATTCGATTTGCGAAGCGCCATCCTAAGCGAATGAGGCGCGAAGCCAATAAGGCGCGCCTGAATTCCCGCTCACATTCGCGCGCTTGCGCGCTTTTGGCGGAAACCTGCGGCAAGACGGCGCTGGAGCGGCGCATCGAACAAGCGTTCGAGCAGGACAGCGGCCGTGACGGCCAAAGGAACTGCCAGCCACCAGAGAATCGGGTCCGGTCGCAGCACCTTCAGCACATCGAGGATCGGATGGTGCACGAGGTAGAGCGGATAGCTGAGCGCACCGGCCCAGGCGAAAATGGCTGCCGTCCGAGCCTTCGCTTCCCGGCTCAACGCCGCGACGAGCAGAAGCGGAAAGACGAACAGCGTCGCCACGAGATCGCCCGCGCCGCCGAAAGGCATCACCCCCGCGAAAACGGCCGCCGCCGTCAGGACAACGAACGGCCAGGGCAGCGCGATCTTCTGCAGCCGTCCGTCGCGATACTGGCGATTGAGCAACACGCCAAGCGGAAAGGAAAAAGCGAAGCGCACAAAGCCGCCGAAGGCGTTGTCGGCATCGACGCCGCAATCCAGGTTGTGCGCGCGATAGACGATCAGGCAAAGGCCGGCGGCACTGACGAGACTCAAGACTTTCAACGTAGCGTCGGACAATGTGCGCGCGGCAACGCCATAGACGAGGTTTCCGATCATCTCCACCGATAGCGACCAGGAGGGCGAATTGAACGGAAAGGACGGCCACTTCGCCATGCCGTTCCAAGGCAGGAACAAGAGATTGAGCGCCAGAACCGACATCGTCGGCAGGTGCGGAACCTGGATCCCGTTCGCCGGTCCGACGCTTTCGGCAATCTGGTAGCAAAATGCACCGAAGAAGATGCCGACAGCATAGAGCGGCCACAGCCGCTTCAGTCGTGCGATTAGAAAGCCTCCCGGGCTCCAATCGGCGCGCAACCGAGCCTCATAGGCATTGGCAACGACGAAGCCGCTCATCAGGAAGAAGAGATCGACGGCGAGATAGCCCTTCGGCGCCAAGCTGCCGACCGGAAGGTGATAAAGCACGACCGCGAGCGCGGCGACGCCGCGAAGCGCATCGAGTGTCCGGAAATGCCGTGTCGCCATCAAACGAGCGTGACAGAACGGCGTTTCGCAAAGGTTTCCGCAGCGACTATTTTCCGCCGGGCCCGTGGCCGAAATACTTGAAAAAGTCGCTGTTGGGCGACAGCACGACGGTCGTGTTCCCACCCGGCAAGGCGTCCTGATAGGCCTGCATCGCGCGGTAGAAGCCGAAGAAGTCGGCGTCCTGGCTGTACGCCTGTCCCAAGATCCGGGTCTTCTCGGCATCGCCTTCGCCGCGCAGGATTTCGGACTCGCGGGTCGCTTCCGCGGTCAGGACCGTGACTTCGCGTGCGGCTCGCGCCCGGATGCGCTGCGCGGTCTCATCGCCTTCGGCGCGATATTCGGCCGCTTCGCGTTCGCGTTCCTTCTGCATGCGCTGATAGATGGCGAGACTGTTGGCTTGCGGCAGGTCGGCGTGACGGATGCGCACGTCGACGATTTTGATGCCGAAGCCGGCTGTGTCCTGGTTCATCGCGTTCTTGATGTCGATCATCAGCTGCGCACGCCGGCCCGAGAGCATCGCGGCAAAGCTCTGCGAGCCGAGCACGCGGCGCACGCTCGACGACAGGATCGGCGTCAGCCGCATAATGGCCGTGTCGTGGTCGATCAGGCTTTGGTAGAAGCGCAAGGGATCGACAATACGCCAGCGCGCGAAGGCATCGACCATCATGCGTTTCTTGTCGGAGGCGATCACTTCCTCCGTCGGCGCATCCAGCATGAGAACGCGCTTGTCGAAGAAGACCACATTCTGGGTGAGCGGAGTCTTGAAATGCAGTCCGGGTTCGGTGACGACGGCCTGCGGCGCGCCGAACTGAAGCACCAGCGCCTCCTCGGTCTGATTGACGAAGTAGAAGCTCGAGAACAGCGCGATCAGCACGACGAGGCCGAGCAGTCCAAGCGCGAAACCCATGGCGCGGCTCATTGCGAGCCTCCGCTCGAGTCGGAGGGCGACGCCGATTGCGGCGCGTTCTGGCGCGTGCCGCCCGAGCCCAGCATGTTGGGCAACTGGAAGTACGGCACCACGCCCTTGGCCGAGTCGTCAACGATCACCTTGTTCATCGGTGCAAGAATGCTGCTCATCGTCTCGAGATACATGCGCCGGCGCGTCACATCTGGCGCGCTACGATATTCGGCAAGGACTGAGAGAAAGCGCTTCGATTGCCCCGAGGCCTCGGCGATGACCTGCTGGCGATAGGCTTCGGCATCCTGGACGATGCGCGCCGCACGACCGCGCGCCTCCGGGATCACCTTGTTGGCATAGGCTTCGGCCTCGTTGCGCATGCGCTCCTGGTCGGCGCGCGCCGCTTGTACGTCGCGATAGGCGTCGATCACTTCGCTCGGCGGATCGGCTTTCTGCATATTGACGTTGGTGACGGTGACACCTGCGCCATAGGCATCGAGCGTCTTCTGCATCAGATCCTTGACCTCGATCTGAATGGTTTCGCGGTCCTGGGTGAGGATGCTCTCGAACTGGCTGCGGCCGACCACTTCGCGCATCGCGCTCTCAGCCACGGCTTTGATGGTGGCATCGGGGTCTTCGACCTTGAAGAGATAGTCGCCGGCGTCTTTAACGACCCAAAAGACTGTAAAATTGATGTCGATGATGTTTTCGTCGCCGGTCAGCATGTCGGCTTCGGCCGGCAGCTCTTCCCCGGCGGCGTTACTATCCTCGGTGTCGGCTGGCGTGCGGTAGCCGATGTTGATCTGGCGCTGGCGCGTCACGTCGAGCGTGTAAGCGGTCTCGATTGGCCAAGGCAGGTGATAATTGATGCCGGGCGGCGTGCGCGCGACGAATCGCCCGAAACGCAGGACGATGCCCTGCTCGAACGCCCCGACGAAATAGATGCCGCTTGCAAGCCATACGCCGACAACGATCAGCAAAAGCACGACCAGGCTTCCGGTCGAGAAGCCGGGGCCGGGCAGAAAGCGTCTGAGCCTGTCCTGGCTGCGGCGAAGCATGTCTTCGATGTCGGGAGGGCGCATGCCGCCGCCGGGTGTCGGACCACGGTTCCACGGACCCTTTGGTCCACCCGAACCGCTGCCATTTGACGAGTTGTTCCAAGGCATGCCGCGACCACCTCTTCCTTGGTTTCCCAAGGTCCGGCGGTTATATGGGCAACACCGCCGGGGCGCAAACCTTGCTGCCCCTTCAAAGAGATGGCGTGACGGCCTATCTGTTCAAGGCTGAAAACCGACAAGGTGCGATTTGGCTCACGCGACGCGGGAGGATGTTCTCAGAGCGCTCGACCAGGTCATCGACCCGGTGAGCGGGCGAAGCGTGGTTCAGGAAGACATCATCCAGGGTCTGGTCTTGCGCGACGGCAATGTCGGTTTTGCGGTGGAAGTCGATCCGCGGCGCGGGCGCGAAGCCGAACCCCTGCGGCGAGCCTGCGAAGTCGCGGCTGCGCACGTCCCCGGCGTCCTATCGGTGACTGCCGTTCTCACGTCCCATCAGGAAACGGCGCAGCCGCAACGGCCGGCACAGCCGCAACGACATACGCCGCCGCCGCCGGCAGGCATTCCCGGCGTCAACGCGGTCATCGCGGTCGCAAGCGGCAAGGGCGGCGTCGGCAAATCGACGGTCGCCGCCAATCTTGCCATCGCGCTATCTCAACTGGGATTGAAGGTCGGCCTGATGGATGCCGATATTTACGGGCCATCGGTGCCCAGACTGTTCGACATCCGCGACAAGCCCAAGACCAGCGGCAAGAAGATCGTGCCGATCGAGAAATTCGGCATCAAGATCATGTCGCTCGGGTTTCTCGTGCGCGAGGATGAAGCGGTGGTGTGGCGCGGACCGATGGTGCAGAGCGCACTGACGCAGATGCTGAACGACTCGATGTGGACGCCGCTCGACATCCTCGTCATCGATATGCCGCCGGGTACCGGCGATGCCCAGCTCACGATTTCGCAGCGCGTGCCGTTGCGCGGCGCGGTGATCGTGTCGACACCGCAGGACCTGGCGCTGATCGATGCCAGGAAGGGCCTGGCGATGTTCAGCAAGACTCAGGTACCCGTTTTGGGCATCATCGAGAATATGAGCCTGTTCGTCTGTCCGCATTGCGGCCATGAAAGCCACATTTTCGGGCATGGCGGCGCGCGCAGCGAAGCTGCCAAGATGGGGGTGCCGTTTCTCGGCGAAATTCCCCTCGTCCCGGCGATCCGCGAAACCTCGGATTGCGGAAAACCAATCGTCATTGCAACGCCGCACGGAAAAGAGGCACAGGCGTTTCGTGCCATCGCCAGCGAAGTTGCGGCCAGTGTTGCCTCCGCGCCACGCCAACCGCCGCGAATTGTGCTGGAATAGCCGCATGGCTGCAGCGACCAAACCGCAGATCAGAAGTCTGTTCGCCACGCCGGTCGCGATCCACTTTCTTCCCGTGGCGCAGGAAGTGAACCAGACATTGAGGCCGCTCATTCTGGAGAAGGCGCAGGCCGGCAAGAATGAAGAAGGCTGGAGTTCGGGTCCCGGGTTCGAAAGCTGGGGCGCGGAACCGGCGCAGACCATCTTCCGCGTGGCACGCGATCTCGCCGATAACATGACCTCTACGCGGTCCGGCGCGCGCGTTGCACTCGATTGGCACGTGACCGCGACAGCAACCGTGCGCCATAAGGGCGAGTATCGCGCCTTTGCTTCGCAACCGGGCGCCTACTGGTCCGGCGTCTATTATGTCGATGACGGCTACGCCAAATCGGACGACCTGGCGCTGGGCGGCGAGTGCGAACTTGCTGATCCGCGCGGCGCATTGCCCAACATGGTCGCGCCCCATCTCGGCTTTCGCATTCCGGGCGGACAGACGGCCGGCAGCCCCGAGACGATCCGTCCGACCAGCGGCATGATCATCCTGCATCCGTCGTGGTTGGCGCGCGGCGAAAAGCGCTATGACGGCGAGCACCAGCGCATCATGATCGAGTTCGATCTGATGCCTCCTCCCGAGTAATCCTGTCTGGAAAATTAGCGCGAACTGTCCTTTCCTATGCAACCATAGATTGTAAATTTACGAAATCAGGGTAATATTCGCCCCCTCGGACTAGAGAACTCAACCATGGAGGACCCAAATGAAGTTCGGCGACAAGGTGGAGCGCCGCCCATCGTGATCCAGGTGCAGCCGACCGGGTATGTGAAGCTGAGCGCGCCCGACGAAATCAGGGATTTCGAAAACATGATGCATGCGGTGTATGGCCATAAGCTTGGCATTCACTCGGGCCTGCATGCCTGCGAAACCTGTTCGGGCGGCTGTACCGACGATTGCGGCGTCTACTGATCCGCAAACCGACCGCACCGTGTCCGCGCCGCCAGCGCCCCTGCGATGATTCTCGTCGTCAGCAACGGCGATGATCTGCACGCGCATGTCATTGTCGGGAAACTGGCCGAACGCGGCTATCGCGCGAGCTATCTGCTCGGGAGCGATCTGCTCGCGACCTCGCGGCCGATCTCTATTTCGCTCACCAGCGAAGGAAATTGCGGCTCGTTTGCCCATTGGGGCCGTCGGGTTTCGCTGTCCGAGGCAAAAATCTTGTGGCTGCGTCGCCCGCGGCCACCGCAAGTTCTCGACGCTGGGCAGTTTTCCGCCGACGCTGCCGAACTCATCCACAACGATTGCCGGCTCGGTCTGAACGCGCTTATGACCACGGCCTTTCACGGCAAGTGGATTTCGCGGCCTATGCGACGCAGCTGGCATCCGACAAGGTATTTCAGCTGACTGCCGCGAAAGCATGCGGCTTTCGCATTCCCTCGACCCTAGTCAGCCAGAGCAAGGCGGACGTCGTCTCGTTCTACGAACGTCATCGTCGCGACGTCATCGTCAAGACGCTTGCCGGAATCAACGGCGCGTTTCTGCAGACACGTCAACTCTGCGATCCGGAAACCTATCCCGCCGATGTCTTCGCGGTCTGTCCGGCGATCTATCAGGAGCGCATACCGGGCAGTGATCACATTCGCCTCAATGCATTCGGGGCGAACTCCTATGCGGCGCTGATCCGTTCGGACGCTCTAGACTGGCGGCCCAATCTCAATGTGCCGATCGCGGCCTGGTCGGTGCCGTCAGACGTACACGCGAAGGTGCGCGCAGTGCTGGATCGGTTGGGCCTGGAGATGGGAGTCATCGATTTGAAGCTTACACCTGCGGGCGAATTCGTCTGGCTCGAGGTCAATCCGCAAGGCCAGTTTCTCTTTCTCGACGCCTTGACGAATCTGCGCCTCGCGGACCGGTTTGCCGACTATCTGATCGAGGAAGCAAGGCAAGTCGAACTGCCCTGACGCTCATAGTCGCTATTCGATTCCTGCCTTCAAACTCATGCTGCGGGTTCGGCCGTTCACCGAGACGCTCCAGCTGTCGCCGACCTTGTGTGACTCCAAAACGATGCAGAGCGGATTGGGCATGCCGGGTGGCGCCGTTTCGTAAGTTCTGCAGAGCTGACCTTGGTCGTCGATCTTCCATGTGCCCTTGCCATTGAAGCTCTGACCCATAGCCGTCGCCGTCACGTCGAAGGTATGATCTGCGCGGTAATGCGTATGACTCTCCAGCATGCCACCGGCCGATATCACCGTATTGCCGTAGTAGCCCGCCATAATGTCGTCCCCGGCCAATGCCCGGGTTGCAGAAAGTGCGAGTGCCGACGTAATGAGAAGCAATCCGCGCATGACGGTCTCCTGTTTGCTATGGCCGTCAATTCACGCCCTGCACGAGCGTGATGGTCGCGCCATCCGCCGCCGTCCACTTGTCGCCCACGGCATGGCTTTCGAGCGGGCCGCAATCCGGGTTCGTGCGTCCTGGCACTGGCGGATCGAAGGTGCGGCAGAGTTGGCCCTTGTCGTCGATCGCCCAGGTGCCTTTGTACTCGAAGCCGAACGAGGGCACCTTGCCGGAGAAGGTGTGATCGGCGTTGTAGTAGGTGTGCGATTCCATGCCGCCCGCACTGACCGACACCAGCGTATTGCCATAGGTGTTCGCCATCATGTCGTCGCCCGCCGACGCAGCGGTTGAAACGGCAAGCAGCGCAGCCGCGCCGAACAGGAACAAACGCATGAAATCCTCCGGAAGTTGGTTCAGTTGGCGGCGCACCTTAGCGAATAAGCTCAGGCGTTATAAGCCAGCCTGAGGCCGGGCGAACGCCAGTCGCACATCGCGAGCCTACCGGTTGACGACATCGTGATGAATGCCGTCTTCATGTCCTTGCCGCCCCAGCAGATGTTGGTGACGATGAGATCGTCGAGCGGCGTGTGCTCGAACTTTCCCGTGCCCGGCCAAAAGGTGGAGATGCCGCCGGCCAGAATCGTGGCCACGCAGACCGCACCGTCCGCCTGCACGCCCAGCGAGTCGAAATAGGCCAGTCCGGGATAGGCGCCGACGAAATTCGCCGGAGTGAAACCTGCGGCGGGCTTGGCCACGCCCGGCGCCTCAAGCGGCAATTCCCACAAGCGGCCCGGCATCGTCTCTGCGTAATAGACATGGTTGCCGTCGGGCGACAGGCCGACGCCGTTCGGCGACGTCAGTTCGCGTAAAACCCTGGTGATCTTCGAACCATCGGCTTTGGCGTAATACAGCGCGCCGTGCAGTCGCCGCTCCGCATTGTTGCTGGCATGATCGGTGAACCAGAAGCCGCCTGTGGTATCGAAGACGATGTCGTTTGGCGCGAGAAGCTTCTGCCCGTCGCATTGCGCGTAGAGAACGTCGATCTTGCCGGTCGAGATGTTGATGCGCTCGATGCGTCCGCCCTTGTGCGATGCCGGCGTGTGGCCCGGAATCATCAGACCATTGATGATGTTCATCTCGAAGTTGCCGCCATTGTTGCAGCAATAG
>Ga0187821_10000181_pt1 | contig 13688 bp, 14 predicted proteins | sample NC_wetland_sal_i_20_FD_132442 | JGI IMG/M metagenome (GOLD analysis project Ga0187821, IMG submission 132442) | Wetland sediment microbial communities from Neuse River Estuary, North Carolina, USA - SourceSoil_1 | ecosystem: Environmental > Aquatic > Freshwater > Wetlands > Sediment | place...
AGGACCGGCTTGGATTTTCTGGGATAACCGAAAGAAACATTCCTGAATTCAAATCCCTCGCGGATCGGCCGCGGCCCGGGCAAGCTGCCCGCCTTGGAAAAAATCCTAGGCCGAACCGAAAAGAATTCGATCAAATCCGTGAGGAAAAGAGCATGGTCGGCAATATGCGAAAATGTCGAAAAGACAGCCTGAATATTGGTGCTGGCCCCGGCAATCGCGCCGGCCAGGAAGGTTAAAGTACCGAGGGTCAACGTGCCGATGACGGTCAGATAGATCCCGTAGGCATACGTTCCGTAATATCCGACCGTTCCGAGAAGAGCCAGAAGAGAGCCCAAAATCAACTTTCGTCCCGCCAACTCCACATTCTGACGATGGACTTCGTCGGAAATCGACTGATATCGGCCTGCAAAGAACTGACCGAGTCCAAAGAGCTTCAGCTCTTTTGCGCTCTCCTTGCTAGTGCCCAGGATGCGCAAATAGTCCAGTTCGCGGCGTGCAGGGGTCTGCTGCACGCTAAGCGAATATCCGAGGAACGCGAATTTGGTTTCCGCGAGGAATTGCGGCACGACGCATATGATTAGGGCAACCAGGATCCAGGGGGAGATCACACAGATTCCGGCGGCAAGCGAAATCGTGCTGATGGCTTGCTGGACCAACACTCCGCTTTCTTGAATCATCCCCACCCGATCGGCTCCCTGCACTCGAGCGCGCTCCAACCGGTCGTAGAACTGAGGGTCCTCATAACTGCAAAGGTCAAGGGTTGCCGCGTGCCGCATGATCCGAATGTTGACGTGGCGCGTGTATCTCTCGTTTAAACTCGTGTCGCAAAAATCGACCAGCCGGGCCAGGATAATCACGAGGCACGCCAATCCAAATTCAAGCGCGACCAGACCCCAGAATCCTCCAGGTAATTTCGCTTGATGCGACGTCACCACATAGATGGCGTCGATAATCCGGCGGGTGACCATTAGCATCGCGACCGGGAGCAACGCAGCCGTCAACCGGATCGCTAGGCTTGCCCCGACCACTCCAGGCGCTGCCTCCCATACCATGCGAAAGATCGGGGGAACATTCTTCAGGGAATGGAACCGGTCATGCCAGTCCTGTTTGGGCATCCAAACAGTGTCGGCACTCTTCATTATCTTCGTGTTCGTCATAGGGGATCCCGTTTTGAATCTATCTTCGCTCGGTGCGTGCGCCGATGCTTCGCCGAAAGGGCTCGAGGGGATCAATCTGGGCATGGATCCTGGGGGATTGAGGCCATTGGCTCGATGCGATTCTCTTTTCTGGTTCTTGCCTCCTTCGCCGCGCGCTAAGTTTCACTAGTACTACTGGTGTGAGCCTGAGCACGTTGAGTTCCACCGAAATGCGACCGTAAGTTCCTTTGGAATCTTCAGTTTTGCTGAAGCGGACTGAAGCGGCTATGCGATTTTTCCGCCCCAATTACGACTTCTTTACACGCAGGAATAGACGGCATATCCATGTGAACAAAGAACATTTCTTCTTGGGGGGGACCGAGAATAGCTGGAACAATTGATTATAAAAAGCTCATCTTCCCGCGGTTTCCGGACGCAGTTCGGCCTTTTGGCACGCCCCGTGAGACTTCTTACCCCTGCGCGTCCATATTTACTACCAGGCGCGCGCACCCGTCCTTGCGGTCTTACGCGGATCATGGCGCAGGACAAAAGTTCGTCATCCCGCCTGGTTCCGCTTCAGCTTGACGCTTTTTTGGGAACCTTCGCGCCTTTCTTACGTGCTTCTGACAATCCGATGGCGATCGCCTGCTTTCTGCTCTTGACGGCTCCCCCCTTTCCTCCTTTACCCGATCGCAACGTTCCACGTTTTCTTCGACGCATCGCGCTCTTAACCGTCTTGCTTGCTGCCCGCCCGTATCTGGCCATAATTGCCTCCGATCTCATTGAAGTGCCATGCACCGCGACGATAACAATTGAAAACCCCCCTCGCGATAGACAACTATCTGTAGACTTTCCACCAGAAACCTGTACTCCGTGGCTCGCTCCCAGCCCAAATACATTTTGGTTGACCCCGATATACCAGAATCGCCGTATGTTAAACCATTCCCGGCTTCTTTATAAATCCAACGCTGTATAGCGCCACACGTCCTTAGCTCTTGCTGTGCAGTTGCGATCGGCGAGGGGAACGGCGCCATATCCATTCCGTTCCAAAATTGTGCAGACCACTTGATTGCTTCAAGGAGTTCCTTTGGCGAAACACTCAAAAGCTGTCGAATTCGCCATCGCCCAGAATGGCGAACCTCATCTCTCCGCACTGCCAAAGTCACCGACGGGAATCAAAGGCCTCGACGAAATCAGCGGAGGCGGTTTGCCCAGAGGGCGCACAACGATCGTTTGTGGAGGGCCGGGCTGCGGAAAAACCATGCTCGGCATGGAATTCCTCATCCGCGGCGCTCAGGAATTCAATGAGCCGGGCGTTCTTGTGGCATTTGAAGAGACGCCCCAGGAAATGGAACGCAATGTCGCGTCGCTGGGCTTCGATCTGAAAAGTTTGGTTGCCCGCAAGAAGCTATTCCTGGACTACGTCTATGTTGAACCGAGCGAGATTCAGGAGACGGGAGATTACGACCTCGAGGGATTGTTCATCCGTCTGCAGCATGCGGTGGACTCGGTTGGGGCGAAGCGTATTTGCCTGGACACCCTCGAGGCGCTGTTCTCCAGTTTCTCCAATGAAGGAGTTCTGCGCGCGGAATTGCGCCGCCTGTTTCGCTGGCTGAAGGAGCGAAACCTGACGACCGTGATCACGGCGGAGAAGGGCGAGAGAACACTCACGCGCCATGGCCTGGAAGAGTACGTCTCCGATTGCGTCATTTTGCTCGACCACCGTGTGCGGGAGCAGATTTCGACGCGGCGATTGCGGATCGTCAAGTATCGGGGGACGAGCCACGGCGCGGACGAATATCCATTCCTCATCGACAACCAAGGTATATCGGTATTGCCCGTCACCTCTCTGGAGATGCGACACAAAGTTTCCGTGGAGCGGGTCTCCACAGGCATTGCCGATTTGGACGAAATGCTGGGGGGCAAAGGCTTTTATCGAGGCTCCAGTGTCTTGATCAGTGGAACCGCGGGCAGCGGAAAGACAACCATGGCGGCCTCTTTCGCTGACGCGGCATGCCGCCGTGGGGAGCGCTGCTTGTTCGTGGGGTTTGAAGAGTCGGTGGACCAGGTGACGCGAAATATGAGTTCTGTAGGATTAGACCTCAAGCAATGGGTGGAAAAAGGGCTACTTGTTCACGAGGCCTGGCGCCCCACCGAATACGGCATCGAAATGCACCTGCTGCGCATACACAAACTCATCGACGCGGTTAAGCCCGACCATGTGGTCGTCGACCCGATCACGAACCTCATCACCGGAGGCGCGCGGAAGGAAGTCTACTCCATGCTCATCCGCCTGATGGATTATCTGAAAGGCCGGAAAATCACTTCGGTGTTCACGAATCTGACGCTGAACAACGATGATTTGGAACACACGGATATCGGAATTTCCTCGCTAACCGACACCTGGATCTTGTGCAGGGACCTGGAATTAAACGGGGAGCGGAATCGCTGCGTTTACGTATTGAAATCTCGGGGCATGGCGCACTCAAATCAGATCCGGGAATTTGTGCTGAGCCGCGAAGGGATTCGCCTGGTCCCGCCCTATATCGGTTCAGGAGTTGTCCTCACCGGATCGTCGCGCGTGGCGCAGGAGGCGAAAGAGATGGCCGAAGCGCTCGTACGATCTCAGGAGATTGAACAGCGGCAGGAAGCATTGGAACGCAAGCGCTGCGCTCTGGACGCGCAAATCAAGATATTGAAAATGGATTTCGCCGCGGAAGAGCTGGAACTGGAACGGATCATCAGGCTGGAGCAGTCTCGCGAGACTCGGTTGGAGCTGGAACGCGACCTCATGAATCGCATCCGGACGGGAACGCCCGAACAAACAGCGGATACGGCAATGGCAAAAGGCGCGGGAGATGCAAAGTGAAGAAAAAGGTAAAAGCGAACGGGAATTTCGACGAGGATCGCGAACCCGCGATGAAGCTCCGGTTGTATGTGGCGGGGCAGACGCCCAAGTCACTGGCGGCCTTGTCGAACCTCAAGCGGATTTGCGCCAAGCACCTGGACGGGAAGTATGAGCTGGAAGTAATCGACCTGATTAAGAATCCGCAACTGGCTCAGGGGGACCAAATCCTCGCGATTCCCACGCTGGTCCGGAACTTGCCGGTACCGATGCGCAAAATTATTGGCGATCTCTCCAATGTGGACCGCGTGCTCGTAGGGCTGGATCTGCGCGGAACCGGGCCGGTGCCGGAGAAGAACCCACCGTTATCCGAAAAAGCCATGGGAGCAAAACTTTGAAGCAGCGGGTCCGCAAGAAAACCGCGCGCGCGGCACAAAAAGGTTCGGGCCCGCGCAAAATGTATTCACTTCGTCTTTACATAACGGGCCAAACACCCCGCTCGGCTGCGTCGATCCGCAACCTTCGCGAAGTGTGCGACGAATTTCTCGAGGGCCGGTTCGAACTGCAGGTCATCGATCTCTATCAGCGGCCGGAGCTGGCCAAGGAAGCGCAAGTCGTCGCCGCGCCGACGCTGATCAAGAGGCTTCCGCTGCCGTTGAGGAGGCTGGTCGGCGATCTTTCGAACAAGAGCGAAGTGCTCCTGGGCCTGGATTTGAAGGAATAGCAATGCGCGAGAAACAATCAAGCAGGATCGGGGAAAAATCGGCCGCGCTGCGAATCAGAAGATTGCGCACACGGGTACAAGAATTGGAGGAGACTTTTCTGGCTATCAAGCGTGGCCAGGTGGATGCCGTTGTTGTAAATGGCATGGAGGGGGAACAGGTTTTTACACTGCAGGGAGCCGAGCACCCCTACAGGGTGCTGGTAGAAAACATGAATGAGGGTGCAGCAACCCTCGATAAAGATGGGACGGTTCTATACGGGAATGCCAGCTTCGCGCGAATTCTGGGCTTGCCCCTCGAAGATGTAATTGGAACTCCGCTCCAGAAACATTTCTCCCTGCAAGAACAAGAGACACTCAGAACACTGATCGCCAAGGGTCTGCAAGGTGAATCCCGTGGCGAGGTGAGCCTTGCGTTCTCCGAAGGCCAACGGCGTCTTGTGCGCCTTTCGTTGTGCCCCGTCCATGAATTTGGCATTCGCACGATTTGCGTCGTTGCGACGGATATGACGGAGCTTTCCGGAGCAAATGAGGCCCTGAAATCCAGCGAAGACGCGCTTCGGAACCTTTCCGGACGCCTGTTACGGCTCCAGGATGAGGAGCGCCGCCGGATCTCCCGCGATCTGCATGATGTGACCGGACAGAAGCTGGCGCTCTTATCGATGGATCTTTCCGGCATTCTGAAGAAAAAGATCATCGCGAAGGACGAGGATATCAACCGGCTTTTGCTTGAATCCATCTCTCTCTCCAACGAAGTGAACAAGGAAATTCGCACGCTGTCCTACCTCCTGCACCCGCCCTTGCTCGATGAGCTAGGGTTGCCCTCGGCCGTCGAATGGTTCACGCAAGGTTTTGAAAACCGCACGGGGATTCACGTGTCAGTGGACATTCCTTCCAGCCTGGTGAGGCTTGCGCCGGACGCTGAGGTCACGCTGTTCCGCATCGTCCAGGAAAGCCTGGCCAATGTTCATCGCTATTCCGGAAGCGCCACCGCCTACGTCCGAGCGCGTTCCGAAGCCGGGGAAATAAGGCTCGAAATCGGAGACTATGGCAAAGGCATGAGTGATGAATCCAAAATGTCAAACCGCGCCTCCGTGGCGCCATTGGGAGTCGGGATTCAAGGGATGAAAGAACGCCTGCGGCAGCTCTCGGGAACATTGGAGATCATCTCCCGGCCGGGCAAGGGAACCCTGGTGACAGCGATACTCCCGATTTGCAGCCAGCAGAGGGAAATATCCGATTCCTATGAAGGCTCTGATATCCGCGAGAACCACTTGAATCCGCCCGAAGCGGTTGAAGAATCCAACGGGTGGCGGAAGCGTATCTTGATTGCCGACGATCACGACGTCCTTCGCCGTGGAATACGGACCATGCTCGAGAGCGATCCGGATCTGGAAGTCTGCGGGGAAGCAGTGGACGGCAAGGATGCCTTGGACAAAACGCTGGCCCAGGCTCCCGACCTCGTGATTCTGGATATCAACATGCCGATCATGAACGGGCTCGATGTTCTGCGGCAAATCGTTCGTCACAGGCCGCAAACAAAAGTTCTCGCGTTTTCCGTGCACGATTCCAAGCAGATCGTCGAGGAAATTCTCGCCGCAGGAGCCCACAGTTACCTTTCGAAAGCCACTGCCGGCCAGCATCTGATGCACGAGGTGCGTTCGCTGCTCCATGGCCGGGTTCATGCTGAACTCGCCTGATCCCGGGCTGGATTCATAACGATTTCCGCCCGCCCTGAGGCCCGACGTGCCCGTACGGGGCGCTCCATTCGTTTCTTACAATCTTTTCATTCGAACCCAATGCACGGATCACTGATACAGGCATCACCGTATTGGCATTTTCCATGACATGTAGTACGGTACCGTACATAGGTGCTCTCCAGCTTTGGCTGTCACCTGCGGAGGGCCCCATGCCCCAACGAATATTCATTGTGGATGACAGCAAGCCCGTACGGAAATTAGTGCGCACCTACCTGGAAGACCGGCTGGAATATATCGATTGCGCGGAAGCGGTAGACGGCCTGGATGCGATCCACCGCGCCAGGGAGGTAGCGCCTGATTTGATCGTCCTCGATCTCAGCATGCCCTTGATGGACGGCTTGGAAGCCAGCGCGATATTGCACGACATGCTGCCAAAAGTCCCGATCATTCTCTTCACATTGCACAAGGAAATCGTTTCGGAGAAGCGCGCCCAAGCATTCGGGATTCGCAAGGTGGTTTCAAAAATGGATCACTTGGATGTCTTGCTAGATGAAATCCTGAAGTATGTGGGGATAGTTAAAGCAGCGACTGCGTGATCCGTTGCCCGCCAAGTTTATATCCGCGCTTATCGGGCGCGAAATATCGTTCCGGCACAATCCTCCGAAGCCGCCGGCTAGAAACCCAAACTAAGGCGCTTTTCCGATCCACCAGAGAACTTTTGCTATGATTTTCCAGTTGTTTTTGCGGTCCATGGTGATGGAACCGTACTCCCGATTTTCCGGGTGCAGAACTTCGGTGTGGTCATAGCGCCGGAAACGAGAGACCGTCAGTCCGACATTCTTGTGCCAGGCGATAACAACCTTCCCGTCCAGCTTGGCTCGGTCGGTCTGCGAGGAATCGACGATGAGGATGTAGTCATCGTAGATCAGGGGATTCATGGAATTGCCGCGAACTCGCAGGCTATAAGTCGAAGTGGGATTCGGGCACCATTCCTTCGGAGCCGCAATGATGCTTTCGATGGGCGCCTCGTGAAGGATCGGCATATTGTCACCTTTTGCGCCATTCGTGGCCGCAACGAGCTTCAGCAAAGGGATCGCGACCAGTTGTGATTTCTCCGGTTTCCGGGCGCTGGCGCCTGCGTGGGCAATTCGAAGATCGTGCAGATTGGGGTGCGGGAAGCGGCTCTGCAATTTCGGCAGGACACGCATCAAGTCCTCGCTGCGCAAGCCGGCTCGTCCCCAAAAAAACCAGCAATCCGGATCACCCGCGAGGTTCCCAAGCTCGATGTAAGTGTGCGACGGCGGTTCCTGCGCGCCGCGCTCCCAGCGGGACACACCCATCGCCGACGAATGGACCTCATATCCGAAACTCGTCTGGCTCAGACCGAGCCGTTGGCGCAACCGGGAAATCATCCCAGCCCAGTCCGGTCTCGCGACGACTCTCGACTTGTTTGACGCCTTGCGCATTGCGGCGGGCTGTTTCTGTTCTTAGACCATTTTCCAGCATAAGAACATACAGCCTATTCCGTAGTGTACGCTGCCGTACGGATAAATTAAAGTCCAATGAAAAACTCAAGCGTTTTTAACATTTGTCGCTAGTATCTCCTGTTAAAAGGGAGTACCGTAGGCTGGTCTCATTGGATCCCTCCGCAGCCTCGCTCCTGCGGTTTCTTGCGATCAGACAATCTGCAAGGTCTGGAGTCGAGGCATGGCCGACAAGATCCAAAGTATTAGTGTCAAGTTTGCACCCGCCCCGGATGGGGCCGATGCCGGTCGCGTATCCATTCAAAACGAGATTCTTCTGGGCCTGCCTCGTAAGGAACGCGCCCTGGTCCTGTCAAAGTCGGAATTCGTCCCGCTGCCGGCCCGCACCATTTTAAGCGAAATGGGTGATCCGATCGAGTTGTGCTACTTCCTGAACAGCGGAGTGGCCTCCATTATTCACGTCATGAAGGACGGGAAAAGTGTGGAAGTGGGATTGACGGGCAAGGAAGGTTTCGTCGGCCTGCCACTGGTCGTAGGGTACCGCACCAGTCCCACACGGGCAGTCATTCAGATCGAAGCCACCGGCCATAGGATACGCGCCAGGGATTTGAAAAATGCGCTGGGGAATTGTCCCGTGCTCGAGGAGAGCCTGCAGTGCTATTCCCAGGAATTAGCGGTTCAGGCGATCCAAATTGCCGCGTGCAATCGTCTTCATGAAGTCAATGAGCGATTGGCTCGCTGGTTGTTGATGAGCCAGGATCGAGTCGGGGAATCCACTTTTCCGCTGACCCAGGAATTTATTTCACATATGCTCGGCACGCGGCGAGCCAGTGTTACAGTCGCCGCAGGCAGCCTGCAGAAAGCCGGGCTGATCACCTATAGTCGCGGCCAAGTGACAATTGAAAACCGAGCCGGACTGGAATCCGCGGCTTGCGAATGCTATGAAGCAATCAATCAACAGATCGAAAGATGGCATCGGGATTCGCGCTGAGCTCTGAACGCTGGCATACGGGCAACGACTACATCCCTTCATGTCGTGAGAAGGCGATCATCCGCTGAGCGGATCCCGCGAACACATACATTAAATTCCGTAGAACTGCTAGACTTGCAATTGTAGCGCCCGCCCTCAGGCGGGCACTCTAGCGTCAAGCACATGCTCGCCTGAAGGCGAGCGCTACAACGCCTGATGCAAGTCTTCGAAACTCCACCGCGGAGAGAACGGCATGAAGAACAAGAGGAAACCCAAGACTACCAAGCCGGGAACCGTCGAAAAAATCATCACGTCTCCCTTTCCGCAAGTGCCGGAAAAGGCTGAGATCTCCATCGAGGGCGCGGATCACTTGTATCAAGAGATTCGTATTGAGAACGTGTTAAAAGACGAGAAGGGCAAGACGGTAAAGCTCAAAGAGGGCGCTCAAGTGGAAGTCACCGTGGAAGCCGATCCCAAGGACACGGTTCCCAAAAAAAACGAATAGGCAATGAAAAGCGGTGGAATTCCGCCTCGGTCCGGCTAGCTCGACCGGTAAGTGAGCTGATATCGCTTATAAACTGATACCTTCTTGCAGTTCGGGCATTCGAGCCTAACCCCGGTATCCGGCATTGCCGGTTTATCCCCAATCCAGGCGAAGGGATCGCGGAGCGAGGATTGATGCTCTTGGTGGATTTCGCTGTGCGTAAATTCCTGGTTGCAATCGGAACAGCCAAGTACCCATCGGGCCACTAGTGATCTCCCTCGATTTCTTCGAGGAGGGCCTCGAAGAGACGTGGGCTTGGGATCGCCATTCGACCACAGTCCACTAAAATTAAGCAATACTCGAAACCATGTAATCCGTAACCGCGCGTGTATCGGGTTCAGACCTGGCGAGTATTTCCTCTTTGAACTCCGCAGGAGCTGCGAGGCGCTAAACCGCCGATCGTCTATCGAGCAGCGCAAACACGATGATGATCAACAGGAGGAGTCCCAGGCCTCCGCTCGGGTAATATCCCCACGCCGTGCTATAGGGCCATGCCGGCAAGCTACCAAGCAGTGCCAAAACTAGAATAATAATGAGTATGGTCCGCAACATGGATTCTCCCTCCAATGGAGATGCGTTTTGATCGCCGGAATGCGCTATGCCAACTCTTCCAGGGTCAGCCGGTTATACTTTTCGGCAAATTTCAATCCGTAAGGGTGCACCAAGGCAATTGCCTGCTTTGTTCGCTCCTCTTCAGGGGCGTGAACCACAAGAAATCCGCAGCCCTTTTTCGCGAGAGCCAAATACTCTTCGATTTTGGCAACGTCCTGTCCAATCTGTGCGGGACTGGAAGCGTGCTCCATGCTTTTCTCGCACTCCAGAACGACGTCTTCTTTGTTGTAACGTGTAACCTCATCTGGGGCGAAGCCGCCGGCAAGCAGAGCTCGCTGAGCCATCTCTGCACTATTATCGTCGCCGAAGGCCATGACGACGTGGCCGGTAGGGCTGAATACTCCAAGCGAGGTTGGAAATTTGGCTCGAACCGGTTTGGCCATATCGTTTTCCTTTCTGTTCACTGGAAAATGAAAAATGGAGGCGGATTCGACCGACTCCGCCTCCATTCGTTCACTTGTCCTTGTCGTCGTGGTGGCCGAAATAGATGCCTATGTCGAAGTGGTCGTGATCCCAATCCGATTTATGGTCCCGGCACCACTGCCGGGTTGCATCCATCCTGGCGACGTCGTTTTCGACCTGGCGGCTGTGTTCGCCGTGGCGGCTGACATCGCGGTCGATTCTGGCGCGATCCGCTTCCAGCCGGCGGTGACAATCCTCTTTCCAATCCTTATCCGCGCGAGCGGGACTGCTGAAAGCGAATACAAGTCCGCTGGCCAGTGCCACAGTCAGAATCATCCGACTCAACATTTTCTTGCTCGTCATGTCTGCCTCCGGGGGCTAGATTCGGCACGCGGGCCGCGCCCCTTCAGTGCTCTCTTTGTTAGCACCGGGCGTGGCGGCGAACTATCGGGTCAAGGGTGTAGTTTGAGGGGGTAGATTACCGACCGTTTTATTTGCGCAAAATATGGTGAAAGGCCACGGGGATTTTCGACCGACTGGGTTGACTGAATTGTCCTTTCGGAATATCCAAAAAAAGTCGCGGAAGTGTCCATCAGGTGAAAACCGTAATTGAAAAATTGAAATGCCTCATGCGATTTCATCGATATTTCATGCGCCAAGGGACGCGGACAAAAGTAAAATAAACATAAGGATTGTCATGTCATCACGAAGGAAAACTGTCCTTTGGATCGTGGGCGGCGCGATGCTTGCAATCGCGGCCGCGCTGATTGTTTTGTCCGTCGTTGTTTCTCGGCGCGCACGCGTCTGGGCGGAAGAATGGATGACGCACGAATACAACAGTAATGTGGAACTCTCCGCCTTTCGCGTCGCAATTCCTTTTCCTCTTGTGCAGTGCGAAGGCGAAAATCTGGCGCTTCATTTTCAAGGGCGGCAGGATTTGCCGCCGCTGATCGCGGTCAAACGATTTACGATGCGGACGTCCCTGTGGGGACTCCTCCGCAGGTCGCGCCGCATTCAATACCTCCAATTAGAAGGCCTTCAAATTAATGTTCCTCCCCGCGAAGAGACCGGCGGTGGCGGCGCCGTAAAGAAGTTTTCCGCCAAATTCAGCACTGTTCGCTTCGGTGAGATTGTTTCCGAGAACGCAATCCTCAAAATTCTGACCAAAAAGCCGGGAAAAGAACCTCTCGAATTCGATATTCAGCATCTCCGGCTGAATTCCTCCGGCGCGGATGACGCCCTCAAATTCCATGCAACGCTCTCCAACCCCAAGCCGCCCGGAGAAATAGTATCCATCGGATTGTTCGGCCCCTGGAATCCTGAAACGCCGAGCCTGACGCCCGTTTCTGGCAACTACGATTTTGAGAAGGCCGATCTGGAAGTTTTTCCCGGGATTGCCGGGATATTGAATTCCAAGGGAAGCTACCAGGGCGTGCTCGAAAAAATCCGCGTCGATGGGACGACGGACACTCGCGATTTTCGCGTCACTCGCGCCGGCCATTCCGTGGATCTATCCACGACTTTCCATGCCACAGTGGACGGCACGGATGGCGACACGTACCTTGATCCGGTGGAAGCTCATTTTGGGCAAACGGATTTGCTTGCGCGGGGGAGCGTCGAAGGCACGAAAGGCGTAAAAGGGAAAATCATAACTCTAGAGGTGAGCGTCGGCCGCGCACGAATCGAGGATTTGCTTTTGTTCGCGATGAGAGAATCGCCCTCCATGACCGGGCCAATTCATTTCAAGACAAAATTCATTCTGGCGCCAGGACCAGAGGAGATTCCGGACCGGCTGAACCTGAACGGCTCCTTTGAACTGGCGTCCGTGCACTTCAGCAACGGAGTTGTCCAGCAAAAAGTCGACAATATGAGCAAACGCAGCGAGGGGAAACCAAAGGAAGTCGTGAATCCCGACGAAGCGATAAGGACGGATGACGTGGCAAGCGTTATGAAAGGAAATTTCCGGCTCGAGAAAGGAATCCTCTCGCTTGCCGGACTCAATTTTGGAATTCCCGGCACGAAAGTTCAACTGGCCGGGACATATGCCCTCGACCCCGAAACTCTTGACCTTCACGGCAAACTCACAATGAAGGCGAAGCTTTCTCAGACCACCACGGGGGTCAAGTCATTCCTGTTGAAATTTGCCGATCCGCTTTTCTCAAAGGGAGGGAACGGCTCAGTCGTGCCCATCAAAATTACGGGTTCGGTGCAGCATCCGCATTACGGTTTGGAACTTGGCCGCAGGAACGACACTTCTACAGAGAATCCGTAGGAGCGGCGCTTCCTGTTCCAGCAGGCGTTTTGGATAGGCGAGGAATGATAAAACTAAAGGCCGGGAAGCAGGAACCCGCCGTCCACAGCGAGTGTTTGGCCCGTAATGTAGGAACCTTTTTCAGACGCGAGTAGCAGCGCAATTTCCGCGACGTCCGACGGTTGTCCGAGACGCTGAATCGCCTGTTTCGCAAGCACGGCGTCCCGCTGCGCTTCCTCTTTCCAGTAGTGTTCGCTGAGGGCCGTCTGAATCAAGCCGGGCGCAATGGCGTTCACGCGGACGCCACTTGGCCCCAACTCCAGCGCGTAGGACTGCGTCATCATGATGAGGGCGGCCTTCGTCATGCTGTATAGAAGGCTGTGCCGCTGCGGGCGAAGGCCGGCAATCGATGCGATGTTGATGATCGAACCGCTGCCGCGCTCGCACATTCCAGGCGCTACGGCCCGCACCATGCGGAAGGCGCTTTTCAGATTGATCTCGATCATTTTGTCGAATTGCGCCTCGTCGATTTCGAGGCACGGCCCGAAGGAAATATTCGTCGCGGCGTTGTTCACCAGAATGTCGATTGATCCGAATTCCTTTGTTGTGATTGCAATCAAATTTTCAATCTGATCCGCGCGGCCGATGTGGCAGGCGACGGGCTTCACGGACGGCCCGATTTCGCGGGCGGCCTGGTCAAGCGTTTCCTGCTTGCGTCCGCAGATCACCACACGCGCGTCTTCGCGGACAAAGACCTCCGCGATGGCGCGGCCAATGCCGCGGCTTGCGCCTGTAACGATCGCAACTTTTCCGGTCAGGCTTCCCACACTTCCGCTCCTGGAAAACTATTTCGCCGCTGCGCTTGCTTCGAGTCCCGCAAGCCGCATCGCCAGCGCGATGGATCGCGATGGGTCATAGGCACGGAACATCGCCAATTTCTCGGCTTCAATCGATCCCTCGGCGTGCACGGCTAGAACTGCCTGATAGCCACCGTAAACGCGCGTCGTCAAATCGCTGATTAAG
>Ga0187821_10000182_pt1 | contig 13679 bp, 6 predicted proteins | sample NC_wetland_sal_i_20_FD_132442 | JGI IMG/M metagenome (GOLD analysis project Ga0187821, IMG submission 132442) | Wetland sediment microbial communities from Neuse River Estuary, North Carolina, USA - SourceSoil_1 | ecosystem: Environmental > Aquatic > Freshwater > Wetlands > Sediment | place...
AGCTCCATAGGAGCGGTGAGAATCTTTGCGTCGGTCACGCGCACCACTTGGACGCCGTACAATTCGCCAAAGGTCCAGCCGGTGTCGTCGTAGGGAGTTTTCTGCGGATCTTCTGGACTCCAATACTGGTAATCGAGCAGGGCGTCGGCGATGCGCGAGTAAGGCTGGTCCATGCGGATCACATAGCTGCCCGCAGGAAAGGTTTTCGTTGTAGGCTCGGGCTTTTCGTCTTTCTTTTCGTCTTTCTTGGCTTCTTCTTTCTTCTTCTCGTCGGATTTCCTTTTTTCTTTTTTGGGCGGGAGCGCGACGGTCAGCGCGGAAGTGGCGCGGGAAATCTCTACATGCTGTTTCTGCAGCACGCGCAGAAGCTCCAGCTGTAACGTCGGCCGTGCTTCATCCGCCGGCAAAACGTACGCAACCGGACCTTCGGATTTTGGCTTTTCGATGGAGCGCTTGGCCTTGGTGTAGAAATTTTTGAGGAACATGCGCTTGTTCTCGTTGAAATAGTGGAGCGAGACGAGCAGGCCGGTTTCTTCGTAATTGTTGTTGTCGCGTTGCGACCAGAGCGTTTTGGGGAGCGGCGGATTCTGTTTGTACCAGGTGCGCGCATATTCTTCAGGGTCGAGCGTGCGCTCCAGGGTGTCGGCGCCGCCGTTGCCAAAGGTTTCGTAGAGGCGGCTGATGCCGTTGTGCAGCGCGGCGATGAACATGAGGTAGCCGGGGGACCAGGTGTCAAAGTTGCCGTGGGCGAAAACGCCGGGCATACCGAACCTGGTCATGTCGGCAACGTTGCGCGCGCCAATCATCTGCCATTCGTCTGCGAGAATCGGGTCAATCCAGGCATTGTAGGGGCCGTCGCCGATGGTGTTGTCGTAAAGATAGGGCACGGACTCGTGCAGGTCGTGCTGCACCTGGGCGTTCCAGTGCACGTAGGTGTTCATCACATTTTCGGTGAGCTTGAGGGTGACGCCCATGGCGTCGCGATTGTTGTCGTGGGCGACGTATTTTCCCCAGTAGACAAGGTTGGGATAGTTCTGGCCGGGATGGGCAAGATGCCATTTGTAGATATCCACCATGCGGTCGCGGCCGTCCACTTCCACGACCGGGGTGATGAGGGTGATCATGCCGTCGCGGATTTCTTTGACGTAGGGGCTCTCGTCCACGGCGAGGCGGTAGGCGAGTTCCATGAGCGCGGTGGGTGCGCCGGTTTCGGGCGAATGAATGGTTCCGGTGATGTAATAAACGGGGACGGCTTGCGCGACGATTTTGTCGGCTTCAGCGTCGTTAAGCTGCAGCGTGCGGGGGTCGGCGAGTTTGCCGAGCAGCGCGCGGTTTTCTTCGAGCTTTTTCAGGTTGGCTTCGGAGGAGACGGCGACCGCGATCATTTCGCGGCCTTCTTCGGTGGTGCCAATGGAGAAGACTTTTACGCGCGGGCTGGCCTTCTCCAGCATGCGCATATAGGCGTAGACATCTTTTGAGTAAGGAAGGATGCCGGATGCGCCGGCCACGTCGCCGAGCACGGCTTCGGGCGTGGGGACGGTTTTGGAGGCGGGGAGATAGTCCACCAGCGGCGAAGTGAAGAATGGTTCGGTGGTGTACTTCTTCATTTTGGCGGTGTAAGCCTCGTCGATGGGTTGTTTAGCGTCGCGGCCGGGCTGCGTTTCGCCGTCGGAGCGGGCCAGTCCGGCAGAAAAGCAGCTGGCGAGGATGAGCAATGCAAACTTCGACCGGAACGCGCGGGGCATGGACTTCTCCTAGGTGAAAAATGAATTGGTGATTGTACTGCAAGTTTAGACGAAGGCCGAGGAGTCCTCGTTTCGCGAGCATTGCGGACAAGAAAAAACATCGGAAAAAGCACGGGTCTGAAGACCCGCCGCGCTACGAGGTCGCGCAGCTCACTCCAGCGCGAGGAAACTGATGCAAATGGGCGAGGTAACGGAAAGGGTTTCGCCGGTGGGCGTCAGCTTGCCGGTGGCCTGATCGACGCGGAATTCCACAATGGCATTGGTGTTCTGGTTTTCGGCAAGGAGAAATTTGCCGGTGGGATCGAGGGCGAAATGGCGCGGCTCCTGGCCTCCGGTGGGGATATCCTGGACTTGCGTGAGCGTGCCCTGCTTGGGATCAATCGCGAAAACCACGATGGAGTCATGCCCGCGATTGGAGGCGTAGAGGAATTTGCCGCTAGGGTGGATTTCGATTTCGGCGGCATCGTTGCGGCCGGAGAAACCGGTAGGAAGCATGGGAACATTTTGAACCGAGTGGAAGGCGCCCTTGTCATTGGCGAAGACGGTGACTGTGGACTCGAGTTCTCCGAGGACGTACATGAATTTGCCGTCGCTGGAGAAAGCGACGTGGCGTGGCCCGGTGCCCGGCTTAGCGACGGCCGAACCGGCGTCGGCGAGAGTACCTGTTGTAGCGTCGAACTTGTAAACGAAAACTTTGTCGAGACCGAGATCAGAGACGTAAACGAAACGGTTGTGCTCCGACGCGCCGATCCAGTGGGCGTGCGGGCCTTCCTGGCGTTTGGTATTTGGTCCTGGCTGGCCCTGATCGGTGACCAGCGCAGTGTGTCCGCCGAGTTTGCCGTCGGAGAGGATGGGGAAAACAGCCACGTTGCCGCTGGAATAGTTGGCGGTGAGCAGGAATTTTCCGGTGCGGTCGATGGCGAGATGGCAAGGATCTTCACCGAGCGCGGGTAGCGCGTTCAGCAGGGTGAGCTTTCCGGATTTGGGCTCGATCGCGAAAGCGCTGATGGAGCTGTCTTTGCCGCGCTCGTTGGCGGCGTAGAGATATTTTCCGCTGGGATGAACGATGACCCAGGAGGGGTCTTTGGTTTCGCCGGCGAGTTCCAGCCCGGACATTTTTCCGGTAGCCGGATCAAACGTAAATTCGTAAATGCCCTTGCTGGTCGTTTTCGTGGTGTAGTTGCCGACGTAGGCGCGATAGGTCTTTGCAGTGCGCGGTTTGGTTTTCGGCCCGGCGGAGAGTAGAGCCAGTGGTGCAAAAAGAAGGACAGCGACGGAAAAAATGCGGCGAAGAGTGATCATGGCGGCGAAGAGTGTAGCACCAACCGGGCGCGAAAAAGCCGGGCTTCAGAGAACAACGTCGAGGTCACTTGTGGAAAGTGGGCGGCGGCCCGTAAGTCAAACAAAATGATGACTTTATTTTGATGTCGAACTCCATTTCAGGTTGAGAAACGTGCCCGCTTCGGCTATAATTTTCAGGTCGTCGATTCGCAGAAATTTCCTTCAAATCGACACGCTCCAAGCATTTTTGGAGCTCGTCCGCCAGGGACGGCTGACTTCGCAACAGCTCTGCGCCAGGAGCTGAAGTGCAGCCAACCTGGAGTAACGAACCTGCCAATTTCGCGACGAAATTCGCGGGGGAATAGTCTTCGCCGCGTCCCGCTGTGCGGGATGGGATGAAGCAGGAACCCTACGAGTCCACGGTGCACGCGGTTTGCCTCGCGGATCAAAGGGTAAGGCGTCGGCCACACGGATTTTTTCGAGGGCCGCACGGGGACGAAGTTCGAAAACTTCCGCCAGCACGCCAGGTCTTGCTTCACGAGCGATAAAGAAATTCGAGCGTTCGCTACGCGACTGCCTCGGGCAGCGCCAGCAGCAGGGTCGCAGCGCGCCACAGATACGATTTTTTAGGATCAAGAGATGAGGGGCTAATGGGCGATAAAGAAAAAGAGCCGGTAACCGGAAAAGGTCCGGGCGGCCATCAGTATGACGCGAAGTCCATCAAGGTGCTGGGCGGGCTGGAGGCGGTGCGGCTGCGTCCCGCGATGTATATCGGTTCGACGGGCGAAATGGGATTGCACCATCTGGTGTGGGAAGTGGTGGACAACTCTGTCGATGAAGCCATGGCCGGCTTCGCGGATGAAGTGAACGTCACGGTACACGAGGACAATTCGGTGACCGTGGTGGACAACGGGCGCGGCATTCCGGTGGACATGCATGCGACGGAAAAGCGCCCTGCGGCGGAAGTGGTCCTGACGGTGCTGCACGCAGGCGGAAAGTTTGACAGCGACACGTACAAGGTTTCGGGAGGATTGCACGGCGTCGGCGTTTCGGTGGTCAATGCCCTATCGGACTGGCTGGAGCTGGAAATTCAGCGCGACGGCGCGGTGTGGGAACAGACCTATGAGAAGGGCAAGCCGACTTCGAAGCTGAAGCAGACCGGCAAGACGCGGAAAACCGGGACGACGGTGACGTTTCATCCGGATGCTTCAATTTTCGAGAAGACGGTGTTCAGCTACGACACGCTGGCAACGCGGCTGCGCGAATACGCGTTTTTGAACAAGGGATTGAAGATTACGCTCAATGATGAGCGCTCGGAAAAAACGGCGGAGTTTCGCTTTACCGGCGGCATCGCGGAGTTTGTGAAGCACCTGAACCGCGGGAAGACCACGCTGCACGATTCGCCGATCTACATGGAAGGCAAAAAGGGGACGGTAGAGATCGAAATTGCCCTGCAGTACAACGACTCTTACGGCGAGAACGTGTTTGCTTTTGCCAACACCATCAACACGGTGGATGGCGGAACGCACCTTTCGGGATTTCGCTCGGCGTTGACGCGTAGCATCAACAACTTTGCCTCTGCGCAGGGCATGCTGAAAGAACAGAAAGACGAAGTCAGCATCACGGGCGACGACGTGCGCGAAGGGTTGGTCGCGGTGGTAAGCGTGCGGCTGCCGCAGCCGCAGTTTGAGGGGCAGACCAAGGGCAAGCTGAACAGCGACATCAAGGGCGACGTTGAGCAGTTGGTGAACGAAAAGCTGGGCGAGTGGTTTGACAAGCATTCGACGGTGGCGCGGCGGATTATTTCGAAGTGTATTGACGCGGCACGGGCCCGCGAAGCCGCGCGCAAGGCGCGGGAGCTGACGCGGCGCAAGTCGGCCATGGATTCGAGCGGGCTGCCCGGGAAGCTGGCGGATTGCCAGGAACGCGATCCGGCGCGCTGCGAGTTGTTTGTGGTCGAGGGCGAATCGGCAGGCGGCTCGGCGAAACAGGGGCGCGACCGCAAATACCAGGCGATTCTGCCGCTCAAGGGCAAGATTCTCAACGTTGAAAAAGCACGCTACGACAAGATGCTGGGCCACGAGGAAATTCGCGCCATCATCACCGCGCTGGGCACCGGCATTGGCAAGGACGATTTCGACGCGGGCAAGCTGCGCTACCACAAAGTGATCCTGATGACCGACGCGGACGTGGACGGTTCGCACATCCGCACCCTGCTGCTGACGTTTTTCTTCCGGCACATGAAAGAACTGATTGACCGCGGCCATATCTACATCGCGCAGCCGCCGCTGTATCGCGTGAAACGCGGCAAGAGCGAGCGGTACATCCGCGACGAACGTGAATTCGCACGCGAACTGATGAAGCGAGCTACCGAAGACCACGTCGTAAAGGCAAAAGAAGGCGTGACTCTGGAAGGCGCGGGGCTGACCACGTTCCTGCTGAATGTGCAGGAGTATGAAGCGGTGGCCGCAAAACTAGGCCGGCGATTGAAGGAACCGCGACTGGTGGAAGCGCTGGCGGAAAGCGGCCTGGAGAAGAAAGCGGACTTTGAAGACAAGAAGCCGCTGGAAAAACTGCTGAAGGAAATCGAGAAGCTGAAGCTGAAAACCGAAGCAGAAGTTACTTTCGATGAAGCGCACAGCTTGTACGAGATTACCTTCGGCGCGCCGCATCACCAGAAGATCAATTGGGCGCTGGCGGCTTCGGCGGATTACAAGCGGTTGCGGGGGCTGGCCAAGCAGACCGAGGACTCCAACAAGCCGCCGTTCACGGTGACGCGCAACGGCGACAAAGCGACCAAGGAAAAGGCAGGAGACGTTTTGAGCTACGTGATGGAAGATGCGAAAAAGGATTTCACCATCACGCGAGTCAAGGGACTGGGCGAGATGAATCCAGCGCAGTTGTGGGAGACCACGATGAACGCGGATACGCGGACGCTGTTGAAAGTGCGGCTCGAGGATGCGGTCGCCGCGGAAGACATTTTTACCACGCTGATGGGTGAAAACGTCGAAGCGCGACGGAAATTCATCGAGGACAACGCGCTGGAAGTGGTGAATCTGGATATTTAACGATGAGAGATTCCTCGTTTCGCTCGGAATGAAGGTTTTCCGATGATCTATCAAATCGGATGGACGACGTTGCCGGGAATGCGCGGATTGGGTGTGAGCGAGTTTCGTGCGGAGCGGACGACGGCGCCGGATAACGAGCGCGGCGTGGCAATTGAATTTTTTGGCGAAGCGGAGCTTGGCGCTTTTTTGCAAGAAGCCGAGGTCGAATTCGGCGGGCGCCGCTTCACGAACACGGCGGATGCGTTCGACACAGTGAAGGCTTGGGTTTTGCAGTGGACTGCGCGGAGAGATTCCGCGCTTCGCTCGGAATAACGAATTAAGCAGGGACTGAGGGGACATGGCGGACGAACAGACACAATCGATCATGGTACCGGTGGACATCGAATCGGAGATGAAGAAGTCGTATCTCGATTACGCGATGTCGGTAATTATCGGGCGCGCGCTGCCGGATGTGCGCGACGGCCTGAAGCCGGTGCACCGGCGCATCCTGTTTGGCATGTACGAGCTGGGGTTGACTTCGACGCGGCCCTATCGCAAGTGCGCCAAGATCGTCGGCGAGGTGCTCGGCAAATACCACCCGCACGGCGACACCCCGGTGTACGACGCGCTGGTGCGCATGGCGCAGGACTTCAACATGCGCTACCCGCTGGTGGACGGCCAGGGCAACTTCGGGTCGGTGGACGGCGACATGCCGGCGGCGATGCGGTACACGGAAGCGCGCCTGGCGAAAATTTCCGAAGAACTGCTGGCGGACATCGAAAAAGAAACGGTGGACTACACGCCGAACTTCGATGAAACCGAAAAAGAGCCGGTGGTGTTGCCGACGCGCGTGCCAAACCTGCTGGTCAATGGCGCCAGCGGCATCGCGGTCGGCATGGCGACCAACATTCCGCCGCACAATCTGCGCGAAGTGATTGACGCCGCTGTTCTGCTGATCGAGAAACCGGAAACTACCCTGAAAGATGTCCTGAAGATTGTTCCGGGGCCCGATTTTCCGACCGGTGGCTATATCGCCGGCCGCGAGGGCATTGAGGCGGCATACAAGAGCGGCCGCGGCAGCTTCACCATGCGCGCCAAAGCCGCGGTGGAAGAGGTCGGCAAGGAACGGGAAAACATTGTGGTCACCGAAATTCCATATCAGGTAAACAAAGCCCGCCTGATCGAGCGCATCGCGGACCTGGTGCAGAACAAGAAGATCGAAGGCATCAGCGACGTGCGCGACGAAAGCGATAGAGACGGAATGCGCATCGTGATCGAACTGAAGCGCGGCGAAGAATCGCAGCTCATTCTGAACAACCTTTTCAAGCACACCCAGATGCAGGAATCGTTCGGCATGATCCTGCTGGCCATCGTCGGCGGGCAGCCGCGCGAGATGGGCATGATCGAAATTATCCGGCTGTTCATCGAGCACCGTCGCGAAGTGGTCTTGCGGCGCACGCGCTTCGATCTACGCAAGGCGCGAGAACGCGAACATATTCTGACCGGCTACCAGGTAGCGCTGGATCATCTGGACAGCGTGATTCGCATCATCCGCGGATCCTCCAGCCGCGCCGAAGCAAAAGACAATTTGCTGAAGTTTTTCGCGGAGCAGGACGTCACCATCACTGAAGCCGGCAAGTCGCGCAAAATTGAAGGCGTGAAGCTGGACGGCCGCAAGTACAAACTGGGCGGCATCGAAGGCGAGACCGCTCGCGCGATCACTGGCGGCCTGACTCCCGTCCAGGTGGACGCCATCCTCGAACTGCAACTGCACCGCCTGACACAGCTTTCAGTTGACGAAATTCTGAAGGAACTGAAGTCGATTCGCGACCGCATCGCGGAGTTGGAAGAGATTCTAGCCAGTGAGAAGAAGCTCAAGGCGGTGATCATTGCCGAGTTGCGCGACGTCCAAAAAACCTATGGCGACGACCGGCGCACCCAAATCGTGGACAAAGTGGACGAGATCAAGCTGGAAGATCTGATTGCGGACACCGAGATGCTGATCACGGTCAGCCACGCCGGCTATATCAAGCGCACGTCCACCGATACTTACCGGCATCAGTCGCGCGGCGGCAAGGGACGAATCGGCGCGAAGACGCGCGAGGAAGACTTCGTCGAGCACCTGTTCGTCGCGTCGGCGCACAGTTACATTCTGCTGTTTACGTCGAAGGGGCGCGTGTACTGGGTGAAGGTGTACGAAATCCCCGAAGCCGCCGCGGCAACGCGTGGCAAAGCCATCAACAGCCTGGTGAAGTTCCAGGAAGACGAGAAGCTTACCGCGCTGGTGGCGGCGCGCGATCTGGAAGCGGCGGACAAGTTTGTGTTCATGGCGACCAAGAACGGTACTGTGAAAAAGTCCACGCTGACGGAATTTTCGAATCCACGGTCAACGGGCATCATCGCTATCAACCTGGAAGCCCAGGATGAGCTGATCGGCGCGAAACTGACCGATGGCAAGCAAATGATTTTCCTGGCCAGCCACGAAGGTCAGGCCATCCTGTTCCGTGAAACGGAAGTCCGCCCGATGGGGCGCAACGCCGGCGGCGTAAACGGCATGGACCTGGACAAAGATGATTACGTGGTTTCGATGGATGCCGTGCAACCGGACTTTGAAATCATCAGGAACGAGCACAAGACGGAAACACAGAACCTGGAAGAACTGGAAAACGAGCAGATCAAGGATTCGCTGGTGACGCTCATGCTGACCGTGGCGGAAAAGGGCTACGGTAAGCGCACGCCGCTGGCGGAATATCGCATCACTTCGCGCGGCGGGAAAGGCGTTGTAAATATGAAGACCACCGACCGCAATGGCTCCGTGGTGGCCACGCTACAGGTGACGGAAGAGTCCGACGTGATGATCATTACCGAACACGGCAAAGTGATCCGCGTGCATGCCAATGAGATTCGTGAAGCGGGACGCTCCACGCAGGGCGTACGACTGCTCAAATTGGATGACGACGATTCAGTGGCTGCGGCGGCGGTTCTGCAGGAAGAGACTGGCGACGAGAAGAAGTAAGCTGGCTGCTTGAACGCGATTCGCAGCAATCAGATGCGCATCGGCATGATGATGTAGCGGTAGCGATAGGACTCATCGGCCAGCGGTCGCATCTGGCCAGCGCTCTGCTCATCTTTCAATTCGATGCTGATAGGGCCTTCCGCAGCCGCAGCAAGAAAATCCAAAACATAGCTGGAATTAAAACCGATGGAAATCGGATCGCCTTTATATTCCTTATCAATATTTTCCTTGGCTTCGCCATATTCCGGACTGGATGCGGAGATTTCGACGCCCTCGGTGGAGACCGCGAATTTCACCGCGTGGGAGCGCTGGTCAGCCAGTTGCGAAACGCGGCGCACCGCGTCGTTCAACTCAACGCGCTCAAGCACCACGGACTTGTTGTTGTCGCGCGGCAGGACCGCTTCGTAATTGGGAAATTGGCCGGTCAGGATGCGCGAAATCAGCAGGCGATGGCCCACCTGAAAAAACAGGTGGCTTTCATCCTTCGCAAAGTCCATCTTGGCGTCTTCGCCGGAAACGCTGGATAGCTTCTCGACTTCGTCCATGGCTTTCTTGGGGATCAAAACTTTTATTTCGCCGTTCAGGCCGGCGAGCTTCTGATCGGTCTCGGCCAAGGCCAGGCGGTGGCCATCAGTCGCGACCATGGCCAGTGTATCGGGTTTCAGAATGAGCAAGCCGCCGTTGAGCGTGTAGCGCGACTCTTCCATGGAGATCGCGAATTTCGTTTTGGAAATAAGACCTTCCAGAAGCGCGGCGGGAATCTTCACCAGGACGTGAGGCATTGCCGGTAGCGCAGGAAAGTTTTCCTTGGCCATTCCAACCAGCTTGTATTTCTTGCGGTCGCTGACAATTTCGACCCAATGGTTTTCCAGAAGTTTGAATTTTATCTCGCCTTCCGGAAGCAACCGGACCAGTTCCAGAAGCTTCTTGGCGGGAATCGTACCAGCGCCTTCCTTTTTTACTTTGGCTTCGCAGGAAGTACGGACACTCAACTCCAAGTCAGTCGCCGTGATCGTCACGTGACCGTCGCGAGCCTCAACCAGCAGATTGGACAGGATTGGGATCGTGGTCTTGCGTTCAACTACGCCCTGAGTCGTATTGAGCTCATTCAACAGCGCTGATTTGGTTACGCTGAATTCCATCGATTGGCTTTCCTCACGCGCGGTGCCGGTTGCAGACATTCGGTAGCCTTCCTGGGGAGCTTCCATCCACTGATGCGTACTTTACTCGCTTTTGTGTTCGGGCGAAAGTGCGACGATGGGTCAGAACGTGTGGAAATCGTTGGAAAGATGAATCGTGCGGGAGAGTTAGATCCCGCCGATAATCCACAGACCAGAAGATCAACAACATCAACAAGAGATCACTCCAAGCCAAAATTAAATTTGCCCTTGTTGTTGTGATGAGCGCTGTCAGTTTGTGGAAAGCTGCCCAGAACCTTATCGAGTCAACGAGTTCCGCGTCAGGTGGCATGTGCAAATTTTCTGAACATGTCGGAAAAGTGCGTGGTCCGCAGCGTCCAGCGAATTTTTCTCACCGGCTGTCCTCGCCGCGCTAACAGGATTTCCGCAGCTTCTCCTAACTTTGTTAACAAAGCTCACAGAGCTTCCATGCCTGAAAAACCGAATTGATGCCGGAGCGATTCGAACGGAACTCTGCTGCTTTGCCTTAGAGATAGCAAGCTGTCCGTTTTAGCAAGATGCGACGAGGAACTGAGCTCAGTGGAAGAGGAATTATTGCGGAATTTACTGCAGAGCATCCATCAAACGTGTGATGGTGCGGTTCAGTTCCTTGTCGGAACGCCGCATCTCTTCAATCTTGTTGATGGAATGGAGCACCGTGGTGTGATGTTTGCCGCCGAACTGCCGGCCAATTTCGGGTAGCGACGCCGTGGTGAGTTGCTTGACGATATACATCGCCACTTGCCGCGGGAAGGCGATAGCGCGGGTATTGCTGCGAACCTTTAAGTCCTGTTCGCGCAGATTAAAATGTTCGCTCACGCGCTTTTGAATCAAATCAATGGTGACGCGCTTTTCCTGCGACGCAATGATGTTCCGCAGCACCTGCTGGGCAGTGGCCAGCGAAACCGCGGCGCCGGTAAGCGAAGCGTACGCCATCAAGCGGGTCAGCGCGCCTTCCAGTTCACGCACGTTGGATTTAATGGCCCGCGCAATGTATTCCGCAACTTCATCAGGTAGCGAGAAATGATCATTCTCGGCCTTTTTGTGCAGGATGGCGATCTTGGTTTCCAGGTCAGGCGGCTGAATATCAGCGATCAAACCCCACTCAAACCGGGAGCGCAGCCGCTCTTCGATCGAATTAATGTCCTTGGGCAGGCAGTCCGAAGAAATCACGATTTGCTTGTGCTGTTCGTACAGAGCATTGAAGGTGTGAAAAAATTCTTCCTGGGTGCGTTCCTTGCCGGCTATGAACTGAATATCGTCAACCAGGAGAACGTCCACCGTATGAAAACGCTCGCGGAAGCTGAACATTTTGTCGAAGCGCAGGGAGTTGATCACTTCAATGGTGAATTTTTCAGCGCTGACGTAGCAGAGGCGCGCGGCGGGATTGCGCTGTTTGATCATGTGGCCGATGGCATGCATCAAGTGGGTCTTGCCCATGCCCACTCCACCATAGAGAAACAACGGGTTGTAGGCTTTGGAAGGCTGTTCGGCAACGGCGCGCGACGCCGCGTGGGCAAACTCGTTGGACTTGCCTACGACGAAGGACTCGAACGTGTAGCGCGCGTTGAGTTGGTTATCGCTGCTTTCAAAATCAAGCTTGGACTGCTTGGTGGAAGAGGCGGCAACAACGGCAGGCGCCGCGGTTACCGGTTCTTCCTCCGTGCAAACGTATTGCACGCGGGTGTTGGGAACGCCCAGCTCGTGAAAAACGGCTTTGACGATTTCCCCGTAGGTGCGGGTGAGCACTTGGCGGAACACACTGGTGGGAATCTGCACAAAGAGAACTTCGCCTTCGACCCGCGCCAGCCGGGTGGGCTGAAACCAGGTGCTGAAAGTGTTGATGCTGACGCGAGACTTCACGCGCTCAAGAAATCTGTCCCAAAGGTTAGCAGCTTCACGTTCCTTGCCAAGTTGGATAGCCGTCGTCATCAGAGCAAAAAACCAAGTCCTCGCTATTTCCACAAGTGTGTAAATCCTGTGGAAAGACAATTTCAATCTTGAAGTACGTTTTCCTACGGGAAGCTGTTCGCAGCGGAACTTCGCTAACCCCTAGTTTCCGCCTACGTCTTTCTGAGCCCTCGACCGACTGACTACTGTGAGTCAGCGGGGGATTCTCTCCGATTGACGCGAAGGGAGCAAGAAAAAAATGTGGCACACCACGTGCCGTAGTTCACACAGGATACACAATTTTTCCACAAGCGCAAAATGCGCTCGCGAAAAATCTTGCGGCGCGCAAGTGCAATGAACTTAACGAGAAGACCGGAGAAAATCTGAAGCGAGGCGAAACATTCCCGAAGGAACAAAATTTTTTCTTCACGAGCACCTGTGGAAAAGGACGTCAAATATCGCCGGAAATCCCCTTGAGGCGCCTACAGTTTTCTCCACTCGCAGCGTACTTGCTAAACCTTACTTGGTATCGAGCCGCTCAAATTCGAAAACGCCCAGTGGATCGCCTCCGATAATCAGCCGATCTTTTTCGATGACGATGGCGGTTGCCTCTAGCCGCGCATTTTGCGGCGTATACATACGGTACATCGCGCGGCGGTTCCCTTCCTTGTCGAAGCGCAGCAGCGTATCGCCCATGGCAATCCACACTTCTCCGGTTTGCTTGTCCACGCCCATCGCAGTCATGATTTGTTTAAAATGGGGAGCATCGCCGCGCCGTTCTTGCCGTTCAATCTCGCGGCGCATAGCCGCGGCCTCCTGCATGGCCTCGAGTGCGGTGTAATGCACATCCTCGCCCGCGTAGCCGAAGCGGTCAAATTGCCGAACGGTCGGTTCCGGAAAATACAAGAAGCCGTAATAAAGATGTCCCAGAGCGTCGCTCGCGAGCACTCCAATATTGAGGAAGCGGTTCAGGTCTGAACGGTCGGTCAGTTGCTCCGTGTCACCGAATTCGCGAACCAGCCTTCCATTCTTGTCAAAAACACTAACCAGCGAGGGCTGGCGCATGGTGGCGACAGCCACCTCCCCTTCGGGCATGGCCGCAACGGCCAGCGGCGCGTTCACAGCCACGGTGCGCAGGTGACGGCCCTCCTTGGCGTAAACCTGCACGGTGTTTGCGGCGCGGTCGGCGATGTAGATCGTGCCGTCGGCATCCACGTCGCAGTCCTCGCCAAAATCCACCAATACCTCGCCGGACGCTTTGGCTTCTGCCAGCGCCGCTTCGTTAAGACCGGACGTCTCATGCATGGTTAGCAGACGGCGGGCCTCTGGCGAGTACACGACCAGACCAGGCGCGGGCGACGCCAGGACATATATCTTTCCGTCAGCGCCTTCGCGAATCTGCTTTAGTCCGGGGCCGATGGGCGAGAAAAGGCGGCGCTTGGCTACCAGGTCGGCATCCACTTGGGCATGGGCTGCAGCGGCAGCCGCGCCGAGCAAAAGACACATCACCGCAAGAGTTCTC
>Ga0187821_10000183_pt1 | contig 13675 bp, 15 predicted proteins | sample NC_wetland_sal_i_20_FD_132442 | JGI IMG/M metagenome (GOLD analysis project Ga0187821, IMG submission 132442) | Wetland sediment microbial communities from Neuse River Estuary, North Carolina, USA - SourceSoil_1 | ecosystem: Environmental > Aquatic > Freshwater > Wetlands > Sediment | place...
GATTGCCTCCTGGATCCGGATCGGATCGAGCGTGGGGGAGTCCGATCCGATGGCGAGCACGCGGCGGGCTCCTCCTGCCCGGAGCGAGCGGAACGCGGCCTTGAGCCGTGCCCCCAGCTCCGGGCCCTCCTGGGGAGAGATCGAAAGCCCCGTCTCCTCCGCCAGGCGCCGCAACGAAGGGTCGGCCTCGCCGTCCAGGAAAAGCGTCCAGGAGGCCGCGACCCCGGGCACGATGAAACGGGCCGTGTCTTCGAGGGAAGCCCGGGCGACGCGGGCGGCGTCCTCGTGGGTCAGAGGAGGCACGAGGCGCGTCTTCACGCGCCCCGCGAGGGGCGCTTTGGCGAAGAGTGCCAGGGCCGCGTCGTTCACGCGATCCGCTTCACGCGCGGTAGCGGCGGGAGGGGCCCCTGCGTGCGCCGCAGGTGGAAGAGGATCTGCTGCAGGTAGCCGCGGCCGGGCCCGAAGCGCTCCGCCCACCGGGAGAGGTCTGCGTCCTTGGCGCGGCGGCGTGACCAGAGCTCCAGGGTGGCGCGGCGGATCCAGCGGTCCACGGGATAGGCCTCGAGCCGCCCCAGCCCGAAGAGGAGCGTGCAATCCGCGATCTTGGGACCGACGCCCGGGAGGGCGGTCAGCGCCGCGCGGGCCTCCTGGTACGGCGCCGCGCGGAGGGCGTCCCAGGAGATGGCGCCCGCCGCCACGGCTCGCGCGCTCCGGGCCAGGTACGGAGCGCGAAAGCCCAGCCCCGTGGCGCGGAGGCGCGCGGCGCCGGCCGATGCCAGACGCGCGGGAGCAGGGAAGGCCCTCCGGGGCGAGCCGGGAATGAGTTCGCCCCAGCGCTCCGCCATGCCCTCCACGGAGCGGCCGATCTTCCGGATGTTGGAGGCCGCCGAGGAGATGAACGAAGCCAGGGTCTCCCAGGGGTCCTGCTCGAGGAGCCTCAGGCCGAAGAGCGGAAGAATTCCGGGCAGGGCGCGGAGCTCCTCGGCGTGCTCCAGGTGGGCGCGGGGATCCTGATCCAGACGGAAGTAGCGGACGAGGGCCTCCGGTCCGGGGTCCTGACCCGAGACCACCACCGAGAGGCGGCCAGGGTCCGCGAGCGAGACCAGGAGATCGGCCCGCCCCACGATCCCGCGCCACGCGTCCCCCTCCCGGGTCCAGCGAAAGGACTGCCCGCACGTGAAGGTGAGGTCGAGATCGATGGGTCCGGACACGGGAAGCACGTGGCGCACGGTTCCAGCGTCGCGGCGGGAGGAGTCCGGCGTCAATTACTTTCCCTCCCGGGCCGGTTTCCGTTGACCCTCGCTCCGGCAGCATGGGAAACTTCTTCCCCCATGAATCGACGCGCATCGATCTGGCGGACGCTTGCCGTATCGGGATCCCTTCTTCTCGTCGTGAGCGTAGGGATCGTGGCCCGTGGATCCCGCGTCCAGGCGTCCGAGAGCCGCGCGCGCGTGCGCCTGGTGCGGCTCCTCGAGGACGTGCCGGACTCGGAGCGGGCCGCGCTGGGAGGCGTGCACGAGCTCAAGCTCCGCCTCGAGCGGGGGAACATCCTGCTCCTGCGCCGCGGGGGGGAATCCGCGGCCATGCTGCCGATCGAGGTCACGTCGGACGGAAAGGACTCGCTCCGCTACTTCTACTACATCGAGCACTCCAACTTCCTGTGGGTGTTCCCGGGGTCGAGGGGCAAGGGAATCGCGACGGCGGGCAACGGAGGAACGATTCACATCAACACGTTCGATCTGAAGTGGCGCGCGCGGAAGGACGAGCTGGGTTGGATCTATTTCCCCGACGATCCATCGAACCAGAGGGTGAGGTTCTCCGTGGTGAGCGGGCGGACCGTGGATGAGGCCGACCCCATGGACACCAAGTACTGGATCGAGCTGGGCCCCGCGGAGGCCTCCGGCTTCTAGCCCATGTGGGACCGCGTCCGCGCCATCCTCTTCGAGAACATGGGGCTCAAGATCGCCTCGCTCCTTCTGGCGCTGCTCCTCTACGCCCATGTCGTGACCGATCAGGAGCGCGAATCGGTCGTGCAGATCCCGATCGCCGCGGTGGGCCTGGCGGACACGCTGACCAGCGTGGGCGAGCTGCCGCCCCGCGTCGCGGTCAAGGTCCGGGGGAAATGGAAGGACCTGATCCGCCTCGGTCTCACGCGCCCGTTCCTCTCGATCGACCTCGCGGCGGCCAAGCCGGGCCACTTCAGGACCTCGATCACGGCGGACGATATATCCCGGAGGGCCATCCCTCCCGAGCTCTCCAGGCTGGTTTCGGTCACGGAGGTCCTGGATCCGCGTAGTGTGGACCTGGCCATCGAGCCCAAGGCGACCCGCAGCCTGCCGGTTCGGGTCCGCGTCGTGGGGACCCCGGCCTCGGGGTACATCCTGGACCAGGACCCGGACGTCCAGCCCGAGTCGGTGACGGTCATGGGCCCGGCCCGGCTCGTGCAGGGAATCGACACAGTCTACACAGTCGCAGTTGACATCACCGGAGAACGAGAGAAAATCCAGCGCCAGGTTGCGCTGGCGCTGCCCGCGAACGTGGCCAACCTCGAGACGCGTCGCTGCGTCGTCACCATCCGGCTCGCCCGGGCGGAATCCGACTCCGTGTCGGACCGACCGCGTGTCCGGTAGGACAGAAGCAAGAGAGGAGACCGAATACGATGAAGAGAACGACCGACCCGAGTCCTCCCTCCGGGGCCGACGCGCTGAGGGCGGCCCTGGTGGCCGATCGGAGGAGCGCCGATGGCGGTTTCAGTCTGGTGCCGACCCGGGTGTTCTTCACGAAGGGTGTGGGCAGCCATCGCGACGAGTTGCGCAGTTTCGAGCTGGCGCTCAAGGATGCCGGGATCGAGAAGCTGAACCTCGTCCACGTGTCGAGCATCTTTCCGCCCAAGTGCAAGATCATCCCCAAGGATGAAGGGGTGAAGTTGATCGCGCCGGGCAGCATCGCGTTCTGCGTGATGGCCCGGCTCGCCAGCAACGAGCCGCGCCGTCTCATCGCCTCCTCGATCGGGTGCGCCATCCCCGCCGACAAGGGCACGTACGGGTACCTGAGCGAGCACCACGCGTACGGACAGACGGACGAGTACGCCGGAGACTTCGCCGAGGACATGGCGGCTTCCATGCTGGCCTCGACTCTGGGCGTTGAATTCGACGAGACCGCGAACTGGGACGAAAAGGAGCAGGTATTCAAGATCTCGGGAGAGATCATCCGGACCTTCAACGTGACCCAATCGGCCGTGATCTCGGCGAAGGGATGGACCACGGTCGTCTCCAGCGCCGTCTTCCTGTTCTGAGCGGCCACCACCACCCAACGTCACGGAGCCATTCATGTCGTTACGAAGCATCCCGTACCTGATCGCACTCGCCGCCCTGACGGCCACCCTCGCGCTGGCCCCCCGCGCGCGCGCCTCCGACGCGCCCGCGGATTCCACGGCGGCCGCGGCCCCGGCGGATTCGGCCAAGGCTCCGGCGGCCCCGGTGGCGGCTCCGGCCGATTCCAGCGCGCCATCCGCCACGGCGAAATCCGAATCCAAGGAGTCCCCGGCGAAGCCGGAGGGCAAGCAGACCTCGACCAAGAAGAGCTCGAAGAAGAGCAAGTCCAAGGCTGAGAGCAAGACCAAGGCATCCGTGGCCGCGAAAGGAACGGTGAAGACTGTGGAGACCAAAGCCGCGGCGGGAACGATGCCGGTGAAGCCGGACGTGCTCCCGCAGCACGTGCAGGTGCAGCACATCCTCATCGGCTTCGCCGGCTCGGTGCCCGGCAAGGCCATCACGCGCTCGAAGGAAGAGGCGAAGACGCTCGCCTACCAGATCCTGGAGCGGGCGCGGAAGGGTGAGGACTTCGACGAGCTCGTCCGCAAGTACACGGACGACTCTCCTCCGGGAATCTACGGGATGGCGGGCGCGGGCGTGGCTCCCGCGGCCGGCGAGTACTCGCGCGGCGGGATGGTTCCCGCGTTCGGCAACGTGGGCTTCTCGATCAGCCCCGGGAACATCGGCATTGCCGACTACGACCCGACGGCGAGCCCGTTCGGCTGGCACATCATCAAGCGATTGAAGTAGCGTCTCCCGCGTCCGTCGCGCGCAATCCCAGGGCGCGGAGCGCGAACGGAGCTATGTCGGTGAGCCGGCGCGGCGCGGCCGCGTCCGGCCCGCCGGCTTCTTCCCCCCCACCCGGATCCGGCCCCCAGGCGGCGAAGACGGCCGGGTTCATGGTGTGCGTCCCCACCGTCAAGTCCTCGAGGTTTCCGTGATCGCTCACCACGATCACCGTCATCCTCTGTAGGTCGACCCGGCCGAGCACCGTTTCCAGCGCGCGGTTCAGGTCCGCGAGGCAATGCATCGCGCGCTCGCGGTCCCGCGCGTGTCCCGCTCGGTCCGTCTCGAAGTACTCGAACAGGGAGAAATCGTTCTGCATCGCCTCCGCCGCGATGATGGCGCCTGCCTCCTCCGGAGTCCGGAGCGGCAGGTCGTAGCCCCGCTCCCGCACCCTCCAGTGCGTGAGATCGTGGGTCACCGCGCGCCCCTCGAGAAGGTCCTCCCAGGACCGGAACCGCGCGCCGGAGGCGAGTGTGGCGAGCGAGGTGGCGGAGAGGCGGCGCTGCGCGTGCGGCATCTCGAAATATTCCGGGCGGAACGCGTTCAGGAACGTGGCGCTACGGCCCTGCTCGCGGATCTGCTTGAGAAGCGATCGATCGAAGAGGATTCGCCGGAGCGTCGGTCCCGGAAACCCGGAAACGTGGTGCCCCACGGCGGCGGAGGCATTCACTCCGGTCAGGATCGCGGTCTGGCCGGTGGCGCTCTGCGGCAAGCCGGCCACGCCCATCCCGGCATCGACGCCGCGCGACTGGCGGGGCGGCCCGGCCGGGGACTCGGGCGAGCGAGATCGCGTGAGACGGAGGGTGGGGAATTCACCGGACGCGAGCGGGTTCTGGTCCGGATCGTCCGACCCCACTCCGATTCCGTCGATGAAGAAAAGGAGAACGCGGCGGTCTTTCGTCGAAGCCATGGCGGAGTGGGGCGATTATAGCGTTGGCGGGGGGAATGGAAATCGGGAGCCGCAAATAGCGCAAGGTAGTGGCAGGCCGGCGACGCAGTATCAGGAACCTTCGCTACGCGACTCCCGAATCTTTTCCCGCGACCCTAGACTCGCAATCGACGTGCCATGATCCGCTTCGTAGGCATTCATGCAAGTCATGTACTAACATTTACTTAACACCTTGCAACGCGCACGCGGCCGTGCGTCTTGCGAACCTGCCCGCGGTCCGTGCTCCCTGCACCGGGCCGCGGTGCGTAATCCGCGCGGGGCGCGGAACCCGCAGCGGGAAAAAGCCTTGACAGCTTTCGCCAGCGGCCTATATTCGCAGATCGCGCACCGCGAGGCGCTTATGTTCAATGCCAACTCCGCCTTAGGCGCTCCGCGACGCGCCCGTTGGCGTTCCGCGCGAAAGGATTACCTCTTCAGGAGGGGCTGATGACCAAGGCAGAGATCGTCGATGAAATTGCGGAGCGGACGGGCCTGACGAAGAAAGATGTCGCCGACACCGTGGACCAGTTCCTGGAGGCCGTCTCCAGAGCCCTGGCCGCAGGGAAGCACATCGAGATCCGTGGGTTCGGGACGTTCAAGGTGAAGGACCGGAAATCCCGGCTCGCGCGCAATCCGAGGACCGGTGAATCCGTTCCCGTGCCTCCGCGCCGCGTGCCTGTGTTCAAGGTTTCGAAGGAGCTGAAAGACATCGTCGCCCAGGTCTGAGGACCGGGAGCCCGCAAGAAGAACGGGACGCCTCTTCCACCGAGGCGTCCCGTAGTTTTTTTCGGGCAGCTCCGTTACCGGCGGTCGCGGATCAGGAGGAGCCGTATCAGCTGGAGCACCGCGGCCGCGGCCGCGGCGACGTAGGTGAGCGCCGCCGCATCGAGCACCTTCTTCGCTCCCTGCTGCTCCGCGGGGGCGACCAGGCCGAGCTGATTCAGCTGCACGATCGCCCGCCGGCTTGCGTCGAACTCGACAGGCAGCGTGATCAGCTGGAAGAGCACGCTGAACGTGAACAGGAAGATCCCGATGTCGAGGAGACTCACGCCGAAGACGGAGAGGCGATTCGCGAAGATGAAGCCCGCGATGATGAAGACCCATGCGAGGTTGCTGCCGATGTTCGCCATGGGGAAGATGGCCGTCCGCATATTGAGCGGCACGTACCCCTGCGCGTGCTGTATGGCGTGGCCGCACTCGTGCGCGGCGACGCTGATGGCGGCGACCGAGGTGTCTTCGTAGTTCTGCGGGGACAGCTGGATTCTCTTCTGGATCGGGTCGTAGTGATCGGAAAGAAATCCCTGCCCCGGCTCCACGCGGATGTCGCCGAGCCCGTTGGCCGAGAGAATCGCCTGGGCGATCTGGAGCCCGGTCCGCCCGCTGGCGGAAGGCACCTGGGAATATTTCGCGTAGGTCGAATTCACCTTCGCCTGCGCGTAGGCGGCCAGAATCATGGCCGGGATCAACAGGATCATCGTTGGATCCCAGAACGGCAGAAACATCGAGTTCCTCCTCGGTAGAAGGGTATGCTTCCGTTGAGACTATCACCACGACCCAGGCGATTCAAGAAACCGGGGGCCATCTGGCAACGACTTACGTCGATTTGAGAAGCGACACCGTGACCCGGCCCACGCCGGAGATGCGCCGCGCCATGGCGGAAGCCGACGTGGGGGACGACACCTACGGCGAGGATCCCACCGTCCGGCTCCTGGAAGAGGAGACGGCCGCGATCCTGGGCAAGGAGGCGGCGCTCTTCGTGCCCAGCGGGTGCATGGGAAATCAGATCGCGGTCGCGGTTCACACGAAACCCGGACAGGGCATCGTGCTCGACCATTTGAGCCACGTGGCGATGGTCGAGGCCAAGGCCGTGACGGGGTTCCTGGGCTGCCGGCTGATCACGGTTCCCGCCGAGCGAGGTCTCCTGGATCCGGGTCTCGTGGAGCGCGGTTTCGCGGACGCGAAGCGGGCGGGCGTCGCGATCGGGCTCGTGGAGGTGGAGAACACGCACAACTGGTCCTCGGGGGCGATCTATCCGCTCCCTCTCCTCGACTCGATCGCGAGCGACGCCGCGGCGCGCGGGGTCCCCGTTCACATGGACGGCGCCCGGCTCTGGAATGCGAGCGCGGCGACCGGAACGCCGCTCGCGACCTTCGCGTCCCGCGCGCACTCGGTCATGGTCTGCTATTCGAAGGGCCTCGGCGCGCCGGTGGGCTCGGCGGTCGCGGGCTCGCGCGCGTTCCTCGAGAGAGCGCGCGCGGAGCGCAAGACCTTCGGGGGGAGCATGCGCCAGGCGGGCATCGTCGCGGCCGGCGCTCTTCATGCCGTGCGTCATCATCGGGAGCGCCTGGTCGAGGACCACCGGCGGGCCGGGCGGCTCGCGGGGGCGTTCGCGGAGATCCAGGGGCTCGAGCTCTGCCACGCTGAGGTGCGCACGAACATCGTGGTCGCGGACACCGGCGGCGACGAGGCGGTCCGGGACGCGTTCCTGCACGCCGCCGCGGCGGAGGGTGTCCTCCTCGGGCCCGCCGCCGGAGGCCCGGGGCGGTTTCGGGCGGTGACGCATCTGGACGTGGACGACGCGGGGATCGACCGCGCGATCGCCGCGGTGCGGATCGCGGCCCGATCGGTTCTCGTCTCGTGACCGAGCCCTCGGAGCCGCGGCCCGGAACCCTGTATCTCGTGGGCACGCCGATCGGGAACGTGGAGGACCTCTCGCCGCGCGCCCAACGGATCCTGGGCGCGGTGGATCTGATCGCCGCGGAGGACACGCGGCACACGCAGGGACTCCTCGCGCGGTTCCAGATCCGGCGGCCGCTCGTCTCCTATCACGATCACAACAAGGAACGGCGCACGCCCGAGCTGATCGAGAAGCTCCGGTCGGGATCCTCGGTCGCGATCGTCTCGGACGCCGGATCGCCCGGGATCTCCGATCCCGCGTTCACGCTCGTGCGCGCCGCGGCGGCGGCGGAGGTGCCCGTGGTCCCGGTGCCGGGGCCCTCGAGCGTTCTCTGCGCCCTGGAAGTCTCCGGTCTTCCCACCGACCGCTTCGCGTTCGAGGGTTTTCTGCCTCGCCGCGCGCTGCGGCGGAAGAGGCGCATCGAGGAGTTGCGCGCGGACCCGCGGACCCTCATCTTCTTCGAGTCGCCGCACCGGCTCCGGGAATCGCTGCGGGACCTGGTCTCGGCGTTCGGGGAGCGGCCGGCCTCGATCTCGCGCGAGCTGACCAAGAAGTTCGAGGAGACCAGGCGCGGGACCCTCCGCACGCTCCTCGAATGGGTGGAGGAAGCGCCGCCCCGCGGCGAATTCGTGCTGGTGGTCGGGGGCGCTCCGGACGCGGAGGCGGGCGCGGAGGAGGAGGACGAGGCGTGAATCATTCCTGGAAGGACCGCGGACGCGAGATCTTCAGACCCATCGGAGGCTTTCTCGCCGCCCGCGGCGTCTCGCCGGACCATCTGACGATCCTCGGGCTCTGCCTCTCCCTCCTGGCGGCGCTCCTCCTGGGGCGCGGCTCCTTCTTCGCCGCCGGATTCGTGCTGCTCCTGGCGGGGCTCTGCGACATTCTCGACGGAGACGTGGCGCGCGCGCGCGGCATCGTGAGCCCGTTCGGCGCCTTCCTCGATTCCACGCTCGACCGGGTGAGCGAGGGGGCGCTCTACATCGGGCTCGCGTATTTCTATTTCACGCGGAGCCAGACCGCCACGGTGTGGATGCGCGGCATGTTCGAGGGAAGCGCCGAGTGGGGGGACGCGGACGGTCCCACCCTGGGCGTCCTCGCGCTCGCGACGCTCATTCTGTCGTTCCTGGTCTCCTACACGCGCGCGCGGGCCGAAGGGCTGGGCCTGGAGTGCAAGGTGGGCGTCATGGAGCGCCCCGAGCGCCTGCTGACGCTGGGCGCGGGAGCGTTTCTGGGGCACCGGTTCATGCCCGGCGTGCTCGGCGTGCTTTTCATTTTGACGCTCGTCACGGTGCTGCAGCGCGTGTATCATGTCCGGAAACTGACTCAAACGAACTCCGCCTAACGCCTGCTGCGAGCTTCACTTCCACGAATCGGAGGAAGGACTGTCATGGGTAAGATTCGCGTCGGAATCATCGGCGTCGGGAACTGCGCCTCATCGTTCGTGCAGGGCGTTCACTATTACCGGAACGCCAAGGACTCGGATTTCGTTCCCGGCCTCATGCACGTGAACCTGGGCGGATACCACATCCGCGACATCGAGTTCAGCGCCGCGATCGACATCGATCGGAACAAGGTCGGCAAGGACCTCTCCGAGGCGATCTACACCTGGCCCAACAACACCTACAAGTTCAGCGACGTGCCGCGTCTCGGCGTGCCGGTGGCGCGGGGCATGACGCACGACGGGCTGGGCCAGTACCTCTCCAAGATCATCCACAAGGCGCCCGGCTCGACCGCGGACATCGTGCGCCTGTTACGTGATACCAAGACCGACGTGGTCATCAACTACCTCCCGGTGGGGAGCGAAGAGGCCACGAAGTGGTACGTCGAGCAGATCCTGGAGGCGGGCTGCGGGTTCGTGAACGCGATTCCGGTCTTCATCGCGCGCGAGAAGTACTGGCAGCGCCGGTTCGAGCAGAAGAAGCTTCCGGTGATCGGCGACGACATCAAGTCGCAGGTCGGCGCCACCATCATTCACCGCGTGCTGACGCGGCTCTTCCGCGAGCGCGGCGTGCGCCTCGAGCGGACCAGCCAGCTCAACGTGGGCGGGAACACCGATTTCCTCAACATGCTCGAGCGCTCGCGTCTCGAGTCGAAGAAGATCTCCAAGACGAACGCCGTGACCTCCATGCTCGACTACGAGATCGGCGAGAAGAACGTGCACATCGGCCCGAGCGACTACGTCGAGTGGCTGGACGACCGCAAGTGGGCCTACATCCGCATGGAAGGGCGCACGTTCGGCGACGTGCCCCTGAACGTCGAGCTGAAGCTCGAGGTCTGGGACTCGCCGAATTCGGCCGGCGTGATCATCGACGCCGTCCGCTGCGTCAAGCTCGCCCTCGATAACGGCCTCTCCGGCGCGCTCATCGAGCCTTCCGCGTACTTCAAGAAATCGCCTCCGATCCAGTATCCGGACGACGTCGCGCGCCGGATGGTCGAGGAGTTCATCGAGAAGTACGGCCACAAGAGGAAGCCGGCCACGCGGCCCGCGCTCGTGGAGCGCCGGGTCAAGGCCAAGGCCCCTCGGAGCGGCCTGAAGCGCGCCGCCCGGAAGAGCGTCTAGCCTCGGACGTGGCGACAGGGCTCCTGATCACCCTGGAGGGGATCGAGGGGTCCGGAAAATCGACCCAGGCGGCCCTTCTTCACGGCGCTCTCTCGAGGGCCCGAATTCCTGTATCCTTAACGCGTGAGCCGGGTGGCTCGCCGCTTGCAGAGCAGGTCCGTGACCTGATCCTGCGGGCCGGCGAGGAGCCCCTGGCGCCCGCGGCGGAGCTTCTTTTGTTCCTGGCCGCCCGCGCGCAGCATGTCGCGCGGACGATCCGGCCGGCCCTCGATCGGGGGGAAGTCGTTGTCTGTGACCGATTCACGGACGCGACCGTCGCCTACCAGGGGGGTGGGCGGACCATCGCGGAGCCGATCCTGACCTCGCTCAACGATTGGGCGACCGGCGGGATCAAGCCGGCCAGGACCTATCTGCTCGACGTTCCGGTGGAGCTGGGGCTCGAGCGGGCGAAGCGGCGGACCGGCGATACGCCCGACCGGTTCGAGCGGGAGAGCCGGGAATTCTTCGAAGCCGTCCGCGCCCGGTACCTGGAAGTGGCGCGGCGAGAGCCGGAACGGATTGTGGTGCTGCGGGGTACGGAAACGCAGGACGTCCTCGCGCATCATATATGGAGCGACGTGCAGCGGATCCTGAGCGGCAGGGCACCCAACGTATCGAGGGAAACAGGCCATGAATCGTAGGCAAATCATCGCGGTGTGCGTCCTGGTGGTCGCTCTGATCGCAGGCACGTGGGCGGTCGCGAGGGTTCAGGAAAACAACGACAACACCTACTCGAATATCGAGCGGTTCATCCAGGTCCTGACGAAGGTCCGCGACAACTACGTCGAGCCGGTCAGCAGCGACAAGCTGATGGATGCGGCGATCCGCGGCATGCTCCGCACCCTGGATCCTTACTCCCAGTATCTCGACAAGGACGAGGCCGAGCGCCTCGAGACCACGACCCACGGCGCCTTCGGCGGGATCGGCATCTCGATCGGCATGCGGGACCGCTGGGTCACCGTCATCGCGCCCATCGAAGGCACGCCGGCCTGGAAAGCGGGCATCCTGGGCGGGGACCGCATCATCAAGATCGACGACACCTCCACGGAGGGGCTCTCCCTCGACGACGCCATGAAGAAGATGCGCGGCGACCGGGGAAGCCACGTGAAGCTGACCATCTTCCGCGAGGGACGTGAGAAGCCGCTCGACTTCGACATCGTGCGCGACATCATCCAGATCAAGAGCGTCCCCTACGCGGGCATGCTGGACAACGGCATCGGCTACATCCGGCTCTCGAACTTCTCGGAGCGGAGCCGCGAGGAGATGGACGCGGCCTTCGAGAAGCTCGACAAGCTGCACCCGCACGGCCTGATCCTGGACCTGCGCTTCAATCCGGGCGGGCTTCTCTCCCAGGCCGTGGAAGTGGCCGAGGAGTTCACGCCCCGCGGGAAGAAGATCGTCTACACGCGCGGGCGCGATCCGTCGCAGAACCGGGACTTCTACTCCACCGCCGATCGCACGCACAGCGACTACCCGATCGTGATCCTGGCGAACCAGTGGACCGCGTCCGCGTCCGAGATCGTGTCGGGCGCGCTGCAAGACCTGGATCTGGGCCTGGTCGTCGGAAAGACCACGTTCGGGAAAGGCCTCGTGCAGACGGTCATTCCGCTCACGCGGAGCGTGAAGGGGCCGAAGCTCAAGCTCACGACGGCGAAGTACTACACGCCCAGCGGGCGCTGCATCCAGAAGGACGAGCAGCTGAAGGACGGCGCGCTGGCCGAGGACGACGATACCGACGAAGCGGACAAGCCGGACTCCAGCGACGCGAAGAAGGCGAAGCCCGAGTACCGGACCGAGATGGGCCGGATCGTCTACGGCGGCGGCGGCATCACGCCGGACGTCGAGCTGGTCGAGGTGACCCTCCCGCACGTGATCCAGGATCTCGAGGCGAAGCAGGTCTTCTTCAAGTACGCGGTCAAGTACGCGGCCAAGCACAAGGATCCGCCGGCCAACTACGCCCTGACCTCCGGCATCCGTGACGAATTCATGCAGCTCCTGCGCGAGGAGAAGGTGGAGGTCAATCCGGATTCCCTGGCCGACGCGAAGCGCTGGGTCGACAACGGCATCCGCCGCGAGCTGGGCCGCCGGTACGGAGGCGAGGAAGAGGCCTACCGCATCGCCCTCGAGGATGACGATCAGGTGAAGTCCGCCGCGGCGCTCTTCGACAAGGCCCCGACTCTGCCCAAGCTCCTGGCGCTGGCTTCGGAGATGAACAAGGGCAAGCCGGCGACCCAGGCGCCTCTGAACGCCAAGTCGGTCCGCTAGGAGCGATGCGCGCCGGCGCGGTCGAGATCCCGGGCAACGTCCTTCTTTCGCCGCTCTGCGGGGTGACGGATTCGCCGTTCCGCCGCATCGCGCGGCGGCACGGCGCCGCCATGGTCTTCTGCGAGATGACCTCCTCGGACGGCCTGGTCCGGAAGAATCCCAAGACCTTCGAGCTCCTGGAATACCGCCCGGAAGAGCGGCCCATCGGCGCGCAGCTCTGCGGCGCCGACCCCGAGGTGATGGCGGAGGCCGCCCGCATCTGCGAGGGGCTGGGCTTCGACACCCTCGACCTGAACTACGGCTGTCCCGTGCGCAAGGTGATCGCGCGCGAGGCGGGCGCCGCCATGCTCACCGATCTGGAGCGCCTGGAGCGCGTGACCACGGCGGTGGTGAACGCCGTCTCGCTCCCCGTGACCGCGAAGATCCGCATCGGCTGGGACAAGGACACCACCAACGCGCCCGACGTGGCCCGGGTGCTCGAGCGCTCCGGCGTGCGGTGGGTGACGGTGCACGCGCGCGCCCGCTCCGAGAAGTTCACCGGCGAGGCCCATTGGGACGTGATCGCGGACGTGAAGCGCAGCATCGGCCTCCCGGTGATCGGGAACGGCGACGTGAAGACCCCCGAGGACGCGCTCCGCATGGTGACCCAGACCGGATGCGACGGCGTCATGGTGGGCCGCGGCTCCTTCGGAAACCCGTGGCTCTTCGAGCGGGCCCATCGTCTGCTGAACGGCGAGGACCCCGGCGAGGGGCCGACGCCGCGCGAGCGCATCGCCACGGCGATCGGCCATCTGCACGATCTGGCCGCGAAGAAAGGGGACTACGCCGCCGTCCTCATGCGGAAGCACATCGCCTGGTACGTGCGCGGGCTCTACGACAACTCCTCCCTCTGCCGCGAGGTGAACCACAGCAAGACCCCCGCCGAGGTGGAGTCGCTCCTCCTGCGCTATCTGGAGAAACTCGAGAGCGCTCCCGAGTCCCCGCTCCCGGCGCCCGGCGGCTCGGAGGAGCCGGGCTGGGACGGCGAGGGCGTGGACGCGCATGGATCCTGCACGACTTCGTAAGCTCCTGACGGACGTGCGCCGCGGGCGCGTCACCACCCGCGC
>Ga0187821_10000184_pt1 | contig 13664 bp, 10 predicted proteins | sample NC_wetland_sal_i_20_FD_132442 | JGI IMG/M metagenome (GOLD analysis project Ga0187821, IMG submission 132442) | Wetland sediment microbial communities from Neuse River Estuary, North Carolina, USA - SourceSoil_1 | ecosystem: Environmental > Aquatic > Freshwater > Wetlands > Sediment | place...
AGCGACGCCATCGCCGACTGGCCGATCCTGAACGCGCTCCTGAACGCGGTGTCCGGCGCCTCCTGGGTCTCGGTGCACCACGGCGGCGGGGTCGGGATCGGAAACTCGATCCACGCGGGCATGGTCATGGTCGCCGACGGAACGCCGGCGGGGCTCGCGCGATTGAAGCGGGTCCTGACGAACGATCCCGCGACCGGGATCTGGCGTCATGCCGACGCCGGCTATGACGAAGCGCGCGCGGTCGCGCGCCGACACAAGCTCCCCATTCCAACCGACACGTGACGCGTCCGGACCGGTGAGGGACGGCCGCCCGTGAACTCCGACCTCCTCGTCGTCTCGGCCGCCCAGCTTCTCACGGCGCCCGCCGGGGATCGTCCGCTCCTCGGTCCCGATCTCGATCGCCCGGTCCTGATCGAGGACGCCGCGGTGGCCTGCGTGGGCGGAAGAGTCGCCGCGGTCGGCCGGACCCGCGACGTCGTGGCGCGCTACCCCGAGTCGGAATCGGCCCGCGTGCTGGACGCGCGCGGGCTCCTCGTCGCTCCCGGTTTCGTGGACAGCCACACGCATCTTCCCTTTGCCGGCACGCGCGAGATGGAATTCGAAGCGCGGGCGAGGGGCGAGAGCTACGCCGCGATCGCCGAGCGGGGCGGCGGCATCCGCGCCAGCGTCCGCCACCTCCGGGCGGCCTCCGAGGAGTCTCTCGCGGCAGCGGTCGTGAAGCGGCTCGCCCGCCTCCTCGCCCAGGGGACCACCACCGTCGAGGCGAAGAGCGGCTACGGACTCTCCCTCGAGGAGGAGCGAAAGCAGCTCTCCGCCTTGAAGCGTGCGGCCGCGTCCTCTCCGGTCGAGATCATTCCGACGCTCCTGGGCGCGCACGAGGTGCCGGACGAGCATCGCGCCCGCCGCGAAGGGTACGTGGCGCTCCTCATCGAGTCGATGATCCCGGCCATCGCGCGCGAGCACCTCGCCCGCTTCTGCGACGTGTTCTGCGACCAGGGCGTCTTCACGGTCGAGGAATCGCGGCGCATCCTCCTTCGCGCCCGTGAGTGCGGGCTTCGGCTCAAGCTCCACGCCGACGAGCTGGCCGACGTCGGGGCCGCGGGCCTGGCCGCTGAGCTTCACGCGGTTTCCGCGGACCATCTGCTGCACGCCTCCCCCCAGGGGCTGCGCGCCATGGCGGAGGCCGGCGTGATCGCCGTCCTCCTTCCCGGGACCGCGTTCACGCTGGGGCTGCCGTACGCGCGCGCGCGCGTCATGGTGGAGATGGGGCTCCCGGTCGCGCTCGCCACCGACTTCAATCCGGGAAGCACGATGTCCTCCTCGATGGCGATGGCCATGACGCTCGCGGTCACCCAGATGAAGCTCACGCCCGCGGAGGCCTGGATGGCGGCGACCGCCAACGGGGCCTGCGCGGTCGGGGAGGGAGGGCGGCTCGGACGCATCCAGCCCGGATTCGACGCCGATCTGGTTCTCTTCCAGGCGACCGACCATCGCCACATCGCCTACCACTACGCGCAAGAGCACGTCCGTTCCGTCGTCAAGCGAGGCGTTCCGGTGTGGGATGGCGGCGAGTCCTTGGGCTGCGCATGAACCAAATACCCCAAGACACTGAAATGAAGCGCGTTGAGCATCCCATGACCGGTCCATCTCTGGACCATGATCCCGGCAAGGAGAGGGCATGAGCGAGCTTGTGGAGTGCGTCCCCAACTTCAGTGAGGGCCGAAATTTATCTGTAGTTCGGGCCATCGCTGCCGAAATTTCGAGCGATCGGTCCATCCGGCTCTTGGACCAGGAAATGAACGCCGACCACAACCGGTGCGTGATCACCTTTGTAGGGGAGGCTGAGGCAGTGGTGGAGGCGGCGCTGAGGGGCGTCAGGAAGGCGACCGAGCTGATCGACTTGCGCCGCCATCGTGGGGAGCACCCCCGCATGGGTGCGACCGACGTGCTGCCGTTCGTTCCGATCGGAGCGACCAAGCTGGAGCGGTGCGTGGAGCTGGCCCGCCGGGCGGGGGAGCGGATCGGCTCGGAGCTCCAGATACCGGTCTATCTCTACGAAGCGGCCGCCACGCGTGCGTCCCGGCAGAACCTGGCCGACGTGCGGCGGGGGGAGTACGAGGGCCTGGCGCGCGAGATCGGGACGAATCCGGATCGCGCCCCCGATTTCGGTCCGAGCGCGATCCACGCGGGCGCGGGCGCGATCGCGGTGGGCGCGCGGATGCCGTTGCTCGCGTTCAACGTCAATCTCGGCACGAAGGACGTGGAGGTCGCGAAGCGGATCGCGAAGGCGATCCGGTTCCAGACGGGCGGGCTGCGCTACGTGAAGGCGCTCGGGTTCGTGTTACAAGAACGCGGCATCGTCCAGATCTCGATGAACCTCGTGAACACGTGGGGCACGCCCATCCAGCGTGTCTTCGCGCTCATCAAGGACGAGGCGGACCGCTACGGCGTTCCGATCGTAGGGAGCGAGGTCGTCGGGCTCGTGGTTCAGGACGCGCTGGTGGACGTCGCCGAGCACTATCTCAAGATCGAGAACTTCTCACGCGACCAGATTCTCGAGAACCGCCTCGCGCGCCGCATCGGCGCGACCGAGCAGAGCGTGGCGGAGTTCCTGGAGGACGTGGGGTCGGCCGCTCCCACGCCGGGAGGCGGCAGCGTCTCGGCCCTGGCGGGATCGCTCGCCTCGGCGCTCTCGGCCATGGTTGCGCGGCTCACGATCGGAAAGCAGAAGTACGCCGAGCACGAGGCGTCGATGCGCGAGGCGGAGACGAACGCCGTGGCCCTCCAGCGCGAGCTGTTCGACCTCGTGCAGGAAGACGCGCGGGCCTACGAGGGCTTCCGGAGCGCGTCCCGGCTCTCCCAGCGCACGCCCGAAGAGGTCCTCCTCCGGGAGCGTTCGCTCGTCGAGGCGGCCCGAAGCGCGACGAGGGTGCCGTTGCAGACCGCCGAGGCGTGCGTGCGCGCGCTGGAGGTGGCGCTTCAGGTTGCGTCGCACGGGAACCAGAACGCGGTCAGCGATGCGGGCGTGGCGGCCTGGCTCGCGAGGAGCGGGGCGGAAGGCGCCGCGTTGAACGTCAGGATCAACTTGAACGACCTGCCCGCGGCGGAGCGCGAGGAGTTCACCTCGCGCCTCGAGCGTTCCCTCGCGCAAGCGAAGGAGCTGCACGCCTCCTGCGTGGCCCAGGTCGATCGACGGATGCGGGTGGCATGAGGATGGGTTGCTTCGCGGCCCGGAGCGAGGTTCTGCGTGGATCGTAGCGTCGCGATCAAGAAGAAGGCCCAGCAGCTCGTCCAGAAGGGCGACGTGAACGGCGCCATTGCCGAATACGAGAAGCTCTTCGAGGGGGGCGACAAGGATCCCTACGACTACATCGTCGTGGCGGACATGCTGGCCAAGCGCGGCTCGATGCAGGAGGCCGTGCGACGCTATCGCCAGGCCATCGAGGAGTACGCGAAGACCGAGCTGTACAAGAACGCGATCGCCGTCTGCAAGAAGATCCTCCGCATCTCGAAGGAGGATCTGGCCATTCACAGGACCCTCGGGGAGCTCTACGCCAAGGAGGGTCTCTACGGCGACGCGCAGATTCACTACCTCGAGTTCGCCGAGGGCTCCATCCGGAGACAGGACCACGACGCAGCACTCGACGTCCTGGACCAGGTGCTCAAGCTCTCGGCCGACAACTTCGATCTCTCGGAGAAATACGTCGAGATCGCCCTTCGGGCCGACCAGCCCGAGCGGGGCGGCCGCGAGCTCCTGCGGCGCGCGGAGCGCGCGAAGCTCCTGGGCCGTCTGGACGAAGCCGAGTCGATCCGGGAGCGGGTCTCCACCCTCGCCCCGTCGCTCTTGAGCTCCTTCCAATCGGCTCCCGTCACCCCCGCGGGCCCCGTCGCGGCCGCCGACGCCGCGGCGCGTGGACCGGTCGCGGCCGCCGACGCCGCGGCCCGGGTCCCGGCCGACACCGGCTTCGAGCCCTCGTCGCGGGCCATCGAGCGTGAGATGGTCGTGCCCGAGGAGCCCGAGGCCCCGGCGATCGAGGAGCCCGCCGCCGCGGCCCCGGCCGCGCCGGAACCTCCCGCCGGGGCCGCGCACGAGCCCGAGCCCGAGCACGAGGATCTGGCGCGAACCTACCTCCAGGCGGGGAACAAGGATCTCGCCGCGGAGGAATACTGGAAGGCCAGCGAGCTCGCGTTCTTCCGGGGCGATCCCGTGCGGGCGCGCGAGCTCCTGTCGGCCCTTCTCGGCGTCGACCCCACCCACGAGGCGGCCCTGCGCCGGCTCGTCGACTTGACCGAGCAGGCGGGGGACCGCCCGGCGGAGGCGCGGGCGCGATTCGATCTCGCCGAGGTCTACCTCGCCCACGAGGAGTGGGATCTCTCCCGCGCGGAATACATGCGCTGCATCGAGCTCGACCCCGGGAACGACCGCGCGCGCGGCCGCGTCAAGCGGCTGGACTCCCTCATGAACGGCGCGCAGCCCGGAGGGATGCCGGTGGATCTCGACGCGCTGCCCGACGAGCGTCCGGCGGCGAGCGTCCGCGTGCGCGAGGAGCAGCCCGCCCCCGGGGACGCGCTCATCGACCTCGAGGAGATCATCGATGAGTTCAAGGCGGGCGTGAGCGAGCGGATCTCGGGCGAGGACCACGAGAGCCATTACGATCTGGGCATGGCGTACATGGAAATGGGGCTCTACGACGAGGCGATCGGGGAGTTCCAGGTGGCCTCGAAGGGGAGCCCGATGGAAGTGAAGTGTCTGGAGATGATCGCTCTCTGCTTCCTGGAGAAGAACGAGCCGGCCTCGGCGGCCCGCGAGCTCTCCCGGGCGCTCGAGCTCCCCGGATACGGCCCGGAGGAGACCATCAGCATCCGCTACAACCTGGCCGTGGCGAACGAGCGGCTGGGCAACCTGGACCGCGCCCTCCAGCACTTCGAAGAGGTGTATCTGCTGAACGTGGACTTCCTGAAGGTCGCGAGCAAGGTGAAGGAATTGAAGCAGCGTCTCGCGCGCGCGGAAGACCGGGGTTGAGCGTGTCCCGCATCGACCTCCACATGCACTCGAATGCCTCGGACGGGTCCTTCACGCCGGACGAGGTGGCGAGCATGGCCGCGGGAAACGGCGTGGCGGTGTTCGCCCTCACCGACCACGACACCCTCGACGGGCTCCCCGCCGCGGCGGCGTGCGCGGCGCGCGCGGGGATCCGGCTCATTCCCGGCATCGAGCTCTCGGTTTCCGAGGAGGGAATGGACGTGCATCTCCTCGCCTACGGCTTCGACGAGACCGACCCGACGCTGGACGCCGCGGTGCGGCGTTATCGCGAAGGCCGGCGCGAGCGCGCCCGGAAGATCCTCTCGCGCCTGAAGGGGCTCGGGATCCGGATCTCGCTCGAGGAAGTGGAGGAGATCGCGAGCGGGGGAGCGCTCGGCCGGCCGCACGTGGCGGAGGCCCTTCTTCGCGCGGGCCACGTCGAGACCTTCAACGAGGCGTTTCAGCGCTACCTGGGACATCACGCGCCCGCCTACGTGCCGAAGCCGCGCGTCGCGCTCGAGGAGGCGACCTCGATCGTGCGCGACGCGGGCGGCGTCACCATCCTCGCGCACCCGGGAACCCTGAACCGGGACCACCTGATTCCGGCGTGGGCACGGCGCGGCCTGGACGGCATCGAGGTCTGGCACTCGAAGCACGATGCCGCCGCGGTGGAGCGCTACCGCGGCTACGCGCATCTGCACGGCCTCCTCATGACGGGCGGGTCCGATTACCACGGAGAGCGCACCCCGGGCGTGGTGATCGGAAGCGTACCGGTTCCCGACGAGATCCTCCCTCCGCTCGATGCCGCGTTCAAGGCGCGGCGCCCCGTCCGCTCGCGCGGATGACCTTCCCCGGAGCGTCGTTGCGCCCCTGAGCTTCATCTGGTAGCTTTTCTGTGCCTCCCACGATGCGAACCATCGTTTTGAGTTCCTCCCTCATCGCGTTCTCCATCGCGTGCGGTTACGCGAAGCTGCTCCTGTTCCCCTATCTCTTCTTCGTGGAGTTGTTCCTCGTGGCCGTGTTCCTGTCCGGAGTGCTCGCGGGCCCTGCGTGGGGGCTGTGGATCGGCGCCGTGTCGCGCCTCGTCTTCAGCGTCGCGAATCCCTACGGCCCGCCCCATCCCTGGATCCTCGCCGCGCAGGTTCTGGGCGCGATGCTGGTGGGCGGGCTGGGCGGCCTCGCGCGTCCCTGGCTCTTCCGGGCGTCGGAGTCTCCCGGGGCCTCCCGGGCGCGCGTGGCTATCTTGCTCGTGTGTGGGTTGGTCGCGACCCTTCTCTACGACGCGCTCACGAACATCGCGCAGGGGATCGCATTCGGATCCTTCCCCGTGGCCATCGCCCTCGGGGCGCTCCCGGCCGTCCAGCACGTTGCCTCCAACCTCGTGATCTTCTCCCTCGTGGGGAATCTGGCCATCCCCTGGCTCAGGCAGCATCCGATGGCGGCGCGCCATGCCGGCTGAGCGCGCGAGCCCCGCTTGGGCGGCTGCGCTCCTGGCCGTCCTGGTCGCGGGCGTGGCCCACGCCGCACCGCCCGTGTGGCACCCGCCCGCTTCGCCCGCCGCAGCCGACACCACGCAGGCGCGGACCGCGCCGCACGCTGCGGATTCCACTCGCGCCCGGTCCGCGCTTCCCGCGGCCGCGCCCTCCCCGGCCGATACGGCGCGCGCTTCGGCCCCCGCGCTCCGGGCCATCGACCTGATCGAGGAGCGGAAGGCGGGCGCCGCGTCCCTGGAGAACGTCCTGCCCATGCGGTGGGCCGTGTTCCTGTCGCCTCTTCCCCTCTTCGGGCCGGCCCAGGGCTCCCTCGCGCTTCCCGACGGAGGCGGTCCGGTCCGCGTGGACGGCTGGATCCGCGACGGGGAGCGGGCCACGGACGAGTCTCTGATCGGATCGACCTCGCTCGGATGGGGAGCGCCGTGGCTCGCGTTCGCGCTGGATGATCCCCGGACCGACGGGACGGATCTCCTCGATCTGGACTCGATCCAGACTCCCGCGGAGCCAGGCGGCTTCAGGGGGCCCGGTGAGCTCCTGGCCGACCCGGCCCCGAGAGGGCCCTCCTATCCGGCGGCCCCGGGGGATTCCACCCGTAGCGGGGTGTCCCGGACCACGATCCTCTATAGGAAGGGGAGCGGCGACTCGCAGCTCACCGGAGCGCGCTTCCAGACCGGCGTCTTTCGCCGGCGCCTCTATGCCTCCTACACGAGGAACCAGGCAGACGGATGGGCGCCCCTGGACCGGTCGGTCTCCTCGCGGTACGCGCTGCGCCTCGAGCTGGGTCGCTGGGCGGCGCACCGGTTCGCGCTCGAGGGCCTCATCTACGAGCGCTCCATCCAGGATTCATCGGGCGGCACGAGCGAGTGGGACCGCCGCCACCTGGCGCTTCGCGCGGCGCACGAGGGCGAGCGCTGGAGTGACGCGTGGCGATTCCGCCTCGGATCGACCAAGGAGACCTGGGCCCTGAGCCAGGACGTTGCCCTCTCTCCCGAGGCCGGCGCCCGCGAGCGCTGGGAGTTTCCCACCGCTTCGGCGGAAGGGTCGGTCTCCTATCGCACCGATTCGGCCACAACCTGGATCACCTCCTTCCAGGCGGCCTCGCGGAAGATCGTGTACCGCACCGGGGCCTCGCCCGCGTTCGAGCCGCGGCGCGGCGAGGCGCGGGCGGTTCTGGGCGGGCGCCGCGCTCTGGGCGGCGCCTCGGGCGTGGGGTTCGACGCGGCCTACGATACGCGCGAGAGGCAGCCGAGCTTCTGGGACGGAAGGGTCTCGCTCTGGAGCAGCGCCGGAGGCGCGCGCGGCCGGCTGGATCTGGAATCCGCCCACGACCGTCCGTCCTGGGTGGACCTTCTCACGCCCGCCACGCTTCACACGTTCGAGTCCCCGACCACGTTCGTTCTCACCCAGCTGAGCCGCTCGGGAGACCCCGCGCTCCGCCCGCGGCGGCTGTCGGGCGCCCTGGGCATCGTGGGGCTCACGCCGCTTCGAGGCCTCGACCTCGAGCTCTCCGGCTCCTACCGGCGCGTGACCGACGACTTCGGTTGGAACGTGAGCGCGGACACTTCGGGCGGGATGGCCCAGGTCACGTCCGCGGCCGGGGAACGGGGCTCCGGTTGGCTCTCCCACGGCGCGGTCGGGTGGGAATTCAAGCGCGGAGCGATCCGCGCGCGGGGCGTCGGCTGGATTCGAGGGGGGCCCGATTCGCTGGCGCCTCAGGCCGGGTCCCCGCCGCGCCGGGCGCTCGATTCCGCCCTGGATCTTCGGATCGTGCTCTTCCAGGGCGACCTGCCTCTTCGCTTCGGCGTCGAGTCGCACGCGCGCGGACCGAGGCAGGGTCTCATTCGCGAGGCGGGGCAGGTGACGTGGGATGGAACCCTCTCGGCCGACTTCGGCTCGGCCGGGGTCTACTTTCGCGTCGAGGACGTATTCGACCGGAGAGCGGGAAGCGCGATCTGGGACCCGACCCTTCCCTCGGGCGCGCCCATGCCCGGACGAACGTTCCAGGCCGGAGTGTCCTGGAACCTACTGGACTGAGCTCAGGAGTCGCGGGGTATGTGGGGAAGGGAGATGCGCGCCGGGCTTCTGTTCGTGATCGCGGCGCTTCTGATCGGGCAGGGGTTCCGCGAGTGGCGGCGGAGCCACGAGGAGCGTTTTCGGGACCTCGTCGCGGATCTGGAGCAGCGGGACGCCTACGCGCATGCGTCCGCAGGGCCGGGCCCGGACGAGGCCGCCGCGGACTCCGCGCCGGCGCCCCGGACCCCGCATGAGATGCCGGTGGGGCGCATCGATCCCAACCGCGCGAGCGCCTCCGAGCTCATGCGCCTTCCCGGCATCGGCCCCGCTCTGGCGGGGCGGATCGTGGCCGACCGGGACCAGAACGGCGCCTTCCGCTCCCCCGAAGCCCTGCTCCGCGTGCGTGGAATCGGTCCCAAGACGCTGGAGCGGATCCGGGGTTACCTCTCCTTTCCAGGCGCGGCCGGACGCGGCTCACCGGCCGGCTTTTGACCGATGCATTTTGCACCGCTGCGTGCCTCGCGCACGCTCCGCTGAGTCTGCAGTGCCGCAATCCGTTCCCGCAATTCGTTTGATCTTATCGCCCTGCCGCTGATTCACGCGGGCGCCCTTCCCTGGCACCGGACTTGCGGAAGTCCTTCCCGCCCGTCCCGCGCCTCGACGCGCGGGACCCCGCCACACTTCGATCGGACAAAACAGGTAGGGGACAGCGACCGTGCAGCAGGAAAACGTCGGCCTGAAACTGCTGGAAGCGAAGCTCATCGCACCGGACGCCCTTCAGAAGGCGCAGCAGCAGATCAAGACCGGGGGCGGGAGCATCACATCGGCTCTGGTGAAACTCGGCGCGATCACCGAAGAGAATCTCGCCAAGTTTCTCTCGGATCTCTATTCCGTTCCCAGCGTCGACCTGACCAATTTCACGCCGGACCCCACCGTCACGAAGCTGATTCCCGGCGACGTGGCCAACAAGTTCCAGATCGTCCCGCTCTCCCGGAGCGGGCGCCGCCTCACGGTGGCGATGGCCAACCCCAGCAACATCTTCGCGATCGACGACATCAAGTTCATCACCGGCTTCGAGGTGCAGCCCGCGGTTGCGCCGGAGGGCGCCATCAAGAAGGCCATCGACAAGGCCTACGACTCGGTGGCGTCGTTCGAGAACGTGATGAAGGGGATGGAAGACGACATCGAGGTCATCGAGGACGCGGAAGACGATACCCCCGACGTCACCCTCATCGGCGAGGCGGAGCAGGCCCCGGTCGTCAAGCTGGTCAATTCGCTCATCACCGATGCCGTGCGCAAGGGATCGAGCGACATCCACATCGAGCCCTACGAGAAGTCTCTTCGCGTCCGCTTCCGGATCGACGGCACCCTCTATGAAATGATGGCGCCCCCGTTCCGGATGAAGGCTGCGATCACCTCGCGGCTCAAGATCATGGCCGAGCTCGACATCGCCGAGCGGCGCGTGCCCCAGGACGGGCGCATCAAGCTGCGCCTCCTCGGGCGCACGATCGACCTGCGCGTCTCGAGCCTCCCCACGATCTACGGGGAGAAGGTCGTGATGCGAATCCTGGACAAGGGCAACCTGAACATCGACCTGAACAAGCTCGGCTTCCAGGAACAGGCGCTCGCCGACTTCACGTATGCCATCGCGCAGCCCTACGGCATGGTGCTGGTGACGGGACCGACCGGAAGCGGAAAGACCACCACGCTCTATTCGGCGCTCTCCAAGATCAACATGCCCGAGACGAACATCATGACCGCGGAGGACCCGGTCGAATACAACCTGGAGGGGATCAACCAGGTCCTGATCCACGAGGATGTGGGCCTCACCTTCTCCGCCGCGCTCAAGGCGTTCCTCCGCCAGGATCCCAACATCATCATGGTGGGAGAAATTCGAGATCTCGACACCGCGTCCATCGCCATCAAGGCCGCGTTGACCGGGCACCTCGTGCTCTCGACCCTCCACACCAACGACGCTCCGAGCACCGTCAACCGGATCATCGACATGGGGATCGAGCCGTTCCTGGTCGCCTCGTCGGTAAATCTCATCTGCGCCCAACGGCTCCTCCGCAAGGTCTGCAATTCATGCAAGACCGAGGTCAAGCTCCATCCGGAAGTGATCCGGGAGCTGGGGTTGTCGGAGGCGGATCTGAAGCAAGGGGGCTTCTTCGAGGGGAAGGGCTGCGTGGATTGCAACAACACCGGCTACAAGGGCCGATGCGGCGTGTACGAGGTCTTCCCGCTCACGGGGAAGATCCGCGATCAGATCCTGGACCGCGCCTCCACGGCAGCGATCAAGAAGTCCGCGGTGGCCGACGGAATGTTGACCCTGCGCATGGACGCCTTAATCAAGTTAAAGAAGGGAATTACGACGGCCGAAGAGGTGTTGAAGGAGACCGCGGCCGACCGCTGAGCCGCCACGGAGGGAGCCCATGGTTTCGCTGCGTCAACTGCTGGACGAGATGATCAAGTTGAGGGCCTCGGATCTGCATATTTCCGCGGGCGTTCCGCCGCAGGTGCGGATCGACGGCTCCATCACGCCCATGCAACACCCGCCGCTCACGCCGAACCTCACGCAGCAGCTCGCCTACAGCGTGCTCACGGAGGAGCAGCGGAAGCGCTTCGAGACGACGCGCGAGCTGGATCTCTCCTTCGGCGTGCCCGGTCTGAGCCGGTTCCGCGCCAACGTGTACCTGCAGCGCGGGGTCACGTCGATGGCGATCCGCCAGATTCCCTACGAGATTCTCTCGTTCGAGCAGCTGGGGCTCTCCAAGATCATCCGCGACTTCACGACCAAGCAGAAGGGGCTCGTGCTGGTCACCGGTCCGACGGGGAGCGGCAAGTCCACGACGCTCGCCACCATGATCGACCTCATCAACACCAACCGGGCGGGCCACATCATCACCATCGAAGACCCCATCGAGTACGTGCACCACCACAAGAAGTGCATCGTCCACCAGCGCGAGATCAACGCCGATACGACGACCTTCGCGACGGCGCTCAAGTACGTGCTGCGCCAGGATCCGGACGTGATTCTGATCGGAGAAATGCGCGACCTCGAGACGATGGCGGCCGCGCTCACCATCGCCGAGACCGGGCACCTGGTGCTGGCCACCCTGCACACCAACTCCGCGTACGAATCGATCAACCGCATCGTGGACGCCTTCCCCAGTGGGCAGCAGCAGCAGGTGCTGTCGCAGCTGGCGTTCGTGCTCGAAGGAGTGGTCACGCAGCAGCTCATCCCGAAGGCCAAGGGCCCGGGGCGGGTGATGGTGCCGGAGATCCTGATCTGCACGCCCGCCGTCCGCGCCGTCATCCGGGAGCGGAAGACACACCAGATCTACAGCTTGATGCAGGCGGGCACGAAGCACGGCATGCAGACGATGAACCAGGCGTTGTTCCAGGCGTACATCGGCAAGCAGATCGCGCTGGATGAGGCGCTCGGCCGCAGCTCCGACGTGAAGGAGCTGGAGGGGATGCTGGAAAAGGTCGGGGTCCACGTCGCCGCCTAGTCGGCGCTGAAGAAGGGGGAACGCGGTGCCAGTCTATGTATGGAAGGGCCGCACGGTCGGGGGCGAGATCCAGACCGGCGAGCTGACCCTGGAGAGCCAGGAGGAAGCGCTCTCCGCGCTGCGGAAGCGCCGGATCATCATCTCCTCCGTCCGCGAGAAGAAGGCGGAGATGAAGATGGGGCTGCCCAAGATGGGCGGCGGCGTCTCGACGCGCGACCTGGCCATCTTCACGCGCCAGTTCGCGACGATGATCAACGCGGGTCTTCCGCTGGTGCAGTGTCTCGACATTCTCTCCAAGCAGACCGAGAAGGCCGATTTCCGCAGCGTCATCGCGCAGGTCATGCGGGACGTGGAAGCGGGGACCACCCTGGCCGAGGCCATGGGCAAGAAGGAGCACAGCAAGGTCTTCGACGAGCTCTTCGTGAACATGGTGGAGGCCGGCGAGGCGGGCGGTATTCTGGACAACATCCTCCAGCGGCTCGCCACCTACATCGAGAAGGCCGAGGCCCTGAAGCGCAAGATCAAGGGGGCGATGGTCTATCCGGCCGTCGTGCTCTCGGTCGCGGTGCTCGCCACGTCCTTCATGTTGATCTTCATCATCCCGACCTTTGCCCGCATGTTCACCGGCTTCGGGGCCGAGCTGCCGCTTCCCACCAAGATCGTCATGGGTCTGAGCTCGTTCCTGCGCGCGTACTGGTGGGCGATGATCGGCACCGGCGTCGCCGTCATGGTGGGGATCCAACGCTACTATCTCACGGAGAAGGGGCACCTCCAGATCGATACCTTCCTCCTGCGCGTTCCCGTCCTGGGAGACGTCTTGCGCAAGGGCGCCGTGGCGCGGTTCACGAGGACGCTCGCGACCCTCATCTCCTCGGGCGTGCCGATCTTGAACGGACTCGAGATCACCGCGCGGACGGCGGGCAACCGCGTCGTCCAGAACGCCATCATGGCGGCGCGCGCGAGCATCCGGGAGGGCGAGACGATCGCGGCGCCGCTGCGCCAGTCCACCGTGTTCCCGCAGATGGTGGTGCAGATGATCTCGGTGGGCGAGGAGACCGGCGCCCTGGACGACATGCTCACGCGCATCGCGGACTTCTACGATGACGAAGTGGACACGGCGGTGGACTCGCTGACCTCGCTCATCGAGCCGATCATGATCGTGGTCATGGGATCGATCGTGGGCGGGATGGTCATCGCGATGTACCTGCCGATGTTCAAGCTGATCAACGTGGTCGCGGGCGGCAAATAGAGGGGCCCCGATGACGACGCACCGCCCAGACGAAGGGGTCGAGCGGGATCCCCAACTCGGCCTTGCCGTCCAGGCGGTGATCCTGGGACGGGTCGCGCTGCTCGTGCTGGTCACGATGATGGCGGTGGCCTTCTCGGGGAGCGCGCTGGGTGTCGAGCGGCAGTTTCCGTTCGGATTCTTCCTGTTCACGGTGGGCGTGCTGGCGCTGGCCTACCACCGCGTTCTGAAGACCGGCGGCGATCTGAGAAACCTCCTCGCCACACAGTTCCTCGTCGACGTGGCGACGACATCGTATCTCGTGTTCTTCACGGGCGGGGCGGAGAGCCAGTTCGTTCCTCTCTACCTGCTCTCGCCGCTCCTCGGGGGCGTGTTCC
>Ga0187821_10000185_pt1 | contig 13663 bp, 15 predicted proteins | sample NC_wetland_sal_i_20_FD_132442 | JGI IMG/M metagenome (GOLD analysis project Ga0187821, IMG submission 132442) | Wetland sediment microbial communities from Neuse River Estuary, North Carolina, USA - SourceSoil_1 | ecosystem: Environmental > Aquatic > Freshwater > Wetlands > Sediment | place...
GAGGTAGTAAGCGCAGCGCTCGGAGCGCTCTGACGTGCTCCGTTTGCCCCTCGTCGATTGCATGAGCTATACCAACCATCACGCACCCGTAGCTCAGCTGGATAGAGTGTCGCCCTCCGAAGGCGAAGGTCACAAGTTCGAATCTTGTCGGGTGCGCCAGCTTTGTCGAAGCGACTTAGTAACGACGGCCGATTCCGGCTGATCGGAAATCCAACAGGCAACCTCCATCCTCCATGACAATAGCTATGTCTCTCGAGCCCATTGCATCGGGCCATTGGACCACGACCGCCGGCCCGGAGTGGAGCAATCCCGGTGGCGGACTGTGGGGAGGCTATGCAATCGGCATCTGCGTGCGGGTACTTGAAAACGAACTTGAGGCACGTGGCGAAGCACTTTCGCTCAACCTCACCTATACCGCTGCGCTCTCGTCGGGCGAGATCGATGTCCGCACACGGCGGCTCAGACAGGGCAGATCAATCGGTGTTTGGGAAGTTGCGCTCTACCCGAAGGGCGCAGAGCAGATTGCGGTCCATGGCGTCGTTACGCTGGCACGCCGTCCGAAAACCATACCGTTCGCTTTCGCAGAGATGCCAAAAGCCCCTCACCCAGACTCACTCCCGACGCTTGAGATGCCCGGTGCCATGGATCGCTATGGGGCGCAGGCCTTCGAACGCCGCATCGTCGACGGCTTTCCGCCGACGCCCGGCAAGAGCGCACGATCTCTTGCCTGGGTGCGCTCGCGTTCCGGTCGGTTCGACAAGACCCTGCTCGCCATGGTCACCGACAATTCGCCGCCGCGGGTGATGTATGCCCTTGGGCGAAACGTCGATAGCACGACGCTTTCGTTGACCGCTTACCTGCACGCTACCGAGCAGGATCTTACCGAGATCGGCGAAGACTTCATCCTGATCGAATGCGATGGTCAGGTCGGCAATGACGGTGCATCGGACGAGCGCTCCAATTATTGGAGCCGCGACGGCAGACTGCTTGCCACCAGCACCCAGCTCGCCTGGTATCGCGACGGCTCGCGCGAACTGCCCGAGTAGTGGGCTATTCAACGACGATTCCGCGACGGAGGATTTGTCGCGACAATCGCGGCAGCCGCCGCGAGCTTGTGTCTGGCTTGCCAGGGCGGCCCGAGCGCTCGACCCATCGCATTCAGGAAGGCGTCGATGTCCTTGCGTTTGAGGACGGCTGCAGCATCGCGAAATACGCGTTCGCTTTCGTACCACCGAACGGACCATCCTCTCGCCTCAGCAGCGGTTGCGAGTGCTTCGCGGTACATGACAGAGTCGGCAACGTTCGCCGCTCGGCTGTCGGAGATCCGCTCTTCCGTCGTCGGCGGAAGTTTGGGACACACGCGAATCGCAATGCTTGTTATCGGTACGGGCACTGTCGCGGCCAAACCCTCAAGGCTCTCGCGCGCGCCTTTTGCGGCGGCAGCCCGTACACGTTCGACAAGTGCAACGGCGTCGGCCAGCGAAATCGGCCGCGCCCATGAGCTATTAAGGTAACGGCCGACCGCCCACGAACCTTCATGGTGATAGGGGTGCGTCGGCAAACCCTGCGTGAGGTCGATGCGCCGGCGATCAAGAAGCTCGCCGCGGGGCGCGACCGTGACGAGTTCCGCCGAATTGCCGTGTTCGGCGACGCCAACGGCAGCTACCCGTGTTGATCGACCCTTCGCCACGCTCTCCTCGTATGGCGTTCGTTGCTCGCTTAACTGCGCATGTCGCAGTCGTAAAGGGCGAACTGGCAAGCCGTCAGACGTGAACTGGCAATGAACAGCGCGGCCATGTCCGGTTCAGGGGGTGCAGGGCAACCTTGCTTCCACGCCTGGCAAGGTCCCGGCAATGGAACTTTTGCGGCCTGGAATCGTTGCGTATTGGAGTAGGCAGGTTTTCTGCCCGGTTCGAGCGCCACCGATATTCAGAATTGATTTAAAAACGGAGGTCACCATGCGACATCGACTTCGCACGACGCTGTTAGCGACCGCAATCGCGCTCGCCGGTGTCGGGCCGCTGCTTGTTCCAGATGCGGCGATGGCACAGGGCTATCGCGGCTATTCGCATGGCCGTTTTCGCGACTTCCACCGGATTCTCGCGCGCTATGGCGACTGGGTTTATAGCGATCGGTGGGGCACGGTTTGGATACCCGATGTGCCGGACAATTTTCGTCCATACCGTACGGCCGGTTACTGGGTGAACACCAGACAGTACGGCTGGTACTGGCGTTCGAGCTATCCCTGGGGCGACATTACCTTTCACTATGGTCGTTGGGTGAACGATCCCTATGACGGCTGGCTGTGGATCCCAGGTTATGTCTGGAGTCCTGGCTGGGTCGTCTGGCGCGGCAACAACCGTTACATCGGCTGGATGCCGATGCCGCCCGATCGCGATTTTCTGCGCGGCAACGAAACTGCGTTCCGATTTTCCATCAGCGGCGGTGGCTTGTCGCTCAGTTTCGGGCGAGGCGGAGACTTCTATGGCTATGGAAACTGGTATGGCCGCGACTACGACCGCGATCGTTTCGCATCGAACTGGACGTTTGTTGGAGCCGGCAACCTCGGCGATCGCGACTATGGCCGGAACGTCGTCAATCAGACCAACGTCGTAAATGTCATCCAAAACACGACGAACATCACCAACTACACCGTCGTGAACAACATTGTCGTCAATCGCAGTGTCGATACGCGCGTCGTCGAACGCGCGAGCGGTCGCCCGGTCGCGACCGTGAACGCCGCCACCGTTATCAAGGATCCCACGCTGGTCACGCGCGTCGACGAGGGCCGTCAGGCACAATTGCAGGCGCCAACCCCGATCGTGAGAGGCACGGGTCAGGCGAACAGCGCACCCGCCCCGACGGCTGCGGTGGTCTCGACATTGTCGGATCGACCCGTCGAGCGGCACGGCCGGCCGGCGACCGGCTTGTTCAACAAACAAACGGTGCAGAGTGCACCGCTCGCACCGCGCGCGCCGACAGCGGGTACGCCTCCTGCGGCGGGCGCGGCTCCCGCGGTACAACCACCCGCGAGTGCGGCCGCTCCTGCAACGCCTGCCCCTAACGCGACACCGGGAGCGCCACAAGCGGGACCCGTCGAAAAAGGCGGACGCAATCGCGAGCGGAATCGCGGTGAGCAGGTTGCGCCGCAAGGAAGCGTGACGCCCCCGACGCAGAACGCGCCCGCTGCCAACGCACCCGCGACGACCAATCCTCCGGCAGAGACCGGTGGACGGAATCGCAATCGCGGTGGCGGCGAACAAGGTGCTCCGCAGGGCGGAACCACGGCTCCGGCGCAGAGCGCTCCAGCGACGACTGCGCCATCGGCCAACAATCCGCCAGTCGAAACCGGCGGACGAAATCGCGAGAGAAATAGAGGCAACCGCGGCGAGCAGGCTGCCCCGCCGGGCGCAATGGCGCCCGCGCCGCAGCGCGCACCTGAGGCCACTGCTCCAACCCCCAACAATCCTCCAGCTGAAACTGGTGGTCGCAACCGCGAGAGAAATCGAGGCGGCGAACAGGGCGTGCCATCGGGCGGAATGGCGCCTCCGCAGAACCCACCCGCTGCAACGGCACCGACGTCGAGCAATCCGCCGGCCGACAATGGTGGACGCGCTCGTGAAAGAAACAGGGGCAACCCAAGGGAGCAAAGCGCTCCACAGAATGCGCCGGCGGCGACACCCGCAACTGGCGCCCCGGGCAACACCACGCCGCCGGATAATGCTCACAAGAAGAAGAACAAGAACGACAACAAGGACAATCCGGACAATCAGGGCTCCAACCCGCCCAACTAATCGTCGCGGCGGAGCGTTCCAGCTGACACCCGAACGCTCCGCTGCCGTCATTCCTTCCTCCCGCCCACGACCGCTTGCCTTAGGCGCCGTGGCGAGGAAGAGTCGGCTCTTAGTGGGAGCCGTGCATGATTTTCGAACAGCTTTCCGTCGGCGGCTGCCGATCGTATGTCATCGGTTGCCCGGCAACATTTTCCGCCGCACTGATTGACCCCGAAATCCAGCTCATCGATCACTACCGCGCCATCGCGACGCGCGACGGCTTGACGATCCGTTATGTCATCGACACCCACACCCACGCCGATCATTTTTCAGCTTCACGCCAGATCAGCCAGACGCTCGAGATTCCCGTCGTGATGCATCGCGATAGCGCCGCACCTTTTGTCGATCTGAGACTCGACGACGGCCAAATGCTGATCATCGGCGAGTTGCGCGTCAGCGCTTTGCACACACCCGGACACACGCGCGACTCCATGTGCCTTGTCGCCGACGACAGGGTCTTCACAGGCGACACGCTTCTGATCGGCGGGACGGGACGAACCGATCTGCCGACCGGCGATCCCGATGCACTCTACGACAGCCTGTTCAACAAGCTTCTGAATCTAAATCCGGCGCTCTCCATTTATCCTGCGCACGAGTACAAGGGGCGCAGTCATTCCTCCATCGCTGCGGAGTTAAGCGACAATCCCCGTTTGCAGAAGAAAGAACGGGCAGAGTTCATCGAAATGATGCGTGGCCTGAACTTGTCCGCGCCCACCCATCTTACGGAAGCTCTGCGCGTCAATATGACGGGCGCAAAAAGCATCACCCAGCTTCTCGCCACGGCGGCTGCGGCCGTCCCGTTCGTCAGTCTGGCCGAATTGAATGCGCAGGTCGCAAAACGGAGCAATGATCTGATCGTCCTCGACGTGCGCGAGAAGGACGCCTTCGCGGCGAATCATATTCCCACGGCCCGACATCTGCCGCGAGGTCAACTCGAGCTGCGCGTGAACGAGGAATTTCCTGACCCGACATTGCGCATCGTCGTCTGCTGCGAGTTCGGAAAGATCTCGACGCTCGCAGCGGCAACCCTGCGCGAACTCGGCTTTCTTCGCGCCGCGGCACTTGACGGCGGCGTGAAAGCCTGGCGTGAAGCCGGCTTTCCCGTCGAACACAGCGAACCTGTCTGAACTCTAGCCCTTCGGTTGCGCCACGACGCGCAGATAAGGCTTCAGAGTCTTCCAGCCCGCAGGAAATTTCTGCTTTGCCTGCTCGTCCGAAACCGAAGGTGGAATGATCACATCCTGTCCGGGTCGCCAGTTCACCGGCGTTGCCACAGTATGTTTTGCCGTCAGCTGACAGGAATCCAGGAGCCGGAGTACCTCATCGAAATTGCGCCCGGTGCTCATCGGATAGGTCAGCATCGCCTTGATCTTCTTGTCGGGCCCGATGACGAAAACAGAGCGAACAGTTGCATTGTCCGCAGCTGTGCGCCCGTCGGATTTGGTGCCGGCTCCTTCCGGCAGCATGTCATAGGCCATTGCGATTTTCAGCTCGGGGTCGCCGATCATCGGATAGTTGACGGCATGACCCTGGGTTTCCTCGATGTCCTTGGCCCAGCGCGAATGATTGTCGACCGGATCGACGCTTAATCCGATGATCTTCGTATTGCGCTTGTCGAATTCCGGCTTCAGTCCGGCCATGTAGCCGAGTTCCGTGGTGCAGACGGGCGTGAAGTCCTTGGGATGGGAGAACAGAATTGCCCAACCATTGCCGATCCAGTCGTGAAAACTGATTTTACCTTGCGTGGTATCGGCGGTGAAGTTGGGAGCTTCGGAGTTGATCCTGAGAGACATGATCACGTCCTTTCGCAAGAGTTGGGGGGGGCGACAAAATACTATGCGAAGTCGTAGACCGGACCAAGACATTCGACACTCTCTATGACGTCGGCGGGCTCAGTGGGTCGCACGCGGCGCCAGCACACGCAGGATTGTCTTTCCGTTGACGTTCGGGAGTGCGAAATAGAGCCGGTGGCTCGACTGGTCGACCGCAATCGCGTGTGCGTCGTCGCCAACGAATTGGTTCGCGAGCAAAACAGGAGATTCCGGATTCGTCAGGTCGAACGCCGACATATTTCCAGACTCGGAAGCCACGTATAGGCGTCTCATATCCGAATCGATCGTCAGAACGTCAGGGTCGTGTGCTATCGGCCGCGAACAAATCACGCGTTGTGCTTGAAGATCGACGGCCAGCAGAACGTCATTTCCGTCGCATGCGACATAGCCGATCGCCGCACCTGTCGCGATCGCCAGGCCGTGCGGGTGCTCGCAACCGGCTAGAGTGATCTCCTTCACAAGCACAGTCTTTGCGGGATCGACCACCGCCAGCGAATTGCGCGTTTGCAGCGGCGCATAGACCCGCGCGGTCTTGGGATCATATTGAACATTGCCGACTTGGCCCGTCATCTTAATACGGGTGAGCAGCCGATTGCCAGGCGCGTCGAGGACCATCACTGCCGAGCCGAGTTCGTCGGAAATGAAAATTCGCTGATCCGGCGGATCGTAGGCGATACCGTCGGGAAATACGCCGCCGAGAAGGCGGGCTACTTCCTTCAGGCTCTCAGAATCGAAAATGGCTATTCTGCCTTTACCGGAGGAAAGTCCGAGCATTCCTAAACCGACATGAAGAGACGCGGCGATGCCCGCTCCCGGAACGCTGGCATAGACCCGGTGCAGCTGCGGTATCGCCAGAACTCCGGTGATTTTCGGCAAGCCAGCGATTTCGCCCACCAACCGATCCTGCGCGAGGTCGTATACCAGAAGTTTCCCCTCGCCCATTTTGGCGATGTAGAGCCTTCGCGCCTCTCTATCGATGCTTTGATAGTCGGTCCTGCTGGTCGCGGCGCCGAGCGGGAAGTCGCCAACCAGTGTGAAGAGCGGTCCAAACTGTTCGGCGCGCGTGACCAACGCGCCACTGGCGTGAAGCGAATTTGCGAGCACAGCAGCTAGGAATCCAAAAAGCGTCAGTGTTCTCACAACTGGGATGTCCCGCACCTATGCGCCTGTTCGACAATGGCGTTCTCTACGCGTGTTCTCGAAACGAAACAATTCGTTAGCCAAATTTGCAACGAGTTTTAGCAAAATTGCAGCCTCCAAAATAATTTCTCGTACAGCCCCTCCCTTCAAGATGGCGAGCGCCAAGGAGTATTAGGCGATGGCAAAATTTCTTGAGCCGGTGACGCGCCTTTCGCGGTTCGGCGCAAATCTGCTGGCGCGACTGAAGGGCGATCGTCGCGGCAATGTCGCGATGATGTTTGCAATCATGTCGCCGATTCTGGTCGGCGGACTCGGCATGGGCGTGGAGAGCGCCTATTGGACGTTCGATCAGCGCAGCATGCAAAACGCATCCGACGCCGCCGCACTCGCGGCGGCCGGCGATGCCACGACCAATTACGCTTCGGTCGCCAGCGCTGTCGCCGCGACCTATGGCTACACCAACGGCGTCAACGGCGTGACAGTGACGTCGTCGAATGCGGCCGCTTGCCCGGCCGGCGGAAACACCTGCTACAGCGTCGCAATTACCTACAAACAACAGCTCTATCTGCTGCCGGTTGTCGGTTTCAGAGGCGACACGACGGTCGGTGGCCAGCCTGCCCAAACGCTGCGCTCGACGTCGACGGCGACCGGTCAGACCACAACGCGTAACTACTGTCTGCTCGCGCTCAACACGATCGGTACATCGATTCTGGGCAACGGTGTTCCAACCACGAACTTCGCCGGCTGCAACACCATGTCCAATGCCGGTTCGACATGCCACGGCCACGACATGGGCGCCGACTATGGCGATGCGCATCTGACCGACAATGGCTGCGGCGTCATCCAGGAGTCGAACGTGCCGATCGTTCCCGATCCTTACGCGGGCCTGGCGAGCAATATTCCCGCCAACACGTGCGGAGGCTCCTACCCCCAGGAACCGAGCCACCACGGTGACCCGGCTCTGCCGGCGTCCAATCAATGGTCCGGAGCGAAGGCGCTTGCCGGCAATGTGCAGGTGTGCGGCGATCTCCAGCTCACTGGCAACGTCACGATCAATGCACCCTCCGGCGCGGTGCTCGTGATCGAGAATGGTCAGCTCGATACCAACGGTCACACAATTCAGACGGCAAGCGGATCGTCTGTCACCGTGGTCTTCTCGGGAGACAATAGCGGAAGTTACACGCATGCGCCGACCGGTGGCGGAACGCTGGATTTGCAGGCTCCGTCGTCCGGTGTCTGGTCCGGCGTTGCTCTGTATCAGGACCCTGCTTTGACCTCAGGCGTCGACATGTCGGCGGCGGGAAATAGTCCCACGTGGGACATCACGGGACTCGTCTACCTGCCGCACTCGAACGTCACATTCAGCGGTGCGGTCAACAAATCGAGCAACGGCACCTCGTGTTTCGCGATGGTGGTGGGCGACATCACCATCAACGGCACGGGCGCGATTCTTGCGCATGGCGGCTGCGCTGCAGCGGGACTTACGATGCCGACCGGGCAAGTGCCCGGACGCGGCCAGCTGGTGTACTGAGCCATGAGGCTGAAATCGCTGAAATCGCTGCGCAAGGATGTCCGCGGACTCGCAGCCATTGAATTCGCGCTGATCGCAGGATTTCTCTGCTATTCGCTGCTCAATGTCGCCGACGTCGCCATTTTCCTGTTCGACAAGGTACAGGTGAACAACGCGACGCAGATGGGCGCACAGGCCGCCTGGGCGACCTGCGATCTCAATCACCTTCCCGCATCGACCAAATGCCCGAGCATGAACAACGCCATCACGACTGCCGTTCAATCGACAGGCTTGGGAAACTCGGTGACCCTCCAGGCTGGCTCGCCAAGCGAAGGCTACTATTGCGTCAGCTCGACAGGCGCCTTGACGTGGGTGAGCGATGTCAATTCGCCGCCGAACGACTGCTCGGCGGCCGGCTCGGCGAGCACGGTCCCAGCCGACTATGTCGTCGTTCAAACGACTTACAATTACGCTCCAATATTTCCCGGCCTCTCTGTCGCGGCCGTGTTTCCGGCAACGATCACGTCGACGTCATATGTGAGATTGGGTTAGCCATGCTGCGCTCCCTCAAAATGAATGAGCAAGGTACGGCCGCCGTCGAATTCGCAATCGTCGGGCCCATCTTTCTCAGTCTGACGGTCGGGATGATCTATGTCTGCATGCTGCTTTTTTCCATGGCGAGCATGCAGTATGCGGTCGAGGAAGGCGCGCGCTGCGCATCAGTCAAGACAACTGTCTGCACGAGCAACGCAGCAACTGTCACCTACACACAAAACGCGTATTTCGGGCCGCTGATCGAGCCTGTTTTCACCTCGACGAGCACGGGTTGCGGACACCAAGTGCATGGCACGGCGACCTTTACATTGAACACTGTCGTGCGAACCATATCCGTCCCGCTGGTCGCAAATTCCTGCTTTCCATAAGCGCTATTTTACAGTCTGCCCATCGGTCGTGACAGAGCTTCTCGCTCCAGCGGCCTCGTGTTACAGAACGCGGCCCTTTTCTTGGCGCGTTTTTCATGACCCAGGCACCCTCTCCCGTTAGCGCCGGCCATCGTCACGACAGTTCCCCGTCAGCAAATCTCAATATTCTGTTTGCAACTGGCGTCGTTCTCAACATCGCCATTGTGGGACTTCAGACGGCCTATGGACTGATCGCTCATTCGACGGCGCTTCTTGCGGACGCCGGTCACAATCTGGGAGATGTGTTGAGCCTCGCCGTTGCCTGGGGTGCCGCCACGCTGACAAAGCTGCCGCCGACCGAGCGGTTTACTTACGGCCTTCGCTCTACCTCCATCGTTGCAGCAGTATTCAACGCTCTCTTCCTGCTTGTCGTGATGGGCGGAATCGCGTGGGAGGCAATTCGCAGAATATCGGAACCGGTCGCCGTGCAAGGCTCCGTCGTGATGGCTATAGCCGGTTTGGCCATTGTCTTGAACGGCATCAGCGCCTGGCTTTTCTCGTCGGGCCGGCACGGAGATATCAACGTCCGTGCCGCCTTTCTTCACATGTTGTCCGATGCTCTGGTGTCCTTGGGCGTTTTGATCTCCGGCGCTCTCATCGTGCTGACGCACTGGTATTGGCTCGATCCCCTGACGACACTCATCGTCGTTGCGGTGATCGTTTTCGGAACCTGGGACCTCTTGAAAGACTCGTTTCGGATGGTGCTAGGTGCCGTGCCGACGGGGATAGATCCCGGCAAAGTCCGGATCTTTCTGAGCGAGCTTCCAGGCGTCAGCCGGGTGCACGATCTGCACATCTGGCCGCTGAGCACCACGCAAACGGCATTGACATGTCATCTTGTGATGCCCGAGGGACATCCGGGTGATAGGTTCACGTCTCAGATCTCCGAACGCCTTCACGAGCTGTTCGACATCGAGCACAGCACGTTGCAGATCGAGCTGTCGGAAGATGCGGACTGCCGGTTGCGCGACGACGCCGTGATTTGAAGTCAGGAAGCCTGTTCATAGATTCCGATTTCGCTGATAAACCCATACAGTGCTGCCGGAGCATGGCGGCTGTGTGAGACTTCGGAGAGCGCGATGTTGAGATGGTTCCAGGCGCTGATGCCCCGAGAGGACCGTTTTTTCGACCTTTTCAACCAGCATGCTTTGACGCTCGTGGCGGGCTCGAGCGCGTTGGCAGAATTGCTCCATGCCCGCGCCGCCGTTCCTGATGCCAGCCGCAAAGTCATGGATTTCGAAAATCAAGCCGATGTGATCACGCGCGATGTCCTCACGCTGACGCGCCGGTCCTTCATAACCCCGTTCGATCGCAGCGACATCAAAGAACTCATTACCGCGCTGGACGATGCCATCGACCAGATGCAGAAGACCGCCAAGGCAATTGTCTTGTTCGAGGTTTCTGGCTTCGAACCGCAAATGGCGCAAATGGGCGACATCATCGTCGAAGCCGCAATGTTGACCGTCGATGCGGTCGCACTGCTGGGCTCGATGCGGCAGCAAGCGGTTCGCTTGAACGCCATTACCGAAGAAATCATACGCATGGAGGAGAGTGCCGATGGATTGCACGACCTTGGCATCAAGGCGCTCTACATAAAGTATCGCACCAGCAATGCCATGGACTACATCGTCGGCGCCGAAATCTACGATCATCTCGAGCGTGTCATGGACCGCTTCGAGGACGTCGCCAATTGCATAAGCGGAATTGCCATCGAACAGGCGTAGGAGACGGGGGAGCGCTTGCACATCCAGCTGCTGCTGATCGCGCTTGTCGCGATTGCCTTGCTGTTCGACTTTCTCAATGGCCTGCACGATGCGGCGAATTCCATCGCCACGATCGTCTCGACGCGCGTCCTGTCGCCGCGCTACGCAGTCGGCTGGGCCGCATTCTTCAACTTCATCGCCTTTCTGGTTTTCGGTTTGCACGTTGCCAAGACGATCGGCACGGGCATCGTCGCTCCGAGCGTCATTACCGACCAGGTGATCTTCGGCGCCCTGATGGGCGCGATCGTGTGGAATGTGATCACTTGGCTGCTCGGTATTCCCTCTAGCAGTTCGCACGCCTTGATCGGCGGCCTAGTGGGATCGGGCGTTGCCCGTTCCGGCTGGACCGCGATTGTTTGGTCAGGCCTTGGCAAGACGATTGGCGCGATCTTCATGTCGCCGGCGCTCGGCTTCGTGCTCGCACTGCTGCTGGTTCTCGTCGTTTCGTGGGCGTTTGTGCGCACGAGACCTAGTCAGGTCGATCTGATTTTTCGCCAGATCCAATTCGTTTCCGCTTCACTCTATTCGCTCGGTCACGGTGGCAACGACGCGCAGAAGACGATGGGAATCATCGCGGCGCTCCTGTTCGCGCATGGTGCCCTGCAGGGCAGCTTCTTTGTCCCACTTTGGGTCGTCTTGAGCTGCCAAGTCGCGATGGCGCTCGGCACGCTCTTCGGCGGCTGGCGGATCGTGCGTACTATGGGTTCGCGAATCACCCGCCTCACGCCGTTGCAGGGCGTGTGCGCGGAAACTGCAGGCTCGATCACCTTGTTCCTTGCGACTGGTCTTGGCATCCCCGTTTCAACGACACACACCATCACCGGCGCGATCGTCGGGGTCGGCGCGGCCCGAAGAACCTCAGCCGTCCGTTGGAACGTCGCGAAAGACATTGTTATCGCTTGGGTGGTTACGATGCCGGCCTCGGGCGCAATTGGCGCTGTCTTTTTCTACCTGTACGGGCTGGTGGGATGAAGGCACATGTGGCAACTCGCGAGGCAACGGCCGTCAAAAGACGGTCGGGCGTGCAGTATGCGGCGCTGCCGTACCGCGTGTCGGGCGGCATCCTGGAAGTATTGCTGATCACATCGCGCCGTACGCGCCGCTGGATCGTTCCCAAGGGTTGGCCGGTTGAAGGGCTTCCCCCGCCGCAATGCGCCGCCATGGAAGCGCTGGAGGAGGCCGGCGTCAGCGGCGATGTCGATCGCATCCCCGTCGGACACTATCGCTACCTGAAGCATCACAAGGCCCGGCCTAGCGAGCCGTGCAAGGTCGAGGTCTACGCTCTGAAAGTTCGCCAACAGAGGAAGTCGTGGAGCGAGGACGAAGAACGCGAGCGGCGTTGGTGCACGCCGGCCGAAGCAGCCGCGGCAGTCGCCGAGCCACTTCTGCGCTTGCTAATTCTCGAATTTGAAGCGCGGTTCCTCGCGAAATAGCCCCGTTCAGCAGCCGGGTTTGCACATGCGGTGTGAACGCCCATAGCGCAACATTTCTTGGGCGCTTTGGGGTGTAGCGAACGCCGTGCATAATCGAACGCACGATTGCATGTCGGCGTTCCTTCTTCACGAGAGTTGGTCATGAGCGAACAAAGCGGTGGCAGCATGCTGGTAGCGCGAGCATCAGCCAATCAAGCCGAGGCCCGTTACAGCGTGAACATCCGCACGGGCCATCACGATCTCGTCGGCGACGAGCCGGTTTCGGCGGGCGGCGGTGACAAAGGGCCATCCCCCTTCGCTCTGGTTTTGGCCGGTCTTGCGGCTTGCACGGCGATCACGCTTCGCATGTATGCCGAGAGGAAGAACTGGCCGCTCTCCAGTCTGGCTCTCGAGTTAGAATATTTTCGCGACGGCAAGAGTTTTCGCATCGAGCGTGCTTTACATATCGAAGGCGACCTCGATAACGAACAGCGCGCGCGTCTGGCCGATATCGCCGAGCGCACACCAGTGACTTTGGCGCTGAAGACCGGCACGACCATTCACACGATTCTCAAATAGCGGCGTGTCTTGAGTCACAGCGGCACCACGGCAACGCCGAGACCGAAAGCGCGCATCGGGTGCGATCGATCGTTGCCGGAGCCCTACTCGGTCATTCGGCTCCCAGACGGACGCGCACTTTCGTATCTCGAGGTCGGAGTGCCCAGCGGCCCCGCCGTCTTCCATTTCCATGGTCATGGTTCGTCTCGACTTGAAGCGTTGATGCTCGAGGAGAAAGCGCTCGAACTTGGACTACGCATCATCGCGTTCGACCGGCCCGGCATCGGGCGATCGGACCCGAAAAGCGGCGATATGCTCTTGGACTGGCCGGCCGACGTCGTTGCGGCTGCGGATCTGCTTCGGATCAATCGCTTTGCCGTGCAAGGCATGTCCGCCGGCGCGCCCTATGCGCTCGCCTGCGCCCATCGCCTTGCCGATAGGATCACTGCTTGCGCGCTGGTGAGCGCGGTACCGCCGCCGGAAATCGCCAGACGATCCGGCCCGAGGTTGAGGCGTTTCGCGTGGTGGGTCGCCCATCGCTTCCCAAATTATCTGCGCCGCAGGCTGGAACAATTTCGTCCCGACGGGCAGCCCGACGAAGCCATGGTCCGCAGCCGCATGCTGCGCGTGTCGCAATGGCTTGGCGGTCAGGA
>Ga0187821_10000186_pt1 | contig 13632 bp, 14 predicted proteins | sample NC_wetland_sal_i_20_FD_132442 | JGI IMG/M metagenome (GOLD analysis project Ga0187821, IMG submission 132442) | Wetland sediment microbial communities from Neuse River Estuary, North Carolina, USA - SourceSoil_1 | ecosystem: Environmental > Aquatic > Freshwater > Wetlands > Sediment | place...
CTCAACGTTCTCGACACTTCCATCCTCGTTGATCACCGCCTTAACCACGACCTTTCCTTCCGCGCGATCCGCTCGCGCCTCAGCCGGGTAATGTTTCAATTCTTCGACACGGCGCAAAATCACTTCTGATAGCCATCCATAATCAGCACGAACAGGCCTGTTTGCACCCGTTGACGTAAGCGCGGCGATCTGTGTGGCAGATGATGCGGCCGGAACAGATGTTTCTGCCGGTGGTGTCGTCACATGTGATGCGATAGACGTCGCCAGCTCCGGTGATGCGCTTGCATCCGATGAATCAGAGGTTGGCGGCTCTGGATGTGCCAACGTTGTGGCGATCATTGTGGAGTCAGATGTGTTTTGAGATGAGATCCACGATGGTTCGCTGTGATCGGTTTTATGTGAAGGACTTTCAGAATCAACCGGAGCCGGCGTGTGGGTGATCGATTCAACCGCTAGCGAATCAGCTTGGGGCAATGGTGCGGGCTGAGCCGTTACCGTCATGAGCGGTGGCTTCGGCTCGACGGATTCAGACTTTGTCGCCTTCAGCACGGGCTGCGCTGGTTGCTCTTGATCTCTGGTTGCTAATGTAGTCGAGTGGACTGAGGGAAGGCTTTCGGCTGGAGATGCTAGCGGGGAGGACGGTATGGGTGAAGAAACAGACGACACCAGCGTGACATCCCATTTGAATGGAGCCAAGTGAGGAGCCAATTGAACTTGCTGAACAAAGAACACCGCCCCGACCGCTAAGCTCCCATGTAGCAGCATAGAAGCCACCCACCCAGCCAAATAGCTGCCAGCATCGGCACTGCTGCGATGCCATTCTGTGATCGTCACAGCCTGATCACCTCCAGGCTAACCTGCTTGAAACCAAGATTACGGACTTCATCCACCAGCGCAACAAAGCGCTCCAGCAGCGTAACCTTATCGGCGCGCACGACCACAGCTGATTCGCGCGGCTGCGTGGTGAGGGCCGCAGGCAGTTCACCCTCTGCGAGCGGCTGGTCGTTCAAAAATAGTTTTCCCTCTGAGGTCAGTGTAATGACGATTGGTACGTCCTTGCGATCGCCGACTTCCTTGGCCTTGGCGAGATTGACCGGTATCTGGCCTGTGCTGATGAATGTGGCGGTCGTGAGAACGATAACCAGCAGGACCAACATCACATCCACCAGCGGAATGACGTTGATCTGATTAACCTCGCGATCCATGCTGCACCTTGTACTGAGTGAGAAGCTCCGCGATCCTCCTGCGCAAGACATTGTTCATCACCACACAGGGAATGGCGACGAGGAGACCCACGGCTGTCGCTTTCAGCGCGAGGCTCAAACCAATCATGATGGTATTGACCGCCATCGTGCCGGACGTGCCCATGGTGTGAAAGGTGAGCATGATGCCGAGCACGGTGCCAAGCAGGCCGATATACGGAGCATTCGCAGCGACGGTGCCGATCACGACCAGTCGACGTGTCAAAGTGATCTCCAATAGTTGAGAGTTTGGGTATTGAGCCAGATCGATGCGGCGATAGAACAGCCAGCGCTCAACTGCAACGGCAACGCACCACACGCTCAAGGCCACCAAAAGACCGATAATTCCGTAATCGACCGCGTTCTTCAACGCGTCCATCAACAGCTCCTTCTACTCGTTGATCGGGGCATGACGGGCCGGCGGGGAAGGGACCGTCGCATAGGCCGACTCATGCTGCCAGAATGGGAAAAGGGCTGTCAATGCTCCAATTTGAAGAAGTACGGTACGAATATGTCGTGAGAGAGTACTCAGGAAGAAGAGGTTGGTTGCTTAAAGAGCACCGTATGCGACGCCAGCACACGGAGTTCAACCGCCGTACCTTCCTCATAGACACTCGTAGAGCCTTGACTGCTATGAACGACCTGCCCTGAAGGAAGGCTGACCGAGTAGAGATTCTCGGAGCCACGGAACTGGCGGGAGAGGACGCGCGAAGACGCGCCCTTGGTTGGAACAAGGTGAATATCGTCCGGGCGGATCATGACGACGACGGCCGTCCCGTCCTCACATTCCAGCGTATTCGAGAATTCACCGAGTTCGGTGTGAACCATCCCGCCGGAGACCGTTCCAGGAATAAAGTCCGCTTGCCCGACAAAATCTGCGACGAAGGGAGTCGCCGGCAAGTGGTAGATCACCTCCGGTGTGTCAAATTGCTCGACGGTACCTTGGTTCAAAACGGCAATCCGGTCCGCCATTGCAAACGCCTCGTCGTGATCGTGTGTCACAAGAATCGTCGTGGTCTTGGTCCGCCTTAAGAGATCGTGCAGTTCCTGACGCATGCGGCTTGCCATGTCCGGGTCCAGATTGCTGAAGGGTTCGTCCAGGAGGAGGACCACGGGATGTTGGACGAGAGCACGGGCCAATGCGACCCGCTGCTGCTGGCCGCCGGACAGTTCGTGCGGGTAGCGCCGATCGAACCCTTCGAGGCCGACCAACTGAAGCATGTCTTGCACCCGGGCTTTACGCTCGCGGCGCGGCAAGTGTCGAAGGCCGAACGCAATATTGTCTTGGACACGTAAGTGAGGGAAGAGCGCATACTCTTGAAAGACCATGCCAACATGTCGATATTCCGTGGCCATCAGGGTATCCGACGAAGACACCAACTCTCCCGATAAGAAGATCTGGCCGGATTGGACCGGCTCAAAGCCTGCGATCGCCCTGAGGATCGTCGTTTTGCCGCATCCCGACGGGCCGAGGAGACACAGGATTTCTCCTTCACGGGCCGCAAACGAAACCGCACGAACAGCCGGGCGATCGCCTCCATAAGCACAGGACACATGCCGAAGCTCGAGCACAGAGGACGCCGGTCGGTAGAGGTCGCCTTGCGCCCTGATCTCATCGATCGGATGAGGCGTCATCGAGGAATCTGTGGTCACCGGAGCACGCCCTTTCCGTTATGCCGCTCGCCAATCTTTCGACACCAACAAGAGCAGAGCGGGGAGACTCAAGAACACGATCAACAGAGCCGCGGGCGCGGCCAATTGGTAGTATTCTTCGCTAGCTTCAAGCCAGACTCGAATCGCCAGCGTGTCGAACCCTACCGGACGTAACAAAAGTGTGGCCGGCAATTCTTTCATGGTTTGGAGGAACATCAATACCCAGGCCACGACAAATCCATTTCGCACTAGCGGCAACGTGACGCGCCGCCAGATCTCCTGAACACCCAGGCCGAGTGTGCGTGACACTTCTTCCAGGTTCGGGGTGACTTGTTGGAGCGCCGGTTCCAGCGATTGCAGACCGGCTGGGAGAAAGTGAATGACATAGGCCACAATGAGTATGAGGATGGATCCGTACAAGACGGGTAATAGTTTGGTGAATAGAACCAAGACCGCTAGGGCGGCAACCGGACCGGGGAGGACGTAACCGGCGTAGGCGGCTTGCAGACATCCAAGATTCAGCCAACTGGGCCGCCGGCTGGCCAGGTACGCCAGCGGAAGGCCGATCAATACGCCGCCCGTGGCGGCACAAGCGGCGAGCAGAGCACTATTCGAGACGAAACCCATGAATCGGCTGTCGAGCGTGGTCTGGGCTTCGACCGAGCAACTCCAATTCACCAGAAGATAGGCGGGAACCGCAAATGCCGCGCCAAGGATCAAACCCAAATAGCCTGTGGCGAGGGCTGATCCAAGCCAGCTGCACTGGAGCCGCTGCGGGGAGCGGTAGCGGCCGGACGTCTGATAAAATCGGCTGCGATGCCGAAACCACCGCTCGGTGACGAGAAAGAGCAAGGCCAGTCCGACCAATAAGAGGCTCAGAATACTGGCCGCGCTGTTGTCAGAACGTCCCGTCATTTGCTGGAACACGGCATAGGTGAGCGTCTGGTAGCGTAGGAGGGAGACCGCACCAAAATCCGACACGACATAGAGGACGACCAGTGCAAGTCCGGCGACAATCGAAGGGCGCATGAGCGGCAACGTTACACGCCAAAGAGTCCGGAAGCGTGATACACCGCTCGCTCTGGACACTTCTTCGAATGAAACGTTCAGGCTGAGTAGGGCACTTCGGGTGAGGAGATAAACGAAGGGAAAGGTGTCTAGTGCCATCACAATCGTGGCACCAAGATAGCTGTGTGGAGAAAACAGTCTGGCTTGCGGTCCAGCAATAAGCTGCCATACATGTTCGACCGGTCCTCCGAATCCGAGCAGATATGAGTAGACATACGCCAGGACGTAGGTGGGCATGGCTAAGGGCAGCACGAGCGCGCCTTCCCAGAATCGACGGCCAGGAAACTCGAGCCGCGTCACTACCCAAGCGGTTGACACGCCGAGAACCAGCGTGATGACCGCCACGCTGGCAGCCAAGGTGACGGTGTTGAACAAGAGTTCAGGAATCCTGGTGGCCCACAAGCGGCTCCAGACGGCGGGATCCGCCGAGAGCGCCAGTGATGTCACGTAGCCGAGTGGAAGGAGAATCAACCCGGCAGTGGCTAGCGCCACGAGTTGGAGGGGGGACGACAATTGCTGGCGAATGGTGATCACGTGGGTTCCTTGGACTTATCGGAGACCCACTTGTTCGATCAGCGTGAGGGTTGGTTCGCGCAATTCAGCCAGCCGCGTGAGCGGAACCTGCGCTGCACGGAAGCTTTTTCGCTCGATGAGGGCGGGATCGGCCTTGACGTCAGAGTGAAGAGGATATTCCTTGTCGAGGTCGGCGAATAACTTCTGGCCTGCGTGGGCAACGAGAAATTCCACCAGCAGCTTCGCACTCTCGAGATGTTTCGTCTGCTTGATGATGCCGACGCCGGCCACATTCATGATCGAGCCCATACCGCCTTCTTGTTGATCCGGCATGAACACGGCAATCGGTGCGCCAGGCTGTGTTGCCAGGTGACGATACACATAGTAGTGATTCACGATGCCGAGTGAGACCTGGCCTTTTGCGACCGCTTCCACGATCTGTGAACTCTTCTGGTAGACCTGCGTCCCGCCATTGTCTCGAAGACCGATGAGAAACTGTTTGGTCCGCTCGTCGCCATAGGTCGCTCGAATCACCGATACTCCGGCCTGCAAGTACTCGCTGCCCGAATTGGGAATCGCGATCTTGTCTTTCCATTTCGGGTCGGCGAGGTCCAGCAAGGATCGTAACTGATCCGGCTTCACCTGCGTCGTATTGTACACAATGATCCAAAACCGTCCGGACAGACCGACCCAACTATTGTCCGGCGCGCGGTACTGCGAGGGGATGGCGCGATCGATCTCTCGCATATTGAGCGGACGGAGGAGGCCCGCCGTTCGTGCCAGTTCCAAACTGCCGGCATCGTTGGTAATGAAGAGGTCCGCTGGTGTCCGGTCTCCTTCTGCCTTCAACCGGTTCAACAGTTCCGTCGTCCCGGATGAGAGCAGTTCCACTTGGATCCCGGTCTTTGCCGTAAAGGCGTCGAGCACCGGTTTAATCAGCCGTTCAGCGCGGCCGGAGTAGATAGTCAAGTTATCAGCTGCTGAGCCGGGAGAGGGAGTCAAGCCCGGTCCAGTAATCAGCAAGCACGTGAGCAGTAAGAGCAAGAGTGAGACAGTCTTTCTGGTCAGAAATGCGGCGCGCGCGTCAACCATAGCGATGAGTCCTATCTAATTGAAATTGATAAACTCTATCAAAATCATACTAAAAAAAAGGAGTTCCGTCAATGACGGCAGCGGGAACAGAGCCCGTACAGCTCGAGGCGGTGAGTTTGGATGGTGAAGCCGTTTTTGACGGCGACTTCTTCTTGCAGGCGTTCGATCTCGCAGTTTTCGAACTCCACGATCTTGCCACACCCGGTACAAATCAGGTGGTCGTGGTGCCCCTTGTGCGAGACGTTGTCATATTGAGTTTGGGACCCGAAATGGCGGGCCTGGGCCAGGCCCGCATCGCAAAACAAATTAAGGGTACGATAGATCGTGGCCAGACCGAGATGGGGGTCACTCTTCGCCAGCTGATGGTACATGGCTTCCGCCGTAATATGCTCCTGGCGAAGAAAGGCGCTGAGAATCAGCTCGCGCTGACGTGTGAGTTTTAACTGATGTTTGGCCAGGTGGTTTTTCAGGGCCTCCATCTCTTTCGCATTTTTACTTGATGCCATGAGGAACCTCCGGGGGTCGTCATTAAAAACCAATCTTGATGGCTGGTCAAGAGGTGAGATCGCCGTGGAGAGGAAACCGGCGGAGAGAAATTTGACGGCCTTCTCCTGTGCTGTCTATAGTCCCGTCTTCGATGAGCCAGCGAACATGAGGCTGATGCCCGATGCGCAAGCCTGATCAGATTACCATCGATCGTGCGCTCCTACTTTATGTGCTGGATTTAACGGAGCCGCACGGCCTGCTCAGCGATGTGAAACTGCAGCAGCTGTGCTTCCTCTGCGAACTTCAGATGTTTGGAAAAGGATTCAGAGGATTCCACTTCGAATTCTTTCGCTTTGCATACGGAGCGTTCAGCAAAGATTTGGACAACGATCTGACTTCTCTACGCCGCAAAGAGCGGGTGGAAAACTTCACGCTGTCGGACCAGGCGCGTGAGGAAGTGCTTCCTCTCCTCCGCAAGGGAATTGAAGAATCTGAGCCGAATCAAAAGATGGCCGAGATCCTTCAAGCAGTGGTGGCGACCTATGGGCCGCAGGACGGGAGTGCCATTATGGCGTCAGTGGAATCAGTGGAGCTCAGTACGCCGGCCCAGCCGGAATTCAAAATCCCGATCCGCGATATCGTCTTCCATACGACGCTCTTGGTTCCGCCCCGCATCGAAGTCCAAGCGGAGTTTACACTCCAACCAGCGCTGCTCGCCAGATTGAATGCGGCAATGGGGTACTAGAAACCAGGGCTGATGACTGGGAGTCGCCTCTCGCCCGCCCTCTTGCCTACAGGTGATACAGCTCGCCGTATTTCCGTTCGACATACAAAAGAAAGGGATCAGGGTTCAGACTCTTGCCCGTCACGCGCTGAACCAGATGGTCCGGGGTGAACGTTCGACCCCATCGATGGATCTTTTGCTCGAGCCATCGGCGGAGGACGAGGAGTTGGCCGGCTGCGATCTCATCGTCGAGGTGTGGAATTTCCAACCGCGCCTGCTCGTAGAACTGCACGGCGTAGAGGTTGCCGAGCGTGTATGTGGGAAAATATCCGAATGCGCCCAATGACCAGTGTACGTCCTGCAAGACACCGTCGGCATCACCGGTTGGAACGATGCCGAGATACTCCTTCATCTTCGCATTCCAAATGCCGGGCAACTCTTCGGCTTGCGTGCGACCCTCGATCAAGTCTTGCTCGATCTCGAATCGCAGCATGATGTGCAGGTTGTACGTCAGCTCATCCGCTTCCACCCGGATCAGCGAGGGCTTGACCCGATTGATCGCCGCATAGAACTGCTCCATGTCCACACTGCGCAGTTGATGGTGAAATTCCTGCTGGAGGATCGGATAGAAGAAGCGCCAGAACGCACGCGATCGACCCACACAATTTTCCCACATGCGGGATTGGCTTTCGTGAATCCCGAGCGACACCGAATCACCGAGTGGCGTGCCGTAGTAGCGTGGATCGAGCCCTTGATCATAGAGTCCATGGCCGCCTTCGTGGATGCAACTGAACAGGCAGGATTGCAACTCCTGTTCATGCACTCGCGTCGTCACGCGAACGTCTGTGGGATGGAATGAGGTCGTGAAGGGATGAGCCGAGAGGTCGAGACGGCCTCGCTCAAAATCATAGCCCATGGCAATTAAAACCAGCCGGCCGAATTCCAGCTGCCGCGCCTGATCGTAGGTGTGGAACAGGATGTTGTCGTCGACGTGGGCGGTGCTGTGGGTGATTTTCTTCAGCAAGGGCACTAGCCGGGCCTTCACCTGGGCGAACAGCGGGCGCAGCTTGGCAATGGTGGAGCCCGGCTCATAGACGTCCAGTAATGCATCATAAGGCGAATCCTTGTAACCGAGGTACTGAGTTTCTTCACGCTTGAGGGCAAGGACGCGCTGGAGATTCGGGAGAAACAGCTTGAACGAGTTTTGTTCCTTTGCTTCCGCCCACACTTGCTGGGCAAGAGAACATTCGCGGCTCAGCTTCATAACGAAGTCGGAGGGGAGTTTCTTGGCTCGGCTGAAGTCCCGCCACACTTCGCGCAATAATGCACGCGAGGGTTCGTCCCATACGTTTCCCGGTTGATCGACGGCCTGGCCCGTACTCGGATCGACCCAGCCGGCAAGGAGTGCCCCGATGTCGGAAGACACAAACATCTGATGTGCGATTCCTTGAAGCGTCGCAATCTGGTCGGCGCGGGCGCTCCCGCCGCCGGCAGGCATGTACGTTTCCTGGTCCCACGACAGAACTGACGCGGCGCTATTGATCTGCTGAATCTCAAGTAATTTGGCCGTAAGGGGTTCCAGTGTTGCCAACGTCTTCACGCGCAGTCTCCTTTCAGACCATACCGAAAGGCACGGGGTGTGGGGCGAGAGGCTAGTGGGAAAGAGACTCGACATACCTCTTGCCTCTCACCTCGCGCCCCCTCGCCTTCCTTATTGCCTCGTGCCACGAGCCGTTCGAATGAGGTATGATCTCGCCGCTTCAGTGTACGCAGGGGCGTCACTGATTTTCAAACCTGCAACGAGATCGATGAAATGAAAGAATTGGTGCCAGCTGAGATCGAGATATACGCGCAGGCGCATTCGATTCCGGAGTCCGATCTCTGCCGTGAGTTACGGGCAGAAACAACCAGACGCATGGAGTTTCCCCAGATGATCGTCGGACCGCTGGAAGGCGCGTTCTTAAAGATGATGGTGCAGGTCGTCGGCGCGAAACGAATTCTCGAAATCGGCATGTTCATGGGCTATAGCGCGCTTTGTTTCGCCGAAGCATTGCCGAAGGATGGGACCATCCTCACCTGTGAAATCGACGATGAGTCAGCCGCCCTTGCGCGCGCATACTTTGCGCGATCGCCGCATGGGAGGAAAATCGAAGTTCGGATGGGACCGGCCTTGGACACGATGCGATCCCTGACTGGTCCGTTTGATCTGATTTTTATCGACGCAGACAAAACTAACTATGTCAATTACTACAGACGGGCACTTGATCTCATTTCAGCGAACGGAGTCATCCTCGTCGACAACGTGCTGTGGGATGGTGAGGTATTACTCCAGCCGCCACCGGACGAGAGGACCGCAGCCATTCAGGAACTCAACCGAATTGTGGCTGCCGATTCCCGTGTTACGGCTGTGCTGCTTACGATTCGAGACGGAGTGTTGATGATTCGACCGAACGTGAACGCCTCACGATGAGCAAACATACGGACATGGGAGCCTATGGTGCGCTCGTCACTGCGGCCGTGTTGTGGGGCGGCTCGATCGTAGCACAGAAGCTGGCGTTGGGGTCCTTCTCAGCCGTCGAGGCCTCGGTCCTTCGCGACATTGGGGGCTTGATCATTCTTCTCGCGACCTGGTGGTGGCAGGACGGCACGTTCGCCAAACTGACGAAGGCGGATGCGCAGACACTCTGCTGGCTGGGGTTGTGCGTTCTTGGGAATCACCTCCTGATTCTCATCGGCCTTCGGTATGTGAGTGGTGCGGTCGCGGGGGTCATCATCGGATCGAGTCCGGTGGTGACGTCGTTGTTGTCTGCCATATTGATTCAAGACGTTCCCCTGCGCACCGTGTGGATGGGGGCTGTTCTGTCCTGCGCGGGAGTCGGGTTTGTGTCAGTGGCGGGATTCAGTGCAGCGGGCGATCAGCCACTGCTGGGCGGGTCGTTGGTGTTTCTCGGTGTGGTGAGCTGGGCGCTGTACAGCATCGGCAGCCGTTCGATCATGGAACGGGTCTCGGCGCTCACGGTCAACTGGACGACGCTACTCGTTGCCACGGCTCTGCAACTTCCGCTGCTCTGGACAGATCGGAAGATGCTGGAGGCGGGCCCGGCTGCAGTGGCGACACCGGATTGGTTCGCCCTCGGCTACCTCGTGGTGTTTGCTACTGCTGTCGCGCAGCAAGCATGGTTATTCGGGGTCAAAGGTGTCGGTCCGTCACGTGCCTCGGTGTTGGGCAATCTGACCCCTGTGGCAGCGGTCGGGCTCTCCGCGCTGATCCTGCACGAATCGGTTGGTCTAGTCGAGGTCATCGGCATCGTGCTCATTCTGGCCGGAGTCTGGGTGGTCCACCAGCAGACGTCTAGACTCTCGCCATCATAAGCCCGCCTTTTCTCTGCTCGATCTGGTCTGCCGATTCCAGTATGATACGGCTCCTTTTTGGGAGACGGCATGATCGAACGGAGGATCGAAGAAGTCACTAAAGCCAACCAGCGGTTTTATGAAGCCTTTGAAAGCCTGGACATTGCCAAGATGGATGAGGTCTGGGCGCATCTCGAGTACGTCACCTGTGTGCATCCCGGTTGGACCCTCCGCTCCGACTGGCCTGCCGTGCGCGATTCCTGGGTCCTGATCTTCAACAATACCTTCTCGATGAAATTCGAGCTGACCGAAGTTATGGTGCAGGTGGCGGGCGATATGGCCTGGGTCATCTGCGTCGAAAACATCACCAGCCAGCAATCCGATGAGCCTCAGCAGGCTAAGGTCCTGGCGACGAATCTCTTCGAGCGGATCGGGGATGAGTGGTTGATGATTCATCATCATGGATCGGCGGTGATGGGCTGATGGGGCGGTTTCTGTGCTCGCGCACCGCGGCACGCGAGACCAATCGAATTTCTAGATTGAGGGCGGTGCTCAGCGGACGCGCGCACTTGGAAACCACCTCCATCGCCCATTGTATAGGGTAAGGGAAGAAATACCGTGGAACGCGCACGATAAAACTGTGCTCGTTCGACGGGCGCAGTGGGGGAACCAATCAGCCTGTGACCTTGGGAGAGTGGGGGAGAGAGCGGTGTTTGATCAATGCAAGCACGTTGTGGGACAGGCGTTTATTGAACCACGGTGGAGCCCAGAATGAGAATTGTCTCGCTGTTGCCGAGTGCGACGGAAATAGTTTGCGCGCTGGGGTTAGAAGATCAGCTGGTAGGAGTGACCCATGAGTGCGATTATCCGCATGCGGTGTTGCGACTGCCCAAGGTCACGCACACGCTGATTCCGAAAGAAGCGCCGAGCGGCGAGATCGATCAATTGGTGCGCCAGCAGCTGCAGGCGACGCGGGCTCTGTACTCGCTCAATCTGCCGCTGCTCAAGGAATTGCGTCCCGATCTGATTGTGACGCAATCGCTCTGTGATGTCTGTGCGGTGGCTCAAGAGGACGTGCAGGTGGTCCTCTCTCAATTGCCCGGCAGCCCTCGCGTGATTAACCTTGAGCCGCAGTCGCTGTCGGGTGTCTTCGCAGCGATGCGCCAAGTGGCCGTTGCGGCCGGAGTCTCTGCAGAGGGCGTGATTCGGTCGCTCACAGTTCGCGTTGATGCGGTGACCGCCCGGTCAGTTACGCTGACCCATCGCCCGCGCGTGGCGCTGCTGGAATGGCTCGATCCGCCGTTTTCATGCGGCCATTGGAGCCCTGAATTGGTGCGGCTGGCCGGTGGGATTGAAGGGCTTGGTCAGGAAGGACGTCCGTCGCGAACACTCCGCTGGGAAGAGGTCATCGCCTGGCAGCCGGAAATAGTCTTTATTGCTTGTTGCGGCTTGAACGTGGAGCGGACCCTGCAAGACCTTTCATCTCTTCACTCAATTTCTGGTTGGCAAGAACTGCCCGCCGTTCGGTCCGGTCGCCTGTACGTCACGGATGGCTCGCAGTATTTCAGCCGTCCCGGGCCTCGCCTCGTCGATAGTCTTGAAATGCTGGCGCACGTTCTTCATCCTTCTGTGCATCCGTTGCCGAGCAGGCTGCCTGCTCCAATTGCCGTCAATAGGACTTGTGTTGTCTCCAAATAAATCATGGTAGAGAAGGAGGGCGTGATGAGAGATGGTCAAGCGTTACATTCCTTGTTTGGGCGACGCGCACTGCAAGGAGCCATGTTCGTCCTTGGTCTCTCCTTGGTGGGGTGTCTGAAGCCCGTCCCGAAGGTCCTAATTCCTGGCTCCGATGCCACACCCCCAACCCTTGTCTGGGAGGTCTACAACCTTCAGACGAAGGAGCGCCGAGAGATTGCGCAAGACGGGCAGACGCTTGACGTGCCGTCGAACGAGCAAGTTATCGTGACGATCGCGGTGGAGGATCTCCAGAGCGGCGTGAAAGACGTCAGCCTTGGCGGAGAGGGTCAGTATGCGTGCGAACTCGGCGGCCAGACCGACAAGAAGGCCGTGAAACTCGAACAGCAGAACACCACGCGCATCCCTGACCATGAAAACAAGGTGCCGGTATCGGCGTCACTGTCATACACCGTGGAATTCGGGAAAATGGGGTGCAAGGAAGCCGAGCGCTTTGCCGGCGGAAAACTTTCTCTCGTCGGGAAGGGGCATAATTTTGTGGACGGCACAGGGACCAAATCACTGCACTTCGATCTCAAGAAGCAGGCATCACCATGAGTCGGTCGATAGAGAACCGCTCAACGATGCGGCAGGAATTCTATGCGTGAGAGATGACGAACGATTAAGTTTTCGGAGCGGAGGGAGTCGGCACGTCCACGATCGCCACAGTTTTCTGCCATTCGGTCACGATGGTATTACGTTCCTCCATCGTCATGGCGGCGTACTTGGTGAACATCTGCGGACCTTTGCGGCGGCGCCACGTCAGAAAGCTGAGGAAGTGCTCTTTGCACACGTTCTGTGTGCCTGCCGGCGCGTACGCCTTCGCTTGGCACCCTTCGATCATGCAGGCAAGTTCGCTCATCGGTCTCCTTAATCGGTCGAGCAGTAGTATGCAGGACTGGCGATGAGATTTTCAACCAGCCTCGTACATTGATTGCAAATCCTGTGTTGACGATCCGACCTTGTTCCGGTAAGTCCTCTTTCATTATGCCTCAGCTCTGTCGTGGATTGTGGCTGCCAGTCGTGGTTCTTTCGATTCTCAGTTGCACCTCGCCGTCTCGCGATGGCCTTCCTCCGGGGAGCCCTTTTGCCATGCCTTCCGCTGCGACCTCGAAATCATTGCCGCAGGGGATTGCTATCGGCGATGTCACGAGCCAGTCGGCGCTGCTCTGGTTGCGGACTGATGGTCCGATGAGGGTTCAAGTGGAGTGGGCCTCGGTCGCGGCTTGGGAGGCTGTATCGAAGCAGGCCACAGCCATAGCTCACGTCGCAAGAACGCCTCTATTCGTGACCGGCCCCGAGACGGATTTTACGCTCACGATTCCCTTCTTAGGGCTTATGCCGGCTACTGCCTATCGCTACCATATCCTCGTGGGTCCAAAGGGAGACGAGGGACAACATATCGAAGCACGGGTCGAGGCGAAGGGTGAATTTACGACGCTTCCTGACGCGAAGACTTCAGCGCCGGTGACGTTCGCGTGGAGCGGCGATCTCGGAGGACAGGCCCATTGCCGTCGGGGCGCAGTCGGGTATCCGATCTTTGATGTGCTGCGGGCGCAGAAACCCGACTTCTTTCTGTTTCTCGGGGATACGATCTACAGCGACGGGGTGTGTCCTTCACCGCCCAATGAGCCGGGGGCGGATTTCACAGCCTCGACATTGGAGGAATACCGGGCGCGTCATCGCTATCAGCGAGGTGCCGACTCGTTGCGCCGCTTTCTCGAGTCGGTGCCGGTGTATGTGGTGTGGGACGACCATGAAGTGCGAAAC
>Ga0187821_10000187_pt1 | contig 13610 bp, 8 predicted proteins | sample NC_wetland_sal_i_20_FD_132442 | JGI IMG/M metagenome (GOLD analysis project Ga0187821, IMG submission 132442) | Wetland sediment microbial communities from Neuse River Estuary, North Carolina, USA - SourceSoil_1 | ecosystem: Environmental > Aquatic > Freshwater > Wetlands > Sediment | place...
ATTCGTCATGGCGATCTTCCTCGGACCAAAGCTCAAATAATTCGTGCAAGATCGCTCCGGGCATTTTGAATGCTCCCCAAATCCAGTGAGTTTCCGGGGCCGATGTCTTTACGTCGATTCGCAAGACGTTGTCCTTATCGTCCGTAATCACTGAATCGAATAATTCAGGATGGCCGACAAGGAACAACAGAAATCCCAGTTGACCCTCGGGCAGCTGGCAGAGGGCGTCGGCGGGAAACCAGACTGTATCCGGCAAGCCTATGACGACTGTTTCTTCCGGACGGACCAAAGGCATAGCCCTGAAGATTGCGTCACAAAGCCCAGCCGGGCGAGGCTGAACCGTGTAGACCACGTGTGCTGAACCGATGTTTGCCCCGAAATATTCGATAATGTCTGTCTTTCCCGGTGAGATGACGAAACATAGGTTGGTCACACCGGCACGGATCATTCGTTCTACAAGATATTCGCTGACCGCGCGCGGCCGTTCAGTCTTTCCGTCAAAGCGGCTGCCAACCGGCAGAAGCTCTTTCGAAAACGCCAGAGGTTGGATTCTGCTTCCTATTCCTGCGGCAGGTATGATTCCCCACATGTCATGCTCCCAACGAATTCATTCCTTCCATACTTTCGGGAGTTGCTTCGCTTTGTGAAGAAACCGATGCGAGCACATTTTCCAGATCGATCGCGCGGTGATCAGCCGTAGCCGTATCGAGCACGCGTTCCCTGGCCGCTCGCGCGATTTGCCGCAGCTCTTCTTCAGGCAGATTCATTGCCGCCATCGTATCCGACGTGTTTCTGGCGATCAGGATTTCGCTACCGGGAGAGAAAAATTGGTCCAGCCCTTCCCATTGATCGCTGATGATGGGAACACCGCATGCCGCTGCCTCAAACAACCTGCCGGAAGGGCAATAACCCATCTTGGCCATCGCTGCCCGTGTGACATTCAAGGTCAATTTCGAGGAACAATAAAAATGCGAGTGTTGTGCGGGCTCCAAGTGCCGCATGAAGAATATATTTGGAGCCCACGGAAAGGCTTGGGGGTATCCGGCGCCGCCGATCACGAAATGTCGTTCGGGCAGCTGGCGGGCTGGAGCGATGAAGAGCTCCTCCAAGGCATCCTGTCGGTCTTTCGCATAGGTGCCCAGATAAGACAAATCAAAACGCTGTTCACTCCCGTGTTGAACGGACTGGTGAGCCTCTGGATCCACACTGCCATAAAGCGGGGCAACGCAGCGTGCATTGAGGCGAGTGCGTAACTCATCAAGCGCAGCTCCTCCCGTGTAACTCAAAACAAGATCGAAGCCGCCGAGACCGCCGGGATGGATATAGGCCGGTGTTCCACCCGCAGCTAAATTCTCAAGTGTTACAGGCGTATCCAAGTCATAAAAAACGTGAAGACGGGCAGGCGACCCGAGCACGAGCTCCGTGGCCGCTACGCCGTCAGGACAATAGGAGGTGACCATCCCCACATCCGCGTCCTCTAAAGCTGCTGCGGCTCTTCGAGTTGCCTCAGACCAATCTGAATACAGTTCGATTCGCGCTTCGGGGAAAGTCCAAAGGTCCCGATGGTTGGCGTAGTAATTTACATCTCGTTCGAAAAAGACGACGCGATGTCCCCGCCGATGCAAAGCCCGAAACAGCCCCCGCAGCAATGTCGCGTGGCCGTTCCCCCAGGAAGACGTGATCGTCAAACCAAAAACTACAAGCTTCATAGCCCGCCGAGAGTTTGCGAGTTGGTTGATGCGAATCCGAGCTTAATTTACGCGGGTAGGAACAAAATCGGCTCTTTGCTTTAGAGCTACTCCAAAAGAGTAGTAGCGCACAGCGTTCGTTCTGAGTTCTGGCAGGGCCGAATACGGCCGGCAGTGATGTTCGAATGATTTGATCTCTTGCTTCGTGCGCGCTGCATGGTACGAACACAGACGTGAGCGTCCCAGGTTTGTTGTAGCCAGCGGGTCAGTGGCAGCCGCCTCGATAAGGCCTGGCACGCCAATAGCCCAAGAGATCGCCCTATAGACGCTTACGTCTCTTCAACCGAGGCTAGCTTATGGCGTAAGTATTCGGGGTGGTCCGATCAGCGGCCGCAACGGGTAATTTCATCCGCCAGTGCCACCTGCGCAAACTCCATCCAATTCGGACGTCCATAATCAAACGTAATGAGCCTAGACGGATGCGCGAGAACTTCTGAGGTCTGCCAATGTCACCTCGAGCGTCTGAAGCAAACGACGAGCAAAAATTAGCAGCGCGCGTAAGAGCGCGGGGGGAAGAAAAGCAGGTTGAGCAACGCGCGCCTGTCGGTGCGCACATTATTTATGAAGCTGTGCGACGAGAGGGAGACGATGAGCTGAAGCGGTCTTCCTCAGCCTTGGCATGGTCCGGACTGGCTGCTGGGCTATCGATGGGATTCTCTCTGCTTGCCGAGGGCTTCCTCGAGGCCCATTTGCCTGAGTCCGCGTGGAGGCCGTTGATAACTAAATTGGGCTACAGTGTTGGCTTTCTCATTGTGATCCTGGGTAAACAGCAGCTCTTCACTGAGAACACTTTGACCGTCATTCTTCCGCTGCTCCTGCGAAAAAATCTGACCACAGTAATGAACGTCCTTCGGCTTTGGGGCGTGGTCCTGGTTTCGAACCTTGTGGGTACTTATTTCTTTTCGCTCTGGGTGGCTCGTACCGCGTTATTTGATCAACACATACAGCAAGTGCTCTTGGAGGTCAGCCGCGAACGGATCGATTCTCCGTTTCACTTGGTGTTAATGCGCTCGATATTTGCAGGCTGGCTTATCGCACTCATGGTCTGGTTGCTTCCCAGCATTGAATCAGCGCGCCTCAATATCATCATCATCTTGACTTGGCTGATTGGCATCGGCGGATTCAATCACATCATCGCCGGTTCAAATAAAATGTTTTTCCTCGTGGCTTCGGGTGCAGAAACTTGGGGATATTACTTCACTCGCTTTTTCGTTCCCACGTTTTTAGGCAACGTGATAGGTGGCGTTTCCCTCGTCGCTTTTTTGGCTCACGCACAGGTGGTTTCCGGCGACGAGGAGAATATATAGCAACCGCCGGCTCAGTGTCTCCCGCTTCCGAAGCACACCGCGACAAACGCAACCAGATCACATTCCTTTCAGATGACGGGCAACGCGCTTAATAACCGGACGCCAATCACCAGGGCGATTTTGGCGATACAGGCGCATCGATCGATACCAAGGACTGTCCTCCCTATCGAGCATCCATCGCCAATCGGCCGCAAACGGCAGGAGCGTCCAAACTGGTTTGCCGAGTGCACCCGCAAGGTGAGCAGCCATGGTATCGACCGAAATTATGAGGTCAAGGTTAAGAATGGCCGCGGCTGTGCGCAGCAAATTCGCTTCTTTGTCCTCAGCGTGAACAAAAGCGCCCCATCGGGCGCCAAACGGCAGCCCTTCCATTTCGGCTCCCCGTTGCAGGCTGAAAAAATTCACGCCTTCTACACTGGTCAGTTCAGAAATCTGTTCGAAGGAGATGGACCGCTCCGTATTCCAGGTACCTGATTGCCAAACTACCCCGACGCGAGGCTTGCCGCGGGAAATTTCGAGAGTTGCTAATCTCGCGGCCACCGAATCTGTCAGTTCACCGGGGACGTCAACGTATGGAATTCGGCAAGGCAGAGTGGCGAGCCTGGTGCGGAACGCGTAGGGCAACTCCATCAACTCAATATCGACGTCGAAGTCCAGCTCGGCCGGCGGATTTTCCAATGAAACGACTTGGTCTGGGCCCGCGATACAGGAGATGAGTGAGGCGATGTTTGCCGAGCACTGCACGATCACGTGCCGCGCTATTTTCTTCAACTCGGGTATATAGCGACTGAATTGAATCGTATCTCCCAGTCCGTGATAACAGCGGACCAGGACACATCTATTCTCAAGGCTCTGGCCGTTCCATACACGCCTGAAATGAACCGGCAGATGATCTTGGCAGGGGTCCAGGCGCCGACGGAGAGACTCCGTGCGATCGGTTTCTTGCCAGGCTTCCTCGAAACGCCCCAGCAGCATGTAGCACGTCCAGCGCTGAAGTGCGCCGCGGTTCGCATCCAAGCCTAGCTCTACCGCCCGTTCGTAACAGCAGAGAGCCTCTTTGATTTGGCGGCATGCAAAATGCGTTTCCCCGCTCGAGAAGAAGAATTCAGCCGATTCGAGGTGGCTATGCATCACGCCTGTGGAGCGGGTGCTGTGGAGCCGCTGCCGTCTTGCTGGCTTGCCAATCACGATCGAGCAATTTTGGATTCTTGACCTAAAGAATGGCGATACGCCGGTTGCTGTAAAGAGCCATAAACGAACACAAATTCCGAGAATACGATAAGGCAATGAACTGAGGGTTGTCCTAGACGACGACGTAATGAGGTTGAGTGAGAGGTGGCAGTGAGAGGTAGCACGACAGCAATTCACTTCATTCGGAACCACCTTGGGTGTATAAGAGGCCATCGGGTCGGGTCCAAGGAAAATCGAGCAATACCGGAATTTAGCTGCCAACGAGATGTATTTCCGCACGGAGGTGACCGATGGAGAGTAGTCGGCTGGCAAAGGTTGCGGTAGTAACCATAACTATGGCCGCGTTTTCATTCGTGCTCGGCGGCCAATTTCTTCCCGGACAGCATGGTGTTCAGGCCGCTCTGGCACCGGAGAAGACGGCGCGCACCTCTGCGCGTTCGGGCGCATTCGCACCTGGTGCGATGCCGCTTGGCTTGCCCACCGAAGACACCGCGAAGGCAGTACTCGATGCCTCATTGCCGCAGCATCATCCACAATGGCTGGACGTGCCCATGGGCTCGGCCAAGATCCGAGTCTTTGTCATTTATCCGGACTTGGCAGGAACGGCACCGGTAGCAGTGATCACCGCGCGCAATCAAGGACTGAGCGATTGGGTCCGCGCGGTCGGAACGGAAGTTGTAAACGAAGGCTACACCACCGTCATTCCGGACCTTTTGTCGGGCTTGGGGCCAAACGGCGGCGGCACCGATTCTTTTGGCAGCCGTGAAGCCGTTGCCCTGGCGCTCGGCCAGTTAGGTCCCGCGGAAATTCAGCGCCGCACCAACGCCGTGCGCGATTATTTTGTTAACCAGCCGGGATCGAACGGCAAGAGTGCGATCCTTGAATTCAACTGGAGCGAAAATCGGCTCAAGGCAGCCATAAGCAGCCCGACGCAGCACCGCGCGGTCGAATTTGATCTGACTGAGCACGCATGGCACAACACGCTCGCCCTGCTCACCAATTTGGCGGAGCCTGTGGCCGTGCCACAGGGCAACTCCGTGCCTCAACCCAAGGACGATGCCTCTTCCGCTGCTTCCGCCGCACGTCAGCGCGATGCCGCCCAAGAGATCGCCAAGCGCCCTGATATCGTACCGGGCCATTTCGGCGGTCCGGAGAAAGTTGTGGATCAATCGCCCCGCCGCGGACGGTGGACCGATCTGCCGGCGAGCACCGCCAAAGGTATGGTCAAGCTGCATTCGTGGATTGTCGAGCCGCTGGGTAGCGATAAAGCTGCGGTTGTTGTCCTTATTCATCCAGGTCCGGGTATGGATATCGGCGAGACCCCTATAAAAGGTGGAGGAGCCACCTGGATGCGCTCCGTGGCTGATAAACTCGCGCTCCAAGGATTCATTGTCATCATGCCCGATCTGGCGTCTGGTCTTGGCCCTAACGGTGGCAATTTTGATTCATTCAAGTACCCGGACGATCTGGCCAAGGCGTTAGGAACGCGTTCGGTTCCGGAAAAAATAGAACTCTTAAAGGCGGCCCGGGATTATGCGCTTAAGTTGCCGCGGGCCAGCGGCAAGAGCGGGATCACCGGATTCTGCAATGGCGGCGGCTTCGCTTGGGAAAGCGCCGCGGAAATACCGGGAATCAATGCTGCCGTAAGTTTCTATGGCGCACCTCCGGACCTAACCACAATGGCGAAGATACAAGCTCCGGTCCTTGCCTTTGCCGGGGACGATGATCCTGGACTGGCTCCCAAGGTGGCTGCCGCTGCTCCCGATATGCAGAGGCTAGGCAAGGTCTTTGAGTTCAAGATTTATCCCAACGTGACTCACGCATTCCTGGAACACCAGACTCTGGGTGAGAATGCCGTAGCAACCCTGGATTCCTGGCCCCGGGCTATTGCATTTTTCAAACGTTACCTGAACGCCCAAACGAGTACTACCAATACGCAGACGAACTGACCCTGCGGAAGTGCAGCAGCGTGCTTCAAGCCTTTCCTGCTTCTCAGGGACCTGTAGTGCAGGTGTGTCTCGGACATTGGAATGCAGCATTTGTTGAGCGATGAGCGAATGGGCATTAGAATTCATCCGCAATTAGCGCAATTGCGCGCAACCATACTCAGGTATAGGGTTTGACGCGATGACTGCGGTCTCAAACAGATCCTTGCTGGACCTCTTATACGGCCGCCAAATAGCTGGCCGCAAATGGAAAACGCGTTGTTCACGGAAAATGGCGGCGCCTGCCGTGGTTTTCTGTTTGATTTCAAGCTTCGTAGCACCTCAGGTGACCAGAGCGCAAGGGACCGGCGGATCCATCAGCGGCACAGTCACGCGGGAGGCTGGGGGGATTATGCCAGGCGTTCGCGTCTCTCTGGCAGATCAAGCGAAGACAGTGGCCAGGGAAGTCACTACAGACATGGACGGATTTTATAACCTTCCAGCCTTGCCACCGGCCGTCTATCAACTCACCATCTCTGCCCCGGGTTTTATTACTCAGATGTGGACGGGCGTCGTCGTTGGGGTTGGAACGGAGCGCGTACTGAACATCACCATGCACCCGGGCGATCCGAAGAAAATTGTAAGAACCGAGGCTCCTCCCGCCCCGATCAGCCAGGCTTCCGCCTGCTGCGGCGGAAACGTAAATACTTCCACGGTGGTAGAAACGCCTTTGAATGGCCGCGATTGGGCGCAGCTCGCAACTCTGCAGGCGGGCGTGACCGGCGTGCAAACGGGCAGCGCGACTGGCGGCGGCAATGTCGACCGCGGATTTGGCGCGCCCGTGAGCATCTCCGGAGCGCGGCCGGATCAGAACAGCTACCGCCTCGACGGCATCAGCATCAATGATTACGCGAACGGCGCTCCGGGCAGTGTGCTGGGCGATAATCTCGGCATCGATGCTGTGGAGCAGATCTCCGTTCTGGGGAGCAACTATCCCGCAGGTTATGGACGGACCTCGGGAGGCGTAATCAACGCGGTAACGCGCTCGGGCACCAACGCTTTTCACGGCGACGTCTACGAATTTCTTCGCAATAGCGCGCTGGACGCGCGAAACTTTTTTGACGGGGCAATTCCTCCCTTCAAACGCAACCAGTTTGGCGGCTCCGCAGGCCTGCCTATACAAAAAGATCGCACGTTCATCTTCGGAGACTATGAAGGATTAAGGCAATCGCTCGGAATAACCACCGTAGACACCGTCCCTTCTCAGGCGGCGCGCAATGGGCAACTCTCCACGGGGACGGTTGCGGTTAACGCCGCAATAGCTAAATTCCTGAACGCCTTTTATCCCTTGCCGAATCGCCCACTATCAGGGACGGGCGACACCGGAATCTTTACCTTCGCCGGACAGCAGGTTACGAATGAGAATTATTTCACTGTCCGCCTGGATCATAAGTTGTCGGCGACGGACACCGCTCGAGCGACCTACATGCGCGACAGTTCCAAGACCGTGCAGCCCGATGAGTTTAACGAATTGGTTTCCGACATTGTTTCCGCGCGTCAGGTCGTAACTCTTCACGAGCAGCACGTCTTCGGCACCAATTCCTTGAATGCGGCCCGCTTTGGCTTTAGCCGAGCCGTGGGAATTCAAGGAAAGGTATCGGGCGTCATGAATTCGAACATGCTCGATCCGTCTTTTGCCTTCGTCCCCGGAGAATTTGCAGGTGAAATCCGTGCCGTTCCTGGTGTCACCAATTTCTCGGGGGCGCCTACAGCTCAAGGTTTTCTTTCATCCAGCAGGTCACTGGCCTGGAACTCCTTTCAGGGTGGCGACGATCTTTTTCTCACGCGGGGCATACACGCCATAAGTCTGGGCGTGACCGTCGAGCGGATGCAGGATAATGAGTTATCGTTTGCCAATGTAAATGGGAATTTCCGTTTCGACTCACTTTCCGATTTCCTTACCAACCAGCCGGCAGTTTTCCAGGGAATCCAAACACCATCGGTGCCGGACGTCGGCTTGCGTCAAACTCTCGTCGGTGCCTATTTTCAGGATGACATCCGGCTGCGAAGGAATTTCGTCTTTAATGCCGGCCTGCGCTACGAAATGGTCACGGTGCCGAGCGAGGCACATAACCGGATCTCAAACCTTCTAAACCTGACAGACGCCGTGCCGCACGTGGGAGCGCCTTTCTTCCAGAATCCGACGCTCCGAAATTTTGAACCGCGCGTGGGCCTCGCTTGGAATCCGCGCGGTGGCAAAACTCTGGTGCGCAGTGGATTCGGAGTTTTCGACGTGCTGCCGCTGCCCTATGAATTCAACTTGTCTTTTCAACGCGCGGCACCGTTTGTAAATTCCGTCTTCGCGAATAAAGTTCCGCCAAGTCTGTTTATGAATCCCGCCGCTTTTCCAGCTTTCAGCCAGCAAGCAGGCTCGGCTCTGGGCACCTATGTCGAGCAAAATCCCAAGCGCAATTACGTGATGCAATGGAATCTCAGTGTGGCGCGGGAGCTTTCTTCAACCGTAGCAGTGACCGTCGGATACGTGGGATCGCGCGGGGTTCATTTGCCCTATCGCGTCGATAACATTGATATGGTGCTGCCCACGCTTGCGCCCACGGGCTACGTGTTTCCGGCCGGGGGGCAAACGCTCAACCCAAACTTCGGGCGCATCGACTCCACACTCTGGCAGGCCAATTCGTTTTACGATGCCCTCCAGGCGGACCTCACCAAGCGCGTGACTCGCGGAATTGAGTTCCATGCGGCCTACACTTGGGGCAAGAGCATTGACACGCTGTCCGCCACAGAAGCCGATGACGCGTTCCCCAATGGGCTCTTTAACCAATTGTTTTTCGATCAACGGACTTCCCGCGGACTGTCGGATTTCAACGTCGCGCAGACGCTCGTGGTGAGTTTCACCTGGGAACTGCCTCGTCCGGCCTCGAATTCAGGCCTGCCCGGTTGGTCTCTGAGCGGCTGGCAGGTCGGCGGTGTCTATAAGGCCAGTACAGGACAGCCCTTTACGCCGCTTCTGGGTGGCGATCCGGCAGGGCAAAAACTGGATGAGACGAGCCAGCCTCCCAGTCTGGCCGGAGGCGCCGGGTGCGCTAGCCTGACCAACCCAGGCAATCCCAATACCTACATCAAGACTCAGTGCCTTGCATTTCCCGGCCTTAACCGTTGGGGCAATTTGGGCCGCAATAGCCTGATTGGGCCCGGAGTCTCGAATCTGGATTTTTCGGTTTTCAAGAACAACCCGGTAAAACGAATTTCCGAGACTTTCAATGCTCAGTTCCGCGCCGAATTATTTAATATCCTCAACCGCGCCAACTTTGCCTCCCCGACTCAAAACCTCGCCGTCTTCGATCAGACCGGGCTGCCCGTTTCGAGCGCAGGGCTCATTACTTCCACGCAGACCACGTCTCGGCAAATCCAGTTTGCGCTCAAGCTGATCTGGTAACCCAAGCGAGTCAAGCGCCTATTTGCAAATAGCCAACCTGCGCGCGAGAATAGCAGCAAGCGGGGGAACATCCCTGCAATGGTTGGTGTCTAATCTTTTAGGGAGTTTCCGCGGCGTCGGAATCAGGCAGTAGCCCCCGAACGAAAGTTCGGCTTGTTTCCATGCTGGCGGAGCAGAGAGGTGGCTGGCGTGTCCGACTTGGCACGCGTCCTATCCTGGCCCCAGGACGAAGCCGAGATTATGACGGAGTTGCGTAGCGGCTCCGAATCGGCTTTCGACTGGCTCGTGACTTATTATCACGCCCCGGTCTATACGGTCATACTCGGGATATTGCGCAATCCGAACGATGCTGCTGACGTGACGCAAGAGGTCTTTCTAAAGGCATTTCGCGGCATTCGCGCATTTCGTCAGGGCAGTTCGCTGAAGACATGGCTTTATCGCATCGCGGTGCGCGAAAGTTTGAATTACAAGCGTTGGTTCTGGCGCCACTTGCGGTTTCAGACTTCGATCGAAGACGGAGAGTTGGAGGAATCTATTGAGCTCGAAGACACCGGGATCTCTCCCTTCGACGAACTTGCCAGTCGTGAAATTCAACTGGCGGTCCAGCATGCGTTGGGAGAAGTGCCTCCTGTCTTTCGGGCCGCGGTCATCCTACGCGACTTGGAAGGCCTCTCCTACGAAGAGGTGGGCGAGGTGCTAGACGTTTCGGTCGGCACGGTAAAGTCGCGAATTTTGCGGGGACGCAGAATGCTGCGGGAAATCCTTGAACCTGTGTTGGTGCCCCGAAAATCGGTGACCAATGGGGGATTTCTGGCAGTTTCTCGCGCGAAGTGTGGAGACTGAAAATATGACCTGCCGCCGCGTCATTCGCTGGTTACCTGGCTATCTTGACGGCGCTCTGCCGGAGAGTCTGGGTTCTAAGGCTCATGCCAGCATTGGATCGCATCTGGAAATTTGCTCCTCCTGCCGCCGGGAATTGGAGCGGTATCGGCGCATCCAGCGAATCATGTCGGTAGCGGCGCAGCCGGCGCCCCCGCCCGAACTGGGAGTACGCATCCGCGCAGCCGTATCCCACGCACGAGCGTCCGGCGGGTTTGGAGGACGTCTGCGCCGGACAAAGGATCGCTTCGAACTTCTCCTGGAGAATATTTTCGAACCTCTGGCCCTTCCCGCAACCGGCGGTATTGTTGTGGCTTTGTTAGTTTTTGCTTTGGTTTACCAGGTCCTGGGTACGGGAATGCCGGTCGCGGCCGCGACGCCCGATTCGCCAACGAACCTGCTGCAGCCGGCCCGGCTCGAGGTGTTGGCCGGCTTTCAGATGTCTCAACTCGAGGAGATGACGCGCACGGGCGGGCAACATCCACTTCTCGTTGAAGCCATGGTAAGTGCCGATGGTCAGGCGGTGAGTTATCGTGTGATTTCCGGCCAAGTGGATGAGAGCACGCAGCGCGAACTCGATCAGGTTCTCTTTCTGTCCCGCTTTCGCCCGCAAATGAGTTTTGGCCGTCCGACTTCCGGTGGCCGTGTCATCTTGAGCTTCAGCCAAATACGGGTTCGCGGCTGAGCGTTTCTCTGTCGGCGCAGCCTGCGTTAGCTTTGGTCGATAGCGCTGTCCACCAGAATCGGTTTTCCAGATACCGTTCGAATCGTTATCAGGTCGTTCAAGCGCCCTCAAGCGCCCTCAAGCGATCGATGTACGTTTCCTTTCTCGCTGATTCTTGACCTTATGAAAGGCGCCTTGTAAATTGGAAGCACGCTAATACGCCGTTTTTGTGCGTATGGCGAGGTCAGAGTGGGGATGACCGTTGGCTCCTGACGCATAGGCACGGACCCTCAGGAAAAGAAAGACAGCGGCACCGAGGTCAGCTATTCCCGCAAGAATCAGCCATCGTGTGGCACCGGCCCGAGTTAGTTGGATCGGGGCGCTTTTGCTTTCTATTGCAGCCTGTGCATGGGCGCTTCCAGTTTCTATACACGCGGCTTCACCGCAGGGCGAATCTACCGGGCCCATCTCCGTGGAGGCTAATCCTCAGGTTTTTGCAACGATGTGTGCCCTCGTCGCCGCGGGCTTCGGAGCCGATTCGGCGCCAGCGAATGCGGATTTGGCCGAGTTGCAAATGCATTTGCGTTCCCTTCACGGCCCAGCAACGGAAGCTTTACGTGACTACTACGCTCACCATGCCCTGGGTGATCCTGGGGCGACCCTCTCTCGTTTTATGACTTTCGCGTTGATTGCTGGGCCGGCGCCGAAATTTCTGCCTGCTCTTAAGCGCGATGAATTGCCTCCAGGTGCGCTCGCGCTCGATGGCTTTAGCGAAGTGCTCGCGAATTTCTATCAGGAAGCGCAGATCGAAGAGCTCTGGCACAAATTCGAACCGGCTTATGAGCGTGCTGCGGCCAATGTCCGCGTGCCTCTTGGGCAAATCGTAGTGGCGTCGACGGCATATCTTCGTGAAATCGTCCGTCCCGGAGTGCGAACATTCAGCGTGTTTGTCGAGCCTATGGTCGGCAACGAAACGAACGTGCGCAACATCGGCGACCGGTATGTTGTTGTCATAAATCCCGCCAACCCCTCTTTTGACCTGGTGCGGCATGCCTTCCTGCATTACTTGCTGGACCCGCTGCCGATTCGATATCGCGAAAAACTCGTGGGAGAACAGCCACTGCTTTTTCTGGCGGACCGTGCCCCCAACCTGCCGTATGAATACCGTGCCGATCTCACTTCCTTTTTTGACGAATGTTTTGTACGGGCCGTGGAATTCCGAGTGCGCAGATTGCCGCCCGCCCAGCTCGCGGATGAAGTAAACTCTGCCGAGGCCAATGGTTACGTGCTCATCCCGCCTTTGATCAAAGCGCTTGCCAAATTTGAGAGCTCGGAACCGTCCATGAGCTTTTATTTTCTGGACCTGGTGCACTCTATTGACGTTGTTGCCGAACAACAACGGTTGCAAACTGTGAAATTTGCCCCGGCCTCCGATTCCATACCAGCCCGCGAAAGAGCGGAGGGGATCGGCGCCAGAAGAGACAATGCAGGAAATACGCCATCTGATTTGGAAACAGAGTTGAGCGCCGCCGAGCGTATGATCGCCGAGCGAGACGCGGGTGCAGCAGCCCTGGCATTTGAACGAATTCTGTTAAAGACCCCGGAGCAGCCACGTGCCATCTATGGATTAGCAGTTGCTTCCGTCTTGCAAGGGGACGCCGAACGTGCCATTACACTCTTTAATCAGGTAGTGGCCGCCGCTCACTCGGATCAGCCGCAAATGCGCCCCGAGCCGAGCACTCTTGCCTGGTCCCACATTTATCTTGGGCGCCTGTACGATGTGCATGAGGATCGCGAACAGGCTCTCCAGGAGTATCGGGCTGCCTTGGCCGTTGAAAATGCCGCGGAAACGGCGCGTTCGGCTGCTCAACGTGGTATCGATCAGGCGTACCGGCCGGCAGCAGGGCATACGTCGCAGGAGTGATGGGCCGAGGCCCGGATTTGCCGGGCCCCGGAAATTTAGAGAAGGAGAGTTGTAATGAAGCATTCCATACTGAAAGCGAGCGCACTCGTACTTCTTAGTTTCTCGTTAATTTCTGTAGCGTCGGCCCAAAACCAGAATCAGAAAAATAAGAAAGACCAGAAAGATCAAAAAGGTCAGGGGAGCACTTCGCTGGATCAGGCTACTAAGCCTGGCGATAAGGATAGCGGTGCGAGCAAAGACGAGCTCAAGGCCTACAAAGAAGTTTACGACGCTCGTGGCGGCGACCCTGCACACCTCGTTGAGGTCGGCGAAGGTTTTCTCACCAAGTTCCCGATGAGCATCTACGCCGGCGCGGTCTATTCAGAGCTCGCTTCCGCATACCTCAACACCAATCAGCCTGACAAGATGGTTACCGCCGGAACGAAGGCCGTAGAGATCAATCCGGATAACGTAGACGTCCTGCCGCTGCTCGCCTGGGCCATTCCTCGGCGGGTGACCGGCCAAACGCCGGATGC
>Ga0187821_10000188_pt1 | contig 13590 bp, 11 predicted proteins | sample NC_wetland_sal_i_20_FD_132442 | JGI IMG/M metagenome (GOLD analysis project Ga0187821, IMG submission 132442) | Wetland sediment microbial communities from Neuse River Estuary, North Carolina, USA - SourceSoil_1 | ecosystem: Environmental > Aquatic > Freshwater > Wetlands > Sediment | place...
GGCATGAATCGCGTGTTCTTTTCCAACAGCGGGACGGAAGCCATCGAGGGCTCGATCAAGCTCGCCCGACTGGCAAGCCACCGCATCGGGGGTCTGGAAAAGAGCCGCCTGATCGGCCTGGAGGGTTCCTACCACGGCCGCACCTTTGGAGCCATGTCCCTCACCGGGCAGGACAAGTACCGCAAAGGCTTTGAACCGTTGCTGGAGGAAGTCACGTTTGTCCCGCGCAACGATGTCCAGGCCCTGCGCGCGGCGGTGAACGATCAGACCTGCGCAATCGTCCTCGAACCGATCTTTGGCGAAGGCGGCATCCTGGAATGTTCGGTTGAGTTTCTGAAGGAGTGCCGCGCGCTTGCCGATCAGTTCAAAGCCGCGCTGATTTTCGACGAAATTCAATGCGGGCTGGGCCGCACCGGCAACCTGTTCGCCTTCCAGACCTTTGGCGTCATGCCCGACATCGTCGCCATCGCAAAGCCCATCGCTGCCGGACTTCCGCTCGGTGCATTCCTGTCGCGTGAAGAATTCGCCAGCGCCATCGGCGCCGGCCAGCACGGCACTACCTTCGGTGGCGGACCGCTCGCCTGCCGGGTCGCCCTGGAGTACCTGGCAATTGTGGAAGAAGAGAATTTGCTCGCGAATGTCGCGAAGGTCGGGGCTTATTTGCAGCACGAACTGCAGGAACTGGTGAACAACTACTCTGCCGCCAAGGAAATCCGCGGCCGCGGATTCATTCAGGGAATTGAACTCGAGATTCCGAGCCGGCCGATTGTCGAACAAGGATTATCCCAGGGCGTGCTCTTCAACAGCACGCAGGACACGGTCGTGCGCTTCCTCCCGCCCTTCCTGCTGCAGGAGCAGCACGTGGACAAAGGCATCCGGATATTGCGCAAGGCGCTGGGCAGAAAACGCCGCAAGGCGGCTTAAAAAACGGGGAGCCGAAGCTCCCCATTACTCAGAAGCGACAGAGGCGATATCACTTACATAGACTCCAGCGCTCGCGAAAAAGTTGTCTGTGAGTCGCGAGAAAACGTCATGGATTCCAACTCTCCCGTAACCAATTCCTTGTCGCCAACACCAGCAACCGAAGAGCGGTTCGCCATCGTAGATGGGGCGCGAATGCGCTACCTGCATGCCGGATCCGGCCGGCCTCTCATCCTCTTGCACGGGTTGATGGGATATTCGTTTTCCTGGCGTTTCAACATCCCGGTATTCGCCGAACACGCAACCGTATATGCCATCGATCAACTTGGGACTGGCTTCTCCGAACGCCCTCCGCAACTGGATTGTCGCTGGCGCTCCGCGGCCGAGCGGCTGCTGAAATTTGCTCGCGCTGTGGGTATCTCCGACTTCGATCTGGTCGGCACTTCGCACGGCGGCGCAGTCTCCATGATGGCTGCAGCCATGTGCGCCGAGGCGCCCAGTCTAAATCTCGGCAAGCTCATCCTGGTCGCTCCTGTGAACCCATGGTCGTCCCATGGAAATTGGCTCGCTCCGTTTCTCGGAAGCTCTATCGGTTCGGCGCTGTTCCTGCCCACGATTAAACGCCTGCGCTGGATTCATCCTCGCCTTCTGACTCGCCTTTACGGTGATCCAGCCCGGATCTCTCCCGGAACACTCGAGGGCTACGAGGCTCCTGTCCTCGCCATGCCTGGTGGTTGGGAGTACGGCGTCAGCGTGGCTCGCCACTGGACCGCGGATCAGAAGGAACTCGAACACGCCATCCAGCGCCTGCGCCATGTCCCGACCCTTCTGCTGTGGGGCAGCGACGATGTCGCCGTCAACGCGCACTCCGCCGAGGAACTCCGCAAACATTTCGATCATTGCGAAGTCGAAATTTTCCCCGGAGTCGGGCACCTGCCCTACGAAGAGACTCCTGAGCAGTTCAACGCGGCCGTGTTGAACTTTCTCGGAAAGTGACTCCCCGGCTCAGTCGCCTTCCGCGGTCTCGGCGCGATAACATACTTCTGATCGCCCATCATGGGACAGAGCATCCTCGATTTCCTGCAGGAACTCATCGCCAACTACGGCTACTGGGCCGTGGGGGGCGCGCTGCTGCTGGAGAATACTGGCGTCCCCGTCCCCGGGGAAACCATCCTGCTGCTCGCCAGTTTTCTCTCCTACTCGCGCGATGAGCTGCAACTTCCTTACATCATCCTGATCGGAATTTGCGCCGCCACCTTGGGAGACAACCTGGGCTTCGCCATTGGCTATCGCGGCGGCCGCCCTCTGCTCGATCGCTATCGCGCCACCTTTCGCATCAGCCAGGAAACCATCTTTCGCGGAGAGCGCTTGTTCGATCAATACGGTGCGGTGACGATCTTCTTCGCCCGCTTCATTTTCGGTCTTCGCGTCATCGCGGGACCACTGGCTGGCGTGCTTCGCATGCCGTGGAAGCGTTTCGCAGTTTTCAATTTCCTGGGAGCGCTGCTCTGGGTGTGCGTGATCTCTTTTGTCGGCTACAAATTCGGTAAGCACTGGGATTTGCTGGTCGACTACCTCGAGCGGCTGAACCTTGGATTCCTGGTCGCCGCAGCAATCGCAGTTTTCATTCTTTGGCGCTGGCGGCGTGCGCATGTGGGAAAGCCATGAGACCTGGAACGAACTATAACCACAACCACAGGGGTCACAGAGGCACACAGAGGAAAAATGTTTTCCTCCGTGATCCCCTGTGCCCCCTGTGGTTATCGGGTTTGTGCTGGGTTCCCCGCAAATGACGCTGACCATGCCGTGGATTACTAAAGCTTCCCGACCTCCGCTCGATTGCTCCACCCCAACCCCGGTGTTAGCCTGCTCGTGAGCCATGGATGACTCCCGCAAAGGCAACGCCACCGCATTCGCGCGCCTTGCCGCCGCAATTCGTCTGGAGCACGTCGACCTCTGGATCAAGTTCTTCCTGGCCCTCATCGGCCTCGGGCTGGCCTTCGCGGCTGCCCTGTTTTCGACCGTGTCCCGGGAGTCGGGCAACGTCTGGGCTACGCTGATCCTGGCTTCCGCCGCGCTCATCCTGGCCACGTTGGTCGGCCTGACCACCGTTCCCCATCTTGCGCGCCGGGTCGTCGTCGCGCGCTTGCGCGATGTCGTCGACTACGAGGTCACCCGCGCCGGCATCCTATACGTGCTCGCCACGCTGCTGATCGGAATCGCTGCGCTCAACACCGGCAACAATCTGCTCTACGTCGTGGTCGCTGCCATGCTGGCTGCCATCCTGATTTCGGGCATCATTTCGGCCATCGTGTTGCGCGACCTGCAACTCGACGTCCGCCTGCCCGAGCACGTCTTTGCCGGGCGCCCCGTGCTGGGACGCATTCTGCTGCGCAATCCCCGCACTCGGCTGCCCTCGCTCTCCATTCACGTGGTGCCCTCCAAGCGAAGCAAATCGGTTGCGCATTGGCGCTGGGAGCCTTCCACCTTCGGATTTCCGCCCAAGCGTCCGCCCGAGCAGCAGTGGGTGCGCCTGCCCGACCGACGCGTGCGCCGCATCGTTCACGACGGCACCGCCACGGGCATCTTCGAGGGCTCGGCGTACTTCCCTTACGTAGCGCCGCAGGCGGAACTCTCGGCCGATCTCGAACTCCGCTTTCAGCGCCGCGGACGCTATTCGGAAAACAGCTTCGGACTCGCGACTCGTTTCCCCTTCGCTTTTTTGACCAAGACCCGGCGTGTGCCCCTGCAACGAACCGTGCTGGTGTACCCGGCCGTCGAACCCACTGACGAGTTCATGGACGTGTTGCCCATGATGACCGGTGAGATCGAGGCCTTTGTCCGCGGCCGCGGCTACGACCTCTACCGGATCCGCGAATACATGCCCGAAGATTCGGCGCGCCACGTCGACTGGAAGGCCACCGCAAAGTCCGGTTCGCTGAAGGTGCGGGAATTCAGCCGCGAAGACGAGCGCAAACTGCGCCTGGTGTTCGACAATCCCGCGCCCAACGTCCTGGCAACGGAGGCTTATGAGCGCGCCATCCAGCTCGCCGCTTCGCTCGCCTGGCATTTCGCCAACGAAGATACCGACCTCTCCTTCGCGGCGCAGGGATACCAGGGCGGCACGGATATCTACCAGTTTCTTACCTACCTGGCGTTGCTCGAACCGCAGGACCGGCCCTCGCTGATCGACTCCTTGCCGGTCACCGGCGACTACAACATCGTGCTCACCAGCCGCCCCCGCGGCACCGTCCCCACCGCGCTCTGGAACTGCTCCTACATGATCTTCCTCGGCGAAAGCGTGTCAGCACAGCGTGGTCCCAAGACGGGAGTGCCCGAAAAGCTGGCCCGTGCGCGCTCTTAACGGCGGACAAGCTTCCAGGCACTCCCCGAAATCGTTATTGCCTCTACAGTGATTTCTTGACGCAGCGCGCGCGTTTCGTCATATACTTCGCACCTGTCGCGCTCTCCGTCGGTATAAGTCGACTTCCATCTCCTCTGGAGGTGCACATGCCGTGCATCCACGATCTTGTTAAAAATCAGGACACCTATCGCGCGGAGGTCTCTCAAAGTGTTCTGGAAGTCGCGAAAGCCATGGTCGAGCGCAACATCGGGGCCGTCCCCGTGCTGCATGATGGACTACTCGTTGGAGTGTTCTCCGAACGCGACCTGATGCGGCGCGTGGTCGTCGAGGGTCGCGACCCGGCTCGCACAAAAGTTGGCGACGTGATGACAGCCGACCCACTTACCGTGGAGCCTGCTGCCGACCTCGACACCTGCCGGTACTTGATGCGCCGCCACGGCTTCCGGCACCTGCCCGTATGTGACGGACAGCAACTGCATGGCATGGTCTCCATGCGCGACATTCTCCTGCACGATCTCTCCGAGAAAGACGATGAGGTCCGCATGATGCGGGCCTACATTCACTCCGTCCCTTAATCCCGAACTTTACTTCTTGAGGCGGTCGCGTACGACGCTGCGCCCGCCGTGGTCACCGCGTCACGTGACCCACATCCCCACACCACTTCCGCAAAAATGCCCATTTCTGACGTGTCGCTGAGCCTTCTTTGCCCCAATCCATTGGTAATGGTTACTTTCGATTACCTTGGTACATTGATCCGTCGAGCGGAACTGTTAAGGTGAACTGGCACAATCATTTGTTCCGGTGGAGTGTGCGTTGGAACGTTCCCCGAAGCGCTCGGGGACGACGAAAGGCATGAGTTCAAACACCCAAACCGTGTTGTACGCCCTTTGGTTCGCACACCCTGCGCTCCAACTCGGGCTGCTGGGACTCATGTTTTGGCGCAAGCTTTATCGCAGCTTCCCGGTTTTCTTCAGCTACATCGGCTTTCAGATCGCCACCTTCGCTGTCACCTTCCCCCTGCGCGTGCAGGGGCCTCGCTTCTATAACATCTTCTTCTACCTCTACTGGACCACCACGGCGATCAGCGTGGTCATTGGTTTCGGCGTCATTCATGAGGTGTTTCAGGACGTGTTCCGTCCCTATCACACCTTGCGCGACTTGGGCTCCGTGCTGTTCAAGTGGGCTGGACTCGTCATGCTGATGGTTGCAGCGGTCGTCGCCGCGTCTACATCGTCCGACGCCCAGACCCCGATCATCGCCGGCATTACCACCCTGCAGCGTAGCGTGCGAGTCGTGCAATGCGGCCTGGTTCTGTTTCTGCTAGTCTTCTCGCGGTACCTGGGCACGCACTGGAGACAGAAGAGCTTTGGAATCGCTCTTGGATTCGGAGCCTTTGCCAGTGTTGAGCTTTCGCTGGTAGCGCTGAGCGCATCCACCAATATGAGCCAGGACGTGACCAGCATCATCAACATGGTGGCTTACAATCTCACTCTCCTGGCCTGGATGGGCTACATGACCATCACCAGCCCGGAGCGCGAACCCTCCACCCATATGCTGCGGCCGCAACGCTGGGAAGAAGGCCTCAATGCCATCCAGCACCCACACGCGCCCGATTCGCTGATTCCAATGTTCGAGAGCATCGTGGACCGCGCTCTCTCGGGCACGCAAGTTGAGAGTGCCATTCCAGAATTCACCCGGCCGCGCCAACTCTCGTCGGAGGATTCTCCCCGAAGAACTCAAGCAGAATACCCACCGCTCGCGCAGCGCGTTGGCTCCAAGAGCTAAGCCCAGAACCTCCACTTACTGCCGGACGATCAACTCCACATTTTTATTAGTTTTCTTCGTCAGACCTGTCTTACTTTGAGACCAGACACGCATCGCCAAAATTCCACTAAAATCCGCAGAAAAAAGGCGCGAGTGTGCGCTGTCAGACCAAATTAGGAGGAAGATAACAGGGAATTCCCTAGAGATCTACGGAAATTCCTGTAGGAAACTTGACTTTGGCGGGTATAATCCGGGCGCGTATCGGTGCTGTTCCTAGGGCACACTAATACGCAAGGAGAGAACCCCAATGAAACGAACCGTCAGGGCACTGTTCCTGATGCTTGCGTTCGTGGCTACTTATGTAGCTGCCGCCGCCCCTAGAGTTGCCGCTCCGGACGGCGGGCCGCTACCTTTGTGTCCACCTAAGTCACTAAAATGCGGCAGCATGTAAGGAATCGCAAGTCACCAAAGTAACCTGCCAGTAACGTTATTTTGAAAGGTCTTAAGGCCGGGCCCGAGCTGAATGCTCGTCCCGGCCTCCTTTTTTGGATTTTTCGGTTTCCCCGCCTGAACGGACTACGCCGCCGGCTGCTTGGCCGGACTCAGTAGTTTCTCGAGTTCCGTTGCGTCGTGCACGGGAGCCTGGCAACTCCCTCCTGAACAGAGGACCGCAGCAGGTTGCCGCCCTGCGGGCAGATTTGGCAGGATTTCCGCGAGCGCGGGAGGCAGATTGGCAGGGGCCAACTCGTTTGGCATGAATTGAAGCACCGTTTTGTTGAATGCGAACTGACTCAAAGCGGAGCGGCGAAGTCCTCCCGCTTCGTCTCCCGCGCCGATGACCACCACCTGGGTATGCGGCTGGCTCCATTGCACGGCCGCAATGCCATACGTCGAGCCGAAAATTCCAAATTGCTCGGCCGTGCCGGCAAACACTTCCATGGTCAGTTCAGCCTTGTCGCGATAGCTCGGATCGTTGGTGTAGGCATGCATTCGAATCAGCGCGATCGCGGCCATCGAATTTCCCGCCGGAGTGGGGGAATCCTGAAACGGCTTCCTCCGCGCCGCAAGCACGCCCAGCGCTTTGGCGCCATCGGTTTTCGCATTCTCCGAATCGAAGAAGCCCCCTCCCACAGGATCGAAGAATTTTTCGACCATCGCATCCACAATGCCCCTCGCGAATTTGAAATACGAGAGATCGGAGGTGGCTTCGTATGCGTCCAGGCAGGCGATCGCAGTGAAGGCATAATCATCGAGCATGCCCGGGACCTCGCGTGTCCCCGCTTTCGGATCGGAGTAAGCGACGACGTGCAGCAGCCCTCGATCCGGATGCCAGGCTTCGGCCAGAATTCGGTCCAGCGACCGCAACGCGAAATGCTTCACATCCTCCAACTCAAGAACGCGCGCCGCCAATAAGTAAGCGGAGATACTCAATCCATTCCAGCCCACATAGACGGTCTTATCGACGTAGGGCGTGGGCCGTTGCAGGCGCGCCGCGTACATCTTCTTCGTGGCCGAAGTGAGCAACGCCTGTACCTGCTCCGCACCCTTCTGCAAACGCTTTGCGATTTCCTCAATGGAGGCGCGCACGTAGAGCACGTTCTTTGCAGGATTGTGATGCATCTCGCCGATTTCGTTGATATCGAAGTACAGCAGCGCCACTTCCGCTTCCTCGGGGCTCAGCACGGCCTGGGTCTCGGCGACGGTCCAGGTAAAATAATCGCCATCGTCGTCCATCGAGTAATCCGCATCCTGAGAGGCGTAGAAGCCGCCCCGCTCGCGATCGCTCAGCCACTCATCCATCCAGCGGATGATGTCGCGCGCCACCTTGGCAAAGAAGAGCGAGCCGGTGACCTGGTAGGCGTGCACATAATTCTTCAGCAGTTCCGAGTTGTCATACGACATCTTTTCGAAGTGCGGGACCACCCAGCGCTCATCCACCGAGTAGCGATGGAATCCTCCCCCAAGCTGGTCATACATCCCGCCATTGGCCATATGCTCGAGCGTGGTGACCACAACGTTCTTCAACTCCTCGTCGCCCGTGCGGGCCCAGCGCTCGATCAGGAGGTCGAGCGTGCTGGGATGCGGGAACTTCGGAGCATTTCCAAATCCCCCGTTCTTCGCGTCAAACATCCCCATCGCGGACTTGACGATGGCATCGATCACCCGCGGCGAGAATCGCGCGCTGTGCCCGGCGAAAGACTCCGCTTTTGAGATCGCCTGCTCCACCAGTTGCGACTGCTCTGAGACGTCGGATCGTTTCTCGCGATAAGCGTTGGCGATCGCCATCAGCACGCGTTTGAAACTCGGACGTCCCCATTGATCCTGCGGAGGGAAATACGTTCCACCATAGAACGGCTTCCCTTGCGAAGTCAGAAATGCTGTCAGAGGCCAGCCGCCCTGGCCGCTGATCGCGCTCACCGCCACCTGGTAGCGGCTGTCGATATCCGGACGCTCATCGCGATCCACCTTCACCGCGATGAAGTTCTCGTTCACGATCTGAGCCACTTCCGGATCCTCGTACGACTCGCGATCCATCACATGGCACCAGTGGCACCACACCGCTCCAATGTCGAGCAACATCGGCTTGTTCTCGCGCTGTGCAGCCGCGAAAGCCTCCTCACCCCATTCGTACCAACGGATCGGCTGATGCATGGCGGACCGCAAGTACGCCGATGCAGCCTGGGCAAGCGAGTTGGTGGCATCGTTCGACATAGTCGCCAGTTTACTCGTTTTCGGAAATGCCGGAGGGAGGAGAAAGCTTAACCACAGGGGGCACAGGGTCGCACAGGGGAATTCGGATCCTCTGTGTTCCCCTGTGCCCTCTGTGGTTGAGACGCTTTTGCGAGCGCACAGCGCGGAGAGTTCGAACCAGTGGCGCGCCAGACCAACACGGGTACCTTCATGGTTATGGTCGAGCGCGCCTCAGGCCGCTGGGTCTACTATCTGCCCAGAAACATCACATGTACGTATGTCCCCAACCTGGCGTTGTAAGCGAGGTACCAGCCAGGATCGTCGGGATCGTCATACAGCACAATATCGTCTGAATCCCAGAACCAGTCATTGCAATACGCCACATCGTATGGCGCCACGCTGAAGTAATATCCATTGAACCAGAAGCGGTCCGGCCCGCCACCACGCAGCCGCCACAGGTGACCCGCCCCGATTGCGAGCGGAAAGCGTCCGTGCTCCCAGGGGCGATCCAGGTAATAGCGCGCTTCGTCGTGTCTTTCGTGTCCGATCCACTGACCGTTGGTGTGAACGTGTGGAGCTTCCGGATGCCCGGGCGCATCCCGATATTGCGGATGCTCTTCCGGCCTGGCGCCTCGATTTTCCTCACGGCCGGCTTCCGGTCTCGCACCCCGATTCTCCTCACGGCCGGCTTCGGGTCTCGCTCCGCGATTCTCCTCGTGGCCGCCTGGCGCACCGCGCGCGGGCTCGGGCCCGTGCTGCGGAATGTTGTGCTCGTAACCTCCCTGCGGGTGCTCTTGGCCCTGAGGGTGGTCCTGTCCGCCCCGCTCTTGGCCGCCGCGCTCATCTCGCTGCGCCAAGGAGTACGCGCAGACTAAGAGAGCACACGCAAACGCTGCCGTTAAAACTTTGAAACAACGTTTCATAAAAGCCCCCCTCATTCAAACAGGGAGCAGTAGGATGAAACGAGGTGGAGAAGGGTTGTGGCTGGATCACTCAAGTTGTGCAGGAACTTAGCACCCTACACTTGGTGTTGCGACAAGGGTTGTAGGCAAGTCTGTGGGGAACAGCAACGCTCTCTCACAAAGAAGCAAGCAACCTCTTCGCAATTGTGCAGTAGAGATCGACCGCATCGGTGAGCTGCTTCTTCTCCACATATTCGCCATCGGTGTGCGCCACGTGGATCGATCCCGGGCCGATCAGAAGTGGCTCTCCCCAGTTTGCCAGCGCAGGAATGTCTGTCGTGAAGGCCGCCACCATGGTCGGCAAACCATCCATTTCGCGAAACCGCATGAATGGAATTTCGAGATAGAAATCCACCCGCGCAAGGTCGCCGGCCGTTTCCACAATCTGACTGCGCAAGTCCTGCGTGGGCCCAACCAGCCGATACAGCAGGTGCGCCTCAGCGTGATCGGGGATGACATTCGGCGCCCGCCCGCCCTCGATCAGCCCAACATTCATCGTGCACGGTCCGATGCCAGGAGTCTCCGGCAACGGCATCGCACGCAAGCGCGTTAGCGCGACAATCAGCTTGTCGATCGCAGACTCGCCCAGTTCCGGATAGGCCGAATGCGCCATCCGCCCGGAAGCTACCAGCTCCACCCGCAACGTTCCCTTCGAAGCCAGCGCGAGACGATTCTCCGTCGGTTCCCCATTGATCAGAAACTTCGATCCGATTGCCTGCTCGTTGGCTTTCTTCGCTCCCTGGCTGTCGCGCTCTTCGCCCACCAGAAACAACAAGCCCACTCGCGTGCCTTGCGCACGCAACTGCTCCGCCGCCGCGAGCTGGATCGCAATGATGCCTTTGGCATCGCAGGATCCGCGTCCGAAAATCTTCGTATCATTCTCAGAAGAGGGGATGAACGGGGGCACCGTATCCATGTGCGTCGAAAACACAACCTCAGGTTTCGGCGCTCCAGCGAGCGTCGCTAGCACGTTGAAGCGATCCCCCTCCACCGGCATCTTGCGCACGTCAAACCCGCGAGTCGCCAATTCGCGGTACAGCTCATTTCCCACCGCAGCCTCATTGCCGGTAATCGATTCGATATCCACCAGCCGGCGTGTCAGCGCAAACAATTCCATGGAACAAAGAATACCTGAAGCCGGAACGCGTAGGGACACACGCCGTCGGCTGAACGCGTAGGGACAGGCGCCCTCGCCTGTCCGGCCACCCGGGTATTTCGGGCCGCAACAGTGTCCTGAAAGCAGTAACCTTGTCGGTGGAGCGGCGGGCGTCCTCGCCCGCCGGCACGTTCGCGTGCAGGAGGGCTACCAGCTCCGACAAAATCTGCGTCTCCAACTCGCGGGACCGATACTCATTGACGAACGATAAGGCGCTAACGCGCCGACGGGCGAGGACGCCCGTCGCTCCACCGACAATATTTACTTCACTTCGAAACGAGTGGCAGTGGTTCGGGAAAATTCCAACCCTCGTTGTACTCTGTACCCGTGCCCGAAGCCACGTCTGCCATCCGATCATTTTTTCTTACCGGCCCCGCCGGACAGCTCGAAGCTCTCCTCAATCAGGGCTCACCGGACGCCACGCATGCCGCCGTCGTCTGCCATCCGCATCCGCTCTATGGCGGAACTCTGCACAACAAGGTCGTCTTCCACGCGATGAAGGCGCTGAACCAGTTCGGGTTTCCCGTGTTGCGCTTCAATTTCCGCGGCGCCGGACTGAGTCATGGGGAGCATGACGCGGGTCAAGGCGAGATCGAGGACGTGCGCACCGCCCTCGACTGGCTCGATCGTGAATATCATCTGCCGCTGATCTTCGCCGGATTTTCCTTCGGTGCCGCCGTCGGGCTGCGCGCCGCCTGTCCCGATCCTCGCGTGCAGGCAATCATCGCATTGGGCACTCCTATCTCGCCCATCGAGGATCGCTCCTACGACTACGCCTTCCTGCAGACGTGCACCAAACCCAAGCTCTTCGTCAGCGGATCACGCGACCAGTTCGCATCCAAAGCGAAACTCGAAGCGCTCGTCTCATCGCTACCCGACCCAAAGAAGCTCGTGATCATCGAAGCCGCCGACCATTTCTTCGAAGGACGCCTGCGCGAAATGCGGGAGGCGATCGAGAAGTGGATCCGCGAGATTCGCCTCGCTCCGTGAATCCGCATCCTTCGGGCCGCGCTATAATTCGGCGCAATCATGAACGAGCGCAGTTTGACCCTTCCCGCTCTCCTGCTCGCTCTCGGCCTGATCATTGGCGGCTGGATACTCGGTGCCGAGATCAAGGCCACTCGCCTCGGCGATCGCTACGTCACGGTCAAGGGACTGGTCGAGCGCAAGGTCAAATCCGACCTGGCCATCTGGCCGCTCAACTACAAGGAGGCTGGCGACGACCTCACTGCGCTTTACGCCAAGACCGAGGCTGACAAGAAAACCGTCCTGCAGTTTCTCGATGAGCAAGGGATCCAGTCCTCGGAAATCGAACTCGGCGTGATCCGTGTCGTCGACACCCAGGCGAATGAATACGGCGGCTCCAACCGCGCTCCGCACCGCTATATCGTGGAACAACAGGTCACGGTTCGCACCTCACGCGTCGATCAGGTCGCCACAGCCGCGCAGAAAACGCTGCTGCTCTTGCAGAAAGGCATCATCCTCGGCGGCAACCCGGGCCAGGGTCTGACTTACAAATTCACCGGACTGAACGCCATCAAGCCCGACATGATCACCGAGGCCACCCGCAATGCCCGCGCCGCGGCCGACCGCTTTGCCGCCGACTCCAGCAGCAAGGTGGGCTCCATCCGAACGGCAAACCAGGGCGTGTTCTCCATCCTGCCAGCCGATCAGGGCGGCGACGCCGGTGAGGGCGGCTATGGAGGAAGCGACAGCAGCCTGATGAAAACCGTCCGCGTCGTCACCTCGGTCGAGTACTACTTGGAAAAATAGCTCGCGTGGGGACAGGCGCCTCGTGCGACTGCCCTGAGCGAAGTCGAAGGGTCCGGCGGCCCGGGTTTTCGGGCCGCACCCGCCGCATGTTTCACCACAGAGACACAGAGTCACAGAGAACACCAAATACAAATGTCATCTCGAGCGAAGTGAGGCGGCAGCCGAACGAAGTCGAGAGACGTTGCGTTTCATTCACCGAACCATACCGGGGCGAGATGGAGTTTTTTTCTGCTACGAAGCGCATGACGGGCGAGGACGCCCGTCACTCCACCGCCTTAGATCTCTCTGTGTCTCTGTGACTCTGTGGTGAGATGCCTTTTCAAAAAAGCTGATAGGCTCAAACGAGCATGTCCGCCGAAACAAGACCCTCCATGCGCGACACCGCCCGTGAAATCTTTCAGCACGCCTTGCGCGAAGCCTCCATCCCCAAGGCCTTCGCCCGCCACGTGAGTTGCGAGCGCGGCATCCTGCGCGTCTGCGAAGACCTGTACGACCTCAACTCCTACTCACGAGTCTTTGTAGTTTCGATCGGCAAGGCCGGGCACACGCTGGTCGAAGCGCTGGAGGCGCAAGTCGGCAGCCGGCTCGAAGGCATTGTCGCTTCTTCCGTCGACCCCGCTTCGCAAGTCCACGGCTTCCGCTACTTCCGCGGTGGACATCCCACGCCGAACGCCGACTCCGTCCGCGCCGCCGAAGCCATCCTGAAATCTCTGAACGCGCAAACCGCTTCGTCGCTGGTGATCTTCATGCTGAGCGGCGGCGGCTCTTCCATTGCCGAAAAGCCCATCGACGACGAGATCTCTCTCGACGATCTGATCGCTACGTACCGCGCACTCGTTCTCTCCGGAGCGCCCATTGCCGAAATCAATGCGATTCGCAAACATCTCTCCGCCGCGAAAGAGAGACGCCTCGCCCCGGCCGCTTAACCCGCGCACCAGGTCTCCTTGCTCGTGTCCGAC
>Ga0187821_10000189_pt1 | contig 13586 bp, 8 predicted proteins | sample NC_wetland_sal_i_20_FD_132442 | JGI IMG/M metagenome (GOLD analysis project Ga0187821, IMG submission 132442) | Wetland sediment microbial communities from Neuse River Estuary, North Carolina, USA - SourceSoil_1 | ecosystem: Environmental > Aquatic > Freshwater > Wetlands > Sediment | place...
GCCCCCTGCTCGAGGAGGCGCCGCAGGAGCGTGCTCGAAAGCTTCGTGCCGTCGGGTTCCGTGAGGAAAGGCACCTCGCGGACCGAGAATCCGCGCCGGCGTCCGAGCGCTTCGAGATAGGCCCGGTCGCCGACCCGGTCTTTCCCCATGCGGAAATCGGGGCCGATGACGAGGACGCGTAGCGGAGCGCCCGCCCCCAGCACGCGGTCGATGAACCCCTCCGGGTCCAGCGCCTGGACGCTCCGGTCGAAGCGCTCCACGTGAACCCGGTCCACACCCCAGGTATGGAGCAGCTCCTCGCGCTCCTCGGGGGGCGTGATCCAGGGGCGCGGCGGCATGCCGCGGACGATCGTGTCGGGATGCGGATCGAAGGTGGTGACCCACGCCATCCCGCCGTGTTCGCGGGCCGCGTCCACGGTGGCCTGGATCACCTGACGATGCCCCCGGTGGAGCCCGTCGAAGACCCCGATGGTCATCGCGAGGGGACGCGCCGCCAGCGTCATGGGAACACCCTGAGGAGTCGCAGCGGCCCGGGGGCCCCCGTCGCTTCCGCTCCGTCGGCCGGCGCCTCGGCCAGGGCGATCAGGTCCCCCTCCGGAGCGAAGCACGCCAGAGGCCAGCGCTCTCCGGGCGGCGGCGCGAAGGAGAGGGGCGCCGGCTCGATCCGGTCACGCGCCACGGAGGGCGGGCGCCCATGGCGAAGCAGGGAGGACTCTTCCTCGCCGAGAGTCACGCGCGGGAGATGGGCCACGGCCGCCGCGGGGGTCTTCGCGCGCGCGCGGAGATCCGAGGCGGTCACGCCGGACCGGGGCTCGGGCGAGAGCGCCTCCTCCACGCCGAAGGGGCCCGTCGCGACCCGCCGCAGGGACACGAGGTGCGCGCCGCAGCCGAGCCGCTGTCCCAGGTCGTGGGCCAGGGTGCGGATGTAGGTGCCGCGGCTCACGGTGAGATCCAGCGCCACGTCCGGGAGCGCCGAGGGGTCCGCCTGAAGCTCATAGATCCGGATGGATCGCTCCTCCGCCTGCGGGGTCTCCCCGCGTCGCGCGGCCCGATAGAGCCGCTCGCCGCGCACTCGCACCGCCGAATAGAGCGGCGGCCGCTGCCGGGTCAGACCCCTGATGTGGTCCACCGCATCCAGGACATCGCGCGCAGCGGGGATCTCGGGGGAGGTCTTGATGGGCACGCCGGTCTTGTCCTGGGTATCGGTCGCGACACCCAGCCGCGCCACGGCCCGGTAGCGCTTGGGAAGGAGGCTCATGCACCCCAGGAGCCCCGTGGCGCGTCCCTCCGCCACGAGGAGGAGCCCGGTCGCGAAAGGATCGAGCGTGCCCGCGTGCCCGATGCGCCTCTCGCCCAGGACCCCGCGCAGGCGGGCGACCACATCGTGGGAGGTCCACCCCTCCGGCTTGTCCACGAGGTGAAGAAGATCCGACCTCACGCCGGCGGAGGCGCGCCGCCGTTCATCGCGCGCTCGAGGGCGCGGAAGAGGTCCTGACGGACCGTCTCCAGCCTGCCTTGCACCCTGAGGCCCGCGGCGTTCCGGTGGCCTCCGCCCCCGAACTGCGATGCCACCTGGTTCACGTCCACCGTTCCGTCGCTCCGGAGCGAGGCGCGGATCTCGTCGGGCCCCGTCTCCTGGATCAGGACTCCGACGCGCGCGCCCGCGAGGTCCTTGGCGTATTGGACGATCCCGTCGGCATCCTCGGGCTTGGCCCCCGCCTTCTCGAACATCTCCCGCGAGATCGTCATGGCGCCGATCTTCCCCCCGCCCTTCGTCTCGAGCGAGGCGAGCGCCAATCCGAGAATCCGGAGGCTGGGCGCGGTCTTCGTGGCGTAGAGCGCCTCGGCCACCACGGAAGAGCGGGCGCCCTCCTCGACGAGCCGCGCGGCGACGCGCAGCGTGCGCGAGGAGGTGTTCGCGTAGCGGAACCCTCCCGTATCGGAGAGGATGCCCGTGTAGAGGCACTCCGCGATCGGGGGGGACAGCGGAACGCGGAGGGCCTCGATCAGGTCGTACACCAGCTCGGCGGTCGCGGAGGCCCCGGGATCGACGAGACGGATGTCGCCGAATCCCTCGTTCCCCCAGTGATGATCGATGACCGCGATCCTGGCGCCCGGCGCGAGCGTCTTCTGGGCGACTGATCCCACGCGGTCCAGCGAGGAGCTGTCCAGCACGAAGGCCGTTCCGTATCGCGTCCGGACCTCGTCCGGACGGCGGATCGTATCCGCTTCCGGAAGAAACAGGAGCGAGGCCGGGAGCGGGGATTCCAGGACCACGTCCGCGGTCTTGCCTCGATGACGCAAAGCGATCTTCAAGCCCAGGCACGAGCCGACCGCGTCCCCGTCGGGGTCGATGTGGGCCGTGATCAGGATCTCGCCCGCGGCCGCCAGGAACGGCTCGAAGCCGTCGAAGCGGACCTCATTCATCGCCCGGCTCCTGAATCTCCCGCAACAGCTGATCGATGCGCGCGCCGGCCTCGATGGAATGGTCCATCTGGAAGTGGAGCACGGGCACGATCCGGAGCTTCAAGCGGGGCGCCAGGAGGGTGCGGAAGTAGGGCGCGGCCCGTCCCAGGGCCTGGAGCACGTGGGGCTCGTCCTCGCGGGAGACCGTCCCCGAGACCCAGACCTTGGCGACCGAGAGGTCCCGCGTCACCTCCGCTCCCGTGACGGTGAGCGTGCGGAGCCTCGGGTCCTCGGTCTTGGTGGCCAGGATCTCTCCCAGCTCGACCTGGATCCGGTCGGCGACGCGGCGCGTGCGTGGACTCTGTCGGCGCGAGGGCATGAGGGTGGTGGAGCTCAGTCGATCCGGATCTGGTAATCGAGCACCTGGAGCCGGTCCTCGCGCTCGACCACCTCGAGGATGTCGCGGAGCACGCGATCCAGGCCCGCCCCTTCGCCGCTCACGACCGCGACGCCCAGGGCGGCGCGTTGCCAGAGCTCCTGGTGATCGATCTCCGCCACGGAGGCGTTGAAGCGCGTCCGCAGCCGCTCCTTGACGTGATTCACGACCGAGCGTTTCGCCTTGAGCGAATGCGAGGCCGGCAGGTGAAGCTCCATGCGGAGCAGACCGACGACCATGTCACGACAGGCGGCGCGCGAATTCCTCGAGGACGAAGGCTTCGATGATGTCGTTCACCTTGACGTCATCGCGCCCCTCGAGTCCGATCCCGCACTCCAGCGGGGCCGCCACCTCGCGCACGTCGTCCTTGAACCGGCGCAAGGAGTCGATCTTGCCTTCCCACGCGGCCGCGCCGTCCCGCATGAGGCGCGCCCGCGCGCTCCGCTGGATATTCCCCGAGACGACCTTGCAGCCGGCGATGGTGCCGGCCTTGGTGGTATGGAACACCTGCCGCACCTCGGCGGAGCCGAGCACGGTCTCCCGGATCTCGGGCTTCAGGAGCCCCGACATCGCGTCTTTCACGTCGGCCACCGCCTCGTAGATGATCTCGTAGAGGCGCAGGTCCACCTTCTCCTTCGCCGCCAGGTCCGCGGCCTTGGAATCCGGCTTCACGTGGAATCCGATGATGACCGCGTTCGAAGCCACGGCCAGGAGCACGTCCGACTCGCTGATCTGCCCCACGCCGCGGTGGATCACGCGGAGCTTCACCTCGTCGGTGGTGAGCTTGGTCAGGGAGTCCTCCAGGGCCTCGACGGAGCCGTCCACGTCCGCCTTGAGGACCACCAGGAGCTCGCCCACGCTTCCCGCCTTGATCTGGGAGTAGAGGTCGGTGAGCGTGACGTGCTTGTGGAGCCGGAACTCCTGCTCGCGCTGGAGCTGGCCGCGCTTCGCCGCCAGCTCGCGGGCCTCGCGCTCGTCGATCATCGCCGCGAACGTGTCCCCGGCCTGCGGCGCGCCGCTCCAGCCCAGGACCTCGACCGGAGTGGAGGGCCCCGCCTCGAGCACCCGGCCGCCGCGCTCGTTGTTCATGGCGCGCACCTTCCCCGACTGCGACCCCGCGACGAACGCGTCGCCGACGCGGAGGGTTCCTTTCTGCACCAGGAGCGTCGCCACGATGCCGCGCCCCTGCTCGATGCGCGACTCGATCACCACGCCGCGCGCGTGCTTGTGGGGATCCGCCTTCAGCTCGAGGATCTCCGCCTGGAGCAGGATCATCTCGAGCAGCTTGTCGACGCCCGTTCCCAGCTTCGCGGAGATCGGCACGGCGATGGTCTTGCCGCCCCACTCCTCGAGCAGGAGGTTCTGCTTGGTCAGCTCCTGGCGCACCATGTCCACGTTGGCGCCGGGCAGGTCGATCTTGTTGATGGCGACCAGGATCGGCACGTTCGCGGCCCGCGCGTGGTCGATGGCCTCGATCGTCTGCGGCATGACGCGGTCGTCCGCCGCCACCACGATGACGACCAGGTCCGTCGCCTGCGCGCCGCGGGCCCGCATGGCCGTGAAGGCCTCGTGGCCCGGCGTGTCGAGGAAGGTGATCTTCTGGCCGTGGGGCAGCTCCACCTCGTAGGCGCCGATGTGCTGCGTGATGCCTCCGGCCTCGCCCGCGATCACGTTCGTCTTGCGGATGTAGTCGAGGAGGGAGGTCTTGCCGTGATCCACGTGGCCCATGATCGTGACCACGGGCGGACGCGGCAGGAGGACGCCCTCTTCCTCGACGACCTCCTCTTCCTCCTCGCCCAGCTCGCTGACGAACTCCACGCCGTAGCCGAACTCGTCGGCGATGGCCATGATCGAGTCCTTGTCGAGCCGGCGATTGATGTTGGCCATGATCCCGAGCTGCATGCAGACCTGGATCACCTCGGTCGGCTTGACCTCGAGCTGTCCGGCGAGCTCCGCGACGGAGATGAATTCGCTCACGCGGATGACGCGCGGCGCCTCCTCCACGCCGACCGCGGCCCCTTCCTCGCGATCGCGGCGGTGATGGCGGCGCTTGCTCCCCTCCATCTCCGCGAGGGTGCGCTTCACGCTGGCGCGGATGAGCTTTTCGTCCACCGCGCGCTTCTTCTTCTTGCCCGGCTTCCCGCCCAGCTTGAAGGGCGTGCCCGGGCCGCGCCCCGGGGGGGCGCCCCGGCGCTCGGCCTCGGCCTTCGCGGCGAGGACGGCCTTCTCGCGCTTGCGCGCCTCCTCTTCCTTGACGGCTTCCTTCTCGCGCGCGAGCTTGGAGCGCACCTGCTCGATCACGTCGTCGCCGACCGAGCTCATGTGGCTCTTCACCTCGACCGAGAGCGACTTCAAGATATGTACGAGCGCCTCGCTGGACATACCCATGTCCTTGGCGACTTCGTAGACCCGACGTTTCTTAACTGGCATCGCCCCTCGTTTCCTCTTTCGTGTCCCCTGGCTCCTCGTCCTGCTCCGGTTCGGCCTCCGGAGGCGTCGCCGGCGTCTCTTCGACCGCCTCCGCCTCCGCCACCGCCGCCGCAGCCTCGGCCGAGTCCTGAATCCTCCGCTCTTCGGCGACGCGCGCCGCCTCTTCCGCCAGCTCGCGGCCGCGCCTCACTTCCAGCTCCTTCGCCTCCTCGATCAGCTTCTCGGCGGTCTTCTCGCCGATGCCCGGGATCTCGAGGATCTCCTCCATCGGCGTCTTCAGCAGATCCTGGACGGTCTCGATCCCCGCGCGGATCAGCTTCTCGCGCAGCTTCGGACCCGCGCCCTCCAGATCCTCGATGTCGATGCGGGACCGCTTCTCCATGTCCTTCTGCCGGTCGCGCTCGCTCTTCGAGATCAGGTCGATCTTCCAGCCGGTGAGCTTGGCCGCGAGGCGCGCGTTCTGCCCGCCCTTGCCGATCGCGAGTGAAAGCTGATCGTCGGCGACCGTGACCAGGATCTTCGCCTCGGGATCCACGATCTGCGCCTCGAGCACCTTGGCCGGCGAGAGTGAGCGGGTCACGAAGACGACCGGGTCCTGACTCCAGGGCACGATGTCGATCTTCTCGCCCCCCAGCTCCCGGACGATCGCCTGCACGCGGGAGCCCTTGATCCCCACGCACGCTCCGACGGCGTCGATCTTGTCGTCGTTGCTCACCACGGAGACCTTGGCGCGGGAGCCGGGCTCGCGCGCGATGCCCTTGATCTCGATGATCTTCTCGGCGACCTCGGGCACCTCGGCCTCGAAGAGCCGGCGCAGGAACTCCGGATGAGTCCGGGACAGGATGATCTGCGGACCCCGGGCGAGCTTGTCCACCGCGATGATGTAGGCCTTGATGTGGTCGCCCTGGTGGTAGCGGTCGCGCGCGATCTGCTCGCGGGGAGGAAGAATGGCCTCCGAGCGGTCCAGCTTCACATAGATGTTCCCGCGATCGACCTGCTGCACCGTGCCGCGCACCATCTCGCCCACGCGGTCGTGATAGTCCTCGTAGATCCGCTCGCGCTCCGCCTCGCGGACCCGCTGCACCAGAACCTGCTTGGCGGCCGCGATCGCGTTCCGGCCCAGGTCCTCGAGGGTCAGCTCCTGGACGAAATCCTGGCCCACGCGGGCCTCGGCGTCGGACTGCTGGGCCTCCTCGAGGTCGATCTCCTGCGCCAGGTCCTCGGCGTCCTCGACGATGCGCCGCGTGAGGCGCATGAGAATCCGCCCGCTCGGCTCGTCGAACTTGACCTGGATGTCGGCGGTCTGACCGAAGCGCTTCCGCCCGGCGGACAAGAGCCCGGCTTCGAGCGTCTCGACGAGGATGGCCTTGTCCACGCTCTTTTCGCGCGCGATCTGGGCCATCGCCTCCATCAGCTCGTAGTTGACGCCCCTCGATTGTGTCTCTTTCGCCACTGCGCTCATCCCTTCGGCCGTCGTTCCTTCGCCCGCAGCCCTTCCCACGGATCGGCGACGACGTGCGCCTGTTTGATCGCTGTATACGGCAACGACACGACTCCTACGTTCGGATCCTCGAGCAGAATCGCGTCCTCCCCCGCCTGCCGCAGCTCCCCGCGGAACACGCGGCGGCCCTGGTGGAGATCGTGCAGCTTGATCGCCACGCTGCCGCCGACGAACCGCGCGAAGTGCGCGGGACGCGAGAGCGACCGCTCGATCCCGGGGGACCCGACCTCCAGCACGTAGCTGCCGGGAACCACGTTCTCGGCCTCGAGGTACCGGCCGATCTTCTTATTCCAGTATGCGCAATCGGCTATCGTGACACCGGTCGGACGGTCCAGGGATATCCGAACCACCGTCCGACCCGCCTGGGAGGCCAGGTCCAGGTCCCAGAGGTCGAACAACTCCTCGCCGAGAAGGGCCTGGAGGCGTCGGGTAAGCTCTTCCCTCAGTTGTCCACGTTCCATAGCGGTCCGTCCCGGGCTCGACCCATGTCCGGGCCAGCGCCTAAAAAGTTCGAGTGGACTGCGGGTCCACTCGGACCTGTCAAATTAGCCCCCGGGGACGGCCTCGATCAAGCGGAAAGTTTAGTGGGAAAGGAAACTAGCCTTGGTTGCGAGGCTTACAAGCACGGCTCCGACGGCCTCGAGGCTCTCGGCGGAGCAAACGGCCGGGGTGTCGTGGGTCGTGTGCCACTCCGGGAATCCCAAATCGATCAAATCGACCGCCGGAATCGAGGCGTTCAGGAACGCGATATGGTCGTCGAAGATCGCCGGACCCGGCACCGACTTGAACGCCGTGACTCCCAGATCCCGTGCCTCCTGCCACACCATTTCCACCACATTGGATGCCTGCTGCCTGGAATTGGCTTCCCAGGTCAGGTTCAGGTTCTTCTTTCCGATCATGTCGATCACGATGACGAAGAGCGGCCGCTCGTAGCCCATCTGCTGCACGTAGCGCATCGAGCCGCGGAAGTACCCGTCCGGATTCTGCTCCGTGCCCAGGTCCTCCCCATCGAACAGCACGAGATCCACACCGATGGGCGTCCCGGTCTTCTGGAGCACTCGCGCCACCTCGAGCAGCACCGCCACCCCGGAGGCCCCGTCGTTCGCGCCGAGGACCGCCCGGGTGCGGAGGGCCGCCTGGGGATCCTTGTCGGCCCAGGGGCGCGAATCCCAGTGCGCGCCGAAGAGGATCCGCTCCTTCGCCTCCGGCCGGAAGCGCGCCACGAGGTTCATGAGCCGGACCTGCTTGCCCAGGTCGGGGGAATCGTAGCTGAACGTGTCCGCCTGCACCGAGGGAGCCAGGGCATGAAAGCGGCCGAGGAGCCAGGCGAAGCAAGAGTCGTGGGCGGCGGTGCCGGGAACTCGAGGCCCCCAGGCGCACTGGCGCTGGAGGAGCGTGAACGCGTTCTTCCCGTTGAATGCGGCCGCGGCCGCCTGGTGCCGGCACGAGGGGAGGAGGAACGTCAGGAGCAGTACGAGGAGCGTGCCGGATCTAGAAGCGGAACTGACCGTTGACGGAGATCGTGATCCCGCGTTGCGTGAGGTTCTGCTTGTAGTCCTTCGTCTGGCGGAACGCGAGGTCGAATCCCCCGGTGATCGACGGCGTGAAATTGTAGGTGGTGCCGCTCCCGACGTTCAGCCGCTGGGTGCTGTTCTCGATTTGCCGCTCGCTGCCTGGAACGACGAAGTATTGCTCGTCCCGCGCGATTCCCAAGGTGAGGTTCAGGTTGATGTCGTTGGGGAGCTTGACACGCCGCTTGCTCCAGGGGAAGCGGATTCCCTTGTTCGCGGGATAGGTCTTCGTCAGGCGAATGTCGTGGGTCTTGTTCGAGGTCGTCCGCACCACGCCCAGAAGCCGTGTGTCCGCCGCCTCGCTCTTGGAGGTCGAGGTGTTCACGTCGGCCCGGATTCCGTTCCGGAAGGACGCCTCCCAATGGAGGAGCGGTCCCCAGTTCGTCGTCGTCACGTGGGTTTCCACCGCCCCCCCCTGCGGGCCCTGATCCTCGGTCTTCAGGGAATAGTGCGAGCTGACCGCGAGCGAGCTCAGGATCTCGCCCAAGCCCAGGTCCCGCTCGAGCTGGAGCCAGCGTCCCGTCAGGTCTGGCCAGGAGAGCGTGTAGACCCGGCGAGGACCGAGGCCCTGATCGCTGAACGAGATCCGGTGATCCGCGCGCACGTCGACCGCGACGTGGGCCAACGGCTGGAGCGTGGTCGTGGCCGTCGAGATGTACTGGCGGTTCTGGAGCAGGTTCGCGCCCGGGGCGCGATAGAGCGTGGGGTCGAGCTTCTGCGTGAACCCGGTGATGAAGCCGAACCCCGGCTTCCCCGTCACGCGCGAGGCGGAGGTCGTGCGCTCCATGGAGAACGTGGTCTGAATATCCTGGAGCCGGCCGAACAGGGCCCGGAACGGCGCCAGGATCGGGCTCCCACCGCTCGAGTCGCCCGGCGAGCTCTTGAAGTGCTGCGCCAGGCGCGAGAGCGGGAACGCGGTCGTGGCTCGGGCCGACCCGTGGTTGCTGATGTTCTTGAGGCCCAGGGGATCGCTCGGGCTCAGGCGAACGCTGGCCCCCGCGTTCTCGTGGTAGCTGCCGGAGAGCGCGATGTTGGGGTTCAGGAAGAGCAGGTGCCGCGGAACCCAGTTCAGGTCCATGGACTGAAGGTGGTCCACCTCCGTCCCCACGTTGGCTCCGGTGAACCCGTTCTGGCGCTGGAGCATGTCGCGCTGGGAGCTCAGGTTGTACTTCGTCGTGACCCCGTTCAGAGGCAGGTACGTGGCTCCGGTCCGCAGCGTGAGAAGGCGCCCGAGGACGTTGGAGCGAAGCGCCGAGGAGTCCTGGGTCCCCTGGATGAAGCGGCTGTACGACGTGCTCCGCGTCGCGCTCCAATCCATCCCGAAGGAGACGACATCGGGCAGGTACTTGAAGCGCGCGCCCTTCGACAGAGGGATCCCCCTTCCTCCGCCGATCGGCAGGTCGTAGTTCCCCGACGCGGCGAACGCCCACGAGGAATCGGTGGATTGGGGGTCCACGTTCGCGATCCGCGAGTAGGCCATGGTGCCGCTGATCGCGTCGCTGGTCCATCGGGTCAGGCCCTTCCTCGGGCCGGTCCTACGGTACGAGAAGTCGATGGACTGGCGGTCCGACCGCTGGGTCTCGATATCGGACCGGGCTTTGTCGAGCACGACGTCCGATCCCGTCCGGTACTTCGGTATGTCGGTCGAGTGCGCGATGGTCACGCGGACCGGTAGCTGGAGCCCGCTCACCGGCAGCATGCGATCGAGCTGAAGGGTGCTGGAGAATCCGATCGCGGTGTGGTTCAGCCCGGTCCCCTGGTTCACGCCCGAGCCGACCTGGAAGAAATCCTGGTCCTGCTTCGCATAGCTCCCGTTCAACGCGAGCACGTCGGCGAAGTTCGCCTGGACGGCGACATTCCCCATCTTGCCCACGTCCTTCCGGACCCCGTCCAGCCGGAGCTCGTCGAACCAGACCTCGCCCGGACCCACCACGCTCGCGGACGTATCGAAGACCGTGAGACCGAACGTGATCCGGTTCACGCGCGTGAAGGAGGGATTTCCCACCACCGTGTAGCGGGCGCCGATGGCGGCGGCGCTCAGCGAGTCGATCTTCACCCGGTCGGTGTTCGCCTCCTTGAGCAGGGAGAGAACCTCCAGCGGGATGCGGACGTCCTGCCAGCCGGTGCGCACCGGGAGGCTGTATTCGTAGTAGTTGACCGTGTCGGAGCCGAAGCGCGCCGTCATCCTGAGATTCTGCAGCTCCACGCCGGGGTCGCCGTGCACGTAGAAGCGGACGTCGCGATACTGGGTGTACCCGATGCCGCTGCCGTTGTCGGCGAAGGTCTTGAAGGAGAAGACCGAGTCCCCGCTCTGCAACCGGTCGTAGGAGAGGGCGAGCGACTGCTCGCGCCTCGTCGCGTTCCCGCCGACCGCGTTCGGCACGTCGAAGGGCGCCGTGTAGATCGCGGCGTCGTCCTTGTTGTTCCGCACCTTCACGTCGAAGACCACGTTGCGCGCCTTCTGGGCGTCGGTGAGCGGGCTGGCCAGCCAGCGGCTCCCCACCAGCTCGATGCCCCCGATCTGGATGTTGGTGGGGCCCGTCATCCCGTCCACCCAGAGCCTCGCGTGCTTGATGTCGTCCCAGCTCGGGCCGCCGATGGGCCGGAACGCCTCCAGCGGAATTCGGAACAGACGCCAGCCGTTGTCCGGCTTCACCACGGGATCGCCGGGGTAATCGCGGGCCACGTCGACCGCCACGAAGGACGTGTCCGCCAGATTGAGGGTGGCCTCGAAGTAGGCGTTCAGCACGTCCAGGTTGCCGTTCAGATCCAGGTCCTCGGTGTCCGGGCGCGAGTTGGGAATTCCGATGCTGCTCCCCTCGGTTCCGTTGATCCCCGAGTAGTCCGTCGGCTTGTTGGGGTCGTAGTGGTAGTCGTCGTGGTCCGGGTCGGGGTTGGTGACGGGATCGTACCCGGGCTCGTCCTTGTCCATCAGCCCGTCGAGCCCCGTGTCCTCACCCTCGTCGAGCTTCGTGTCCTGGTTCTTGTCCTCGGTGTCGAGCTTGCCGTTGGGGGGCGCGTTCAGCTCCCAGAACGCGTCCTCGCTGACCTTTCCGAAGTCCAGGTGGAGGTTGGCGTGGGTCAGGCTGTGGTTCTGCACCCGGTCGTTGACCCAGATCTCCACGAAGCGCGTCCGCGAGAGATCCTGACCCGTTCTCGAGAGCGCCTGCGTGATACCGGTCCAGGTCTTGGGCGTGAAGATGTTGCTGCTGTCCGGGGCGAGCATGTTCATCTCGAGCACCGTGTGCTCGTTGTCCGAGCCCTCTTCCTTCGTGAGCACCGGCTTCAGGTCCCGCTCCTTGGCGCCGCCGTGCGAGGACGTCGGGTTGTACCACTGGATGTGCGCGTGATCGCCCACGAGCAGCGAGATGGGGATGAGCGACGGAAGCGTCATCGTGTCGATCGGGATGCTGCTCCAGAGCCATCCGGTCCGCCCCAGGGCGAGCGTGTTCGACTCGCGGTTCCCCTCCATGTCGTCGATGTAGGCCTGCCCCGCCGTGTTCGGGTTCGGCATGTTCACCGCGGCGTTTCCCTGGATATTCATGGTGGAGGGGGCCGAGGTGTGCACGCCGGGGATCAGGTTCGCGGCCTGGGTCATCCAGGAGGGCCGGAACGTCAGGATCGAGGCGAGGCTCCCGACCATCGAGCGGGCCGGCTCCTCGCCCAGCTTGGGGTTCAGCTCCTGGGCGCCCCGGCTCTCGTAGAGCATGCTCGAGGTGACGCTCAGATCCGAGGTGGGGCTGTAGGACGTGGAGAATCCCATCAGGGTGCGCTGGACCTGACTCACGCCTGGAGCGAAGGAGTAGTCCACCGAGATCACCGCGTCCGGGCCGGGCGGGCGGCTGAACGTGAGCTGCCCCGTCTCGTAATCGATGGTGTAGTCCGTGTCCTTCTTCTGCAGGACGTTATCCACCTTCACCTGCTCCGAATTCTCGAGGATGCTGGTGCGCCCCAGGAAGTATCCCTGCTGGCTGCTCTTGAACGACGCGTCGATGTAGTACCGGGACTGACTCAGCGGGTCGGGATTCTTCGTGTAGTAGACGTTCGGATTCGCCAGGCTGTCTCCCACCAGGGTGTTCCGGGTCGTGTTGTCGAGGTCGGAGCAGAGAGGGAACTGGGAGCTGGGCGGGCACCCGGGGTCGTAGGGATGGAGGTCGGGAAAGAAGATGATCCCGTTCTCGGCGTCCAGGAACTGCGGGTCCACGCGCCCGTCGGGCGGGGTGTTCGGACCGCCGACCCCGTGCTGGTCCAGCCCCAGGATCTCGATGAGCGGCCGGGTCCCGATCGCTTCGGGATCCACGGATGCGCCCTGGTCGATGCGGCGGATCTTGAGCGACAGGGTCTCGCTCGCGATGTTGCGCGCGGTCAGATCGTAGAAGTTACGAAGCTCGTAGGACAGCGCCGGGAACCATGGATCGTTCGGATCGAACGCGCCGCCCGCCAGTTGGGCGATCGGCGAGTAATCCGGCTTGATCAGCTTGAGCACGGTGGGCTGGCCCAGCGTCGTGTTGCCCACCGGCCCGGAGTTCGCTACATAGTAGACCCCGACGACATCGGTCTGGACGAGCGGAAACCGGAACCGGATCACCGGGATCTGGCCCCCGGTGGCCGACAGGTTCGTGTAGGGAAAGATGACGTCGTAGTCCACGCCCTGGGTCAGGACGTCGAAGCTCCCGGTGTACTGGGGATTCGTGAGCGAATCGACCGGCAGCTCCGGATGGACCCGGGCGGAGGCGGCGATCGTGTTCCCCGTGTTGTCGTTCTGGTTCCGGTTGTCCCGGTAGACCTGGAGGGTCCCCGCCTGCCAGTTCAGCACACTGTCGGCGATGAAGAAGTACTGCCACTTGATGTAGCTCAGGTCGCCGATCTTGACCTCGCGATTCTCTCCCGACGGCGTGAAGCGCGCCGTCTCGCTCTTCCCTTCCTGCTTGCTCACGATCGTGACCACGTCCACGTTTCCGAGCTTGGCCACGGTCTTCACGCCGAAGAGCCCGTCCTGCCGGATGGACGCGCCCTGGAGCGAGAGGTTGGTGTTTCCCAGGTCGATGGACTTGATCATGTCGTCGTCGTCCCCCTCGTAGCGAAGCTTCACCTTGTTGTCGAGGGAGGTCTGGACATTGCTGGACTGGTCCACGTCCACCTTGATCTTGTCGCCGATCGAGCCGGTGAGATTGACTTGCAGGTCCTGCTTCATCTCGAGCGACGGAAAGGCGCTGGGACGCGCGTGCTCGGCCTGGACCGC
>Ga0187821_10000190_pt1 | contig 13579 bp, 9 predicted proteins | sample NC_wetland_sal_i_20_FD_132442 | JGI IMG/M metagenome (GOLD analysis project Ga0187821, IMG submission 132442) | Wetland sediment microbial communities from Neuse River Estuary, North Carolina, USA - SourceSoil_1 | ecosystem: Environmental > Aquatic > Freshwater > Wetlands > Sediment | place...
GAACAATCTCGACGTCTATCCTTTGAGCGGCGGCACGACCAACGGCGAGTCCACAACGTTCCTCGTGGGTGGATCTTACGCGGTGCACGCTCACTACACCGGCGACGGCACGTCTGGTGCGAGCGATTCGCCGGCAGTTAATGTCACCGTCAATCCGGAAGGCAGCAGGACGACGATAACATCTAAAGGCGCCTTGGACCCGATTACGTTCAACCCGGTCACCTCGACTGCATACGGCCTGCCGGACTTTTTTCGGGTTGACGTCGTCGGCACCACGTCCCTGGAGGAAACTGCGACCGGCAATGTATCTGTTACCGACAATAACGCAGCGTTTGGTGGCGCCGGTTGCTGCGCGTTGAACAGCGAAGGATTCCTCGACCTTGAACCCGGGATCAACCTCGTTCCCACCCTTTCGGTGGGAGCACATAGCTTCGTTGCATCGTACGCCGGCGATGCTGGATACATGTCAAGTGCGTCCGCCGCGTTTCCTTTCACCGTGACCGCTGCCGCCACAACGGTGACAGTATCGAGCAACCCCGCGAGCATAGGTTCCGGCGGCAGTGTGACCCTTACCGCAACCGTAAACACGGATAGCATCGGCGCCGCACCCGCAGGGACGGTCACGTTTTTCGCGAACGGAGTTGCAATCGGGACTGGAACGGTGAACTACACCCGTACTTCAGGGTCTCTGTTTGGCAATCCGCCTAGTAGCGGCGCGACCGTAATAGCGCATGTGCTTGCTACCTTGAGTTATTCACCGAGCGCTACAACCACGATCACTGCGATGTACACCGCTGGGGCCGATATGAACTATTCGTCATCTCCAGTGTCGTCCGGAGTCCAGCTGACCGTAACTTCCAGCACGACATTTTCGATTTCGTCGACGAATAATTCGAGTGCCACTGCCGTGTCGATTGCCGCGCCCGGTGGGTCGGGCAGTTCCACGCTCACCATCACCAGCATCAACTCGTTTGCCGGCACGGTTACTTTGTCCTGCTCCGTTGCGCCGGCAACAATCGATGAGCCGACGTGCGGCTTTGCCGGGGGCAACACAGTCACGTTGACGGCGAACGGATCGCAGACGAAGTCGCTAATGCTCGGCACCACCGCAGCATCGGCCCTTCCTCTGGCTACGCCACACGGGGGTCCCAAGTTCCCATCGGCACCCCTGCCAATCGTGTTGCATTCTTGGTGGATCGTTGCGCTGATTTCGGCCATGGGAGTGTTTTATTTGTGGGGAATGGAGCGGCGCAGTCGGGGCTATTTGTGGCTCGTTGCCCTGCTACTCATGGCAGTCACGCAATGGTCCTGCGCAAATAAGAGCTCTGTAGCCTCCAATACCAACTCGGGAACAGCAACCGTAACCTACACAGTCACTGTGAGCGGGACTTCCGGGTCCACATCGGCAACACCGGCTTCCGTGTTCTTCAACGTTCAGTAGGCAGTGGCTGTCGCGGTGCAGTTGGGCGGAAGGGTAGGGAATCGAGATCCAGGTTCCCGCCCGAGAGGATGATGCCGACGTTTTTGCCGTCGGCGCCTATCTGCCGAAACAGAGCCGGCGCGGCGGCGACGGCTCCCGACGGCTCGACCACCAGCTTCAGGCGCTCCCATAAGAGGCGCATCGCGCTGACGATTTCTTCCTCGCTAACCAGCGCCACCTGATCAACCAGCCGCCGCAGGATTTCGAACGTGCGCGGCGCCAGCGTGGCGCGCAGTCCGTCGGCGATCGTCTTCGTCGTTGCGGCGGGCTCGATCTTTGCCGCAGCCAATGAGCGCGCGGCGTCGTCGGCATTCGCCGGTTCGCAGCCGATGACGCGGATCGCCGGGCGCAGATTTTTGGCCGCGATGGCGGTCCCGCTCAGCAGCCCCCCTCCGGAAATCGGCGCCAGCACAAAATCCAGATCCGGAATCTCCTCGATGAGTTCGAGCGCAGCGGTGCCTTGGCCCGCAATGATGCGTTCATCGTCGTACGGGTGGATCAGTACGGCGCCGGTGCGGCGCAGAACCTCTGCAGCCGTGGCCTCGCGCGAGGCCAGCGTCGGCTCGCACAGAACGACCTCCGCGCCGAAAGCCTCCACGGCCCGGCGTTTCACCTGCGGCGCATCGGACGGCATTACGATCCACGCGCGAATGCCGCGCTCCTTGGCCGCCAGGGCGAGCGCTGCTGCATGATTGCCGGAAGAGTGCGTAACGACGCCGCGGGCCGCTTCGGTATCGCTTAGCGAGAAGACGGCGTTCGAAGCGCCGCGCATTTTGAACGAGCCGGAGCGCTGCAGGTTTTCGCACTTGAAATAAAGGTGCGCGCCGGCAAGCGCGTCGAGCGAAGCGGAGGTGACCACCGGCGTGCGGTGAATGTGCGGCGCGATGCGTTTGTGGGCGGCGCGGATATCGTCGAGCGTCGGCCGAGATGGCGCAGTTGCGGAGCGTTGGGCTTCAGCGTTCATGGAACGGTGCTGGCTCTCGTTGCAGCTCCCGTCAAACGGGTGCGGGCTGTACTTGCAGCCTGCGTCAAAATTGTACCCGCCGCGAGCCGGGATTTAAATGTAGGACCGCGGTCTTTAGCGCGGCAGCCTTTTGCCCCTACGCGAGCTAAAACGCTTCGAGGATAACGTCAAACCAGGTCCGACCGAACTGATAACGCGTTGCGCATCAGCTTCCAGAAGCGGATTGCGCTCGCCCGCTGCAGCGGTAAAGTAAGGTCACCGTTCCTAATTGAGCTGCGTGACCCTCCCCACGCGCCGGAGACCGTATGAAGATCATGGAGCGCCGCAAGCAACCGCGGGTGAACGTCCGCGAGACGGTGAGGTTTCGCCCGGTGACCGATCCGGTTTCGCCGGAGCAATTAGCTGAGACAGTGGATCTGTGCCAGCGCGGGATTCGCATCGCCACCGAGTTTCCGTTGGATGTTGGCGAGCAGGTGGAACTTTACGTCAGGGTTCCGCACGAGGTTTCCGGCGGCGAGGCAGTGGACGCACGCTGCGTGGCGCGCGTCGTGCATGTCAGCGAGGCGAGAAGCGGGAAGCGGCTCGTCGGCATGCGCTTCGAGCGGTATGAGTGCCTGAATCTGCGCGAGCGCTGGGTCAGTTGATGGTCTGAAGGGTGAGGGAACGAGAAAAGATGCCGGGCTTAAAGCCCGGCGCTACGTTTAAACGTCGCCGTACCGAACGGCGAAGCCCCGTAAATGTAGCGCCGCGGCCTTTAGCGCGGCACGCACTTGCAGCCGCTACTTCTTCGCTGCTGGCACGGTAAACGTTACCTTCGAGGCGGTCAGGTTTTCGAATTGGTCATTCGCGCGGACCGCGACGGTGTGTTCGCCCGGCGCGAGATTGCGCAGCGTGAATTCGAAACGCTGGTCGGGAGAGTCAGCGACGTCGCCTGCGGGATGCAGCAGCGTCCAGTCGCCGGCGTCGACGCTATATTGCGCGTTCACGATGGCGCTTACCGGGTCGGCAGCGCGAAAGCGCACGGTAGCGCCGGTGGCCTGGGGCTCTGCTGCTAGGCCGGTGATCGAGGGCGGCGTGTTATCGACAATGAAGCGATCGCTCTCTCGGTCGGCTTTGAGCGCTTCGCTCGGCGGATTCGAATGCTCGTCAGACGCGACGATCTTCAGATAATACGCGCCGTCCGGCATCGAGGTGGTGTCCCACGAGTAGAACTTCTGCTCGATCTTGTCCTTGAGCAGCTTCCAGTCCTTGTCGTTTTCGCCGTGGTAGTAGATGGAGTAGGTCATCTCGTCATCGTTGGGATCTTCGGCGCTCCAGATGACCGACTGAAAGCCTTTTTGAGCGACGCCCTGCGGCGGCGCTTCAAAACGCGGCGTGTCGGCTTGCCGCGCTTGGGCGCCAGTTTGTTGTCCCGTGGGCGGCATGTGTACTTGCACCGTGGAAGTGCCTTGTCCGCCCTGGCCGAAGCCATTGAGTTTCACGCCGGGATCCTGGATAGCGATTCCGTCGATATAGGGCGCAGCATTCTTGGGCAAGTAGCCGACATCAACCCAAGAGACCTCGGGCGCCGGGGTCCTAGCGCCACGCAGCACTACTTTCCACTGCACGAAGCGCGCGGCCGGACTCGTGATCTGATCGCCTTTCGGGTCGCGATAGGGCCCGGACCATTGGCTCCAGCTGTCAGCCGGGTCCGAAGTGTTCCCGGCGCGCACCCAGAGCTCCACGCCTGACTCAGCGCCTGCATTTTGGCCCCACCATGTCAGGTGACCCCAGTGCGAGAACATTTTTGCGTCAAAGGTCTGCGATTCGAAATTGCCTTCGGATTCGAGGTCGGGCCCAAGGGTGAAAACGTTGGCCGGATTCGAAGTCGCCACGTAGAACTTGCCGTTGGCAGCGCGGGCAAAGCCCGTGACTTGTTCCGAAGCGGTCTTCGCGAGCCGTGAGAAGACGCGGTCTTGGTCGAGCTCCATGACGGAGCCTTCGTTGCCGACGCCCATCAGGAGCTTGCCATCAGCACCAAGGCCGAGCGCGTAAACGCTATCCTCGCGCGAGTTCCAAAGCTCTTCGGGCGAGCCATCAGGCGCGATGCGATAGACGGACGATGACATGAGATTCGGAAACGGCAAAAAGGGCGAGGCCGCTTGGCCGGGCGCGCCAGCGGTAATCGTGATCGTAGCCTGGCCGGGCTGCGCCCCAGGCGCGGCTTGCGCTCCATTCGGCTGCTGCGCCTGCGGGAAGACGAGAGTTTGAGTGCCGCGCGTCTTCTCGCCGATGGCGCCGACGTAGAGATTGCCGGAGGCGTCCGGGAGCAACGCGGTGATTTCTTTCTTAGCAGTTTCGTAGATCACGAATGCTTTGCGGGTATTGCCGGTGTTGTTTGCATTCAGCGCGGCGGAATCTTGCTTTGCGGCGTCTGCTTTTGCGTTGGCCGCGGGTGCGGAACCGGCGGCTAGCGGGATTCGCATCACGAGCCCGTTGGGCTCCGTTCCTGCGAGCAAGTTGCCCTTGCCGTCGAGCACGATGGCGCGAATGTGGGTTTCACTGCTGGTGTAAAAGTCGCTGCCCTTGCCGTCCGGCGTCACCGAGAAGATCTTGCCGGAATCGCCGGTCGCGACGTAGACCGTGCCGTCTGGCCCGAGCGCGAGATCCCAAATATATTTCATCTTCGGGTCGAAAAAGACCGACTTCTGGCCGCCCGCCGTGACCTTGTAGACCTTGCCATCTGGAGATGTGGCGACGTAAAGGTTGTCGTTCTTGTCGAGCACTATTGCCTGCGCGGTGAGTTCTTCGGATTCGAAGGCGGTGGTCATCTTTCCGGCGGGGTCGATCTTCAGGACTTTGGCGTTGGTGCCGCCTGCGGCGTAGAGGTTGCCCTTGGAGTCGATGCGCAACGACCAGAGATAGGCCAGATTGGGGTCGACGAACTGGGTGAACTTGGGCGCCAGAACAATTCTGCCATCGCTGCGAAGCGCCACGCCGTGAGCCGTGCCGGCGTCGAAATCCTCAAAGCTCGATTGGCGCCAGAAACGTGTGTGTTCGGCGGCAGCCGGTGCGACCCAGACGGCCAGAGCGGCCAACGCCAATCCAAACGCCGCCGCTAGAATACGGGCCGAACGCGAATATGCCGCCGGTTTCTTGTTCTTCATTTTGCGCATGATATTCCTTAGGCCGGGAGCCGTTTTCGTTCTCCCGGAAACGCGCGCCCAGATTTGCGCGCTCGAAGATTGCAATTCACTGGATCACTTGATCTTGATGTTCACCGATGCCGCGCCCGCAATCACTTCGTCCATCGGCACCGACCACTCGCCCGCCGTGGATTCGCGCAGCAAGAGGGAATTGCCCGGCAGCCGCCGCTGATCCATCACATTGATCTCCGACATAGGCGCGTTCGGCAATTCCTTGTCGTCGACCATCAGCGTCGGAGTCGGCTTCATGAGCGTGACGTAGAGCTGATTGTTGCGGCGATCGCGATTGAGAAGCGTAATCAATTGATCGAGGCCGCCCAGGCGTCCCTGTGCCGCGAAAAGGTTGGTCATGCGGTTGAGAGAATCGGAATCGCTCGCCTGGATGCGCAGAATGCTGCCATGCGCAGCCTGTTCCGGAATCGTGATCGGGACATCGCGAATGATGGTTGCTCCGCGATAAGGCCGCAGCATCACCCTCACATTTACGCGGTCGCCTGGATAGGCTTCGCTCAGTTCGGACCATGCGCCCTCAATCGTGGCCACGCGCCGCTGCGGGACCGCTTCCAGATTCAGAGTGACGCGCTCGATCTGCGGGGTCTCATAGGGATTGGAGAAGATGCGCGAAAAGATCGATTGCACGCTCGCGGCAACGAATGAGCCGTCAGGGACGAACTGGTCCGTAGGCGCAAACATGTTATCGAGGTTCACGCTGCTATGACCGTGAATCTGAATATTGCCACTCAGGCGCAGCGTGGTGCCTTCGCCATAAGTGGTGTTCTGCGTCAGGCCGTTGAACGAGACGAGGCCGACCAGAAGCGGGGTCAGTTTGGGATCCGAGATCATCTGGATGTTGTATTTCTTTTGCCCCGCCGGTGTCGTGAAGGAAAGGTCGATCGGAATCATGGATGGCGCGGAGCCGAGCTTGCCCATGACGGCGGTCAGGCGGTCTTGCGTGACCGTGCCGATCACGCCGCCGGCGTTCACGATCTTCGTGGAGTCGAAGTCCGAGGCGAGCGTGGTGAGCACGCGGCCTCGCGCCATCGGCATGCTCGTTGCGCCGATGCCAAGAAAGGGGTGGCCGCAGACGTAAACGCGATCTTCGATCACCGCCGTCACGGTGCAGGCGGCGTTCAACGAGAGATCGCCTTGCACCAGCACCATGGAAACCATCTCGCCGGGCTGCACGTTCGCGTCGTCAGGCTCAGGCGCGGCGGTGCCGCCGGGAGTCGCTACCATGCCGTAGGCGGCCCAGTCGGCGGAATATTGCCGCACGGTCGAAGGATTGAACCCAGAGAAAACCAGCGGCGTATCGATCGGTTCGAGGAAGCTGCCGCCCGGAAGATTTGCGGCCCGAGCCCATTCCGCGGGAACAGGGAAGTGCAGGTTCCCATTGCCCGGATTTTCGGCGGCTGCCATCTGGAAATTCTGGTCAGCCGGCACTGAATTTCCATCAGCGGTGGTTGTGGCGCGGGGAGGCGCGTTCTGCGTCGGGAGCGACAGCATGTCCTGGATCGGCGTGACCCCGCCGAGCGGCTCCTTCACGAACATGCCGAACTTCAACGAGAGGGCACCAACAAGCTTTCCGTCGATGTAGACGGGGCTGCCGCTCATGCCAGCGACGACTCCGGTGTGCTCGACCTTAGGCCCTTTGAGCTGCACCAAAATGATGGACTGCTTCGGGCCGATCAGGTTCGGCAGGATTCCGATCACGACGAGGTCGAAATTCTCGACTTGGTCGCCGGCAAAGATTGTGCGGGCATACCCGGTCATGCCTGGCTTCACTTGGTCGAGCGGCATGATGGGCGGCGTATCGGCCGCGCCGAGGGAAGCAGTCGTCAGGACGAGTCCTAAGATAAAGAGAGCCGCGATTTGAAGGAAACGAACAGGCCTATCGCTTGGGCCGGTTAGCAACGAGGTCATTGGTTGTCACCACGGGCTCAGACGCGCCAAGACGATTCGCAAGCGCGTGTTGAGCAACAAATCGATGATACTCGCACTTCCGCCGCGAAATCAATCACGCCGCGGACTGTTAGTGCGAATCGCTCGTTACTGCCGCCGCGCTACTGCTCCCAAATTTTGTCCGCGGAGCGGTAGGGGTAGACGTGAACCATCCAGCCGAAAATCTGCGGGAAGAAGCGGCCGTCGGCGGCTTCGCAGGCTTCGGCGGTGGAGATCGAGCCGGTCAGGCCGAATTTCGACCAGTCGGCGCCCTGCAACCCGCCGCGCTTCGGGATGCACAGGTTGGTGTGCACGTGCCACTGCGCGACGCTTAGAGGGACGCGCTCGTTCAGTTGGTCGAGAGTCGCGGTTCGGGGCGCGGTGTACATCGCGCCGATCAGTTCCCATCCGCCGCCTGGGAGCTTTTTGTATAGCAGCGAGGTGGGACGAGCCGGGTCAAAAGTGAAGGACTCGACGAAACCGTTCCAGGAATTCGTGAAGTGATACTCGGGCTGCGGGAGCTTCGGCGCGAAGATGCGGAAGCCGTCGGCCAAAGCGACGCGGTAGTCCTTATACTTTTCAAGGGCGGGGCGCAACTGCGCAACGATGTCGTCGGCGCGCTCCCGGTCGCCGGGGGCGGCGGACCGCAGCGCGGTCATGTGCATGTGCGACCCTTCCATGTGATGGCCGGGCTGCATCGCGTGCATGGCGCCGGATTCGACGTGGTCCTGCTCGTCATGCCCCATGTTCATATTGCCGCCCATATTCATGTGGCCCATGTCCATGCCGGGCATGTTCTGCATGGAGCCGTCCTGCTGGGGCGCGGACTGCTGCGCTTCGTGTGAGGATTTTTGTGGCGCCTGCGATTGCGCCAAGGCGCCCGCCGCGGCGAGTACCCCCGCTAGGCCGAATCCCGTGAGAAGCCTGTGCATTCGCATCGCGCCTCCTTGCTGCCGCTTCTTATTTTATTACGTTTCGGCTCCGGAGAAAGTTACCGTCGGTCCTGCTGGTCCGGCCTGCCGGTTACCGCGCTGGCCGGGATACCCCGGAAAAAACCGCCAATCTGGAGATTGGCGCTCCCAGGGAAAGCTCCAAAGCGCCCGCCAAGCGGCGGAAGTTTGGCGGCCCTCGCTTTCGGCTCTGGCGTTCCGGTCCTCCGAGCGCCACGCTCCTGCTTGTGGCGTTCGTGGGTAACATAATCTTGACCCTCCCCCCCGGGTCGTTTTTTCGTAAGTGCTCATTCCACAAGGGTTGCGGCTCGTGATTTCGTAAATGCTCATTCTAAAAGAGTTGGCGGCGCAGTGGGCGTAAGTGCTGATTCTAGGGAACTTCCTGCCAGTTTCGCGCTGGGCGTCCCGATGGCGGACGTTAGCCCCAATTTGTGAACTAGAGGGGGCGGTTCGGAGGAGAGCACTCGAAGAGACTGGGTGGCACAAGGTGAGTCGAAGGGAGTGCAACGGAAACATGCGGGAGCATAGCATAATAGTTACATTATTGCAATATTTAATTATATGGCATTCGAATAGGTTGAGCGGAGTTCAAGCATTCGAATCGACCGGGGGGGCGCGTTCGAATGGCGCCGACACATTTGGTTCCCATATAGGCCGTAGCTGCGCGTATTCGAATGCAGTGACCTCAAAACGGGGTGTCATCGGTGCACGAGTTCGAGCCCCGGTTACCGGGTTCGACTATTTACCGTTGTTTGGGTTCGGCTTGACGACGGGAGGACCCGGTTCGGGACCTTTATAGACCCAGCCGGTTTCGTAGAGCTTTGAACTCGGCTGGCTCCTCCAGCTTTGCAGGGTCCGCTCGTTTGTCGCGGCAGACGGATAAGTCATGCAGCCACCGTTGCCTGGGAACTTGTCAAAGTTCGTGTAGATGTAATTGGGGAAGGCAACCTCCCATTTGGCCTTGTCTTTATAATCGCCGCTAAAGATAGCGCTGGCGTATGTGTGAGTCGGTGTCGTCATCTCACACAGCACGGACACCTGGCCGGCAGGCACCGGTGCTGCGCTTGCTGGGCTGGGCGTGTTTGCAGCGGCGACGGGAGTTGCAGCCGGCGCAGCAGCTGCGGGAGACGGCGCGGGGGCCGAACTCGCGGTTGTCTGGGCTGACGGTTGTGGCACGGACGCTGTGAACGTGAGAACCGCTCCTACGGGCAAGAATACGTGATCGCCCGTGGCAATGGCAGTGGCTACCGCGGCTTTGGGAGAAACGTTTTTGCCGATGCCGAATCCCGGAAGTATCGATTTGGCCTTTTCCGCTACCTGTTGGATTGGGCTCGTGGCGCTCACACTGCTACTGGTCACTGGCACCGTCTGGCCGTTGAGCGAGAGGGAGTTAAGCTGCGCACTCCAGGTCCCGCCCGACTGCGCCAACGTGATCTTGGCCTCGGTGTTCACGGGTATCGAGACGGAGCCGGCGGTGGTCGCCTGCGTTACGACAGCGCGATACTGTCTGCCCGGCTGATCGGTCGCGGAATTCACGAGGTCCACCATGCGCATCGCGATTGTCGCGCTTGCTGGCGGCGCTTGTGCCGCTGGGGCAGGAGCAGGAGCAGGAGTTGGGCTTGGGGCGGCAGCTGCAGACGGAGCCGGCGCCGACGCCTGGCTAGGCGCTGGCGAAGCAGCCGGTGCGGTGTATGCCGCCGTCTGGCCAAACTTCCAGCCGGTCAAGACGGACTTGGCGCCCGCGGCGAATTGCTTCATGTAAGTCTGTGCCTGCTGGTCCGAGACGTAGTGGATACAGGTCGGCACTCCGTTCTTCTGGTTGTACTTGGCTGCGAGAAACTGAGTGAAGCCCTTGGCCATGTCTGAGTAGGCGCTGTCCGGGGCGGCGAAGATGTCGCTGTAATAGCTATTGCCGTCGCCCGGCATCACTCTGCAAATCCAATACGATGCCGGAGCGGGAGCCTGTGCCCGGGCCACCGATTTGGTCGTAGGCACAGAAAATAGGAGAAGTGCGGCACCGAAAAAGACCAGTATGCAGCGCGTCCCGCGATAGACCTTTTTTCCAGGAACCATGAGGACCTCCCACTTGGGTCCGGGGAATGTTACGCCGATCAAGTGGTGGAAATATAGTCAGGGGCTCTCGGCATAGTCAAGCCTCTGCCGTCGACGCTATTGCGGCCGATTGAGAACGGAAAGCAGAGAGATTCCTCCACTCCAGGGCGGCCGCGTTTCGAGGAACGAAACGCGAAGAAAAAACTGGCCGCCCATCCGGTCGGAATGACATGGGTTGAGTTGTGCGGCCCTGAAATTTCAAACGACATCACCATACCCTCGACAGAGTTGGACGTTCAATACCATTAGAGGATAGCTGCGAGACAAAGCAATCTGATTTTGAATCGGGTAGCTAAGTCCGAGTGTTGGTTCGAGCGTTGATGGGGGCAAGTGTGGCGGGTGCGCTCTTAACGGGGCTACGGGCACTCCAATTTAGGCGCAGGCGGTTTGGGCTGCTTGGAACCTCGCGCCCGCTACGGCTTCGTAGTATTCGAATTGAACGCCGACGCCCGAACGAACGGCTCCGGCTGAACGACTGACGCGAACGACCTTGCCGATGCAGTGCCATTCGAGTCCCACTATGCCGGTGATCACCGAAGGCATTTCCAGACGAATGTGCATGACCGCTCCCTCTGGGGGAGGAGCGTCAGTTTCGAAATACACTCCGGTCTCGGAAACGTTCACGGATTCAAGTTTTCGTTCGGCTTCAGCGGATCTCCACCTGCGCACATATACGGGTGTCTTGATCGAAAAACGTAAAGCCAAACGCTGGTCGGATCGTTTCATTCGGGCCTCGCGGCGGTTACGACAAGATCCATTCGGTTGGCTTCCCCACAAATTCAAAACCGTGCTCCAGCATGATGTTCTGCTTCTTGTCCCGGCCCTTGGAGGCGCCATACACGACTCGGGCGCTACCGACAAACCGCTCGGGACCCGTGAGACAGTAAACGAGGAGAACTTTGTCGCGAGGGAGAGAAGTTGGCAAAGAACAGTGGAATCCTCGCGCACTCACGTCATCTGTCGTGGTCTGAAATTCGACTTTGATTCCCTCTAAATCGAGACCGCACAATTTCAAAGCGACTTTCAAGCGCACACGTGCATCGCGGCGGCGTTCAGGCCTCTTCAGCTGTAAGGCGGTATCCAATCGAGTCCTTAGCTGATCGAAATCAATCGGCTTCGCGAGCGAGTAGTTCAGGTCAACCCCTGGCAAGAGCTCTCGATACGTCGCCGCCGGGGCCGTGTCCGTCAGAAAAACTGAAATCGGGTGTGTGAAACTAATCGCTCGGAGTGTCCCGTACAACTCCAGACCGCTCAGCGCGGGCGAGAGAAGCTCCATGAGAACGCAGTCCGGTCGAATCTTTAACGCCAGATCCGCGGCGTAGTGAGGATTGTCCGCCTCGCAGACATCATACGCATCTGAAAGCCGCTCGCGAACAAGACAGCGGAAATTCAGGTCCCTATCGACGACAAGAAGCTTGGGCATGCTGGGATGTGCCCCCTCTTTGGCCGACGCACGGGACTTCAGTCTGGCCCGAGACTTCAGCCCCGCTTTGTTAGCAGTCGCCGATCAGACCTTTGCCCCGACTCGGTTGCGCCGCTTCCATATTATTTAATGCGGTACTGACTGGACAACAAATGGGTTCTCTCGTTTGGGTGTTCAATCGGTTAGTTATAGAACCGGCCCCGAGCGGGTTCTTCACGAACCCGTAAAAATCCCAAACCGCCAATGCGGAGATTGGCGTTCCCAGGAAAACCTTCGGCCCGTTCGCGCGTCGACGGCGGTTGCCGTTTGCTTGCGGCGGGCGGCGTTGGGCGGCGTGCTAGAATTCGTGCGTGTCGAAACGAAACGTTGCGCCTGGACGCAAGATTGCCGGTCTCGTCGAAGTTCCCGGTGACAAATCCATCTCGCATCGCTATGCCATGCTTGCTGCGTTGGCGTCTGGCCGGAGCGAGATCACGGGCTATGCCGCTGCCGCTGATTGCCAGAGCACACTGAATTGCATGGAGCGGCTGGGGGCAGACGTCAAGCGGACGGCGGGTGAGCACGGCGCGGTTTTAAGCATTACGGGCAACGGAATGAACGGGTTGCGGCGCTCTTGGCGCACGCTCGATGCGGAAAATTCGGGCACGACGATGCGCCTCTTGACCGGCATTCTCGCGGGGCAGTCGTTCGATTCGACGATGACTGGGGATGCCTCGCTCCGGAAGAGGCCGATGCGCCGGGTGATCGATCCGCTGACGAAAATGGGGGCGCGCATCGAGGCGCGCGACGAAAATTTCGCGCCGCTGCACATCCACGGCTCGAGTTTGCATCCGATTCAATATGCGCTGCCGGTGGCGAGCGCGCAGGTGAAGTCGGCGGTGCTGCTCGCGGGCCTTTTCGCGGAGGGCGAGACCTCAGTCGAAGAGCCGGTTTGCACGCGCGACCATACGGAGGTGGCTCTAGGCGAATTCGGAGCGAGTTTACGGCGTCAGGGCCGGACAATTCGGATTACAGGCCGTACGCCCTTGCAGCCTCGCCAGCTGACTGTGCCTGGCGACCTTTCCTCTGCTGTGTTTCTGATCGCGGCGGCATTGGTGCTGCCCGATTCCGATTTGATGATTCACAACGTTGGGCTAAACCCGACGCGCACGGCCGTGCTGGACGTGCTCTGCGAATGGGGCGCAGCGGTGAAGATCGTTTCGGTTCATGGCGAAACCGGTGAGCTTTCCGGAGACATCGCAGTCCATCATTCGTCCTTGAAGGGCGGGGTGCTCTCGGGCGGAATTGTGGCGCAACTGATTGACGAGCTGCCGATGCTGGCGGCGCTCGGTCCGTATACGGAAGAAGGCATTGAGATTCGCGATGCCAGCGAGCTGCGGCTGAAGGAAAGCGACCGCGTCGCCGTTCTGGCCGAAAACCTGCGACGAATGGGTGCTACAGTGGAAGAGAGACCCGACGGCTTGCGTGTGGAAGGACGCAGCGCAGGCCGGTTGCGCGGGGCAGAGATCGATCCCGCGGACGACCACC
>Ga0187821_10000191_pt1 | contig 13566 bp, 9 predicted proteins | sample NC_wetland_sal_i_20_FD_132442 | JGI IMG/M metagenome (GOLD analysis project Ga0187821, IMG submission 132442) | Wetland sediment microbial communities from Neuse River Estuary, North Carolina, USA - SourceSoil_1 | ecosystem: Environmental > Aquatic > Freshwater > Wetlands > Sediment | place...
CTGAGGTCGCGCTCTGTATAGGCCTGGCAGGCGCGATCGACGGCCTGCTCGGCGAGGCCTCCCATCTTGAGAAGCTTCTGCCGTAGTTCATCCAGACCCTGTTGAAATCGGGTGCGCATTATCCGAACCTGCCTGTAATGTAGTCTTCCGTTCGCTTGTCGGACGGGTTGGTAAAAATCTTCTCCGTTTTGTCGAACTCAATGAGCCGGCCGAGCAGGAAGAAGCCGGTGAATTCCGCGACGCGCGCGGCCTGTTGCATGTTGTGCGTCACAATCACAATAGTGTACTGCGCTTTCAATTCGAAGATCAGCTCTTCGATCTTGCCGGTCGAGATCGGGTCCAGAGCAGAACAGGGTTCATCCATGAGGAGAACCTCGGGTTCGACGGCGAGAGCACGAGCAATGCAAAGACGCTGCTGCTGGCCGCCAGAGAGACTGGCTCCAGACTTCTTGTGAATCGAGTCCTTCACTTCATCCCAAAGGGCTGAGGATGCCAGGGATTTTTCCACGACCTGATCGAGGTTCTTCTTGTCGCGGTATCCGTTCAGCTTGAGCCCAGCCGCCACATTGTCGTAGATCGACATGGTCGGGAAAGGATTCGGCTTTTGAAACACCATGCCAATTCGGCGACGAAGTTGCGTGGCCGAGGTGCCCTCATAAGCATCGTAGTCCCCGATCTTGATCTTGCCGTCTACCCGGGCCTCGGGCGTGGTCTCGTGCATGCGGTTCAAGCAGCGAATGAATGTGGATTTGCCGCAGCCCGACGGCCCAATGAGCGCCGTGGCGTGATTGGCTTGCACTTTGAGATTAATGTCGTGGAGAGCCTGGGTTTTGCCATACCAGGCATTCAGGTTTTCGACCTGGATTCCAACACCCATGGCTATGCCACTCCTCCCAGAGTTCCGCGGCGCACTGCGTAGCGCACGGCTGACACTGCGGATACGATCAGGATGATGAGCACAAGGGCTCCCGCCCAAGCTTGCCGGTGCCAGTCGTCGTAGGGGGAGATCGCGTAGGTAAAGATCTGCAGCGGCAAGGCGGCAGTGGGCTGGTCGAGCCGCCAGTTCCAGAACTGGTTCCCGAACGCGGTAAACAGCAAGGGAGCGGTCTCGCCGGCCACGCGCGCGAATGCGAGCATGACGCCGGTGATGATTCCGGAAGTCGCGGTTCTCAGAGTGATAGAGAGCGTCGTGCGCCAACGTGGAACACCCAAACCGTAGGCGGCTTCGCGCAAAACGTTCGGCACCAGCAGCAACATCTCTTCGGTGGTTCGCGTGATGGTGGGCACCATCATGATCGCCAGCGCGGCACCGCCGGCCAGAGCCGAGAAATGCTTCTGCCGAAGCACGACAAGAGCGTAGGCAACGATTCCGATCACGATGGAGGGAACGCCATTGAGCACATCCGATACGAAGCGCACGGCGTCGCCGAAGCGATTCCGCCCGAATTCGGCGAGATAGATTCCGGCTCCAATGCCGAGGGGCACTCCCAGCAAGCTTCCGACGGCGAGAATGAGAACCGATCCGGCGATCGCGTTGGCCATACCGCCACCGACTTCACCCGGCGGCTTGGGGGTCTGCGTAAGGAAAGCCCAATTCAATGATCCGACACCCTTGATCACCAGGTAGGTGAAAACCGCGACCAGCGGCGCCAGGACCATAATGACGGTCAAAACACAAAACGCGGTCGCCAGATGATCCTTCATGCGGCGCCACAGGCTGATCTCGGGTTTGTGGGAACTGGAGGTTGGTTCAGGCACGCGCCCTCGCAGGTTGACCTCGCGTTACGCTCCACACCAGAAAGCGTGCCATCGCGTTCACAACAATGGTCACCAGGAACAAGGCCAATCCAATCTCGATTAGCGCGGAGAGGTACAGATCACCGGCGGCTTCGCTGAACTCATTCGCCAGTACGCTGGCCATGGTGTAGCCCGGGGCGAAGAGCGACCTGGCAATCTCAGGCCGGTTCCCAATGACCATGGTCACTGCCATGGTCTCGCCCAGAGCGCGGCCAAGCCCAAGAATGATTCCACCCACGATGCCCGCCCGAGCGTTGCGCAGAACCCCAATGCGGATCATTTCCCATCGGGTCGCGCCCAGGGCCAACGCCGCCTCGCGCTGGTGCTGCGGCACGACGGACAGGACTTCGCGTGTGATGGAAGAAATAATGGGGATCACCATAATGGCCAGGATGATTCCCGCGGCCAGCATCCCGATCCCGTACGGAGGGCCTGCAAAAAGTCCCGTCCAGCCCAGAGTCTTTGCCAGAAACGGTTGCACATAGCTACGCAGCAAAGGGACGAGGACGAAGATCGCCCATAGTCCGTAAATCACGCTGGGAATGGCAGCGAGCAGTTCGGTGGTGAACGAAAGCGGACCACGCAGCCAGCGGGGGCACATCTCCGTGGTGAATACGCCAACACCGACTGCGAGCGGAACGGCAATGATTAAAGCCAGGATGGAAGAGACGATGGTTCCGTAGACGAAGGGCAAGGCGCCGTAATGATCGTTGACCGGATCCCAGTCCTGGCCCCAGAAAAACTTCCACCCGAATGCGTGCCAGGAAAGTTGCGAACGCGAGACCAACTGCCAGACGATAAGTGCAAGGATGGCCAGAACAAGAAGGGCGCAGCCCAGGATGGACCAGCCAAAGAGCCGGTCGGCAAACATCCCGTCCGAAGCGTGTTGAAGGGGGCTGGTACGGGCCTTTCCTCCCTGTCCCGCAACGGGTTGCGGCCCCGCCACGGGTTGGCGAAACAGGGCTTGGTTGGCCATGCGGTGACGCTAACAGAAGGTTGTTACAGGAGTGTTAAAAGGATTCAATGCCCAGTGGGGAATCAACATCTTCCTGGATCTACACGTTCCCACCAGGCGGGTTGCCAATTATCATCCCATGGAATGCCCGTTTTCGCTGCGGTCGACATTGGGTCGAACTCGGTCCGGTTGAAAGTAGCCCGCTTGCGCGGGCGCAAACTGCAGCCTATTCACGAAGACCGGGAAGTCACGCGTTTGGGCGAAGGTGTGTTCCGCTCGAACTTTCTGTTGCCTGAATCCATGGCGGAAACCGTGAAAGTTTTGCGCCGATTCCGCCGCACGGCGCAGCGGTTGGGAACGGATTCGGTCCGAGTCGTTGCCACCAGCGCGCTTCGCGATGCGAGGAATTCGCAGGCATTCCTGGAATGGGTGCGTTCCGCAACCGGCTGGACCGTAGAAATCATTTCCGGGCTGGAAGAAGGGCGGCTGATTCATCTGGGCCTGGTTTCGAACCTGCGTCTGCAGGCCGCATCGGTGCTGATGATCGACCTCGGCGGTGGGAGTTGCGAACTCACGGTTTCGAAGCGAGGGCATATCCGCGAGACGGTCAGTCTTCCCTTGGGAGCGGTGCGGCTCACAGACGAGTTCCTCAATCACGATCCACCGCGTAAGGGCGAAATCAAGAGTTTGCGCAGCTTTGTGGCGCGCGAAGTAGGACGAGTTTCCGGGAGAATCGTATCGGCCCGGGTAGGGGCTGCGATTGCTACATCAGGAACGGCGGCGGCCTTGTCGGCGGCGGCCAGTCATCTGATTCGTCCGGCACGGAAGACTCCGGTGGTAACCAGCGGCAACATGCGACTCATCGCGAAGTCGATCAGCCGGCTGTCGCTGGAGGCGCGCCGGAAGATCGAAGGCATTGGACCACGGCGGGCGGAAATCATTGTGGCGGGTGCGCTCGTATATCAGGAACTGGTGGAGCGCTGCCAGTTGCGATCGTTCCGTTATTCGCCACTCGGCTTGCGTGACGGTTTGCTCGCGCAGATGGCCGCCGAGTACGACCGCAGCACGCGGTCCGGAAAGCAGATTGAGACAGAACGATGGGACTCGATTCAGCGTGCTTTGCATCACTATCATGTGGATCCCAATCATGCATGGCAGGTCCGAGCTTCGGCCATGGAATTGTTTTCTGCGTTGAAATCCCTTCATCACCTTCCGCCGGAATACCGGGAATGGCTTTCGGCAGCGGCGATGCTTTACGAGGTGGGAGACTTCGTGAACCGCAACGGGCGGCACCGGCATGCGCACTACATCATCGCGAACTCCGAACTGCTAGGGTACACGCCGGAGCAACGACGAATCATTGCCGGGATCGCACGCTATCTGGGGAAGTCGAGACCTACAGCGGGGGACGGTCCGATGAAAGGACTGCAGCCGCTGGAGCAGGAGCATGTCGCGAAAGCATCGATGCTGCTGCGGCTGGCGCGCGGCATGAACCTGGGCCGGAGCCGCGCCGTGCGAAAGGCGCGCGTCGCCATCCGAAATGGCAACGTCCGTATGACGCTGGTTTCGGGCCGCAAGGTGGGAGTGGACCTGGAACTTTGGGCGATTGAGCGCGACGCCGACTACTTTCGAGAATTATTCGGGAGAGAGCTTTCGGTCGCGGCCGCGTGAAGTGAGCGCAGAACTTTCGGGGTGAGGCACCAGGCAAGGGATCCGGAACTGCGGCGAAGCTCGACTTTCGCGACGGCACCCTTGCGCAGCTCAATGTTCGCCTCACAGCCGCTCCCACTGATGATGTGGCCCAGGAATTCGCTCAGGTTAGGATTGTGGCCGACCACCATGACGGCTTCCATGCGCATGTACTTTTCCAGCATTTTCCGGAAATCGGCAATGGTCGCCTCGGGACGCAGAGCGGGTTCGATCTGCATCTTTCCTTCGAAGCCCATCTCGTTGCCCACCAGCGCAGCGGTTTGGGTGGAGCGCTTGAGCGGGCTGGAGATGACGGCGTCGACTTGAACATCCAGAGCGGCCAGGGCCCGACCAACATACCCGCACTGCTCGATGCCTTCGCGGTCCAGTCCGCGTTTCTCGTCTTTCTTGGGCGAAGACAGCTTTTCGCCGGCATTGGCGTGGCGCAAAAAATAAATAATCATTCAGTTCACAGTGCTTTCGAGGTTCGCGTCCGACGCCGCGGGCGCGCTGCGGGCGCGGGAATCGCATGAAGCGGCTGCTTCCCCTCAGCCAGCGCGATCAGAAATTCCTGTGCGTTAAAGGCTGAAGCTCCCGTGGGTGCCTTGCCGCCTCGCTTGCCAGGCGTTTGCCAGGGGCGGTAATAGGTGCCGTCCCGCGCCAGGAGCCGGGACTTCAGATTGTCGGCCAGATAGGCTTCCAGGATCTCGTAACGGACCCTCTCGCGAGCCATCGGATCTTTCAGAGGTGTGAGCACTTCCACACGTTCATATAGGTTGCGGGGCATCCAATCGGGGCTCCCGATATAGACCTCTTCTTCGCCGTTGTTTCCGAAATAGTAGATGCGGCTGTGTTCCAGAAAGCGGCCAACGATGCTGCGAACCTTGATGCGATCGCTGACACCACGAACTCCGGGGCGCAGCGCGCAGATGCCGCGCACCAGCAAGTCAATTTCAACCCCTGCCTGAGAAGCCGCATACAGTGCCAGGATGACCTTCTTATCGAGAAGCGCGTTCATCTTGGCGATGATCCGTGCGGGACGGCCCTGGCGGGCATGGTCGGCTTCCCGTTCAATCAGCGCGATCAGTTTTTCCGCCAAATCCAAGGGAGCGACAAACAGCGGACAATAGCGGGGATGCTCGGCATAGGCCGTGAGGAAGCTGAATAGGTGGTGCACGGCGCCGGTGATTTCGGGGTCCGCCGTGAGCAGGCTGAGATCCGTGTAAATCCGCGCGGTCGCCGCATTGTAATTACCGGTTCCGATATGCACATAGCGGCGCGTGACGCCGTCCTGATCGCGGCGGACCAGCAGAGACAATTTGCAATGCGTCTTGAGACCCACCAGTCCGTGAAAGACCTGGACTCCGGCGTCTTCGAGGTCGCGCGCCCAGCGGATGTTGGATGCCTCATCGAAGCGCGCTTTCAATTCCACGACCGCGGTGACTTCTTTCTTGGCGGCGGCAGCGATGAGCGCAGGAACGATCAGCGAGTGCTCGTTGGTGCGGTACAGGGTCTGCTTGATCGAGAGCACGCGGTCGTCTTCGGCTGCCGACTCGATAAACGAAATGACCGCATCGTAGGAGTCATAGGGGTGGTGTAACAGGACATCATGGCGGCGGAGTTCTTCGAACAGATCCTGCGATTTCGCGGTGAGCCGAAGTTCGCGCGGGATAAAGGTCTTGAACTTCAGCTCGGGATGCTTGGTCTGTTCGTAAACGTTGAACAAGCGCGAAAGATTGACGGGGCCATTGACGGAGAACACCTGCCAGGGGTCCAGTTCGAATACACCACGCAGGCGTTCGATGATCTCCGGGTCCGCATCGGCTTCAATCTCCATGCGAACGGCATCGCCTTTGCGCCGGTTGTGCAGTTCAGCACGCACCGATTCGAGCAGGCTGCGCGCTTCTTCCTCGGCGAGATACAAGTTGCTATTGCGAGTCACCCGGAACGCAGCGGAAGACATCAGGTCGTAGCCGTGGTACATCCGGGCCGCGTGGAAAGCAACCAGGTCAGCAAGGAAGATGAAGTCGTCGGTTTCCTGTGCCGGAAGACGGATCAGGCGGGGCAAGGCTCGGGGCACGGTGACCACGCCGGTATAGGTCAGCGAGGAGCGACGACGACGACGAAGCAGAAACGCTACGCACAGGGCCTTATTAATCACGCGCGGGAACGGGTGCGCAGGATCGACGGTGACCGGAGTCAACAGCGGGTCCAGTTCCCTCTCGCAATACTCCTCCACAAAGGATTTTGCCGCTGCATCCAGTTCGTGCAGCCCCAGTACGCGAATGCCGTGTTCCGCCAGTTGGGGGCGCAGTTGACCATTCCAGCAATCGTATTGCTCATCGACGAAGTCATGAGTTTCGTGATTGATGCGATCACGCTCTTCCATCAGCGTGAGGCCGTCGGCAGCGCCTTCGTTGTAGCCGTCCTCAATTTGCTGAACCAGAGAAGCGACGCGGACCTCAAAGAACTCGTCCATATTGCTGGCCGAGATCGAGAGGAATTTCAGGCGCTCCAGCAACGGATTGCGGGGATCGTAGGCTTCCTCCAGAACGCGCCGATTGAAGCCGAGCCAGGAGAGTTCGCGGTTGATGAAGTTAGACGGGCTGTCGAGCGAAGGTCGCACCATAGTCAGTCAGGGTTTTGGGACAGAATGCAGGGGAGACGACGCGCTGGCGATCAGCCCCGTGTGAAGGCTTCCTCACACTTGCAAGGTACCAGTATAAAGCAGCACCCAAAATCCCGCTTTGGCGCGGAACGGGCGCGATCCGATTGGTCGCGCCCGTTATGTTGGTCGGCACCTTCCCAAGTCAGCCCATCCAATCAAAAGATGTAAGCAGCATCAAACTGCAGCCGCGTCAGCCAAGGTTCGCTGCTAGCCAGTGGCCGACCGACCAGCGCAGTGAATCCCAACTGAACGTTGCGATCGAACTGATAGAAGGAATCTACACGGTGCTGGGTTACGTTGGTTCCCTGACGCAGTTCGCTGTAGTTGAGGTTTCCGACCACGGCTTCCCGCTCGATAAAAATGCGGGTGTATCCGAGCTGGAAATCGCCTTTCTGCTGGAGGCGACCCACCCGGGCTTCCGCCCAATATCCGCGCCGCTGGTGTGAGTTGCAGGGGGAGTTGCTGGTTTGCTTGAAAGTCTGGGACGAGGTGTTAGTGGGGGCAGGAAGAATATTCACAAGGTTGGCACAGGCCTCCGTGTTCTGCACGTAGTCTCCGATGAAAGCGATAGGAAGACGAGCGTGCCCGGTGTCGACGTCCAAGCGCGCGATATTGTCAAACAGGCCGAACCTGGAGGCGAACTGCGCATTCGTGACAGAAGTCACTCCGGTGGGATACGAGGTGCCTGAGATTGTGACCACCGTGGTCGAAGTGGTGGTGTAAGTCGAATCCTGCACCGGGCTGCTGGAGTTTAGCGGCAGGACGCCGGTCAGGGGAGTCTGTGGATTCTTGCTGCTGGCGCGTGCCAGGGCCAGGGCGATCGCGTCTGCGCCTCGGAAATCGTAGTAGGCACTGTAGGCGCTCAGTTGCAAGTGCGGCGCGATGTGCCAGGCGGTTTGCAGTTGGCCACCGTAGGTGACTTGCTGCGCAATTCGTTTTCCGTTGACGGTGGTTCCTGCCACTTCGGCAAAGGGCAGTTCAAATCCCACCAATGCAATCCGCTTCAGCACCGGGGTGTCGATCTTGAACGCCAGGCTTTGCGCGGCACCTTCCGGGTTCAGGTCTTTGTCCCACGTGAGCTCGGTGTTGTACCAGGGATAGGCAAACTTTCCACCGGTCAGGGTCAGAGCTTTGAAGGGCTTGGGCGTGAACTGCACGAAAGCCTGATCAATGGCGACGGTCTTGCGCGTGTAGAAACCGCCCAGGGTCTGGTTCGTAGAAACCGGATCATTGATGTCCCCACTGGCGAGAGTGAACCCGGCGCGAAATTGCGATCCCAGGTCAGCGACCGCATTAAAGCGCATACGAACACGGCCACGCATACGGTCAAGCGATCCGTCGCTCGGGCCCCCGAAAAATGGTTCGCCGCGAAGGCGTACGTCGCCGCTGAACGAGATCGGACCCAGGCCTTTGATCTGTCGCTCCAGGTTGCGGATGCGTTGGTCGGAACTGCCGGCCTCGACCAACTGGCCTTGGAGCGAGCTCGGTTGCGTGGATTGCGGAGTTCCGGTGGCTTGTGGAGTGTCGCTGGAAGCCGTTGGCACTGGCGCCGCGGGCGGCACAGCCGATTGCGGCGCGGACTGCTGGGCTTGATCCCGTGCTGCCAGTTGCCGTTGGAGTTCCTGAATCTGCTGCTGCTGGGCGGCCAAAGCATCCTTTAAGGCCTGGATGTCGGCGGCGGTGACGGCCGGTACAGCGCCCGTTGATGTCGATGCATCTTGTGTGCTCTGCCCTGCGCTGCGCGCGAACGCTACCCCCCCAAGAATCAGGAGCACTGTCCACTTCAGTACGATCCTCATGCCTATCTTCCTCGCTTGCTCAGTTGGGTCACTTAAAACTTATACTCTACTTAGCTAGTAGACTATATGGGGTTTATATGCATTCCAAAAGCCAACTGTTCAGGGCGCCGATAGTTTTTTAGTTTCTGTTACTTACATGCTAGGACGGGCGCTGCCGCGGTCGCGGGTATGCAGGCTTTTGCAGCGTTATGAGAAAGCAAAAGGACCCGATCGTCCGGGTCCTTATCTTGCAGACGTTCTAGAACGTGAGGGTTACCGCACCTGCTTGATCTGGTTCTTCACCGCCTGCGCCACACTGGAGGGCAATGGAGCATAGGTCAATGCCGCGGTCATCTTTTGCCCATCGTCGACCATCCAGTTCAGGAAGTCGGCGATGATCTTGCCCTTGGATGCGTCTTTGGACTGGGCCGGGATGAGCAGCCAGGTGAAGCTGGAGATTGGATACGCATCCTTGCCAGGCGCGTTGGTGATGGAAACGCGGAAGTCGGCAGGCATGTTCTTTACCGAACCGGCTGCCGCAGTAACACTCTCCAGAGAGGCCTTTACGAAACCTCCGGACGAGTTCTTCACGCTGCCATACGCAATCTTGTTCTGCACAGCGTAAATGAGCTCGACATAACCAATCGCTCCGGCCATCTGCCGCACTACTCCGGCGACGCCCTCGTTGCCCTTGCCGCCGAGGCCGACGGGCCATTTGATCGAGGTGCCCTTCCCCGGTCCACCAGCCCACTCGGGGCTGATCTTGGAAAGGTAATCGGTGAAGATGTAGGTCGTGCCACTGCCGTCGGAGCGATGAACGACGATGATCGGCTGATCCGGGAACTTCAACTCAGGATTCGCGGACGCGATTGCCTTGTCGTTCCAGTTTGTGATCTTGCCCAGGAAAATTCCGGCGATCATGTCCGGAGTAAACTTCACTTCGCCGGTAACGCCCGGGACGTTATAGGCAGGCACGACAGCCCCGAGGACCGTGGGGACGTGCAGGATCTTGGTCTTCGACTGGGACAGCTGTTCGTCCGTCATGGGACCATCGCTGGCACCGAAATCGACAGTGCCGGCCAGTACCTGGCGAATCCCGCCGCCGCTGCCGATTGACTGGTAGTTGATTTGAATGTCAGGATGCGCGTTGTGGTACTCATTGAACCATTTCGAATACATCGGATAGGGGAATGTCGCGCCGGCTCCATTGAGGGTGGTTTGCGCCAGAGCAGGCACTGCCAGTACCGAGCACAGAACGAGCAGCACGATGCGACGTAGCACGCGATTAGTCCTCCTGATTGTCTAAACTTTCCCATCAATGTTTATGCATGTTTTGTTACAGAGTTGTTACAAACGAGTGAATTTCTAATGAAAGCCCCGCTCCTGCACGAATAGCAGCGAAAAATCAGCCCGAGGACCAAATTGACCGACGATCAGGAACGTTTTGCGCCCGGGTGGCCCGGGATTGCTCCTCGCTGGACTTCGAGCGCGAAGTCCGGAGTCGGAACCGCACTGAACCCGCACAGCCGCGTGTGGTACACGCTGAGCCATGGGATCCTGAACGAAATCTATTTTCCGCGTGTCGACCAGGCCTGCACCCGCGATCTCGGCCTCCTGATTACGGATGGCAAGAACTACTTTTCCGAGGAAAAACGTCACTGCAGCTTTGAAAACGCCGCCATCGAGCCCGGCGTTCCGGTCTATCAACTGACCAACACCAGTCTCGACGGGCGCTATCGAATTCACAAAGAAGTGTTCAGTGATCCCTATCGCAACGTGGTGCTGCAGCGAATCCGATTTGAGCCTTTGCAAGGAAAGATCGAAGACTATCGATGCTATGCCCTGCTGGCGCCTCACCTGGCGAATTGGGGCAATGGCAACACCGGATGGACGGGAGACTACAAGGGCCATTCGATGTTGTTTGCCAAGCGGGACCATATCGCATTGGCCTTCGCCTGTTCCTGTCCATGGTTCGCGCGATCAGTGGGATTTGTGGGCTTTTCCGATGGGTGGCAAGACATTTCCCGGAATTTTCGAATGACCTCGCAATACACCCGCGCGGAGAATGGCAACCTGGCGCTCACCGGGGAAATCGATCTCGCCGCCTGCGATGGGAAGTTCGCGCTGGCGCTCGGCTTCGGACGCAACTGCTGGGAAGCGGGTCAACAGGCGCTGTCTTCGCTGCTTGAGGACGGTGACGAGATCCGAGCACACTTCGTGCGGCAATGGAAGACATGGCATGAAATCCTGATGCCCATCGAGGAGCCCGGGCGGGATCGGGATCTATATCGCACCAGCATGGCGGTGCTGCGCACGCACGAATCGAAAGACTTCGTGGGCGGAGTCATTGCCAGTCTCTCGATTCCCTGGGGCTTCCACAAAGGGGATGAAGACCTGGGCGGATATCACCTGGTGTGGCCGCGCGACCTGGTGGAGACGGCCGGCGCCCTGGTGGCGGGCGGAGCGATCGTGGACGCATTGCGGGTGCTGCGTTATCTCGAGTCCACGCAGGAAGCGGATGGACATTGGGCGCAGAACCTTTGGCTGGACGGGCGGCCGTATTGGAGTGGGATCCAGATGGACGAGACCGCCTTCCCGATTCTGCTGTTGGATCTGCTGCGGCGTGAAGCGGCCGAGTTGCTGGGGGATCTCCATCGCTGGTGGCCGATGATGCGGAAGGCGGCGAGTTTCATTGTGCGCAATGGGCCGGTGACGCAGCAGGATCGCTGGGAAGAAGACGGCGGGTATTCGCCGTTTACGCTGGCAGTTGAGATCTCGGCCTTATTGGCGGCAGCGGATGTCGCAGATCTGGTGGGTGAAGCGACTTCGGCAGCCTTTCTGCGTGAGACCGCCGACGCCTGGAACGACAGCGTGGAGCGCTGGACTTACGCGATTGAAGGGGACCTTGCGAGTGAACTCGGCGTGGAAGGCTATTACGTTCGTATTTCGCCGGAAACCGACGATGGCGCGGCTTCGCCCTTGCAGGGATTCGTACCGATCAAGAACCGGACGCCCGACAGCAGTTCCGCGCGGGCGGTCACAATCATCAGCCCGGACTCGTTGGCGCTGGTGCGGTTTGGGCTGCGAGCGCCAGACGATCCGCGCATATTGAACACGATCAAGGTTCTGGACAATCTCCTGCGCGCGAAACTTCCCCAGGGTCCGTGCTGGTACCGCTACAACGGCGACGGATACGGGGAGCACGAGGACGGCAGCCCATTTGATGGGACGGGGATCGGGCGTCCGTGGCCACTTCTGGCTGGAGAGCGAGCACATTACGAACTGCTTGCGGGACATACGGCAAATGCGGAAGCACTTTTGCGGGTGATGGAATTGTCGACGGCAGGCGCGAGTCGCTTGATTCCCGAGCAGGTGTGGGATGCCAGCGACATCCCAGACTTGGAACTCTATAAGGGAAAGCCGACGGGATCGGCGTGCCCGCTGGTGTGGGCTCATGCGGAATACATCAAGCTGCGCCGTTCGTTGCGCGAAGGCCGCGTGTTCGATCAGCCTCCGCAGACGGTACAGCGCTACCTCGTCGAAAAACGGCGCTGTGACCACTTCTTGTGGGTGCTTCAGAACAAAGTTCACACGCTTCCTTGCGGGAAGAAGTTGCGCATTGCACTTCCGGCGCCGGCCACTGTTGTCTGGAGCATGGATGATTGGAAGTCCACACGCGAGACTCCAACCCGTGACACAAAACTAGGCATTTACGTGGCGGACCTGCCGACGGGTGAAATGAAGGCGGCTGAGGCAGTAGCTTTCACGTTTTGCTGGGAACCCGACAGGCGATGGGAAGGCGTGAACTACAGAGTGGCGGTGGAATGAGTTCAGAGTGGTATCGTTCGTGAAACACCCGAACTGCTCTATCCCGTGAACTGCACTTCCACCACGGTGCAGTCGTCGCCCAATGGCGTGCCCGCACAGAAATCTGCGACAGAAGCGAAAATGTCCTCGAGGGTTGGCGACACGGCCGCAACGGCCTCCAGACGCTCGTTGTCGTAGAACTCTCCATGGGCATTTTCCGCCTCGGTGACGCCGTCGGTCACCATGATGAAGCGGTCCCCAGGATTCAAACGCACGTGATCGCCTTCGTAGGTTGCCTCTGACAGTAAGCCTACCGGAAGGTTGCCGTGCGCAGGACGAACCACCTGACTGCCGGACACGAGCAGCGGAGGCACGTGCCCACAGTTCACGTACTCCAGCTCCCCGTTATTGCGGATGCGCATGATAATCACGGTCGCATACTTCTCGCCCAGGTGCTTCTGGGTGAAGAAACGGTTCACCGAAGCCATGATATCGGTCAACGCCATGTGCGCGCTGAGATGCGCGTAGACCATGCCCTGCAGGGTCGAAGCCAGCACCGCCGCCGAGACTCCCTTGCCGCTGACATCGGCGAGCACGACCGCGAGGCCATCATCCGAGTAGACGACGTCGAAAAAGTCGCCCCCGATTTCTTTACAGGAGAGATTGCGGCCACGCATTTTCGCGAACGGTACGTCGGGGATGGTGACCGCCATCAGCCGCTGTTGAATGGAAGCCGCGATGGCCAACTCCTGCTGGTAGCGCCGGGAGGCTTCTTCGGCTTGCACCAGGCGAGCATTTTCAATCAGCGAGGCCGCCTCGGTTGCGATGACGCGGAGGATGTCATGGCTGACGCTGGAAATATCACGCGATGC
>Ga0187821_10000192_pt1 | contig 13562 bp, 11 predicted proteins | sample NC_wetland_sal_i_20_FD_132442 | JGI IMG/M metagenome (GOLD analysis project Ga0187821, IMG submission 132442) | Wetland sediment microbial communities from Neuse River Estuary, North Carolina, USA - SourceSoil_1 | ecosystem: Environmental > Aquatic > Freshwater > Wetlands > Sediment | place...
TCCCTTCCTTATCTGGACTTTCCCTACCACGAGTCGATGGACGCCCACAGTCGCTATATCATCGGCCGGGCATTGGACGAGGCCGATGGCAACCAAACCAAGGCCGCGGATCGATTACGGCTCCAGCGGACCTATCTCGCGCGTTTGATCAAGCAACAAAAGGAGAAGGGACGGACCGTCGATCAGGAACGAGGCTGAGGTACCGCAAGCCTGCGGGCTGAAAGGTCGATGACCCCTGCGGCCGCATCGTGCTCGACTTGCGCATATCGTTCCGGCGTGCCGACATCGGACCAATAGCCGTCAAAGTCATAGCCCAACACCGCCTCGCCACGCTGGATGGCTGCCACGTAGGGGTCAATAATGGTTGAAGCGACTCCTTTCGGTACTTCCCGCAAGAGACGCGGTTGGAGGATGTGAATGCCCGCGAACATGCGCGGGTATGTCGGCTGCGAGGTTGTCCCTCCGCGGCCGGTGATGCGCAGGATGCGCTGATCAGCTCCCACTTCAACGAGTCCCCATCGTTCGGCCTCGGGATCCTTGCGCAGCACCAGTGTCGCCGCGGCTTCCCGACGCCGATGGAAGGCGCACAGCGCGTCGAGATCTAACTCGAACAGGGTATCGCCGTTGAGCACCAGCACTGGTTCTCCGGAAAAATGCGGTTCAGCCTGTTTGATTCCGCCGCCGGTCCCCAGTATGACCGGCTCGTGTGAATAAATGATTCTCATCCCATAGCGTGAGCCGTCGCCCAGAGCCTGCTGGATCATCGGACCGAGGTGGTGGAGATTGAGCACCACGTCGTGGAATCCGTGCCGCTTGAGTAACAAGAGATTCCACACGATGAGCGGAGTACCGGCAACAGGAAGGAGCGGCTTCGGAATCGTATTCGTCATGGGCCTGAGTCGAGTCCCCAGGCCGGCGGCGAGAATCATGGCTTTCATACGACTCCGTGATGCGTAATGGGTGATGTGTAACGCGCAACCATAAACCGGTCTCGTCCTTTCAAATCGTTTCACGCCTCACGCTTCACGCCTCACGTCCTATTCTAGCTCCGGCACATATGACGCCAGGTATTTGCGCAACCTGAACAACTCCGGATACTTGTAGAGATTTCGCCGCACATACCCGAGCGTCCGCGGGATATCTGCGAGGAATTTCGGATTGCCTTTCACCTGATCGATATAGACGAACCGTCCCGCCGCTTTGAGATTCCGCTGGATGCTTGTGAAGTCGAAGAGTCGTCGGAAGGCCTCTCGATTCGTCCACACCTGGCGCTGGGCTTCCAGCCGGTCCAAATAGTACGCGATGAGGTCGTCGATGAACGATTCATCCAGCGCGATGTAGGCATCGCGGAGGAGGGACGCCAGATCGTACGTCGCCGGCCCCATCAGCGCATCTTGAAAATCGAGGACTCCCAATCGTGTCTTATCAACCATCAAATTGCGTGAATGGTAATCCCGATGGACGAATACCCGAGGCTGCTCTGCCAGTATCGTTGCAATTTTTTCACATTCTTCGCGGATGACGCGTTGGTCGTCCTCTTGCATCGGTTTCCCCTGGCGGGCGGCGATGCCATATTCCAGAAAATGATCGAACTCCCACATCAGTAACGGCACGTCGAAACTCCGATGAAAGGCCAGGCACTGCGGATCGGCGGGTGATGTCGCTTTGACTTGAATCTGGACCAGGATATCGATGGCCTGACGATAGTGCGTGTTCAGTTCCTCAGGCTTCGCGTCGCAGCACGCGTCCGACAACGTGAGATCGCCGAAATCTTCGAGGTAGAGCAACCCCGCACCCTGATCGTAGTAGTAAAGCTTCGGGACGGACACGCCGGCCTTCGCCAGATGTGTGCGGACATTGAGAAACGGCAGTTCGGTGATCGCGTGCTTGGCACCGCTCACCGCCTCTTCCGATTGCTTGAACGCTTCCGGCTCGGCCAACTGCATCAGAATGACGGAGCGCGGCGATCCAGTGCCGAGCTCAATCCGAAAATAGCGTCTGTTGGAGGCGTCGCCGGCCAACGGAGTGAGTTTCTTGAAGGGCCCGCAACCGGGAAGCTGTGATTGAACCGTGCCGGCAACCAACGCGGTGGAAGGAAGGGTCAGTGGTGCTTTGGGAGCGGCAGGACCGACAGTCGACATACGGCGCGCATTATACTGGTGACATGGGGCCTTGTCACGAAACCGGCGTAGTTTGATCAACAGAACGGCCGGATACCTGATCGCGCCGGCATTGCTCGATCCAACTCAGCCCGCGCGCGCCGATGGCTGAGCCGAGGGTGTCCGCAATCCAATCAAGCAGGCTCGCCGTGCGCATCGGCACAAATGCCTGATGCACCTCGTCCGTTATGCCATAGATCGACCCTGCAACCATCGCCAAGAGGACCGCCGATGCCGCGATCCTCGGACCGGAAGCCCAGCGGAAGGCGCGATACCACAGGGCGCCGAGGATGCCATACTCCAGGAGGTGAAGGAACTTGTCGCTCAGGTCGCGTAGAAACTCCGGGAGCTGTTCGTGCGGCTTCGGGAGCGAGGAGAGATAAAAAATCGTCGCAGCATAGATAAGCACGGGCACCCAATAGAGGAGCGCCTTCTCCCAGACTGCATTACTGAATTTCTGTTGAGCCGCATCCATATTGTTGTGTTGATTGCACAGCCTCTAACCCTATGACATACTTGCGTCGAAGTCCGCAATAAACTTCGTCTATGAAAACAGCGCACATCTGTTTTCTTTGGCATATGCATCAGCCGTACTACACGGACCCAGTGACGGGGTTCGCGAGTATGCCCTGGGTTCGCCTCCATGCCACCAAAGCCTACTACGACATGGCCTTTCTGCTGGAAAAGTTCCCGGCGGTCAAGGCGACGTTCAATTTCACTCCGTCCCTGCTGCTGCAGTTGCAGGAAATTGGGGCCGGCACCATTCGCGACCTGTTTCAGGAATATGCCCAGCGGCCGGCCGCTGATCTGACGCCCGAAGAGCAGGCTTTCGTCATCCGCCATTTCTTCTCCGCCAATTGGGTGACCATGGTGCGGCCCTTTCCCCGCTACCACGAACTCTTGGTTAAACGCGGGTTGGAAGTGCAGGGCCAAGATCTGGAACGAGTCGCTCATCAGTTTTCGACGCAGGATCTTTTAGATCTGCAAGTCTGGCACAACCTGGCCTGGTTCGGATACGGAACGATTCATCGCTATCCCCGTTTGGCGGCCCTACGAACCAAGAATCGCAACTTCACCGAGGAAGACAAGCAAGAGGTATTGGCCCTGCAGCGTGTTGTCGTCCAAGAGATCGTCCCGATGTACCGGCGGCTCCTCGACCACGGACAGATCGAACTCACCACCAGTCCGTTCTTTCACCCGATCCTTCCCTTGGTCATCGATACCGACGCGGCGCGTCGGGCGAGGCCTGATCTACCACTCCCGGCCCGCTTCTCAGCGCCAGACGATGCCGAAGCGCAATTGCGCCGCGCCGTAGACTTTCACACCGCAACGTTTGGACAGGCACCGGCCGGTTTGTGGCCGTCAGAAGGATCCGTCTGCCCGGAAATGATTTCGATAGTGGCTCGCACCGGTTTGCGCTGGATGGCGACTGATGAAGGAATCCTCGCCCGCTCGTTGGAATCGGCACAGCAGCCCTGGCAACGTCATCGAGACCTCTATCAACCCTATCGTGTCGGCCCCAACGGACCAGCCGTCACGATCATCTTTCGCGACCGTGACATCTCTGATGCGTTTGGATTCATTTATCACAAAACGACACCGGAGTCGGCGGCGGAGGACGTGCTGCGACGGCTGCGAGGCATCATTCACGATGCCCCATCCGAACAGATCCTCATCGCCATTATCCTCGATGGTGAAAACCCCTGGGAGCACTACTACGACGGAGGAGAGCGGTTTCTGTCGAATCTGTACACGGCATTCACCCAGCAGACTTTGAATCATGACGGGCTGCGGGCCTCCGCGTCGGCTGTCTCGGACGCCCTTGCGGCATTCCCGGCTGCGTCCCCATTGACTCAGTTGCATTCCGGGTCTTGGATCAACCAGGACTACAAAATTTGGATTGGGCATCAGGAAGACAACCAGGGATGGGAACTCCTCGGCCACACGAGAGCCCGCCTCGCGAACGTGGCGCCGAACCTCCCGACTGACCAGGCACAGGCTGCATGGTCTGAACTGTATGCGGCGGAAGGAAGCGATTGGTTCTGGTGGTACGGCGACGATTTCGACACCGCCTACAAAGAGGAGTTTGATCGTCTCTTCCGGATGCATCTCCGCAACGTCTGGACGCACATGGGCCTGACACCGCCGGACATCTTCAACCAACCCATTTGCACCGTTGCGCTGAAGCCCGATGCGGATCGTGTGATGCAACCGGTTGCGTTGCTCGCGCCGACGATCGATGGACTGGTCACCGATTTCTTCGAGTGGCGAGGGGCCGGGTCCATCAATCCTCACCCGCCGCTCGGAGCCATGTGGAAAGCCGAGGGCATCTTCACCGCCATCCTGTTCGGCTGGAGTCTGGACCACCTGTATCTTCGACTCGATCCTGACGATGCTTCGCGAGATCGCCAGAGCGGCATGGTCGTGGAAATCTCGTTGCTCTGTCCACGACAAACCTTCCGGCTCTCCTTTTCACTCGCATCCACAGGGACGGATCATTTTACCTTGTCCCATGGATCGTCTCCCGACTCCTGGCGGGAGATCGCCTCCTATCCCTCGATTGCTCGACGAACCGTCCTCGAACTCGGCGTGCCGATCAAAGACCTGGGACTCGAACCAGGACAGGAAGTTCGATTGAGCCTGATGGTGCTGGAACACAACCTTGAAGTGGCTCGCTATCCTTATCAGAATCCAACTACTCTGATCGTGCCTGGTCCGGAGTTCGACGCCGCCTCGTGGCGGGTATGAAGAGAAGCCGTGCTGAGTGCTAGGTACTGAGTTATGAGTTGTGAAATCCCCTTCCGTCTGAGACACTATCGACTTATGACTCAGTTGTGAGCACTCTTGTGGCGGTCTTGGAGTCACCATGCCTGATCTTCGACGCGATCCCATTGTCGGTCGGTGGGTGATTATTTCCACCGATCGCAGCGGCCGGCCGCACGAGTTCGCCCAAATGCAACCTGCGCGGCCCATATCGACTTCACTCTGTCCTTTCTGCCCGGGCCAAGAACGGCTGACACCAAAAGAAATCATGGCCTATCGCTCTCAACCTGCCGAACCGAATTCGCCCAATTGGTCGATCCGCGTCGTGCCAAACAAGTTTCCTGCCCTCCAAGTCGAAGGCGACCTCGGCCGCGAAGGCCTTGGTCTCTACGACCGCATGAACGGGATCGGGGCCCACGAGGTCATCATCGAAACGCCCGGTCACAAAGATGGCTTGGCCGACATGCCGGCCAAGACACTCGAAGACGTGCTCTGGGCCTATCGAGATCGGATACTGGACCTCCGAAAGGATCTTCGCTTCCGCTACATCCTGATCTTCAAGAATCATGGTGCCGCGGCCGGCGCGACGCTCGAGCATAGCCACTCGCAGCTCATCGCCCTGCCGATTATCCCCACCAGCGTCATGACGGAAATCGAAGGGTGCCGCGCGCATTATGAGCAGAAAGAACGCTGCATCTATTGCGATATTCTGCGGCAGGACTTATCGGAAGGCGACCGGATTGTCGCCGAGAACCCCGAGTTCGCTTGCGTGACACCCTTCGCCCCGCGGTTCCCGTTCGAAATGTGGATTCTGCCGAAGCGGCATGCGGGTTATTTCCAGGAATGCCAGAAACAACAATTCGAGTTCCTGGCGCCGATTCTGTCCGAATCGTTGCGGCGGATGGACAAAGTCCTCGCCAAGCCCGCCTACAATTTCATCCTTCATAGCTCTCCGCTCCACGAAAAGACCGGCGACTTCTACCACTGGCATCTGGAAATTATTCCGAAGCTGACGCAGGTCGCCGGTTTCGAATGGGGGACGGGGTTCTATATCAATCCGGTGTCGCCGGAAGAATCGGCTAAGTTCCTCCGGGGAGCGGAGATCTGACCGTTCCTATTCTCTCTGTGATCCTACCTCACAACGGCTGAGACAACGGGCTGACGTTCATGATGCTCATGTTTGAAGTCGGCAGGCCACGGCGTGGGGCGCATCATGGATGTCTCTTGATTTCGACTTTCTTCTTCCCTTAAAGAAATTAGGATGGAGATGAGTTTCAAAGGGAGGAGACTGCTCATGGCAGCTCTATTCCTCCTGGGAATATCAACGGCATTCGTGCAGGCTGAGCAACAAGTACTGTTTTCCGATCGCACAAGCGCTCTTGAACGAGAACTTCAGACGCTCCTTGCTAACCAGGCGCCTGCATCTTCGGACCCGCGGACCCTCGTGCATCTCGCAGGCTTGTATCTTGATCTCGGAGATGACGCCTACTCCGAAGAAAAACAACGCCGAGCCGCCTACAAGGAAGGAGCAAGGCTTGCCCGCCGAGCCATTGAGCTCGATGAGTCCAACGCAGAGGCTCATTATTTATACGCAGCCAATCTCGGAAGTGAAGCCCAGCTCAAGGGGGTGATGGCTTCTGCATTTACCATTCAAGATCTCAAGAGACATGTGCGGCGTGCTCTGGAACTTAACCCTCACCACGCTCCAGCTCTTCACATGATGGGGATGATGCTCGAAGAGTTGCCATGGGTTCTGGGGGGTGATGCGGAGGCGGCACTCACATATCTGAATAAGGCAGTAACAACAGATCCACAGTATATCCACGCACGTCTTGACCTCGGGAAAGCCTACATCAAGCGACAGCAAATTGATGCGGCACGGCACGAGTTAGACACCATTGTGAGCCAGGTCCCTCCTCGCGACCAGTCAGCGAGCGAGCAGCGTTACCGCCAGGAAGCCCGCCAGCTTCTCGCGTCTCTCGCGCCTCGACAAAACACAACCGACTCACACAAATAATGCGTTGAGACACGAGTCCTGTCTTTTGACTTCACCTCCCAGCAGCCTGTAGAGTTCTTCAAATTTCCTGATCATTAGAACAAATCGATTCCCCCATGGCTTTCGGTTACCTGAACGCGTTCGACATTCTGAAGGCTGCGACATTAGGCCTGCTCGCCGTCCTATTGTTCTCCCTCGGCAGCGTGACCCGTCCGACATCGTTCGGCGCTTACCTCTCGTTCTCCGCCATCATGTTGTTGCAGGGCATCGAGATGTTGGTGCCATCCCTTTCCGAAAAGGCACGAAACCCCGCCCAACGTGTTTTCCTCCTACGTCTGAGCATTTTGCTTCAGCTCTTATTGGCTAGCACTCTCGTGGCGGTAACGGACGGGAGCGGGAGCATCTATGAACTCGTGTATTTGCTGCCGATCATCTCGGCAGCCACTAAGTTACCAGGTCGAGATGTCGCGATCGTGGTGGGCAGCTCGGTGTTGGCGATGATCGGATTCATCGTGACCGGAGAACAACTGACTGCATCGATTATGAGCGTCAAGGAGTTCCAGGATTCCGTCGCAGCCTTGGTCTATTTCACCATGGCTGGCTTGCTGACCTACTTTTTTGCGAAGAGTGAACGAGACCAACGGCTCCAGTATCAAGCCCTCGCGGCCACCCTCGCCGACACGAATATGAAGCTTCGCGAGACGCAAACACAGTTGACCGAACGTTTAGCCCACGTGGTCATGATGGAAGAACGCGTTCAACGAGTCAGTCAGATGGCTGCGCTGGGTGAACTCGCCGGTCAATTGGCTCATGAGGTACGGAATCCCCTCGGGATTATAAAGGGATCGGCCGAGATGCTGGCCGCTCGCGTGTCAGATCCCTCTACCTACCGCCACATCTCTGTCTTGCTCGAGGAGGCAGATCGCCTCAATAAGGCAGTGGAAGGTGTTCTCCGTCTAGGCACCCCACTGAGAATGAAACTTGTGCGTCTGGACCTTGTCGAACTGCTAGAGGGGGTCGCTCAGGTTTCCTCTGCCTCGTCTGTCCCCATTGGTTCTTCCGTCAAGCTCACCGTTCCGTCGACGTCAGTGTGGATTCGTGGAGACCGTGATCTCTTGCATCAGGCCTTTACAAATCTCGTCCGCAACGCGTTCCAAGCCATGCCGGCCGGTGGTACCATCACCATCACCGTCGAGCCCACGTCCCACGAAGGTCATGTCGTGACATCTATCGCTGATACCGGTATCGGCCTCTCTGAGGAAGACGTCAGAAGAGTCGGCGAACCATTTTTTGCCAAGCGACCGGGTGGGATCGGCCTTGGATTTTCGCTTGCTCGACGCGTTGTGCTGGAGCATGGAGGATCGGTAACTGTCCAGAGTATCCTGAGACAAGGGACTACGGTGTCTATTCATTTGCCGATTCTAAAAGCGCTCCGCGAGAAACAATTGCCAGTTGAGTCTTTCAACGCTTAGAAAGAATCGGATAGCCGCCTATGGCCACGATCCTGGTCGTTGATGACGAGAACAATTATCTCTGGATGCTGAAGGAGCTTCTTCAGGGAGAAGGGCATGAGGTCGTCACATGCAACAAGGTGCCCGATGCCCTCGAGGTTCTTCGAGAGTCAAAGATCGACGTGCTGCTCACGGACCTCCGAATGAGCGAGATGGATGGCATGACACTGCTGGCCCAAGCACGAGAGATTTCACCCACCACCACCACCATGCTGATGACGGCCTACGGGACGATCGAACGGACGGTTGAAGCAATGCGGCTCGGGGCATACGACTTTATTGTGAAGCCGTTCGAGAACGCAGACTTACTCCGCTCTGTGGCAAAAGCGGTCGAACACAACACGCTGGTTCGGGAGAATGTGCGCCTGTCTCACTCCCTGGCTCCTCACTATCACGTCGATAACCTGATTGGACAGAGTGTCGCCATGCGAGCCGTCTTTGACAAGATCAAGCGAGTCACCGACTCAAAGAGCACTGTATTACTCTTTGGCGAGAGCGGAAGTGGGAAGGAACTGGTTGCGCGTGCCATTCATTTCAACGGGCCGCGCTGTGGCCGGCCGTTCCTAGCAGTCAACTGCGCGGCCATGACAGCCACGCTTGCGGAAAGCGAACTCTTTGGACACGAACGAGGAGCATTCACCGGTGCCAACGCAAGACATCAGGGGATGTTCGAGCAGGCGAATTCCGGAACTCTCTTTCTGGATGAAATCGGAGAACTTCCGATGGATCTCCAGTCGAAGCTCCTGAGGGTGCTCGACACCCAGGAGGTTCGCCGGGTGGGAAGCGAAAAAACGTTCCGTGTCGACGTGAGAATTCTCGCCGCCACCAATCGAGACTTGAAAGCGGAGGTAAAACACGGCCGCTTCCGAGAAGACCTCTTTTTCCGCCTGAGCGTCGTGCGAATCGATGTCCCTCCTCTACGCGAACGAGGCGAAGATGTTCGGTTATTGGCAGAAGCGTATTTACGGGAGCTGGTTAAGGAGGGAAGTTTGCACGGAAAACGGTTTGCACCAGCCACTCTCGAACTCCTGCAGCGTTACCAATGGCCGGGGAACGTGCGTGAGCTGCACAACGCCGTAGCGCATGCGGCATTGATGGCCCAACACGAAGAAATTCAGCCGGACGACTTTCCGCTGGAATTAGCCGCCAGCGGCGAATGGTTGCATGCCCTTGATCGAATTCTTCCTCCCGATGCCCCCCTCGACCCAACGCTCAAAGCGATTGAACACCACATGATCGCCCGTGCTCTGACTCGTGCCAGCGGTGTTCAAGCGAAGGCCGCCGATTTACTCAAGATCAGCCGGAGTCTGCTTCAGTATAAGTTAAAGACGGCTGGCACCAATCCCAATCAAGCCAATTAAGGACCGCTGAAGTTGTATAAGAATTTTGACGGCAAACAAAATATTTTGACACGCTGCCAGGCTACTCGCATTCCCCCGTCCCTGCTGTTCGTCTAACTTCTTGAAATTCCAATAGAGTCCTCACTGACACCACTCTGGCGAGATTCCTGCTCTATTTCTATTGATTCGCTTGTCAGTCTGGTCGGGAAAGGCGCCGATCAACAGTGAGTAGCGTGAGGCTAGCCGCAGCAATCGTTCTCATCGTCGGACTTTTTTCCGGGTTGCTCCTCTTTCAATCTGAGGGAAGCGCCTCGGACTCGGATATGCATCAAGCAGTCGGCCAGCTTCACCATTCTCAGACAGTCCTGCGGGAAATACCTTTCGAATATCGCTCACAAGATCCGGACATTGCCTATTCTCTGTTCATGCATCACAGCTCTGGTCTCGCTCTGTTGGCCGTAGGGCTGCTCATGCTGTTCGATCGGCTGTGGCTCTGTCCTCGTGACTTTACAGGGGTACTGATCGGTTGCACGTGGCTGTTGTTCGGTATGTTTGTGTTCGTCATGGGCGACCCGGAGGGCTGGCCGATCGGGTTTGCTGGATTCATTGAAAGTTTCAGCATGCCGACGGCGAGTGAATGGATCCAGCACAAGCTCCTTTCGTTGATCCCCATGCTGCTAGGGATCTACTCGATCACTATCAGGCGCGTTCCGCCGAGCGTGAACTTGGCAGGTTGGGTCGCCGCTCTCGCGTTATTGGGAGGCATCGGACTGATCGTGCACCAGCATGCAAATCATCCGGATTTCGACATTGTGAACCTCCAACACTGGATCTTTGCTCTTACCTCCTTTTTTATAGCCGCGAGTTTGCTAGTGGAACGATCCGAAGCCATCACGACGAAGTCCAAATCGTTTTTCGTCCCTCTAGAAGTCATGGTCCTTGGTCTCCAACTCGCACTGTATGTGGAATAGGGTCACGAGGTAATGGTGGACGGACTTTCCTTTCTCGAATGGGTTTGTTTGGTCCCAGTTGTTGCTGGTTCGCTCTACTCTCTTGTGTGCCTAGTCTGTGTTTTGATCGTTCGAGCACAGGCCATAATCCCCCCTCCAGTCCCGATCGGTGGCTGGCCTCCTGTCACAATTCTGAAACCAGTGCACGGGCTCGAGAAGCATCTGGAGAAGAATCTCCGCAGTGCCTGCCTGCAAGACTACCCAACATATCAGGTCGTCTTTTCTGTGCAGGATGAAAATGATCCTGCGATTCCCCTGTTGAGAAATCTTGAGCGGGAATTCGGCTGCGAGCGGGCCACCGTCGTCATTGAACAACGGCAAGTAGGAACCAATGGCAAGATCAACAATCTGGTCGGCGGATTGGCTCATGCACAGCATGAGATTTTGGTGATCAGCGACAGCGATGTGTACCTAGGGCCGAATTATCTTAAGGCGATCGTCTCCCCCCTGGACAATCCAAAGGTCGGGTTCGTCTGCACGTTTTTTAAGGCGACGTCGGCAGGGTCCTGGTTCGAAAAAATGGAACTGCTTACGATGAATGCCTCCTTCTTCCCTGACACAGCCTTCGCGCACGTCACCAAAACGGCGAAGTTCTGTATCGGGTCGTCAGTCGCCTTTCGACGGTCCACCCTGAAGAATATCGGTGGATTGGAAAGCCTCGCCGATTATTTGGTCGAAGATTACGAAATGGGACGCCGCATATGGGAACAAGGCAAGAAAGCTGCGGTGGCGCCCTATGTGGTCGAAACGGTGGTCGACCTGAAGTCTCCTTCCCAGTGGTGGAATCATCAGGTCTACTGGGATCAAAACAGCTGCATCGTGAGACCCGGCGCCCTCATCTCGACACTCATCATTCGCCCCATCCCCTTTGCGTTGCTCTTTGCCCTCCTGAGGCTAGTCGATCCGCTCGGATTGGTGGTGCTTGCAGGAGCCGTCGGGTGGCGCTTGGCGATGGCTGTCGGGATACTCGGTTTTGGCCTTGGAGACCGGGAGGGTCTCAAGAGCCTCCTGCTTCTCCCTTTCAGGGACGTTGCAGGGTTGGTGTCATTGATCTTGGCGTTCACACAAAAGACCACGGTATGGCGGGAAAAAGAGTACGTTCTCACCGGAGATGGACGCATGGTTCCTCGGGAGGTGTCTGTATGCAAAAACTCATCATCACCGGAGACGACTTCGGCCTTGCCGTCCCGGTGAATGAGGCCATTGAGGAAGCCCATCGCAACGGCATCCTCACGTCGGCCAGTCTCATGGTCGCAGCCGGAGCCGCGAAGGACGCGGTCGCACGAGCCAAACGGCTCGGTTCATTAAAAGTGGGACTACATCTGGTGCTGGTAGACGGTCGAGCCGTGTTACCGAAATGGAGTATTCCCGACCTTGTGGACGAGCAGGGTGAGTTCCTCCCAGACCCGCTTCTCGTCGGCCTGAGATATTACTTCGAGTCAGACTTGCGTCCACAGTTGGAAGCAGAAATCCGCGCGCAGTTTCAGGCCTTCCGTGACACGGGACTTCCTCTCGACCATGTAAACGGACACAACCATCTGCATCTTCATCCCATTGTCCTTGGACTGATCCTCAAGATCGGACGAGAATTTGGTTTGCGCGCGATGCGGCTTCCCTATGAACCACCCCTCCCATCCTGGCGGGCATCCGGACGAGGGCTCTTGCGTAAGTTTGCAGGCTGGACGTTCCTCTTCCCTTGGATCGTGTTCCTGAAGGCGAGACTCAAATTTGCCGGGATCCGCTGTAACGATTTTGTCTTCGGTCTGAACGATACAGGTCACCTCCATCGCGAACTCTTGCTTCGTATTCTGCGAGAACTTCCAGATGGTGTTACGGAAATTTATTGTCATCCTGCCACCCGGCGGTGTGCGGAGCTCGACCGTACCATGCCTGGCTATTTGAACGAGCAGGAACTTGAGGCACTCACGAGTCAGGCGGTGAAACAGGCAGTAGCAACCTCTGGATTTCAGCGGACCGCGTTTGGCGAGCTGTAAACAAGAGCGCTCTTCTTTTGATCATGGGGTGGGAGAAACGATGCAACAGTATCTGGTGACCGGTGGAGCTGGGTTTATCGGCTCGCATGTGGCTGAGGCGCTTGTGAAGAGTGGCGAGAGCGTCAAAGTCTTGGACAACTTTTTTACCGGAAGGCGGGAAAATCTTGCGTCGATTGATGGCGCTTTCGAGCTCATCGAAGGCGATGTCAGAGATGCTGCACTGTGTCAGGAGGTACTAGAGGGAGTCGATGCGGTCGTGCATCTGGCTGCGTTGCATGAAGTCGTGCGCTCCGTTGAATGTCCCATGGAAACCCACGACGTGAACGTCACCGGTACGTTGAATCTGCTCTTGGGCGCGCACCGAGCAGGCGTAAAAAAGTTTGTATTCGCGTCATCGTCTGCAGTCTACGGGGAGAATCCTGCAATCCCCCGAGTAGAAACCATGACTCCCGCTCCCAGCTCATCTCCCTATGCCGTGACGAAGCAATCCGGCGAGTACTACTGCCAACTGTTCTCAACTCTCTATGGGTTGGAGACGGTCTGTTTACGGTTTTTCAACGTTTATGGTCCTCGACAGGATGCCGCCTCAACCTATGCGGCCGTGATCCCAAAATTTATCTCCCTCCTCCTGGCAGAGACAGCCCCGATCATCTACGGGGATGGGGAACAGTCGCGCGATTTCACTTTCATTGCTGACTGCGTGGCCGGCGTGCTCGCAGCCTGTGCGACTTCCGGCCTGTCCGGACGAGTGTTCAATATCGGGACAGGCCAACGTACGACCGTCAATCA